>Ga0102832_1001125_pt1 | contig 23600 bp, 14 predicted proteins | sample EBPBio282013_DNA_FD_88942 | JGI IMG/M metagenome (GOLD analysis project Ga0102832, IMG submission 88942) | Wastewater treatment Type I Accumulibacter community from EBPR Bioreactor in Madison, WI, USA - Reactor 2_5/28/2013_ DNA (Illumina Assembly) | ecosystem: Engineered > Bioreactor > EBPR >... | reverse complement strand
AACCGGCTTTTGATATGGGTAGTAGGGTACGCCATGCGGCCAAAACACATATACCGCGTCCATATCCCTTTCAAGCGAGTGGAATAGGCCGGGGGCGGTCATCTGGTGACGCAGGTATCGAGCGCGGCTGCGGAGAATATGCAGCGGGTTCGAGTCGCTGCGCCAGCGTTCTTTCTCCAACCAGCCGCCCGCTTGCGCCGGTTTGAGGCTAATAACCTCCAGCTTGTCGTGTGTCATCCCAAGATCAGCCGAGCGCGGCACGACCAGCCGCAATTTCGTAATGGTCGGTTGTTGGGCAAGGGCAAGCGTCAGGCGGGTGAGCAATCGCTTACCCCCACCGAGGTTCACATGCGGACACCAGATCAATAAGCGCATGAATGAATTTGACCCATTAGACGTTAAACGGTGCGTAAATGGGGATTATAGAGAATAGGCGCAGGCTTGAGTAGGGTTGTGGCGGTTCACCGTGTCGTATGGAGTAAAGTCCCCTTTTCGTGTAATATTCTGCATCCGTTTTGCCATCTGCGAACATGGCACCGGTTATTCGCATATAGGAAATCAAGTACAGCCTTATGTCTAAAAACGTGATGATTTACGCCGCCTCGGTTGCCCCCGGCGGTGTGCATACTTTTACCACTCAGATGAGCCATGCTTTGGGGCGTGTTTTGCCTGCCGCCGCTTGGGAACTCGCGATTTTAGGCCGCGCCAAAGACAGCCTCAATCTGCCTATTGATTGGCCGTCTGATGTGTTTAAGCCGCTGGAACAGGTCGAAACGAAAACCGGAGAGACGACTTATTCCAACGCGAATGTGAGCGACTTCCAGCAGCTTGTGAACCCGAACAGCACCCCGTTCGATGTGCTGTATTTGCCGTCACCGTGGGGCAATATCCCCTTGGGGACGACGCTGCCCATCCCCGCGCCTGTCGTGATGAATATTCACGACTTCGAGTTTGACCAGATCGACTACGGCATCACGACCGACCAGTACCGCCGTGAAGTTCATAAGTTCGCTGGCTTGGGCAGCGCGTTTGTGTTCGCCAGCGAGTACATGCGTGAACAGGCAGTTACCCGTTACCCCTTCCCGCGTGAACGGACGCATGTCATTTACCCTGTGCCAACGGTAACAAGTGTGACGAACTCCACCGATGTACGTGCGAAGTACCATTTACCAGAGCGCTTTGCCTTCACGCTTGGTTGGCTCTCGCGCCGGAAGAATGGTGCCGCTTTGGTGGAAGCGTGGGGTATCCTGAATGCGCAGGGGCAGGCATCACTGCCGTTGGTCACGGCAGGCTACGAGTTTGACGATGTGCTGCCGGATAATGTGGCGCATCAGCGCTATCAGGCTTCCGTGAAGTCGCGTATCACCGAACTTGGTTTGCACGACAGCATCCTCAACCTCGGCGTGGTTGACCAAGCCGATATTCCGGCGTTGATCGCGGCGGCGGCGATGGTGATTGTGCCGTCGAAATCCGAAGCCGGGTTGAGCTACGTGATGCTGGATACGATGGCGCTGCGTACACCGCTGCTGCACGCGCGTATTCCAGTCGTGACCGAACGCCTCGGTACGGACGATACTTACGCGCTCAGTTTTGACCCTGAAAAGCCGGATGAACTCGCCAAGCAGGTCGTTGCACTGTTAAACGATGCGGCGGCGGCAAAGGCACGCGCGGAAAAAGCCTATGCACTGGTCACGCAGCGGACGCAGGATGATGTCGCGCGCGAGTATGTTGAACTGTTCAAAGCGGTCAGTACGCTGCCGTGGAAAACACGCCCCCGCCAGCGAGACAATGATATGCGAAGCCGCGAAGAACGGGTGGCGTGGCTCATCAACCACACCACGCTGCGGGATGCCGAACTGCCGGTCATCCGCGCGTTGGGCTTAGAGGTGTATACGAGTAAGGAAGTCTCGGCACAAACCGAGGTTCGTACCGAGTCGATTGATTATTCCGAAGATGAACACTCGACGCTGCCGAATTGGGTGCTTGACCGGCTCAATAACCACAATTTCTATGATGACGGTGTGCCGCCGGATATTGCCCAACTGCTGAATGGATTTTTCGGCACGGTCATTACCACGGCTTTTGGTCAGCCGATTGAAGACATCATCAAGGTCTTTAACGGGCGTATCCTAATCCGCGCCTTTGGCCGGGAACTTCCCTACACTTACAGCGAAGAATTTACCCGTATGGCAGAGGGCAACTTCTGGGAATATATCGGGAAGGCAAAGAACCGGTTCTGGTTAGCGCCATCCTACGACAACCTCGCCGAGGTCGAAGAACCGCCTATTCGTGAACGAGCGCCGTTTTTACCGCTGACCTTGCCGGATCGTTCGTGGCGTGCTGCTGGACAGTGGATTGGCAATGACCGCCGCATCTTGTTTGTTTGCCCGCGTATCATCTCGCGGCCACAGTATTACGGGAAGATTTATAACGAGTTTAAAGCCAATTTAGGGCATTTACCCTACTTGGTCGCCGGACATCAATCGGAACCGGTTGATGATCCGAATGTCATGGGTTACGCCAATGACGACCAGATGCAAACATGGTTCCGCGAACTGCGGGTCATGTTTTACCACAGCCGTGAACCGCGTCATCTACACTATCACCCATTGGAAGCCGTAGTTTATGGGATGCCGCTTATCTATATGAAGGGTGGGCTGGTCGAGTCGTTGATGGGACCGAATAAGCCTGGTGCCTGTGATACCTATGCGGAAGCCGAAACCAAACTTCGCTGGATTTTAGATGGGGATGAGGCGTTTATACGCAGCGTGATTGAAAGCCAGAATGTGCTGCTCGATACGTTCCGCCCGGAGTATGTGCTGCAAAAATGGCGCGAAAATTTTCTCAGTCGCGTGATGAATACTTCACCCATACCGGATGTGCTGCCGTTCGCGCAGTGGAAACCGGTGTCACCGGCATTTCAGCAGCCAGCGCCGCCCGTGCCTTCACCGGCTGGACGACACATTGGCATATTCGCCTTAGTATGGCCCTACGGCGGAATCTACAAATATATTACGGGTCTTGTGGATACCGCAGCGCGAATAGCTGGCGTGTGGAAGTTTGACATCATCTGGGGATTGCAGGTTTTCGGCGAGCATCACTTCCCTGCCGTGCGCTGGCCTTATCAATCATATCCGAATCTGCAAATCGAAATGCTGCCTGATCCGTCGCTGTGGCAGCAGCGATGGCAAACGGCTAAACGGCTCGCACGACCGAATAATTGGCGCAAGACCAAAATTTACCTGACGAACCGCCCTGTGCGGATCACCAGCGAGCTGCTGTACTTCCCGTTGAGCTATGTTCAAGAGGCCGTCCGGCAGCGCCGGCTTCGCCCACGAGGAACACCGCTGTTCAAAATACTGGATGACAGCCGGATTGGGCGCAAAATTTTGTCGAATCCGATTGTGCGGCGCTTGATGCCTAAGGATAGCTATACACCACCCACGCTGCCGCTGCCCAAACCGGCGCAGCGGGTCGCTTCGGTGAAGGTGCCAGCTCTGCTTGAGTCGCCTATTCCGCCGTTCCGTCCCTATTTGACGATGCGCCAACTCGGAAACATCGCCAGTAAATACGATGCGCTGCTGTTCGGCAATCCATTTCGGCTGCTTTCACCGAATATGAAGCTCAAAGATACGACCCCGCAGCCCGTGACCATTACGATGTATGACTTGGCGCATGAGTATACGGAAGTTTGGGGCGACGACAGCGCCTCGATCTCACGAGAAATGGTGCTGTGGGGGAAAATCGCCCGCATCATTATTTTTGGCTCGGAGTTCATCCGTAACGAAGCAGTCATGCGTTACGATATTCCAATCGAGAATACCCGCATTGTGCGCCCCTCGCCGCTGGTTATTCGGCGCGATGCCCCCGGCGAAGAAGAAATCAACCGCGTGAAAGCCAAACTCGGTTTGCCGGATCGCTACCTGTTTAACAGCGGGTATCAGGGTACGCACAAAAATAACATCATGATTATTCAAGCGCTCCAAATCCTCCACTGGCGCGGGTTTGATACGCCGCCTCTGGTACTTGGCGGGGCAGAGGCGAAGCGCTTGCTGCTGAATGCACCCTTAACCGGTTATCTAGGTGCTGTCCAGAAGCTGATTGCCGAAGGTTACTTTGAGGTGGGCAAGGACATCATCGTCGTCGACTACATCGAGGAGGATGACCTCCCTGCGGTTTATGGCGGCGCGACGATTGGCATCAGCATGTCGCGTTCCGAGTCCACCGTTCACGGCATGATTACCTAGTCGATGTTGTACGGCGCACCCGTGATCGCCACCACCATTCCACAAAATGTTGAGGAGTTGGGACTCGAAGATGAGTTCGCGCTACTTGTGCCGTTGGATGATCCGGTCGCGCTGGCGGATGCGATACAGTACACGCTGACTGATCCGGCAGCGACGGCAGAACGCATCAAACGCGCCAACGTGTATATCGGCGCGAAGACGTGGGAAAAGATGGCGGGTGAGTTCCTCGAAATCTTTGAGGAAATCGCTGCCTCGCGGAAATCCTAGTTGTGCATCGGCTTGGCTTAGATGTCTTCGATAGACTTCCGCAGCATTTTGACGTTGGGGGTATAGACCAAATCCCCCTGCGGCTCGAAGTAGTGATGCTCAACGTCACGTTTCGGGCCGACGATCAGGATGCGCTGCACAATATCGTTCCACGACCCCAACGGTTTCATCAATATGGGGTTCGATAGGCTAATGCGGACTCCCAACCCGCGCGGGCGGATTTTCATCGCGGGGAAGTAGCCTTCGAGGATGAGATCGCCTGTTTTATCGCCAATCGGGGCAAGCTGCTGGTTATCGCAGGCCGTGATGAAGGTTTGGGTCGCAATATCCGTCAGGCCAATCGTGACACGCATATCCGGTATCGGCTCGGAAAGGCGCAGATGGCAGCGGATGATGATGTCATCGCCAAACTCGAATTTGGTTTGCGGGTCACCGGCTTTGTTGTGCGTGGTCACATGCACAATATCCAAACGGGAGTCACGGATGACCTTGTTTGCCTCGGTGTTTAAGCTGTCGTCCGTAATCCTGACCGTGGTCGGTGTGCCACCCGCTTGGAGTTTTTGCTGCTGAACTTCGAGGTAATCGGCGACGATGTTACTGGCTGGTCCATCTGCCAGAACGTGACCGTGGTCAATCCACAACGCGCGTTCGCACAACCGCTTTACGGAATTGAGGTCGTGCGAGACGAACACCAGTGTGCCACGCCCGACAAATTCTTGAATGGCGTTGCTCGCCTTGACCGAGAAGTTGTAATCCCCAACCGCCAGAACTTCATCCAGCAAAATCACTTCCGGTTCCATGTGGATGGCGGCAGAAAACCCCAACCGCGCCAGCATACCGGATGAGTAACGCTTAATCGGCACCTTGATGTACTCGCCAATATCGGCAAAGTCGATGATTTGGTCAATGCGCTGCAGCGACTGCTGGCGGCTGAGACCCATCAGCGTGCAGTTCAGAAAGAGATTCTCGTAACCGCTGAGTTCTTGGTGGAAGCCCGCGCCCAACGCCAACAGCGGCGCGACCTTGCCCACGACCCTGACGCGGCCTTTTGTGGGCAGCGAAACCCCCGCCAGAATACGCAAGAGCGTCGTTTTGCCAGAACCGTTATGCCCGACTAAGCCTAACGATTTGCCTTCCTCAAGGCCAAAGCTGATGTCGTTCAGAACGTAATGTGCATCCGGGTCACTACTCTTTCTGACCGAGGATGTATTGCGTATGGCGCGAACGGCATCTTGCAAGATCGTTCGGATACGCAACGTACCGATGGTATCGTACTGCTTATAGACGTTCTGAACTTGAATGACTTCAGGCATAGAGGATAAGACTTTTCTCTACAGTGCAAACCGCTACAGCGTATCGGCAAAGCGCCATTCGGTGCGCTTGAAATACCAATAGCCGACGATCAAAACAACCAGCGCAATGACACCCACCCCCGCCAGTTGAGTCCCCATCGAGAATGTGCCAAACAGCAGCGTTTCTTGGTAGCCAGCAAAGATCGGCGCGAGTGGGTTGATGATGAACAGCGCCCGCAAATGTTCCGGCACGTTGGTGATCGGGTACAACACCGGGCTAAGGTACAGGAGCAGTTGCAATAAAATGGGCAGGATTTGGAACAGGTCGCGGATGTACGATGAAACACCCGCCAGAAAGAACGCCAAACCGAGCGCGAGGCAGGTGTGAATGATGAAGATCGGAATCGCCAGCAGCATATACGGTGTAAGCGGCTGCTGGTAGACGATAAACAGCACCACCACAATAACCCCACCAATGAGCAGGTCAACCATCGCTTCGGCGGCGACACCCAATGGCAAGAATTCCCGTGGGAAGCTGACGCGGGTTACGATGTCGAGGTTGGTGACAACCGACGAAGCCCCGCTGATGACGATGCGCGTCCAATAATTCCATAACACGAGACTGGTAATAACGAACAGCGGGTAAGGAACGGGGTTGGTAGTGACCCGCGCGATCAGCGAAAAGACAAGAATATAGACGAGGCTCGACAGTAAGGGTTGAAGGATAGCCCACAGCAAACCAACGGTTGTTTGGCTGTAACGGGTGACAATGCTGCGGCGTATCCAGTAAACGAAGAAAGCACGGTAATCATACGCAAAGCGCAGATGGTCTCTTAGATTGCGCTTAATGTGGTTGTCAGCAGCTTCATACGTGCGTTGCATAATGGGCGACGGAGCGCTAAATCCTCAAACAATTGGGTCGAGTCAGGCGGGTAATCATAGCATAGGGCGGTTCGCTTCGGCTAGGGCGGTATAACTGCCGCATCTTGCACCTGATTTGCCATAAAGTACCACCTCAGCGACAATAACTTGAGTATCAAATCTCATTCATTTTCGAGTAAGATACAAGAACCTTGAGTAATGAACTCACGCTTTGCAACCCAAAAAGACTCTTAAGGGGGCCGTTATGTCGGGTCGTTTTTCTCGCGTTCTGGGCGGGTTCATCTGTCTGCTGGTTTGCCTCACGTTTTCGCTGCGGGTGATGGCGCAGAATGACGTGCGAATGGTGGTCAACTATGCCGAAGTTGCCAGCGAGTCGAGCAGCAGCCAAACGGTCAATATCTATTTCACCCTGTTTAATGAGCAGGACAAAGCGATCCCTAACCCCGGTCAAACCGCAGCCCAACTGGTGCTGAACGGGCAGACGTTTACCGCTTCCAAAGTCGGCAAACCAACCACGCCGTTTTATATCGTTCTGGTACTGGATACGAGCAACAGTATGAAAGCCAACGCGCCCAAACTGCGCGAGGCAGCGCTGGCTGCCGTCGGGGCTGCGCCGGATGGGACGAACATCGGCATCCTGCGTTTCAGCCACCAAATCCAGCCGCCCTCCGGCTTCACCACCGACAAAAACTTGCTGAACAACACCATCGGCGGGCTGACGAACGAACAGTTTACCGGCGGCACCTGCTTGTATGACGCGACCTTCGCGGCGATTGACGCGCTCAAGATCGCACCGGCGGGGCGGCGTGCCGTTATCCTGTTTACCGACGGCGTGGACGAGGATCAATTTGGCAATCGCCCGTGCAGCCAAGCGACCGAAGATACCGTTATTAAGAACGCCCAAGAGAGCCAGAACACACCCATTTACACCATTGGTTTGACGGGCAACGCCAAGACCGACTTCACGACGCTCAACACGATGTCCGGTCGTACCGGTGGCCTCGCCAGCGCGGGTAATCCGAACGAGTTGGCGTTCGTCTTCCAAGAAGTGATTAACACGCTCGCCAGCCAGCAGCAGGCGACGTTTGACACCATCTGCTTGCCGAACGGCAGCTACTCCGGCGCACTCTCGGTAACGATCAGCCAACCGTCATCGAATGCTTCAGGCGTGGCCGGTAATATCAACTTGGGGACGGACTGCTTCCTGCCCACGGCGACACCCACCGCCACTGAAACACCCAACCCCACCGCGACCTCAACGCCGGTTCCACTGACCTTGAGCATCGTACTGAACCTTGATGCCGCCAAGAACGCGATGGTGTTCGAGGTCAACCGTGAAGGCGACGGTGACATCGGCTTCTACGAGGTGACGATCAAGGACAAGGCGACCGGTATCCTGCTGCCTCAGCCGTATGGACGGCGGCACTTCACACCGGAGCAAGCGGCGGAAACCATCGCCACCTCGTTGACGGATGTCTCGGCGGATACATGGATTGTGTGTATACGGGCGCTGGCAGCGGATGAACGCACACCGATTTCGCAGGAGTTCTGTCAGGAAACGCGCCCGCCGCGCACCCCGACACCAACCAATTCGCCAGCGCCAACCGAAACGGCGACCCCTACACCGCAGCCGACCGCAACCGATACCCCGACACTGACCCCGACGACCGCGCCGACCGCGACCGCGACTCTTTCGGCGGTCATACCGGAAATCCGGTTCAACCCCTCGACGCAGGAATTTGAAATTCAGCTGAATATCGCCAACTTTCGCTTAGAGGATATTTCGTCCTATACCGTGCGTATTGAGGACGCGAACAAGCTGGTGGTGCGGCGCGTCGAGCAAAGTGGGACGCTCGAAAATCCGTTGAAGGTGCGGGCGATTGATGACCGTACCGGACAGGAATTGGCAGAAGGCCAGTATAACATTGTCGTCGAACTGAACGTCAACGGGCAGCCGACCAGCTTCCAAGCCGTGAAGGAAATCAAAAAGCCCGCGCCGCCGACACCCACCCCCCCGCCGGGGATTATTGACCAGATCGGCGGTGCGATTAAAGAAAGCCCGATTGTAGCGGTGATCTTTGCCTTAGTCGTTATTGCGGTGTTCGCGCTGATCTTTTTCCTCATGCGCCGCAGTCGTGGCAGCCGCTTCAACTACGAGCCGGATTATGTGAAGCCGCAGAAACCGACACCCTCTCGCGGCGGTGGGGCAGCCGCGCCGGAAAGTGGCAAGCCTATCGCCGACATTGTGGACGGCGGTACACAAATCGAAATCCCGATGGAATCAACCACGCGCGATAAAGGTGGCAGCCTGAAGCTGACCCAATCCACCAGCGACCAACTGGGACGCACGTGGAACTTCACCAGCAGCGAAATGCCCTACCGCATCGGGCGCGGTGGTACGGGTGACTTCCCCGTAAAGGTTGACCTCAAAGACCCCGGTGTCAGCGCCGTTCATGCCACGCTGCAATTCTCCAACGGCCAGTATTGGATCGTGGACGAGGGCAGCACGAACGGCACGTTTATCAATGGCGACCGCCTGAAACCAGCGCAGCGCCGCTTGCTCGAACATGGGCAGACCATTCGCTTGGGCGCGAACATTGAGTTTGAGTTCACCGATAAGAACAAACTGTTCCAGATCATGTCCAGCTCGCAGAAGATCGTCCCGCCGCCGTCGTTGAGCAATATACCGCCGGTACAAGCGCCGCCTCCACCCGCAGCCCCGACTGCCGCGCCGGTACAAGCGCCCCCACCACCGCCGCCGGTCGCCCAGCCAACCAACCCGCCGATTGACTTCTCGGAGGAAAAGACCAACGTTTCGCGTATGGGCTTGCCGGGGGGTGTCAAAGCGACGCTGGATGTGTTGGCAGGAAACAACATTCAGGCCGTGACGTATCCGATTTTGGAAGCCGAATTTACGATTGGCCGCCGTAGAACCAATACGCTGCCGTTAGATCGCCTCGGCATTTCCCGCGAACACTGCCGCATCGCATGGCAAAACGAGGAACGCTGCTTCACGATTGAGGATTTGGGCAGCGGTAACGGCACCTTCGTCAACAACCAGCCCTTGCCGTCGAACGTCGCCCAGCATCTTGAAGCCGGTAAGGTGTATGAACTCCAACTGGCGAAGGACGAAAACGCGGTGATGATGCGTTTCCAATATGTGCTGCCGCCCGCGCCCGTTTCTTACGAGGACGAGCCGACACAAGTTTAAATCAGGAGGGGTTTGCCACCGGTAAACCCCTTTAACTGTGTCATTTGCTGCAACATCTACATTGCACTATAACTAAATTGGGTTTCTTCTTCGCGAAGTGAAAACTATGAACCAGAACATCACGCAGCAGATTCAGGTCGTGCAGCGCTCGGAAATTGGCCTCAAGCGAAATGTCAACCAAGACTCGATTGGTGTCCGCCTGCCGCAGCCGGGGCAGTCCAGCGCCCATGCGTTGTTTATCGTGGCGGATGGGGTCGGTGGGAACCTGCCTAAAGGCGAGGTTGCCAGCCGTACCGCCGTTGAGTCGATGCTGGCGCACTATTACGCCGAGTCGGACGAGGGGGACATGCTCATCCGCGTGGGCGACGCGCTGCAAGACACGAATCATTCCGTGCGGCAGAAGGCCACCAGCGAAGGGGTCGATAATATCGGCACGACCATCGTTGGCTTCTCACTCGCGCCGGATGGCGAGGCGATTGGTTTCAACGTCGGTGACAGCCGTTTGTACCGCATTCGTGGCGGTGAGATCGAGCGCATCTCCGAAGATCAGGTCAGTTTGCCGGAGCCGGGTGTCCTCAAAGACGAGTTCAAACCGCGCCGCGTGACCAAAATTTCGTCGTACGTCGGGCAGCCCAACATGCTCGAACCGAACTTCTACCGCCTCCGCACGCAGGTGGGTGACACTTATCTGCTGTGTTCAGATGGTGTGTGGTCGAAAATCCCCGATGAAGAACTGTTAGATGTCATCGACCGCCAGCCCTTAGAGCAAGCCTCCGAACGCCTCGTGAAGCTCGTCTATGAACGCAACGCGCCGGATAACCTGAGCCTGGTGTTGGTGCGCTTAGGCCCGCCCAAAGGCCCCGCAGCCGTTGGCGAACCGATTGGCGAGATGCCCACCGCAATTTTGACCCCCACCGACCGGGGTGAAAAAGGTGGCAGTAAGGTTGTTCCTATTCTCATCGGTGTCGGGGTTGTGGTGGCTGCGGCGATTGGTGGCATCGGCTTGCTGTCGCAGCAGAGTAATAGTTCAGCAACGCCTACCGCACTTGTTACTACTCAGGTCATCACGCAAATGGGATTAATCACCGCGACGGCTGAAGAAACCGAGTCGCCAACCTCAACCGTGACTGATGAGCCAGAGGAAACTGCCGCACCGGAAAGCACGGTTGTCGTCGCTGTGGTCGCAACCGGGACACCTGCAAAAACAGCGACACCGCGCCCCAGTGCCACGCCAACTGAAGCCCCAAGCAGCACACCCGTGCCGCCGACCAACACAGCCGAGGCGACCGCCACGCTGAAACCCAGCGCGACCGCGACCCGCACACCGACCGAAGCGCCGACTGACGAACCGACGAGTGAACCCACCGCAGCCGCGCTCGTTGTCCCGACGGAAACCGCCGCCCCAACGAAAGCACCAACCAAAGCGCCGAGTGCGACACCCTCGCCCACGGATAAGCCAACCGCCGAACCGACAGCGACCGCCAGCGTTACTCCGCTGCCAACGCGGACGCTGATGCCGACAACCACACTCAACCCGACGTTGATTACCTACACGCCGTCGCCGTCACCCACGCCCAGCGAGACCTTTACGCCGACGATGACCAACACCAAAACGGCGACCGCAACATTCACCCCTTCCGCGACATTAAGTAATCAGCAGGTGGAATCAACCGGTACCGCCTTCGCCCGGATTACCCCATCACCCACGCCGACGCTTTTTGCGCCGCAGGTGGATGAGGTCATCACCCTGTCACAAGCGGTGATGTTCTATCCGTCCAGAAATGGAGCCAGTTTCACCTTACCGGACAGCGGCGGAATTGAACTGCCGCCGGATACGACAGTCAGAGTTGTGAGCAATCTAGCGCAACCGATTGACAGCCTGATTTACTCGTATGTGATTGTCGAAGGTGAAACCGAGCAGCAGGGGTGGGCGGCGCTCGCCCCAGCGATGCAAGCTACGATGGTGGCACATTTGCCGGCGGGGGTCATCATCCGCCGTGGGCCGGGGCAAGGTTATGAACGTGTCGGAGTAGGATTAAAGGACGGCGAACGTGCGCTCATTCTAGGCAAAGTTACTTACAAAGGGCAGCTCTGGTATTACGTCGATCCTGAAAACCCACAGTCCCAAGCGGGATGGGTGTATTCCGGCGTGCGCGACCTTGAACTGCTGGGCAGCGTAGAGGCGGTTCCGATCCGCAATACGTTCCCCGTCGAGCCAACGCCGCTGCCCACGCCAACGGTGGATGTGATCGTCACTATCGAGACACCCACAGCCACCCCATAAAGGTGCTGTGAAAAGGGGTTGTTTGATACCGTTTGAAGCATGCTTCAAACGGTCTTTTGGGGTGTGTGAAAATAGGCAAAATAAGAGATTTTCTCCCGTATCCGACCTTTGTACTAGCTTTGTAAAGATCACGCTTGCCCTGCTTGACAAATACTTTTTTTCAATCTTAGAATGAAATGAAGTGTCACCTAGTACACAAAGGGAAATAACAATGAGCGATACCGTTTCGATTGATTATCAAGGTATGCAGAAAGTCTCGCAGTCCTTCAGCCACGAGGCTGCCCGTGTCAAGAAAGTCTTGAATGACATCAACGGTCAATTGGCTATTTTAAAGAAGGGTGGTTGGCTTGCGGATGCGGCGAACATCTTCTACCGCGAGATGGACAACGACATTTGCCCGCGTATCAGTCGGTTGCATCATGCGCTCGAAGTTTCTGCCCAAAAGAGTGGTGCCGATATTCCCCAAACCTTCAAGAACTCCACCGACGAAGCCTGTAACTGTTTACCCAATTCATGAGCTTATAACAAGGAGTCGTCATCGTGACAGCAAGAGTTCAGTTTAAAGAAAATGAAATGCGTGAGGCGATTGCCCACCTGCGCCGTTCCGCCAAAGAACTGCGCGAATGTGCGAAGCAAATGGGTGGGGTAGCCAATATGATTCAGCAGGGGGCGCTGGTGGGTGATGGTGGAACCCAGTTCCAGACCATCATCAAGAGTTCACTCAACTCGAAGATCGAGGATCTTGCCCAAAAGTTGGAAGAAAAAGCCCGTTTCGCCGAGGTCGAGCTTGAGCAGTTGCTCAAGGCTGCCAGCCAACTGCGTTAACGCCCGCGTGTGCATAAAGGAAAACCAAAATGGGATTATTAGACGGTATTCTTAAACTTGTCAAGAAAGTCGTGGACAGCGTACTTTCTGAAATTACCAAGCAAATCAACCGGGTACAGAATGAAGTCCTGCAAGAGATGACCAAGATGGTCACGGTCGGTTTCGACGACATCTGGCGTGGTGAAGACGCTGACCAATTCAAAGAGAAGGTTTTGAAAATGGCAGTACCGCAGGCCGAAAGCATCGTCGGCATTTGCAGCAGCACCTTTAGCGGCATTAACCAAGCGATGAATATCATCCAAAACGCTGACAAAAAGGTCAACAGTATCGTCAGCGATCTTGCCAGCGAATACGCCAAGATATAGTCATCCGCAAAGGAATTAAACCACAATGGCAAACCAACGTCATATGGAGCCTGCCAAAGTGCGGGCGATGGGCAACAGCTTCAAACAAGTATCGAGCGTTCTTAAAGCGGTGAGTACCGTCCTTGAAATTCAAATGAATATCCTCAAGACGACGGCGTTCATCGGTCTGTTCGGGGGTCTCGCGGTCGAGCGTTATTTGGCGATCATCAAGCCGCGCGTGGATCAACTCGCCAAGATGACAGCTCAACTGGCGGATGACGCGATTCTCTCAGCAGCAGACTGGGAAAAAGCCCAACGCGGCGGCTAACCAGCGCACACCCATACACGACCCGTAAAAATGCCCGCATCACGCGGGCGTTTTATTTTATGGGTTTGGATTTCGTTTGAAATCTGCCGAAATGTTTAGCGCGTCAGAGCGCTGATGAGGATGCTGACCACGAACAGCACCAATAGGCCAATCATAGTATAAATGGCGACCTTCTTCACGTCACGGAAGAACACGTCCATATCAAAACGCCGTTTGTTCATCACCTCGCCATACAGGTTCAGCAGTGCTTGGCGGAACTCGGCGACGTTGGTATAGCGTTTGGGGTGGTCGTGGCGCACGGCCCGCTGCACGATGTCCAGCAAACCATCTACCCCTTCGCTGCTGCTGCGTCCGCCTTTGCGCCCACGTCGCGGCGTAACGGGCAGATCCGCGCGGCGCAGCACCGGGCTAACCTGCTTGATTTCCTCGTAGATGTCCTCGGTGCGGCGCAGGGTATACGGATACGCTGGTTTACCCGCCAGCATCTCGTACAAGATCAAACCGAGCGAGTACACATCGGCGCTGGTTGAGAGCGTCCCGCCGTGGATCAGTTCACTGGGGGTATAGGCCGCCAACAGGTGTTGTTGCAGGGCTTGGGCCTCCGTCGCCGGGAGCTGCTTGCCATTCGGGAACAGCAGTCCCATATCCAGCAGGACAGGCTGCGGCACACCGGCGTTGTTGCGGCGTACCATGACGACATCCGGGTTGATATTCAGGTGCAGCCGTTCAGTGATCTTCTCGATTCGGATGATGGCCTCGGAGAGCGTGAGCATGAACCAGCCCACATCCTCGTGCCACGGCTGTGGGTTATCGAGCAGCGAGTCGGTCAGAAATTCACCGTCGACATAATCCATCAGGAAGAAGTAACGGGTTTGCTCGCCGTAGGTGGCGATGCCATAGGCATCCTGCCCATTGACCGCGCCGTGCGGCTGCCACTTGGGCAGCGCTGAATGCTCGTCACGGGTCGCCATCGTTACGGTGCGTAACGCCTCGGCTTCGTTGCGGAGGTAGGCTTCGTTCTCCGTACCGGGGTTGGCGACTTTCATAATCAGCACTTGGCGTTCATCAACCACACCGCGTTCGACCTTATAGATCGTCGCGCTGCGAAGGACACGCATGAGTTCCAGAATTTTAAGGTTGCCGAGATAATCCCCGTATTTGAACAACAGGGGCAGCGAACCGGCGGGGCAGTCGACTTCCTGACACCACAAATTGCCATCGGGTGAGGTCAATCGACAGTGGCTGCAAATATGACGCATAACTGATCCTCATACACCGAAAGGTCATTTGACACGCTTTTTTAATTATGCCACAATGAACTTTAACTAGGCAACTTGACCGAGCTAAACCCACTATAAAAGCATAGCCATCTCGTGTTGTTTTGAACTGTGGCTGAAGGGGAAACGCCATGCCAAATTCACCCCATTATGTAGACCGTCCCCCGCGCATCCAACCTGAACTTCCCCAAGGTGTCGTTGATATACCACCACCCCCTAAGGAAGACGATAACGCACAGCCGATCTGGCAGTCGCTGGTTCCGATCATCACCATCATCGGTTACTTATTAGTGAGTACCTCAGGGCAAGGCAGCAACTTGGCTTTTATGCTTCCGATGGCGCTCACGGTCGTTCTCTCAACCGGCATTCAGCTCTATACCGGCCTGACGACGATTGCCCGCCGTCGCGAAAAGCGCGAGTCCTACGCGCGGCGCTTGGTGGAGATGCGGCGCGAAATGGTCGCCAGCCATATCCGCCAGCGTACCTTCTACGAATATAACTACCCCGAACCGAATGTCGTCCTCAACATGAAGGGCGATAGTCAGGATAACCGGGGTGGTGCGCGTCTCTGGGAACGCCGCAGCGGTGAGACCGATTTCGCCGTCACCCGCTTGGGTAAAGGTGTGCGCCCCACGACCGTCGAGTATAAGATCGGGCAGCGCAGCGAGAACGACGAAAATCCGCAGCGTGCCGATGCCGAGCGTTTGGCTGCCGACTCGCACTTTGTTTCCGACGTGCCGATCACCATTCGCCTCTACCAACCGGCACGCGAACGTGAAGAAAAGAAGGGCAAGGAAGCGGTTAATGCCGAGAAGGGCGGTATTAAAGCACCGAAAGAAGTGGTGCGCCATACCCTCGGTATCGCTGGTGACCCCAAAGATACTTACGAATTTATTTATAGCCTTTTAAGTCATTACGCCGCTTTCCATTCGCCGTCTGACCTGCAAATGTCGGTCGTGGGGATGAAAGCCACCGCCAGCAATTGGGGTTGGATGTACAGCCTGCCGCACAGCCAGATTAATCCGGCGAAGGGGCAGTACCGCCTCTATTTTGAGGACTGCGAACGTATTATCGCGCCGGTGGACGGCACGATTACCGAGATTTTAGTGCCGATTGGTCGCACGTTTGATGCGGGAACGGTGGTTGCCCGTATGCGTGCCGACTCAGATGGGCGGACGGTGGATGTCGTCAGTCCGGTGGCGGGGCGCGTGCAGGAATTCGGGCGTGTATTGGTCGAATCCGGTGGCAACCCGCCGTTGATCGACATTAACCAGCACGTCGAACGCGGCACGATGCTCATGCGCCTAGAAGATTTTAGCCTGACCGCGCAGCAGGTTGACGAAGAAGTTGACCCGCGTAAAGACCTCCAGCGGACGTTCGGCAAGAACCGTAAGCGTGAGGTTGCGGGTGTGCCGCGCTTCTGGAAGGAAAAAGTGTGGGTCGAGCTTGACCGCCGCGCCCGCCGTTTGCGCGATAAGGACGAGAACGACCGCACCGAAATCACCCTGCCGTTCATGCTGACGATTGTGGATATGCTGGCGGCACGGCCTGAACTCAGTGACGACAAAAACCCGCTCAAGCAGTCGTGGTTGGACGACCTCGAAAGTGAAGCCGCGAACTCGCTGCTTATCGGGCAGGGGATGGACTTGGGCGGCGCGATTATTTTCCTCGTGCCGCAGCGCAGTAAAATCCCCAGCGGCTGCCAGAGCGTGATCGAACTCAAGCGTGACGCGGGTGGACAGTTGAAGTTCCTGTACGCCGAAGTCGGCGTGAACAGCACCCGCTACGTCGGCGACGCGGATACCGTCGTGGATATGGCGAAGCTCAAGCAGTTTACCAAGGCGCTGGCTGAGTGGGAAGTACGCCGCAGCTATGGGGCGGATATGCCGCGTGCCGTTGGTTTGCTGCCCCTGTACGACACCACCACCATCACTGGCCTGACGATCCCCGAACGCTGGCGCGAAAGCACCGACCCCAAACGCGCCGAGTGGCCGAAGATGCCGCTGGGTATGCTGGCGGGGCAGGAACCGCGTTACCTGCACTTCTTCGCGGATGCCGACGGTGTTCACGGCATGATCGCCGGTAGTACGGGTTCCGGTAAATCCGAACTCCTGATGACCATGATCTTGAGCCTCGCCATCAAGTACGACCCGACGATGGTCAACTTCGTGCTGGTCGACTTCAAGGGTGGTGCGGCCTTCGAGCCGTTCAAAGAACTGCCGCACGTGGTCGATTTTGTGACCAACCTGCGCGGGAACGCGGTGGCGCGTATGTTCGCGGCCATCATCGCCGAACTCAACCGCCGCCAGCAGGTCAATCAAGACACCGACATGAAGGACATCGTGCGTTACAAACGCGCCGGTTTGCACCTTCAGCGGCAGGATAATTACCCGCACCTGTTCATCATCATCGACGAGTTCGCGGAAATGATCTCCAACAACGCCGAGTATAAAGCGCAGTTGGACAGCATCACCCGCCTCGGTCGTGCGCTCGGTGTATCGCTCATTCTGGCGGCGCAGCGCCCCACAGGCGTAACGGATCAGATGCGCGCAAACATCAAGTTCCGCATCGCCCTGCGCGTTGAAACCCGCGACGAAAGCTCCGAACTCTTGCGCCTGCCGGACGCGGCCTATCTGCCCAGTATTCCGGGGCGTGGTTATCTACAGGTCGGCAGCGAAAGCCTCGAAAATATTCAGGTCGGCTATACGGGTGAAACCTACCTGCGTGACGACTACGACCCGCTGGAACGCTACGAGAACCGCGCTATCATCTGGGAAGCCGACCTCGGCAAAGAGGAAGACGAGCCGACCTACGATGTGATGGTGCGGCGTATGGCACGTTGGGCGACCGAACGCTACGGTGAAAACCCACCGTGGCGCAAGCCGTGGCCTGACCCGCTGCCCACCTATCTCTCGCTCGACCAACCCGCCGGTATCGAGGTCGATTACCTGCGTGACGAAGATCAGGATTATATCCGCGCCGAACTGCTGCCGGATCAACCCTTTGTCCTCACGCCGTCCATCCCGCAGTGGTTGAATGGCGACATCGAGAAGTGGAAGCCGGTCGATTGGGAAAACCGCGCCATGCGGGCTGTCGTCGGCTTGATCGACGATCCCAGCAACGCCAAGCTGCAATTGCTCAAGGTTGACCTGACCATCGGTCATTACACTATCATCGGCGCTTCGGGTTGGGGCAAGAGCATCTTCCTGCGGACGGTCATCACCAGCTTGGTAGCGAACCACGCGCCGGACGAACTGAACCTGTATATTCTCGACTTCGGCAGCCGTGCCTTGCAGGTGTTCGAGGATGTCATGCACACGGGTGCGTATATTGTCGCCCACGAAAAAGAGCGCGTCGAACGTCTCATCCGCCTGCTCGAAGACATCAACGAATCGCGCAAGGAAATCATCAGTCAGGCGAACGTCGCCAACCTGCTCGAATACAACCACAAAGGCCCGCCCAAAGGCCGCACCGACCTGCCCGCCAAGCTGCCAGCGGTGGTGGTGGTCATCGACAACTTCGCCGAGTTCCGCAACTCGTACGAAGCCCAGTTTGAAATCTTTACCTCGCTCGTGCGTGAAGGCTTGTCCAACGGCATCTACTTCATCGTGTCCGGTGAACAGAGCAACGCGCTCGGTAAGCTGTTCAACCTGATCCCCGAACGCATCAGCCTCAAACTCTCGGATGACGGCGAGTACAGCACCATCGTCGGGCGTGGGGCGCGTCCGGTGGATGAAATCCCCGGTCGTGGTTTGCGCCGGATTGACCGTTCCCCGCTGGAACTGCAAGTCGCGCTGCCGTTGGGCTTCATCGACGACGAAGCCGCTAAGTCGGAAGCTGACCGCCTCATCGACTTCCTCGCTGTGCTGAAGAAAGCCGCGCAGGAACAGGGCTACCAGCGCCCACCGCAGATCGAAATCCTCGAAAATTGGGCAGTCCTGCCGAACCTGCTCATCGAACACCGCGCCCACCAGAACGGCACACCCGTCAACGCCGCGCAGATCGTGTTGGGGCGTTCGGATAGTGACCTGTTCCCGGCGGTCGTGACGCTGGATGCCAAGCCGCACTTTATCGTCACCGGCCCACCGTCCTCCGGTAAGAGTACCGCCCTGCATACGTGGATACTCTCGCTCGCCGACCAATACTCACCGAAGGATGTGGCCTTCCTGCTGGTCGATTATCAAGGCGGCATTGGTGACTACGGCGGCTCGCACAAGCTGGACGAACTGCCACACGCCATCATGCCCATGATTACCGAGCCGGGGCCGTTCGCCGAGATGGTCAAGCAGTTGGAGAACGAGTTCGTCTTCACGCCCCCCGCTGATCGCCCATACCGCGAGGTGTTCGTCATCATCGATAACTACGATGACATCGACGAACTGGCCTCGCGTGCGGAAGGGGGCGACCCGCGCAAGCGCCTTGGTGATATGGCGCGGCGCGAGGGTAAACGCGGGTTGCACTATGTCGTCTGCGGGATGCGCGAAGGGCTGGCCTCCGGCGACGACCTGCTGCGCCCGATTGCGGCCAACCGCTACGGTCTCGCGATGGATGCCGAAACGGCGGAAAGCGCCCCCTTCTACGGCTCGGTGCCGCGCAGCTTTAGCCAGATGCAGCTCCCGCGTGGGCGTGGCTTCATCGTCACCCCCGGTAAAGTATCCCTGTTGCAGGTCGCCGTGCCGTACCCTGACCCGACGCGCAAGATCGAGGATATGGACGCATGGGTCGAGCGCATTGTTGACCGTGGGGAAGACCGCGCCCAATGGCTGCCGCTGGTCGAGCGACCGGATGATGCGACTGCTACCAACGGCACCAGCAGCGGCGCACATAAAGTCGTGTCGTTGAGCGATGCCCAGCGCACCACCTTATTACAAAAACTGGCCGAGAAGATGGGAACGGAAGCCGAAGTGCTGGCAAGCGCTTTCCCGGATGACGAATCCTTAATCAACACGGCGCAGTCTTACGAGATTACACTATAAGGGTGATGACCGATGGCGATGCAAGACCGTTACAACGTACTGCGTGAAAAGCTCGCGGCGACGCACCTGCCCCTGACGATTGAGGCACAGGGCGAACCGCACCGTGTCCTGCTTTCCAAGAACCTGACCATTCGCGAACTGCGCGAGGAAGTGGTCAACAAGTTCGTGCAGGAGTCCGGTAAAAAGAGTGACTTCATGCTGGTGGTCAACCAGAAGCCGCTGGCGCTGAGTAAACGCATCAGCACCCTCGGCGCGGATACGCTGGTGCGCCTGGAACGGGTCGATAAAACGCAAAAGGTTGAGGAGCAGGTGTTCCTGTCGTTTGACGAGAACACGCGCTTCCCGATTATCAAGCTGCCCGCCATCATCGGTCGCTCGAAGCAGGGCGATACCGCTTTGAGCATCAACGTCAACGACCTACCGGATGGGCTGACCGTTTCGCGACGGCACGCGGAACTCAGCCGGCAGGGGGAAACCTTCATCATCCGTAACATCGCCGACAACCCGCAGGACAAGCCGATCTTCGTGAACGAGGCGATTGTCGCGGCGGCGGATGTGCCGAAGGAAGTCGAGGACGGTACCGAAATTCGCTTGGGTAAAATAACGCTGACACTGCATATCACCAAAACGTAATAGGGCAACATGGCTGACTCACAATTGGATACGCGCCTGAAAGAACTCGCTGGTGTAACGCTGCCGAAGGGCAATTACACCCTGTTGGAATTGATCGCATCCAGCAATATGTCGGTGGTTTATCAGGCGCAGGATAACGCCTCCAAGCGAACAGTCGCCGTGAAAATCCTTGCTGATGATAAATACCTGTGGCGCTTCAAAGCCGAGGCCGAACTCGGCTACCTGCTGAACATCGCCAACGTCGCCAGCACCATCCGCGCCGAGATGGACGGCGAAGAACTGCCCAACGGCCTCAAGGTCAAGTATCTGGTGATGAAGTGGATTTCCGGCAAGTCGTTGGGCGATGTCATCCGCGACAACCGCATGTACCCGCTTTCCACGCCCAAGCTGCTGGACTTTACCGTCAGCCTCCTGCAAAAAGTTACCCCCGCGCTGGAACGCATCCATGCGGCGAATATCGTCCACCGCGACATCAAACCCAACAACATCCGCTTTAATAACGACGCGATTGACCACGAAGAACCCTACCTGCTGGACTTCGGCATCGCCAAGTGGGTGCAGCCGCAGAAGGACGACGCAGCCCCCACCAACGACGCGGAAAAGACCCGCGTTTGGGAAGCACCGGGGACGCACAAGTACATGCCGCCGGAACAGTGGGACGGCGAGGCCATCCCCCGCAGCGACGAGTACGCACTGGCGCTGATGGTCTATGAACTGCTCTCGGACGGTTACTCGCCGTTTGAAAATAGGATCGCGAATACCCCTTCGCCGACCGGCAGCTCGACCGGAACCGAAGGCCGCCGACGCTTCGATTGGGAGCGCGTCCACCGTGACAGCCAACCGACTCCCATTCAGGAGTATCGACCGGACGTTCCCCAAGCCGTGTGGCAGGTACTCCTGCGGGCGCTGAACAAGAACCATCTGATGCGCTACCCGACCGTGAGCAAGTTCACCGAAGCCTTCATCAAGGCCGTGAATGAACCGAACGCGCCGGTTGCAGCCGCGCCGGAAATGCAGCGCACGTTACGGCAAGACCTGCGCGAGCTAACACCGCCCGCTGCTCCCGCACCCAAACCGCCCGCGCCGCCCCCGGCTGCCCAACCTGCGGCTGAGGCGTTCGATATGCAGCCGACGGTGCGGATGACCATTCCGCCCAAAACGGTACAGCAGCCCACCGATGAAGTGCTGCGACAGGCGGCAGCCGCAGCCGGGGCCGCCAAGCAGCAGGATAACCGCACACCCATTCCACCGATGCAGCGGGCGGTCGTGCCGCCGGAACCCGCGCCGCGTGGGCGGTCGATGGGGACGTTTGCGGTCATCGGCGTGGTGGTTGTGGTGCTGATTATCGGGGCGGTGGTGGTGCTGCCGAGTATGAATGCACCCGCCGCGCCAACCGCTACCGCGACCGATATGTACGCCGCGCTGGCCGGGACGCTGACACCTTCCGCGCCGGTGGGCGAAGTGACCGAAGCAGCAGCGACCACGACCGAACCCACAGAAGACGTGGCAACGGACGAACCAACCGATGAGCCGCCGACCGCGACCGATGAACCGACTGAGATACCCGCGACGGCGACCGATGAGCCGACCAACGTTCCCCCAACCGCGACCGACGAGCCAACCGAAGTGGTTGCGGTGGTGAATACCGACAGGCCCACGGATGAGCCGACTGACGTACCGCCGACGGCAACCGATGTGCCACCGACCGCGACCAAAACGGTGACGCGGACACCGACCACCGCAGCCTCGAATACGCCAACGGTGACAGCCACCAAAACCGCGACTGTGACCCCGCGACCGAGCGCCACGGCGACGCGGACACCCACGGCAACGGTTACTGCCAGCCCGACGGCCACCGCGACCTACACGCCAACCACAACGCCGACCTTTACGCCTAGCCCGACGGCTACGGCGACGGTCACACCTTCCCCGACCGCGACCTTTACGCCAACCGCTTTACCGTTCGACGCGCTGGCGTTGCTGACAGGGATGCGCGACGCGGGGCGGCGGGCGAACCAGTTCAACTGCGTGGCCTACATCGCGGCCTACGACGGCTTACAGCAGGGAATTACGGATGCGCCGGAGGACGCGGCGGTAACGATTGTGGAGCCGCTGCTGGCGGATGACAACGACCCCGTAACCGTGCTGTACGACTTCTGCAAGCTGCCCGCCAACGAGACACAAGAACGAGTACTGCTGCGGTCAAATCTGGCGAACAACCAGTACCGCCTGTGGGGCAGCCTCATGAGCGACGCAATCGCCGATGTAAGGGCTTTGGAATAGTTGAAGGTTACCAAAAAAGATTAACCGCCAAGTCGCCAAGAACGCCAAGGAATACAGAGGACGAGGCTAATAGCGGTTTTGATCTGACCTAAAAGCTGCTTCATTCGGAAAGTTCGTCAAATTCTGCAAATTTAGAAACTGGGTTTCCGCAGTTTCTGAAGTTTCCCCTTAAATGTTATAAAAATTGCAGTTGTTACAACATTTGCAACTCCGATTCTCATTATTCTCAACATTTGACCGAGCAATGATGCTGTTGATGCTGTTGATGCTGTTGTTACAAAGGTTCTCTGTCCTAAATGTCGTCAGTGTCGTCAGTGTCGGAAATGTCAGTGGGCGACAAAAAAGCCGATTTTTTGTGGCGGCATTGGCGGCGGCGGCGGCAGTATACCGCCAGTGATGGAATCCCTTCAAAAGCACAATAAGCGGCAAAAGGTAGTCTATAGTCGATAGTCAACAGGTGACAGTCCAATGCAAGTCATCAGCTATCAGTCGCCGGTCTCCAGCTAAAGGCAAATGCGAGTGCCAAACGGATGTGGTTGTTAAGATGCGGCGGAGAACCCCCTCCGTCGCTGGCGCGACACCGATCTGCTACCTTGCGGCAAGCTCAGTCGCTGATCGCCCGCAAGCGAGGGAGGCTTCAGTCAAGACGGAAACTTGTGTGGTCGCTCCTATGAACAGGATAGCAGCTATCTTGCGTAAAAGGGTGAACATTTGTCAGAACATTTGGTCACTTTTTGGCGTTGTTGGCGCT
>Ga0102832_1001123_pt1 | contig 23658 bp, 33 predicted proteins | sample EBPBio282013_DNA_FD_88942 | JGI IMG/M metagenome (GOLD analysis project Ga0102832, IMG submission 88942) | Wastewater treatment Type I Accumulibacter community from EBPR Bioreactor in Madison, WI, USA - Reactor 2_5/28/2013_ DNA (Illumina Assembly) | ecosystem: Engineered > Bioreactor > EBPR >... | reverse complement strand
CTTAAATCTGCCCCTAACTTGATACGCCCTTTGATCATATCCATTTTGATATTTTCCTTTCCCCTTACCACGAAGAAAACACCAGCTTGATCTAGTTCGTACATCCAAGAAAAATCAACATAACCTCTGTCTCCAACAACTACACTATCCTTTGGGAACTCAATTTCTTTTGCCGCTTTAACATCATGCTTTTTTCCATCGGATAAACTGACAAATACGGGCATACATCCATCAAAATCCAACACTGTATGAAGTTTGATTGCTCCCTTCTTTTGTCTGAACAGAGCCCAGTCGTAAAGCTTTAGGCTCAAATCAATTGTTGTTGAGTCCAAAAGATAGATACTGCGCTTTGGAAGTAGTTTACGCGATTTGGATATTGAACCGGCTAACTGGTCATACAAGGAATAATACATATCCCGGAATAATTCCCAGTTTCTATGTTGATTGCAATAGGATAACGAAGATTTTTTCATGGCCTTCTTTACACCAAGATGGTTCAGATTCCCTGTGGCTAATCGCATGCCATTACAGACATCATTCAGGCTATTGGACTGCGAAAACTGACAAAAAACCATGGTAACAAAGTGTGACCAGGCATCATTTCCCTTACAATGTTTGTTGGATTGGTGCTTATCTACCAGCTTAGTAAAAGTTTCTCGAGAAACCAATTGGAAAATTTGGGCAAAAAGAGTGATATTCACGATGGAGTTGGTTTGTTTTTTTGTGGAAAATCAAACATACCGGATTCTTCCGGAACCAACTCCTTTTTTTATGCCCTAATTTTTAAAACGTCTTGGACGGATGTGACCTTCAATCCTAGCTTCAAGTGTTTCTTTTGCCGAAATAATAATTACACCTTCGGTTTTGTTTTGCCTTTTTAGTTCTTTTAAAATTTCATAACCGTTGCCGTCAGGAAGCATTAGGTCAAGCAAAATGCAGTCATAGTCATAGATTGAAATTTTGTCATTGGCTGTTTTTGCATTATTAGCCCACTCACAGACAAAATTATTTCCTGTCAAATAGGTTTGAATGCTGTTTGCCAGTTCGTGCTCGTCTTCTATGAGTAATAATTTCATTGCAATAAAGGTAAGTATTCAATTTAGAAGAAATTTTGAATGCCGGAATTATGTGGCTACAAAATTGGAATTTCACATTGGAAAATGGTCGCTCCATAAAATCCTTCCCCTTAGGAATTGATTCAGCATGACCCCGTTTACTCCATTCTAAAGTTGAAACCAATCAAATTGCGTTAGAAAGCTCTATTCGCATGATTTGTGGCTAAGGCAGAAAATAGTGCGTATACTTACTCTCCCCTAGGTTATTGTCCGATCCAACTGCTAGCCTTTGTGGAACAAATACGTAAAATCTTGCCTGTTTGTTTTAGCTCCCCTAATTGATTCCTCCCCCTGCGAGAAAGACCTGTAACTTTTGCCATTTCAATTGCTGTAACTTTAAGATTATCGTGAATGAGATTCAAAATTATTCCTCCCGCAGTCTCTTTTACAGTTTTCTTGGAAGTTTTTAACGGACGTATCAGGCGAAGGGTAAACATACCTGTTATGCTGTATTCTGACTCTAGTAGCCCGCCTTCCTGCATTAAATTTTAAACCCGGAATACGACCCAGAATACGCATTTGACCATCTATTACTGCCCAAAATGCCTGTGAAATTGGCCGTAAACTCAGTTTCCCTCACTTGCCATAAAGATTCATTATGCCTTGCTTGTGAAACTGCCAATTTCTTTGGCCTTTTTGAATATTTCGGTCCAAACTGTACCACCATTTCGGTTTGAACTGTACCAGTGATTTCGGTTTGAACTGTACCACTGATTCCGGACCAAACTGTACCAGTGATTTCGGTTTGAACTGTACCACTAAAAATGCAATGTAAATAGCCCTAATCTTTGGATTATGGCAAATCACATCCGTCCAAGACGTTTAAAAAATTAGGGCATAAAAAAAGGAGTTGGTTCCGGAAGAATCCGGCATGTTTGATTTACCACAAAAAAACAAACTAACTCCTCTGTGAATATACTCTTTTTCCCAAATTTTCCAATTCGTTTCTCGAGAAATTTTGACCAGGCTGGTAGATAAATATCAATCCAACAAACATTGTAAGGGAAATGATACCTGGTCACACTTTGTTACCATGGTTTTTTGTCAGTTTTCGCAGTCCAATAGCCTGAATGATGTCTGTAATGGAATGCGTTTAGCCACAGGGAATCTGAATCATCTTGGGGTTAAGAAGGCCATGAAGAAATCTTCTTTATCCTATCACAATCAACATCGAAACTGGGAGTTTTTCCGGGATGTGTAGTATTCCTTGTATGACCAGTTAGCAGGTTCAATATCCAAATCGTGTAAATTGCTTCCAAAGCGCAGTATCTATCTGTTGGACTCAATAGAGCCTGAAGCACTACGACGACGCATGTGATTTGGATATTATTTTTTAGTTTCTGTTACTTAATAATTGTAAAATTCTATTTCCAGCCGCTGTTATCTGGTAGGTTTGATTTGGATGCGTTCTTTCTTCGGGAAATGCCATTTCAACCCAACCATTTTCTATTAATGGGTCAAGGTATTTAGCCCTATTTTTTGTTTGGTTGCTTAAATCCATTTTTTCAAACAATTCACTCCTTTTCATTCGAACGCTTAGAATTTCTAAAATTTCATAAACTCTATCGTGAACCTCTGTATTAATTATATCTATAGCCAAATTTCCAACTCCGTTACTAGCTCCGTTACTAGCTCCGTTACCAAAATCTAAAATATCTTCTAAGTCTTTGAAAACAGGGACATTTACTCCGTTACTAGCTCCGTTACTCATACCATCGTGGGCAGGCAAAGTAGCTAGTACATAGGTGCTGGTTTCATCGGTATCAAAAGAAGGAACAGGGGAACCGTTATCAGCCATTGCTTTATAAATTGTTGGAAATCCAGTACCTCTACCTTCGGTTAAATGTAATTCTTTAAGAAAATCACCAATGCGTCTATTTCTATACTCCCTGGCTACAATTCGTCTGTGGGTTTTTAAAACTGTTGTATTTACAGGAGGAACTGGGCCTGGAAAACTTAATATTTCAATTTTATCGGGCCATACCTGTATTTCAATTGGGCTTCCCAATTCATAACTTTTATGATACACAGCGTTAGAAAGCGCCTCTTCAACTGCTGAATAAGGGAAATTATAAAATCTGTTGGCTTCCGCCTTGTTTGCAACTTTTACTACTTGTTCGGCAATTATATTGGTTTGAAAAAAAGATAAAGTATCACGCAACTGCTTTTGTAAGGGCCCCTTAAAATAATATTCTTTATAGTTCGTGCTTGAATTGTCATTATGCCAAACCAGTTCAATCCAAGCTCGATTGAAAAATCGTTCAGGCTCTTTGCAGAAAAAAAGTAATCCAACATTTACTGGTCGCAGATTTTCATTTGATCCTTTTGCTATAAACATGGATCTACATAAATCTTCAAACGACATAGTTTTACTTTCTTCAAATAAGCCACTTTTTACTTCTTGGAGATACGCTTGAATCAGTCCTAAATCCAAATCCTGAATACTTGCCTGATTATTTATACGATCGTCAAATGGAACACGTGCAGTTAGCTCTTGTAAGCGCCTTAATATTTCGCCTCTGGCAATTATACTGTTTGACCCAACGCGCACATAGGCTTCCCGCGCACCGCCATTAGCACCTAAGGAGGATGGAGCTGTATAAATACGATTATCTCCAGCAGGACACCATAAAACTAAAATTTGTTTCTCTTGCAAAATATATGGTTGCACAATTGGGAAATAATTTGGCTGAACTTTATTTCCAAGCTCAATAATTTTCTTTTGAATGGCATCTACTTGCTCATATTGTAACCCAGCAGGAGGAAAAATGGGTTGTCCGTCATTTTCAGCAATACCAATAATTATGTAACCACCACCCCAATTATGCAGGTCGTTGGCAAACGCGCAAATAGAATGAATTACATCTTCTGGATTCCAGCCTAGTTTAAACTCAAGCCGTTCCCATTCAATTGTATTGCCGTGTACTAACTCTTCAATATTAATCGGAAGTGCCATTTGAAAAATTATATCTAACGTAATTAAGGTTAAAATATACTACTGTAAGCGAAATATTCAAATAAAACGATAACTCACAATTTCAATTCAATAATATAAAGGAGTTTATCTACAAACAAAAGCCCCACGAACTTCTCATTGAGGCTATTACCAGAAAAATGGGGGTTGAAACTGGTAAATTCGTTGAAAAGGACTGAAAAATTCAGAATGGTGCGGAAACCCGCCGGAATTCTGTGGAATTCGGGCCTGTTTTCTCAATAATTCCGTGGTCTTTCATGAGTTTGATCTAATCTTTGGCTTGTCTATCTTTCACATACAACATTTCCATGATGGCATTTGCCAGCTCCGGTTAGGTATAACTGCTTTTGGAGCCAAATAAATCCCTGGCCATGACATCCAAATCTTCCAGTTTGCGGTTCTCTTTTTCTTCCTTGGTCTCTTCTCCCAAATAAACATGTCGGTTAAGCTCTTTATCCCAACCCAATTGAATCAAAGGCACATCTAATGGACTGCCATCTCTTACTTTTAGCGCTTTCACAGCGCTTATGTTGTTGCTTTCATCTTTTTCAATGAATAATATTCCGACAGCTTTTCGCTGAATCTCAGAGCCTAAATGCCCCCTTAGTTTCATACCGCTTGAACCGGACTATGGCGACCTTTAACTATATTAAAATTAAAAAAACACGAAAATTATATATATCTGTTTTACAGATTATTAACAAGATAAAAACTTGACAAATTCGGAATCAGATTCCGAATTTGTCAAAAATTGAATAGCTTCGCACTATGATACAACGGGCGGCGGCTGCTAAGATAAAATATCTCGCAAGGAAGTTTCCGGCTGTGGGTTTATTGGGTCCACGACAGTCGGGTAAAACTACTCTTGCCCAGGAACTCTTTCCTAAAAAGCCTTATATCAGCTTCGAAAATCAAGACAATGTACTACTGGCTACCAAAGACCCCAGGGCCTTTCTTAGCGCTTATTCCAAAGGTGCCATATTTGATGAAATTCAACGTGTACCTCAACTTTTATCCTATATGCAGGGTATTATTGATGCGCAACCCAATAAGGTAGGATTGTTTATTATAACAGGCTCCCAGAATTTACTGCTACTTGATACCATCACCCAAACCTTAGCCGGACGTATTGCATTTATCCATCTGCTCCCATTTAGCTTGGGGGAACTTAAGTCAGGAAAAAACGGAATTCCTACCTTGAACAAACTTATCCTGAATGGTGGATACCCTCGCTTGTACGATAAGAAGATTAAGCCCACCGATTACTACCCCAATTACCTGCTCACATACGTTGAAAGGGATGTAAGACAAATCAAAAACATTTCCAATCTGGCCATGTTTCAGCGCTTCCTCAAGGTTTGTGCTACACGGGTTGGACAAGAAATTAATTACTCCTCCATAAGCAATGACACCGGTGTTGACCAGAAAACTATTCTAAGTTGGTTTGGTATTCTGGAAGCCAGTTTTATTGCTTTTCGCTTGCAGCCTTTCTACAATAATCTGGGCAAGCGGCTTACCCAAATGCCCAAGCTGTATTTTTACGATACCGGGTTATGCTGCTCACTGCTTGAACTGGAAAATGAATCGCATGTAAATACCCACCCTTTGCGCGGCGCCTTGTTTGAAAACCTGATTATTCTGGAACTCATTAAAATGCGCTTCAACAACGGTCAACGCAATAACCTCTACTTCTGGCGCGATAGAACCGGGAATGAAATTGATGTACTGATGGAACAATCGGGACAGGTTATTCCACTTGAAATTAAAACTGCCTCAACATTTACCAGCGATTATGTGAAGGGCATTCGATACTGGAAAAAAATCAATCCTCAGGTTGAAGATGCCTATGTTGTGTTCACCGGAAAAACGGCAGAGTTTGATTCAACTCAACTCCTTAACTGGAAAGAGATTGAGCGTATAAAGAACTAAGAAATCTGAAGGATAAAATTTGACAAATTCGGAATCGGATTCCGAATTTGTCAAATTTTGAATGATACTTCTTTTGCATTTCTTGAGCAGAAAATATGTTGCAAAACGACTTTAGTATTCTGTTTAAAAGGATACCACTTCTTAGTAATGCTAAAACAGGAATCTGATTTTGCTTACCAAGTTTATGGATTCTGCTCTCTGAATCTATCAAGCCAAATTCTGGTCAGGTAAACCAATTCGGAACTATGGTTAAGCCGGAAGGGTTGTTTGTTAATCGATTCAAATTGATAAGCTGTCGGGCTTCAACTTTGAAGCAAACGTAATCACCATGAAAAAACAGTTTAGTTTGTTTATGATGCTATGCTTATGTATCTGGGCTCAGGCTCAGTTTCCAAGCAATGGCCTAATAAACAGGTTCACATTCAACTCAACCCTGGCCGGCACCAATGGCCATACCTTAAGTGGTATTGCTAGTGCAGCGTATTCAACCGACAGAAACAATGCGGCCTCTAGTGCGCTCAACATTTTAAGTTCAAGTCAGGCTAGTTCTTCAGCCGGAATACCTAATTTACCGGGAGGAAGCAGTGCCAGAACCGTTACATTTTGGTACAAAAGCAATGCGCAGACCATTCATTCTCTTTTCAACTATGGAAGCCCAAGTGCTTGTTATGCCTTGGCTTACGATGGGTCAATTGGGAGGTTAATATTCTTCAATGGTACTACAGAACTTACCATCAACAGGCCCTATTCAACCAATTGGGTGCATGTGGCAGCATGCTATACAGGAACAAACATTTTAGTTTATGTAAATGGAGTTTTGGCATTAAACAATGCAATTGCTGTGAACACGGGAAGCAACCCGGTGAGCAAAATAGGCTATTCACCAGGTAACGCCTATTTTGGCAGCTTTCAAATTGACGATTTGGCCATTTACAACAGAGCCCTGAGTGCCGCTGAAATAACAGGTATCTACACAGGTGTTTGCAATCCGGTGCCTGTAAATACCACGCCTGTTCAGAATTTAAGCATTTGTGCCGGACAAAGCACCACACTTTCGGTGAATGGAAAACGTAGCATTAATTGGTACACGGTTCCAGCAGGAGGAACTGCAATAGATACCGGGCTTCAATTCACTACACCCGTGCTTCAGGAAACTGATACATTCTATGCCGAAAGCGATACTGCCGGCTGTGTTTCTGCTCGTTTGGCGATTGTGGTAAATGTAACTCCACTAATCAACCCAAATCCGCCAACCTTAGTTTCAGACCTTAGCGTTCCTGCCTGTTCGGGTTCTCGGGTTCTTATTCAAGCTCAATCCAATCAAGGTATTATTCGCTGGTACAACACGCCAAGTGGTGGTGCACTGTTGGATACTGGCTCTTACTTTTTCACTCCGGAATTAACGGCTAATACCACTTATTATGCAGAAGTGAGCACCGGTTGTGGCCCTCAAAGTATTTCATCCCGCATTCCCGTTTCCTTGCAAGTGAATGGAAACAGCGATCTGGTAAATACCACCCCTGCTTACCTTTTGTATGCTTGTAAACGTGTTTTTGCGCATCCTACCGATTTAAGTGTTGAAACATCTGCCAATCCATCGAGTATCTTCTGGCAATTGGGAAAGAATATTCTTGGAAGTGGAAAGAATTTCCGTACTCCCGGCATCAGCTCAGATACTGTATTTTGGGTAACAGCCAAGTCAAGCTGCCTGTCTAGCCTGGCTATTCAGGTAAAATCATTTGATTGGGTGAGCGGATTTACGCCTTCAAACCTTACGCAAACCGGAAGTACGCCTTTATGTCCGGGTGACACAGTTAGCGTAAAAGCATCAAACATTGACCAGGTTCCTTTGATTTGGTACTCTACCACTGACCAGGTTCTGGGATGGGGAGATTCTGCCCGACTGGTATTGCCGCGCAATGGAACATTTCTGGTTAGAAGAGGCTCTGGTGCTTGTGCGTCTTCAGCAACAACTGTGCAATTTCCTGTGAACACTGTTCCATTGGCAAGTATCAGTTTGGCAAACGATAGCATTCGCGCTTTAAACTCATTTGATTCCTATACTCTATACCGCAATGGCGAAGTTATTGCAAGCGGCAACGCGGGAGGCACTTTTGCCATTCCAGCTTCGTGCGGGACCTATCAGGCTAGTTTTACAAACACAACAAACACCTGTGGGAATGTAACAGCCATGGCAAGGCGAACTCAAATTCCTGCTGGTTCTGGTGCGGGTTGCTACTACTACGACTTCCAAAGTTTTACCAATTTACAATATCCTGCCTTTTGGTCGTGGTCGCTTAACGGACAACCCGGAACACCGAATGTTCCAATCAATGCAAGTGGAGTTACCTCAACTACCAATTGGATATGTCCATCAAGTGGCACGCTCAATATTCGGATTAGAAGTGCAAATGGATGTGAATTTACTGGTAGCATTCAGGTACAAAACCTAACCAGTATTTACAACAATGTTCCCGGTGGCTTTGTAGGTATTGATACCTTAACCAGTTGTGTACTAAAATCCAATGTCATAACAGTTTCGTCTATGACATCAGGCGTTGGGGTAAGCGGTTCAACTCAGGTTTGCTATCAAAACAGCACTTTATTTACAGCCTCTACCAACAGGCCAGGCAGTATTCATTGGTTTGATTCGCCAACATCAAACACTCCAATTTTTGTTGGTGATACCTTAAGGACACCAATTCTAGACACAACCACTACCTTTTATTATGCAAGAAATTTTGAAGGATGCACTAGTCCAAGAACCGCCAGGACTCGAACCCAACAAAAAAAATTCAGTTACAGCAGTGGTTTACGCTACTTTTCGTAAACCTAGGCCCCCTGCCAAAGTCCCCTGGCTTTCCAGGATAAACTTTGCTGCTTGCAGGTTGGCCTTACGAAAATTTGGATTTTGTGACTTCAAAACCGCATTCAGTGCATTGGTAAGGGTTTCTAACTGCCTTTTTAAGAATGTGTTTTCATCCTTAATAAGCTGGTAAGCTTCTTCCTTCCAATTGATTGTTGATTGCCCTGGTTCTTGTAGCATTTCGCCTTCGCCAGTAATCAACCACTTTAGATTTAACTTAGGATATGCTTCGCATATTTTTTTAAGTGTTGAACGTCTAGCAACTGTTTTTCCAGAAAGAATCTTTGAAATACTTGGTTCTGTCATGTTTACTGAATCTGCAAGCATTCTGTTGCTAATACCTTCCGATTCCATGAAAATTTTAATCCTTTGGCTTTCAGGACTTAGGTTAATCTTTTCCATTTTTAAATTATATTTAGTTTGCATTTTGGTTATTCTTTTTAATCTTCGCTTATGTAAAGTTACACAAACCAAGTGAAAAGGCAAGTGAAAAGGATGGTTTTTATAACTTTTTATTCTATTTGGCGGGTTGGGCTTTAGTGTGAGGTGCTGGTAACACCTGGTAATGGCTTGGTTTTGGTTCCCAGCCCGCTCAAATGGAAAGTTCTTTGAATTGATTGAAAAAGCCCTGGCCTAAGCCAGAGCTTTAGGCGGATTAGCTTAACCTAGTGGTTATGCCACCGCTTGGCCTTACAGGCTGCTGCGAAGCACCCTCCAAAGCCTTTAGCAACAGAGCAACTGCTGCAAGGGCAATAAGCCCATCAACTTTAGACATAGTATCCACCTCCTTTCTTCCAAGAAATTGGATACCGGCCTTTCAATCAATCAAAAATAGTTCTTTTCGGCTGGCAGGGTCTGGAGTGTTACCTGCTAGCTGAATTGAACTAACCGGTTTTTGGCATTAAGCACTAAATAATAAACAGCATGAGCAAACTCAAATTAACCTGGTACAACAGAAAACAGGAAGCACCTTTCACCTGGAACGGTGATTTCGCCTTAAAGCATTACAACAATTGCCAAACCGAACAGGAGGCACTATTCAAGAAACTAGCTTCAATCCTCGAAAGCGATAAAAAAGCCTCACTGGCTTTAACCAATGAGGCTTTTGCAACGCCCGTGGTAATTATAGCCGGAAAGCTAATTACTTCACCATCCTGGGCCCTTCAGGATTTGGCTCAACTAATAGTGAACCATGAAAATTTAGCTATTCAAGTTCAACAGTTAAGCTAAAAAAGGCTGTGCCGTTTTCACCCTCCTCCGAAACAGCATCAACTAGCTTGTGTTTACGGCCTTGTGTAAGCATTTCTGCAAGGGTTTTAAACTGGTCTTGGTTCAAACCAAGTTCTTCAGCTAACAAGTTTTGAGTGTTGTGCGGATAGGTAACAGCTACCTGAATAGTGATTGTGTTTTCCATAAAAGTGTATTTAAGGTGAACCAATACACAGGCACAAATTGTGCCAAAGACAAGCACTGAAAGACGTGCGACCCTGGTAGGCGGTACATAGCCTTCTAAAAAGTTCTTTACAGCTGGCAGGGCTTGAATGTTACCTGCCGGCTGAATTGAACCTAATAAGCAAAACAATGATTGAATCCATTCAAATAACCATTCAAGGAGCTGACCAGCTCGATGAAACCAAGGTTTACGGCACTTTGTGCTTAACCAGTGAAAGGGACAATACCTTGTTTGTGCCTGTTTGGTTCACGGTTCAAGACCTTGAAACTATGAAACAATCCGGCTTCCTCAAAAAGCCTGATGAAGCTGATGCAGGCTATTTCTACAACCCAGGAGTTCAATTAATAACCGAAGATTATTCAATCCTATGAATTGCATATACAAAAGCGATACAGTCACTATCCACGATGATAGAACGCCCTTAACCATTGACCAGGCAATTGATATCTTGTGGAATGGTGGAGCGGTTAGGCAGTGCTACCCAACTAATTATTCTGAGGATGAACCTGAGTTTGACCAAGGTTATATTGTTGACGTCCTCGATATACTTACCCGCAAACAGCTGGAAGATTCCAGCAAAAGCCGCGAAACCAAACAACGCATGATGCTTGAAGCCATGCGAGGCTATGAATACTACGAATCTTAATCTTTCAATTTCAACTACTTAATCATATCTGATGGAAACTCTAGCTTTAGGTTTTCTCCTATTTTTTCTCCCCTTTTTAATTTATGTTGATTTTGTTCGATTCTTAGCAACCTCGAACGATACCACCTCGTTCCCAAGTAAAGAGGGAGTAAAAGAAGTATTAGCACCAAAGTCACAACCGGTGGGCTGTCAAATACCTGATAGATATCTTGCGAGATTAAACTTTTGCAGGTTTTTACTAGGGGAGAAGCCCCTGACACGAGAAGGAATAAGCCAGAGTTTGACAAGTCAAGGAAATCTTTCTGCAATCTCAGTTCCGTCTTATCCAGCTTTAAAACGAAAATCAACCACGCGGAGTAGAACCACCCAATGCAAAAATTTAAAAACATATAGCCTACGCAAACCGAACCCCAAATTAAAGGGTCGTAATCAAAAAGTTGGGGCTTCACGTAAAACAACGCTGCTACTTGGAAACCCAACATTCCAACAATTCTAGCAATTTCATAAAAGGTTAACTGCCCAAATAAGGTATCAAGCCAGTTTTTAGGATTTTGATTCTGTTCCATAAGTAAAACTAAGCCAATGCAAGTACAAATTGAAATTTACAACCACAAGGGCCAAATTCTTTTAAATGAGCCTTGCTCTACCATCACCGAAGGCCTTGCACTTTTTGAACGACTTGAGGCCACCAAATGGCCCGAAACCTACAAGGGCTTAACCATGAACTTGTTTGAGGGTAATCGCCCTGATGGCAGCTATCCTGAAGGCAGTATTGGCAAGGTTATGCTAGTTGAGCTAATCAACTGCGAACGATTTGAAAGAAGGGAATTATTTAGGGCAAAAATCAAAGAATAAATGGACTATCTAACCCGAATCTTACTAGGTCTGGCAGCTGCTGGATTGGTAATACTAGTTGAACTTTTTGCAAACAAACTCAAATCAAAAATTAATATGGAAAACAGCAACAATCCCGGGCCAAATGCCCCAGAAACAAAATCAGAAATCTTACCCGTAGTGTACCATTTGTACCTATGGATGGAAGGTAAGAACCCGCCACCTTTTGGAGTTATCCCCTTTCAAAGCCTTGACCTGGCAGATTTATTCCTTCATCAAATGTTTGATGGAACCTTTGCCAAAGACAGCGAGGCAATTTTGAATGAAGTTTGGTTGAAGGATGGCCAGCCCGTAAAGGAAACCATTGTCCGCCAATTGTATTTAGCGGATTCTGAGCATGAACATAAGTTGATTGAATGCAATGAGCTGGTATATGACAATACAAGTGATGACCCAGGTTTGCACCTGGTTCAACCAAAGCCTGAACCGGTGGTAACAATAACAGTTCCCTTAAACCGGAAAAATCGTTTCCGCAAAATCTAAGGCAATGGATATCGGGGAAAGAATACGCTACCACAAAGAACTGTTGGAGCGAAATCAGCAAGTGTACTTAACCACCACCGATCCACACGACAAGGGAATTTTAAAAAAGCAGATTCAAGAATTTGAGAAAACGATTAACCGGTTGCGCACCATGCGCAGCCGGATGGAAGAAGCCCAAAATCAAACAAAACTAGAACTATGAGTGAAGTAGAGAATGTGAGCGTTTACGATTGGTTTGATAAACAAACCTACAACGACAGGCTGGAATTCAGCAAAGCAATGAAGGCAAAAGGAATTAGCCGGCAAAGCTTAACCAACTGGATAAGCAAGCGTAGTTCGATACCAGACAAGTGGCATTCCATTATTAATGAGTATGCAGGAATGGAGCTTGTTTTCCCTAAGGTAAAGCTTATTCCAACCTTGGTTTTGGACGAAAAAACATAAGCATAGAAACAATATGACTGGAATTTTTTGGATAGCATTTGGCGCGGTTTGCCTAGTGCTAACGGCCACGATAATGGCCATAGTTATGATTAAAATTAACCAAATCATTAAAGAAACGCAGGACGATGATTCTAAAAATACTAGCAGCCTTGGTACTGAAGCAACACCCGGAAGACCTGAATTGCCAAAAGTACAAAGTGGCAGTAGCCTACCAGGTTAAATCCGGTAAGACCTGGCACTCCAAAGAAATGATTTGCGATGGCTTTCCACCGGATTATTTCTTTGAAACCGTGGCCAAGAATGGCCGACCAAACAACACCGCTGAAGTAGCGATTTACTTCAACCAGAATCTAAACCAACAACACTATGAAAAGCCAGTATGACGTAATTTTAAGGTTGAGCGGAATAAGCTCAATAGACTTTGACCAGGATGGCCTTCGTTGGCCGCGAACCACATTGGAGCTGGTAAACAATGAAATTCTGTTTTATTCCACCCCTGAAGCTGCAAAGTTTGTTGATAGAACTGTTTTTGAAATAATAGCCAAAAACAATGAAGCCGAACTTCAATTGCTGTTGGTTAACGTGCTTAGAACCCCAATTGTAATTGAAGGCTTAAACACAACCTCAATTGGCAACCTTGCATTTGTGGCCACATTTGCCAGCCTTCCGGAGCTTCAAACGGCTGCATTTAAGAAGCTGTTCCAGCTAAGGCAGCTCCACCTAATCGAGCTATCAAAAGGAACTCCAAAAGCAAGCACTTCCAAAATCGCTGAAGCTTAGCCATGAGCCAATCCATTAACATACGAATTCCCTTCAAAGCGGCAGCTGTATTGGTTTCCAAGCGCAAAAGGCGTGGCGACCATGTTACAGTGGGCAAGGCTTTGAACACCAATCGTATGGAAAAATGGTTTGGCTTTTATTTTAGCCTGAAAGCCTTAACCACTTCAGGCAAAATCACCAACTTTTTAAGCCAAATAGAGCTGATTAAAGCCGTTACCAGGAAAGAAAGCACAACCACCATTTATTCCTATATCCATCAATGTGAACGCTTAGGATTGATTAGGAAGGATGGAACCGACTTGCACCTGAGCAGTTGGGAAAAATGCTTTGATAAGCTCAATCTGGCCTATCACGACAAAGTTCAATTTATCGAATTCAGATATGAAGACATTAGCCACATTAAGGCTATCCCGGAGTACCATATAGAAGCCGCTGAAATTGCGGAAAGCAGTCATTTTTCGCTGAGGGCAATAGCCAAAAAAATCAACCAAAATGTTCAACTTAAGCAGCTGTTGGGTATCCGTCCTGACCATCATGCAACCCTGGAAGATGCCAGGCGTTTGTTTGACCTTCAGCTTGAGAGTTTCGCTACCGGCAAGATTGGTAGCTTAGTAACGTCTGAGGAAGATTATCAGCTATTGCATAGCGTTCAAGCCTGTCCATTCCGTTCCAGCGCAAGCCTTATCAAGGCCCGCGCTCAAGGATTTTTGAAATCCACCATCCAGCATATTGCCCGCGTTAAGCGCAAATTATCGCAGCTGGGCCTAGCCATTGTTCAGGATCTATCCTGCAACTCAGAAGCAAGGAAAAGGGCAAATTCGGAGTTCTTTTACCGCGCCTGGGACAAGCAAAATTCTCAGCCGCGCTGGAATCTCCCAACCGAGGTTTCTGTATTCGCCCAAATCGCCTAAAACCGCGCCAAATGCAATATTTCAAAAAGTGTTATTTACCGATTAGGCATAGGGAAATATCAGAAAATCTTATGGTATTAGGTTATTCTGGTATTGCAGAATATTCTGAATATTCAGAAAAGCCGCGTTTGAATTTTTTTCGTTTCAATAACAAAAACCGCCAAAATCAACTATGAATCAGCAGAATAGAGATTTAGACCCAACTGATGCCACATTTAGGCTTCAGGCTTATTTCAAACCCGGAGGAAAGTACAAATCCTACAAGTGGAATGCCAATTGGTTATTCGATTACTACCGAGTTACCAGAGGTGCGCAGCTCCCCTATCCACTGGATGCCATTTACCGAAAAATTGAGGAAATTCATACCAACTGCACCCGCTTGTTGGTGTATGACAACCGGCCAACAACTCAATTTCCGGTAATGATTGAAATGGTAAATGGGAGGGTGGTTACAGATAACCGCCCACCACAAGAAAAGATTCGCAGACCCCTAAAGCTTTACTAGCATGAATCCGCCAAAAGTCAAATTGCATCCCCGCGAATTTTCAAGCTATTGCAGCTTGATAGCCAATTCAGTGAATCTGCTTGCTGAATTAATTTCAGCTGATCCTTTCCGTACAGAATACCACCGGAATTTTGCTTGCCTTCAGGATTTGCATAGAAAAAATGCCATCCAACTTGCCAGGCTTGCGCATACTTACCGCAGGATGGTAACAGTATCGCTCAGCCATGATACAGCTTTTGCCTTGATGGAATCGACCCTTCCAAGTCAAAATAACAGGTACCTGGAGAATTTATCCGGAGAAATCAAAAAGCAGATTCACGATTACTATTACAAATCAGTGGAAGGTGATTTGGTAATGTTTGCAAGGTGTATAACAAACAGTCAAACTAAACTTATTGCACAATGAATAAGCTCATTGATAATAACGCAAGGTATGGCCATTTGAATAAATATAATTTTGAATGGGTACAAGGCTTGAAAAAAGGAGAATCTGTTTATGCTCAGAATTCCGGAGGTACCCAGGAATATTACGATTTAACTTTTTGTTGGCTTGATACCCATGATTTGATTCAAGTGCTTGATTTTGATGGTGACCAGGTAGTTTACCTGAATAAGAAAACTGGTAAACAAAGTTCCTACCACTGGAGCCGGATTTGTTCAACCGATAGCGAATTTCAGGTTTTCATTGAATCTCTTGATATCAACTTCATTCATTCTTTCCCGGTAAGATATGAGAAAACCGAAAGTAGCCACCATTTTGAAATACGAAAAAGGCAATACGGAAAGCCCAATGAAATTTTTGAGATACCAATAGAAGCTTCAGGGGAGTATTTCTTAGAAATGCTGGACAAGAATAATTTCAGGCCAATGGTTGTTAAGCATGAAGAACTGAAGGACTTGAAAAGCAAGCTGGATAACATTCGGAAAGCCTCAAAGAGAAAAGAAAAACTCGATCCATCAAATAACCCTGTTCCAGGAAAGAAAAAAGTTGTGGCCACAAAAAAGAAAGCCTCCGCAGCTGCTAAGCCTTTTAATGGCAAGCTTGAAATTGGCAGCTTGTTTCGGACTAATTATTCCAGCCGAATTCATATGGTAAAGGGAATAACCAGCCATTGCACTTGCCCGGTTGATGATGGAAAGGGTAAAAAGAGTAAAACCCATATCCATATTGAAGGAAATTATATCTTCGATGGAAAAACCAGCTATTTTAACCACTACCAAATAGTTGAAAAAAAGAATAAGACTGAATATATCTGCCTATCAAGGCAGGATAAATTGATTCTTTTGGAGAATCCAGTGTTCAAGATTGTTGTAAACAGACTGACCAGCAGATTTGATATTCTTTGGTTGAATTGCCATGAAAATGATTCTTTGGTTCAAATAATGGGGATTAAATCCTTTGAAAAGGCACAGAGCTTAGCAAAGGAATACAAATTGACCTTGGTTGATGGAAATATACGAGTTGAAAAAAAGTTCATGCCTGGTGCCGGATGGATGCTGATTTGGGTTGATGCAGTGGATGGTAATAATATCCTTCAGTCAGGCCTGAAAACAAGTTTTGCAGCTGAAGACTTTGCAAAGCAATTTGGATTCATCCTTCAGGAATCGAGCGCAAAACCCAAAGTTGTGGCCACAAAAAAGGAAAAACCAGTTAAACCGGTTAAGGCTACCGGTAATAAGGTAATTGAAAAGCCTTCACTTCCGGAACAACCAAAACCAACCGAACCCAAAACCGAGGAAACCAAGGACGATCTGATTAAGTTCAGGTGTTCATCCAGCTTTAAAGCTGAAGTTAAAAGGCTATGCGAAAAACGTGGCCACAACAATGTTTCCCTATTAATGATTGAAGCAATAAACCTACTGAAAGCGATATGACGAAGGAGAATAAGCCAAAAAGGCTTTACATTTATGTGAAGGACGTGGAGCGCATCACCGGAAAAGGTAAGGCAGCTTCGAGAGCTTTAATAGCTAAGATTAAAAAGAACCTTGGTAAAACGAAGGAAACCAATTTGACTGTGGTTGACTTTTGCCAAGATCAGGGGTTGAGTGTTGACCAGGTTAATTTGTATTTGTAAAAAAAGGAGTTGTTATTAACTCCTTTTTTTATTAGTCTTTGATTCTTACTGCGCTAACTTTAGTATTGTGAGTTTGTTTAATTGATCCATCAAAAATCAATGCATTAGCATTTGGAAATTCTTTTTTTGCGTTTTTAATCATTAATTCAACCAGGTTATCAAATTCATGGTTGCCAATGAGAGGTCCTTTAACGGTACCTAAGTACTCAAACTCATTAACTGGTTTTCCCTTAGCAAAAATGTAAAACCCTTGAATTTGGTCAACTTCTGCGGTATTTTTCTTAACCTGATAATTTGCAACGGTAAAGGCAAAAAGAGCAGAAATTGAAAAACCAATAACAAATGATAAGAATGTTTTTTTCATAGTTTTTTATCTTAAAGCTCAAATGTACAAATTGAAATTCTCATTATTTGCACCAAATATAATAAGCTCATTTTTAATCACTTAGCAAGTTTTATGATTAATATACTTGACTTTTTGATTAATATACTTAACTTTGTTTTGCAATTCAATACTAAACAAAATGAACACACAAACAAGAACTATTGTCTGCTTCCACGTGACTCGTGGAGGAAGATTTCACAACCAAGGCCATTTAGTTTACAAATCTTGGGTAACACCTCAAGATGTTATTAAATACAACGACAGCAATTTATTTACCAATCCTAAGAATTGGTTTGAAATAAAAAAAAGAATTGGAGATAGGCCTAATTTGAATGAAAAGTTTGATCTGTATGATAATGGAGGATGGGAATTTTTTAACAAAATAGGGATGCCAGTTGGAGAGCTGTATTACTTTGATGCTAACCAAAATCCAATTTGCTCTGTCAAAGAAGTTGAATCCGGTGAATTCCGAATGGAATTTGATGGAGATTACAATACCTGGTACTGTACAAGTATTGAAGATTGTAACGAACACGAATTACAAGCCATAATTGACAAAGGATGCGATAATGTGGAGCGGGCTAAGGAATTAATGGTAGAAAATGGCTATGCCCCTGCTGGATGGTATAGTCAAGATGAAGCTTAAAAAAGGCAATGAGGCCCTTTAATCGTACCTGATAGGAATCAAAACAAAAACAATCATGGAAAACCTTATTTCAATCGAAAGTGCGATTGACCTTATTTCAGAAATTGCAAGCCAGTCGACTGTCTATGTGACAGTTGAAAACAAGTACCACGAGTTAGAGGAAAAAGCTGTTATGAGCAATGGGATGGTTTATCAGATATTCCCGCCAAAATCACCTTGGACCCGTTCAAATCAAGATGTTTCAGAATTTGTTGTTAACCACATTTTGAAATACACAAAGGGAGATTTTAGGGGCAAATTTAGAGTTGCTTCAAATTATTTCAGACATAGAGCAGGCCACTACAAAATTCAATAATTGATAAAGGAATAAATGGAAACTATAAAACTGACTTACAAAGTAATCGCAAATGATAATCCTTGTTTTCAAAAAACAGTAAGCGCGACCGTTGCGAATAATTCAAGTGCATTCTCACGATTTGAAGAAATCGTTAGAAAAAAACTTGGGTATAATGTAAAATTTAACCATCCTGGAAAACAGGTTATAATCCTAGAAAACAGGTTATAATCCCGTAAAAAAAAAGGGCCTTTTGGCCCTTTTTCGTGAAGCAAATCACAGTGTTAAGCTTGGGTTTGCAATTCAATACTTAACATTGCAAATATAACAAAATGGACCCACAACAAGAATTCCTGGTAATGCTGGGAAAACAAATAAAAAGAGCTAGGCAGGCTCAAGATATGACCCAAGACCAGCTCGCTGAAAAAGCTGGAATAAGCCGATCTATGTTAAACCTAATAGAGAACGGTTCAAACCCGACCGTTGCGACTATCTATAAGATTGCAATGGCCCTAAAAATGGGGTTGGATGTTCAGTTTTTCAGGGTTTGATAAGAAAAATTTCAAATTCATTTTAAATCATAGTTCCAGTTATACTTTTTCTACAACCAGATATTCAGAATTTGTGACCACAAAACAATTATTTCCTGGAATAAGCTTAAATGTAATACGTTTGTCGAAATAGAAAACCTTAAGGTTGTGGATGAATTTTTAAGCAGTTTAAGAGAGAAAGCAATTTACTTAAAGCTAGAGGCAGCTGCTTATGGAGGTGCTATTGACTTTTCAAGTGTTCTCGAAGTAATGAAGGGCGTGGAAAAGTCTTATAAAACCTTTTCGGCAGTAAATTATTCCAAGATACTCACAGAACAAGACCCTGGAAAGAGAAAAAAATTCTTTGCTGCAAACGAATCTGAAACCAAGCTTTTGATTGTTGATTTAAATTTTCAAAGCTGGGGTATTGGGTTTACCCCTGATACTAAAACTTATCACGCATCAATTCCATTTGTGAAAGAGCCATTGAGCTATAAAGAGTCACTTTTGAACGACTTTAACGAAAAAGTGTTAAGTCTTGATTATTCTAGTCCTGAACAAATTAACAAAGTTATTCAGGAGTTTGGCGAAAAAAATGCAAAGAAAATTTATTCTCCATTCCTAGATTCTCAAATAAAATCGCAAACTAGGATTAAAGTTGGTATTGGTGGATTTGAACAAATGAAAGAGATTCCATCTCCAGCTCCAAAAGTAATTGAGCAATTTTCTGCACTAGGCTTAGTTGATGAAGTTATTGAAACTTTTGAAAAAAAGGAGGCAATGGCCAGTTTTGAATATTACCAAGGTGAAGGTGGAAAGGTATTATCAAAGCCAAAGCTTAAAGATTTATTTTATGACCAAGATTCTATCATTTTATCACTTAAAAAAATTGAATGCCAAGGCAGAACATATCTTCTTAAATTTCCATTGAATTACCAACAAATTGTAAATCCGGATGGAAGCGTTTCTATCGAGTGCCACTATTTAGATTTGTTTGCTTATGGCAAAACTAGAGAAGAAGCCGTTTCCGATTTACAAGTAGAATTTGACTATTCATTTCAGCGGTTGAATGAGCTTGAAAATAATAAACTTTCAAAGCAACTTCAATTAGTAAAGTTAAACCTTAATCAAATTGTTGAAAAATGGTACTAGATGACAGGAAAGTTAGGAAAAATTTAAAGAAGAAAGGTTTTGTTGAGAATGAGAAAGCTGACCATAGATTTTTTGAATTCTATCACAATGAAAAAATGATTTGCAAGACTAAAGTAAGTCATAATAGCCAGGACATTGATGATTATCTAATATCAAACATGGCAAAGCAGGTAAAGCTTAGCAAAAATGATTTTATTGCGTTAGTTGAATGTACTTTAAGTCAAAATGGCTATGAAGAAAAGCTTCGTATTTCTGGGCTGATTGAATGACAAATTATTGGCAATTTGATTAGTGTTTTTCTGACAAAATATTGTTTATTTTCTTTCTTTTTTCGGGAAATCTGAAATAGACATTTAGTAATTTGTACAGGTCAAAATCACCTATTGACCCTCCGTTTAATCTCAAATATTTTACAATTAAAACAACAGCTGAAGATATTTCCATTTCTTCTACTGAGTTAATTGTATTTTTTTCAAGCCCAATTGCCTCATATTTATCCAACAGTTGGGCCAATTCAGTTTTAAATTTCCTGTCAATTTCTTTTGAAGATTTCATGCAAAAGGTGCAATTATATTTTTACCATTCTGTGGTAATTTAGAAATAGATTGCTTCAATTTTACCTTCGTCCTTTAAGTATATTTCTTCAATTTGTTTATGATACTCGTTTTTTAGGTAAACTAAATTTGGCGAGTCTAGGGCTGACGATTCCTTTTTAGTAAACAGTATTGCATCTGTGTTTAATTGGATATTGAAACTCCCACCACGGTCAAAAGTTATTAATACATTTATTGAAGTCATACTTGTTTTTGTTGTCAATGATTTGTGGCCACAAATTAAAACTCCTCTAGCAAATTATCAATAAAAAGTCAAGCGCAAAAAAGTGCGATTTTGTGCGATTTGTTACTATTTGGTACGATTTGTTACTATTTGGTGCGATTCGTGCGATGCTAACCGGTAAACCTAACCGGTTACGATAACCGGTTAATAAACTTTGCGTTACCGATTTCAATTCGATTAACGCAAAGGAAATGCAAAAACTGCTTCTATTCTTCTTTTCATGTGTCACCTGGCTGTATTCAGATTCCGGCAAAGCCTGGGAATCCGGTGGGATTCTCGGAGCCGGAATCACCGCCACGGTGTTGCCCTTACATATCAATTACATTTATTGGATAAAGGTTGTTGTTTCCGCGCTAATCGGTGGCCTGGTTAACCTGGCTATTAAAAAGCTTGTTGACCGGTTCAGCTCCAAAAGGAAGGAGGATTACCATGAGCAATAAGATTTTGATTGGCACTGGCTTTTTGCTTGCTGCCTTTTTGATTGTGTCCACAACAACTCGCGCTCAAAGCCTGGAACAGAAATTCAAGCTGATCACCGGTACACCATCCAACTTTACAATTTCAGGGGGAAACCTAAGATTTAACGCACCGGTTTCCATTGTAAACCAGTCGGCTTTTGATATTACCATTCGGAACCTGTTCGTGAACATTAGTTACCAGGATTCATCCGGTGTATGGCAGGACTTGTTCTTCCAACCCAATGCAGTTGCTCAGGTAACATTTGCCAAAGGCACTACAACCAACCTGAATACCATACCGCTGCAAATGCCGCTTACCAATGTGTTTACCATCGTGCAAATGATGGCTGGCAAAATTGGTTCCACCCTGAAAGTAACAACGCGTTTTGAGGTTTCCGGAATTGCGGCACCTGCCATTGAAACTACCATTGATGCAAAGAGCTACATTCAACCGCTAATCAACCTACTTCAAAAGTATGGCCTAATCAATACCGGTGGCAAAGTATCCGGCATTGAAAATACCGGATTAATAACCGGTTTAACCGGTTTAGGTTATTCGGCCAATTCCTTTCATGAAAGGCAAATTAAGGATGCTAGTAAGTACGCTCATTTGATTACAAAGGCTGACGGCAGGGAAACCACCATTCGCAAAACTTCTGGAACTGCCTATGATACCATAGACGATATGGCTAAGATAGTAGGCGAAACCACCTATCAAACCAAAGAGCTTGCTAAGGTATTGCAGGGAAAAACCACAGAAGAATCTGTTCGCAATGTATGGACCTGGTTGCATGACCATATTCAATACCGCAAGGATAAGGATGGAGTTGAACAGCTGCGCGAACCGGCTGCAAGTTTTGCCCATCGCCAAACCGGAATTGACTGTGACTGCTTCGCAATTTTTGCAAGCTCACTGCTTACAAACATGGGAATTACCCATTACATTGAAATGTGCCAAATAAGGCCCAACCCTTACTTTGTTCATGTTTATGTGGTGGTTCCCAAAGAACCAGAACTATCCCTTGCCAACCGGAACAATTACTGGGTGGTAGATGCTTGCCTTCATTCATTTGATGAATTGGCCAAAAATATTTCAATCAAGTATTCTAAAAAGATGATTACTACAAGACTTTCAGGCCTTGACGCCTGCAACTGCATGGCCAATCCAAAGGCTGAATTTGGCAAGGCCGCCAAAAGCTCGCAAAAGCAAGCAAGCTTTATCAGCCCGGACGAGCTGCGTAAATTGGAGCTTCAGGCATTGGAGCCTTTGCGCCAAACACTAATTCGCACCAAAAATGAGGCCATTGCTGACCCGGCTAAGGTTGCATTGATGTATAACCCGGGCAACCTGGTTAAGAGCATTGATTATGCTTTGCAAAATTGGAATGACCCTGCAAAGCGAAACCAGGCACTTGATATCCTGGCCAAGCAGGATAAGGCAATTACTAATCAAGCTGCCATCAATGGATTGGCAGGATTGGGAGCTTTCCAAGGCTTGCATGGTTTATCCGGATACATTGACCCAACCTTGCAATATCCTTTGTTAGGAGTATCGAATGAAGGTACCCTTTACATTGAAGGATTGGGAGGTTTGTTCGATTCAGTAAAAAAAGCTGCTCAATCAGTAAGTAAAGTAGTTACCAATACTGCAAACAAGGCTGTTACTGCTTTGAAAACCGCTGGAAGCGCAACCGCTGAAAAGGTTAAATCCGCTGCCACAGCTGTTGCCAATACTGCCAAACAAGCTGCAACTTTTGTAGCCAACAATGCCATGAAGGTTTTCCCGGTTGCGGTGGTTGCAAGAACCGCCTACCGTGGATTGGTTGCTCTGAACTTCCGTGGTTTTGCTACTGACTTGGCAAAAGCTATTTCAACCCCAGCCGGTGAAAAGAAATTGAAGGATTTCTGGACTGGAAGTTACGTTGGTGGAAATTGGGGCGACCTGATTTCTGCGATAAATGCAGGTAAAACCAAAAAGGCTTTGTTAAATGGCTTTGAAGGATTGGGCGTTGAACCGGTTTCAACAGCTTCATCAGTTGCAGCTGCAACCCCGCTTATTGTTAAGATTACCAATGTAATCAAAGAGGCTTTGAGCTTTGCAGATAAAACCTCCAAGGTTGCTGAAACTGTTCAGAAAGTTCAAAATACAGTTCAGCAAGTCCAAAACACTGCCCAGGTTGTTAAATCGATTGTTCCAGCCCCAATCGCCCAAAAAGCCGCTCAGGTTGTTGAGAATGTGGC
>Ga0102832_1001120_pt1 | contig 23723 bp, 23 predicted proteins | sample EBPBio282013_DNA_FD_88942 | JGI IMG/M metagenome (GOLD analysis project Ga0102832, IMG submission 88942) | Wastewater treatment Type I Accumulibacter community from EBPR Bioreactor in Madison, WI, USA - Reactor 2_5/28/2013_ DNA (Illumina Assembly) | ecosystem: Engineered > Bioreactor > EBPR >... | reverse complement strand
AAGGGCCCCCGTTTCGGGGGTAGCCCGGCCCACCAGCGGATCATCCTGGCCAACCTGGCCAGCCAGCTGTTCCAGCACGGCAAGATCACCACGACCGAGGCGAAGGCCAAGCGCGTCCAGCCGTTGGCCGACCGCCTGATCAGCAAGGCCAAGCGGGGCGACCTGCACAACCGCCGCCTGGTCCTCCAGACGATCACCGACAAGGGCGTGGTGCACGTCCTGTTCACCGAGATCGCCCCCAAGCTCGCGGAGCGCGAGGGTGGCTACACCCGGATCACCAAGATCGGGCCGCGCAAGGGCGACAACGCCCCGATGGCCGTGATCGAGATCGTGACCGAGAGCGTCGAGGAGTCCCGCAAGGCCAAGGCGAAGGGCAAGGGCAAGACCGAGCCCGCCAAGGCGGACGCCAAGAAGGCCGAGCCCAAGAAGACCGAGGCCAAGACGGACGCCGCCGCCAAGGCTGCTCCGAAGAAGGCCGCGGCCAAGAAGGCCGAGGTCGTCGAGGAGCCTGCGGCGGACGAGGCCATCACCGACGTGGTGGTCGAGGCCGCCCCCGTCGTCGGTGAGGCCCGCGACTTCGGCGAGGGTTCCTACGTCGGTGACGAGCCGCCCGCCGGCTACGACATCAAGGGCAACGCGGACTCGATGAAGTTCCACACCCCTGAGTCGCAGTGGTACGAGGCCACCAAGGCCGAGGTCTGGTTCAACTCGGTCGAGGCCGCCGAGGCCGCCGGCTTCTTGAACGTCCTCAAGAAGGACGACAAGGCCTGAGCAACGCTCAACCGAACCGCCCGCTCCCGTTTCGGGGCGGGCGGTTCTGCGTCCCCCCGTCCCCCCACCCTCCGACTTGTCAGAATCTGGAGACGCTATAGCGTCTCCAGATTCTGACAAGTCGGAGGGTGGGGTCAGCGGCCGACGACCAGCGGGACGCAGGTCTCGCGTTCGGAGACCTGCCACAGGATCGCGATCGCGCCGTCGGCGCCCGGACGGAGCACCGGCAGCCGCACCGGCGGGCCGGTGTTGACGTAGCGCGGCCCGTACAACTCCCCGCCGCGGGCGTGCGGGTCGGTCGCCGCGCGGAGTTGGGGCATCGCCCCGTCCGCGGCGCTCATCCCGATCCGCGCGGCCGCCCACTCCCAGAACGGGCCGGTCGGGCCGCCGCCGCCCTCCCGGACGGTGCGCACCTGCAGGTCGGTGTGCGACAGGCCGGGGTGCGCCATCAGGCTGGACGCGGTCACGCCCGCCCGCTCGAACTCGCGCTGGAGCCCGAGTGCGAAGTGGTAGTTCGCCAGCTTCGACTGCCCGTACGCCTTCCACGGCGAGTAGGTGCCGTGCAGGTGTGGGTTGCGCGGGTCGAGCGGACGCCCGATGTGGTGCGCGGTGCTGGTCACCGAGACCACCCGGGCGGCGTCCGCGGCGAGGAGCGCGGGCATCAGGTGCGCGGTCAGCGCCCAGTGGCCCAGGTGGTTGACCCCCAGTTGCATCTCGAACCCGTCGGCGGTCCGGCGCTCCGGCAACGCCATCAGGCCGGCGTTGTTCACCAGGATGTCGACCCGGTCGTGGGCGGCCAGGATGCGGTCGGCCGCCTCGCGGACCGAGGCGAGCGAACCGAGGTCGAGGCCAACGACCTCCAGGTCGGCGGACGGCGTCCGCGTCCGCAGCTCCGCCTCGGCCTCCCTGGCCTTGTCCTGGTCGCGTACCGCCATCACGACGGTGGCGCCGCGGTCGCCCAGCGCGGACGCGGTCTCCAGGCCCAGCCCGCCGTTGGCGCCGGTGACCACGGCGACGCGTCCGGTGAGGTCGGGGATGTCGGCTCTGGTGAACGTCATGGGACGACGGTACCCACCCGGCGGGCGTCCATGCCCGAGGGGTACTACGACCATCGCCCGATGGTGTCGTGAACCTCGTGGCGGGCACGCTCGTTGGTGTCGGGCCGGGTCGTCCGGCCGACGAGGTTCCCAGGAGGATCCCATGAGCATCACGCACATCGCCGGGGCCCTGATCGCCACCGCGCTCGCCGTCCCCACGCTGGCCCTCAGCGCGCCGGTCGCGCACGCCAGCCACGGCGGAGCGACCAAGGTGAAGGTCGCCGGCACCTGCACCGGCAGCGCCACCTCGAAGCTGAAGGCCAAGGCCGACGACGGCCGCCTCGAAGTCGAGTTCGAGGTCGACGCCCGGAGGCGCGCACAGGTCTGGGCCGTCCGTCTCACCGACAACGGTGTCACCGTCTGGTCGGGCCACCGCACCACCAAGGGCCGCAGCGCCTCCTTCTCGGTCGAGAAGAAGATCGCCAACCGCGCCGGCGCAGACGTTCTCACCGCACTGGCCACCAACACGGTCACCGGTCAGGTCTGCACCGCGACCCTCACCTACGCCGGCTGACTCTGGCCGTTCGGCCCTCCCCCTGCCACACTCTCCCCGAAAGGTCACGTCATGATCCGCTTGATCCTCGCCGCCGGCGCAGCCGTCGTCGCGCTCGTCCCGGCCACGGTCGGCCTGCTCGGCAATGCCACCTTCTCCCAGAGCGTCCCGGTGCGCGTCCCGGTGAGCGCCCAGGTCATGCCGGCCGCCGACCCGACCCCCACCGCGACTGCCACCCACGACGAGGGGGACGACCACGGCGGCGACACCCCCCGCGACAGCCGCACCGAGCCGGGCGACGACCGGGACGCATCCCCGTCGGCCTCGCCGAGCGCCTCCTCCTCGAGCGGTCGCCACGGCGGTGACGACTCCGGCTCGAAGAACTCCGGCCACGGTTCGGATAACTCCGGTTCGGACGACCACGATTCCGACGACCACGGCGGCCACGGTTCGGACGACTCCGGTTCGGACGACCACGGCGGCCACGGTTCCGACGACTCCGGCTCCGACGACCACGGCGGGCACGGTTCCGACGACTGATGAGCCTTCCCGATCCCCCCTCCGAGATCCCGGTCACGGCGCCCGCCGCGGCCGGGATTCCGCCGGCCTACCTGACCGTGTCCGACGGTGCCGCGGCGCCGCCGGACACGGCCCCGCTCAACCTGCGGCGGCTGGTCTGGCGGCTGGTGCTCGGTGCGCTGGGCGTCCTGGTGCTGGTGGGGTTCGGGAGTGTGTTCGCGGCCAGCCAGCTGGCCGAACGGGAGGCGGTGAACGACGCGGCCGGCATCGCCGACGTGCTGGCCGAGGCCGTCGTCCAGCCCGCGCTCGACGAGGCCCTCGCCCAGGGCGACCCGGCCGCGGTGGCCGCGTTCGACGAGATCGCCCGGACCCGCATCCTGAGCGCCAACGTGGTGCGGGTGAAGCTGTGGTCGACCGACGGACGGGTCGTCTACGCCGACGAGCCCGCCCTGATCGGGCAGACCTTCCCGCTGGACCCCGAGCAGCTGGAGGTGCTGCGCAGCCCCCAGGTGCGGGCCGAGGTGTCCGAGCTCGATCGCAGCGAGAACGTCTTCGAGCGCAGCAGCGGCAAGCTGCTGGAGGTCTACCGGCCCGTCTGGACGCCCGGCGGCACCCAGATGCTGTTCGAGATCTACACCGCCTACGAGCCGGTGAGCGAGCGCGCCGCACAGCTGCTGCGCGGGATGGCCGGCGTGATGCTGTCGAGCCTGCTGCTGCTGTTCCTGCTCACCGTGCCGATCCTGTGGCGGGTGTTCGACCGGCTGCGCGCCGCGCAGCAGCAGCGCGAGGCCCTGCTCCAGCGAGCGGTAGACGCGTCCGCCGAGGAGCGTCGCCGGATCGCGGCGACCCTGCACGACGGCCCGGTCCAGGACCTGGTGGGGAGCTCGCTGGTCGTGGCCGGTGCCGGCGCCCGGGCCGAGGCGATGGGGGACGCCTCCCTCGCCGACGACCTGCGCCGCGCCGCCGCCGCCGTGCGCAGCAGCATCGGCGGGCTCCGCTCGCTGCTGGTGGACCTCTACCCGGCCACCCTGTCCAGCGCGGGGCTGGCCGCAGCGCTCACCGATCTCGCCTCCCAGGCCGGGTCCCGCGGGCTGGCCGTCGAACTCGACCTGGCCGAAGGGGTCGCCGAGTCGCTGGACGCCGACGAGCAGCGGCTCGTGCACCGGGTCACCCAGGAGTGCCTGCGGAACGCCGCAAAGCACGCGCCGTCCTGCCGGGTCGTGGTGGCCCTGCGCGAGGACGGTGAGGCCGTCGTCCTCGAGGTCGGCGACGACGGCGACGGGTTCGATGCGGCGGACGTACTGGCGAACCCCGCGGACGGACACTTCGGCCTGCGGGTGCTGCGCGACCTCGCCGCCGCGGCGGGCGCGCGGCTGGAGCTGGCCGCCGCTCCCGGTCAGGGCACGCGCTGGCGGCTGACGATGAAGGAGAGGACCGCATGACCACCGTCCTGCTCGTCGACGACCACGCGATGGTCCGCGCCGGCCTGGCCGCCCTGCTGGGCGCCACCGCCGACCTCGAGGTCGTCGGCCAGGCACGCGACGGCGCGCAGGCGGTGGACCTGGCCGTCCAGCTGCGTCCCGACGTCGTGCTGATGGACCTGTCGATGCCGGTGATGGACGGCATCGAGGCCACCCGGCGGCTGGTCACGGCCGACCCCGACGCCAAGGTGGTCGTGCTGACGTCTTTCTCGGAGGCAGCCAAGGTCACCGAGGCGCTCGCCGCGGGCGCGATCGGCTACCTGCTCAAGGACTGCGAACCCGAACAGCTCCTCGCCGGGGTGCGTGCGGCGGCCGAGGGGCACGCGCCGCTGGACCCGAAGGTGGCCCGCGTGCTGCTGCCCGGCGTCCGTCCGGCCACCCCGGCCGAGTCGCTGTCGGCTCGGGAGCTACAGGTGCTGCGGCTGGTGGCCAAGGGCCTGGCCAACAAGCAGATCGGACGCCAGCTCGGCATCAGCGAACGTACCGTGAAGGCTCACCTGGGCCAGGTGTTCCGCCAGCTCGGTGTGCTCGATCGCACCAGCGCCGCGCTCTGGGCCCGGGATCACCTCGGCCCCGAGTGATGGGTCAGCGCCGCTGTGCGCGGGTCGCCAGGAACACCGGAGTCTGCCGTGCAGCTCCTCTGTGGCCCGGACCTCAGTGATGAGGACGTACAACGGCCCCGGGAGCCAAGGGGGAGATGGCTTCCGGGGCCGTTGGACAGGGGGAGGGTTTCTGCGCTGACGGTTGGAGGGGAGTCAGGCGCAGGTCCAGGGACTGGTGCCGGCCTTCGCGTAGTAGCGGTTGGCCACGGTGATCTGTTCCGCGCGGCTGGCCTGGTGCGGATAGGCGGCGAAGTCGCGCCCTCCGTTGGACCGCCACGAGGCCAGGTTGAACTGCAGGCCGCCGTAGTAGCCGTTGCCGGTGTTGATGTGCCAGTTGCCACCCGACTCGCAGCGCGCGATGCGGTCCCACATCGCTGCCCGGGCCAGGTTGATGCCGACGCCGTTGCTCGACGTCTTCGTCCCCACCTCGAGTACCTGCGAGCGGGGCTTGGTGAGGACCTTCTCGGTGACGACCACTCGCTTGGTGACCTTGCCGTTCACGACGGTGATCTCGTAGGTGCGCTTGGCCTTGCCGTTGCTGCCGGCGGTGAGGACGCGGGACTCGCCCTTCCAGAGGCTGGCGTTGTTCTTGCGCACGGTGTCGTAGGAGACCGTCTCGGTCTTCACCTTGGTGCGCACGCTGACCCGGTCGAGGGTGATCTTCGCCCCGGCCACGATCGCGGTGTCGCCGACCGGGTCGAGCCGATCGGTGGCGGAGGCGGTCAGGTTCTGGTCGGCCAGCAGGTCGGCCACCGTGGGGGCGGTCGTGGTGACCTTGGTCTTCTTGCCGCCGACCGTGAGCACGACCTGCTTGGGGGTGGTCACCTGGACGGTGAGCCCCTCGCGCGGCAGGGGAGTGCTGAGCGGGACCGACATCCGGGCCTCGCTGAGGCTGGTGCTGTCGGTGGACGCGACCAGGGCGGCGGGCGCCGCGGACGCCGCGTCGGCGATCAGCGCGTCACTGAGGGTGGCGGCCGTGGTGGTGATCGTGCGGGGTGTGCCGTCGACGGTGAGCGTGACCTGCTTGGCGTACCGGACGGTGACCGTGCCACCGCTGGTCACTGCGGCGTCGACGGCCGGGCTGACCTGGTCACCGCCGGCGAGGACGATGCCCTTGGCGGCCAGCACGTCGGCGACGGTCAGGGCGAACCCACTCGCGGGTTGTACCTGTCCATCGACGCTCAACTGGACGTCCTTGTACAGGCTCACCGTGGTCAGCGCGCCGCCGGCCAACAGCGCTGCAGTCAGCGCGGTGGCGGTGATGGCCTTGTTCAAAACGCAGTCCCCCGGTGGTGTGACGGGCATTTCCTGAGAAAAGCCTGCCTGATCCTGAGAGGAAGGTCAAGTTTCTCTCAGAAACCCCACTGGGGGACGGCGTCCGAACGGGTCGATCCGGAGCGATCAGAGAACGGTCGCAGCCCGGGCCTTGGCGAGGCGCTGGGCGACGTCCGCCCAGTTCACCACGTTCCACCAGGCCTTCACGTAGTCGCCCTTCACGTTCTTGTACTGCAGGTAGAACGCGTGCTCCCACATGTCCAGCTGCAGGATCGGCAGCTGCGCCACCGGGACGCTGTTCTGCTGGTCGTAGAGCTGGTTGATGTTCAGCCGCTGGCCCAGCGGGTCCCAGACCAGCAGCGCCCAGCCGGAGCCCTGGAGCGAGTTGGCCGCGGCCTCGAACTGGCCCTTGAAGCCGTCGTAGGAGCCGAAGAACTCGTCGATCGCCGCCGCGACGTCACCGTCGGGCTCACCGCCGCCGTCGGGCGACATGTTCTTCCAGAACACCGAGTGGTTGATGTGGCCGCCCAGGTGGAAGGCCAGGTCCTTCTCGAGCTTCGGGATCGCGGCGAAGTCGCCGGACGCCCGGGCCTCGGCCAGCTTGTCGAGCGCGGTGTTGGCGCCGGCCACGTACGCGGCGTGGTGCTTGTCGTGGTGAAGCTCCATGATCTCCGGCGCGATGTACGGGGCGAGTGCGCCGTAGTCGTAGTCGAGGTCGGGCAGCGTGTAGACCATCAGGTTTCCCTTCGTTGCATTGACGGGCTGTCTCTTACCCCCAACCTGCCCCCTCCAGCGGCTATTCCGCCAGTGGCCGGGCAGGATTCGCCGGGACGAAGCTCGCCCGGCGGGCGGCGCGACGCAGCAGTCGCAGCAGCGGGACGCCCAGCAGCACCACCATCACGGCGTTGGTGAGGGCCCGGCCGAGGTTCCAGCCCATCGAGGTCGCGACGTTGAACAGGACGAACCGGTGCAGGTTCTCCAGGGCGGACGCGGCCGGGTCGAACGACAGCTGGGTGCCGTCGCCGATCGCGAACGGCCAGAACGAGAAGTCCATCAACCAGCCGTAGGCGAACGCCGAGACCATTCCGTAGGCGGCGAGGAGGGCGATCTCCGCGCGACCCAACGCCCGCGGGAGCCAGCCGGCGAACAGCCCGACGAACCCCGCCGAGAGCATCTGGTAGGGCAGCCACGGCCCGACGCCGGAGGTGATCAGGGCCGAGGTGAACAACGTGATCGCGCCCAGCGCGAAGCCGAAGCCGGCGCCGAACACCCGCCCGGCGAGGATCATCAGGAAGAAGATCAGCTCGAAGCCCGCCGTCCCCGCGCTGAGCGGACGCAGGATCGTGCCGACGGCGGCGAGGACGCCCAGCATGGCCAGCGTCTTGGCGTCCATCCGGCCACCGGCGAGTTCGGAGAGCACCACCGCGAGCACCAGCGGGAGCACGACGGCGAACATCACGGGCGCCTGCGTGGCCGACATGCCCGACTCCGGACGCAGGAACAGCGGCCAGCTGAACGCGACCGCGCCGACGGCCACCGCCACCAGCAGGGCGAGCCACGCCCGCGCGCCGGTCGCCGGCCGCTCGCGGGGGCCGGCGTAGGGCAGGGCCGCGCCGAGGCCGGTCATCGCAGCCCCCGGGCGACGTCGTCGGGGGTGAGCACCGGGATCGGCGCGAACACCTTCGCCATCTGCGGCGCGTACGCCGGCGAGGAGGTGAGCAGCCCGAGGGTGTCGCCATCGGCGATGATCTCGCCGTCGGCCATCAGCAGCGTCCGCCGGCTCACCGCGGCGGCGAACTCGACGTCATGGGTGCTGATCAGCACGGCCACGCCGGTGCCGGCGAGCCGGTCGACGATGTGGCGCAGCTCGGCCTTGGCGTTGTAGTCGAGCCCGCGCGTGGGTTCGTCGAGCAGCAGCACCGGCGGCCGGGCAGCCAGCTGGATGGCCAGTACCAGCGCCAACCGCTGGCCCTCCGACAGGTCGCGGGGGTCCCGGTCACCGGGCACGTCGACGCCGAGGGTGCGCAGCAGTCCGGCGGTCGTGCCCGGTTCGGCGTCGCTCTCGGCGTCCGCCTGGTCGCACTCCGCGGCGACCGTGGGCAGGTACAGCAGGTCGGTCGCGGTCTGGGGCACCAGCGCGACCAGCCGTCGCGCCTGTGCGGCGCCCAGCCGCCGCGGGTCACGGCCGCCGATCGCGATGTCGCCGCCGCAGCTCAGGGCGCCCTGGAGCGCCCACAACAGCGAGGACTTGCCGGCGCCGTTGCGTCCGAGCAGGGCGGTGACGCTGCGCTCGGCCAGCTCGAGGCTGACCCCGGAGACGGCCACGATCTCGCCGAACCGCACCTCGACGTCGCTCGCCGTCAGCGCGGACGGCCCGGCCGCCACCGGGACGCGCGGCGGCGGGGTGGGCCTGAGGTCCTCGGCCAGGGCGCGGCGCCGGGCCTCCCGGACGCTCAGCGGGACCTCGTCCCAGCCGGCGGCGCGGGCCAGCGCGGCCAGCGGGGGAGTGATGGTGGCCCCGGCGAGCACCGCCCGCGGCGAGCCGTGCACGACGCTGCCGTCACCGGGCAGCCAGAGCATCGAGTCGGCGGCCTGCATCACGCGTTCGAGCCGGTGCTCGGCCAGCAGGACGGTCAGGCCCACCTCGTGCACCAGGGTGGCGATGGCCGACAGCACGTCCTGCGCGGCGGTGGGGTCGAGCGCGGACGTCGGCTCGTCCAGCACCAGGACGCGGGGCTGCGCGGCCAGCACCGCGGCGATCGCGACCCGCTGCTGCTGGCCGCCGGACAGGTCGACCAGCGGCCGGCGGCGCAGATCGGCGATGCCCATCAGGTCGAGGGTCTCCTCCACGCGCTTGCGCATCGCGACCGGGTCGATGCCGAGCTGTTCCATGCCGTAGGCGATCTCGTCCTCGACGGTGTCGGTGACGAAGCCGCGCAACGGGTCCTGCCCGACGTAGCCGACCACGTCCGCCAGGTCGCGCGGACGGTGGTGTGCGGTGTCGCGCGCGTCGACCAGGACGCGTCCGGCCAGCGTCCCGCCGGTGAAGTGCGGCACCAGCCCGTTGACGGCGCCGAGCAGGGTCGACTTGCCGCTCCCGGTGGAGCCGACCACCAGGCAGAGGTCGCCCTCGGGCAGGTCGAAGGACACGTCGCTGAGCGTGGGGCGGGTGGCGCCCGGATACGTGACGCGCACCCGATCGAAGGTGATCATCGCGCGACCAGTTCCGGCTCGCGCTCCGGACGCGGACGCAGCGAGCGCACCCGGGTGTCGTTCCGCAGCGACGTGGTGGCCTGCGGCGGACGGACGCGGGTGAGCGGCAGCGGCGCCAGCACCAGCGCGACCACGACGAGCATCAGCGGTGTCAGTTCCGGCCAGACCAGCGGGTCGGTGGACGGGTGCAGCACATCACTTGCCATCAGCCAGCCGATGCCCCAGTCGCCACCCGCCGAGAACACGATCAGCGCGGCGAACACCCCGCTCAACGCGATCAGGGTGTCGCGGCTGCCCCAGGGGTGCGGACGGTGCCGGGTGACCCGCAGCGTGGCCTCGGCGCGGCGCAGGCCGAGCAGGACGGCGGCCACGCCGCCGAGCAGGAGCAGCACCGACAGCAGGCGGTGGTCGGTGCTCAGCAGCAGGAACACCCCGCAGGTGGCGACGAGCGAGCCGGCCAGCATCAGCGGCAGGGTCCCCCGGACCGGCAGCCCGCGGGTACGGGCGAAGCCGCGCGACTCCATGCCCGCCGCCAGCGACATCGACCGCTCGATCGCGTCCGCCAGCACCGGCATGACGATCGCGCCGAGCGCTCGCAGGCCGCGGGCCTGGTCGCCGCGCAGCCGCCGGGCCTTGCGGACGCGCTGCGCGCTCTCGATCAGCTGCGGGGCGACGCTGAGCGCGATCACGACCGCGACGGACGCCTCGTACAGCGCGGCCGGCACCGAGCGCAGCGCCTGGCGCGGGTTGGCCAGGGCGTTGGCGGCGCCGACGCAGACCAGCATCACCGCGAGCCGCAGGGCGTCGTACAGGGTGTTGACCAGGCCCTCGGCGGTGACCGCGCCGCCCAGCTGGATCCCGGCCGCCCAGTCGGGCAGCGGGATCTGCGGGAGTGTGAACAGCACGGTCTCGCCGGTGCCGGCGCCGAGGAGCATCTGGAAGAAGACCCGCATCCCGATGACGAACACCGACAGCACCAGGTAGGCCTTCACCGACCGTGCCCAGGGCGCGTCGCTGCGGCGCAGCAGCACCGTCGCCACCACGGCGGTGGCGATCAGCGCGAGCAGCAGCGGGTTGGTGGTGCCGCTCACGGCGATCCCGATACCGATCGCCCAGCACCACCACGCCCACGGGTGCGGTGTGGTCAGCGTTTCCGTCCTCTCCACAGCCACCAGCCGCCGAGCCCGGCGCCCGCGACGACGACGGCGGCCCCGGCGGCGATGGCGCCGACCGGGCTGCCGCTGTCACCGGAGTCCGGGGTGGCGGTCACCTGTTCCTGGGCGACCTCGGTGGCCTCGTTCGCGGCGAGCGGTGTCGAGGTCGGGGTCGCCGCCGTGGTGGCCACCGGGGTGGTGGACGCGCTCGCGCCGGCGGACGCGCTCTTCGACGCGGTCGCGGACTTCGTCGCGGACGGGGTTGCCGTCGCCGACTTCGTCGGGGTGCCGGACTTCTTCGGTTTCGTCGAGGTCTTCGTCGCTGTCGGGGTCGGGGTGGAGGTCTCGGTCTTCGGCGGGGACGCCGACGGCGGCACCTTGCCGTCGTCCAGCGACTGGTAGCGCCAGCCCTCGGCGTTGCCCTTCGTCGGGTGGTAGGAGTTCGCGCCGAGGTTGGAGTAGCTCCAGTCGCCGTACCCGTCGCCGGACCTGGAGGCGTGCCAGTACGACCAGTACGCCTTGTTGATGTCGGGGTTCGACGGCTTGCCCGAGATCTTGGTGATCATGCCGTTGTCAAGCGTCGGGCTGAACCCGGCGCTGCGCAGCGCCTCGGTGCCGGTGGAGTACTTCGTCGCACACTTGGTGCTGACGCCCCCGAGCGATCCGTAGTCGACGACCACCCAGACCCCGCTGCACGTGGCAGCCTGGGCCTGGGTGGGCGTGGCCACGGCCGCGCCGGCGAGGAGGGGTATCGCCAGCGCAGCCGCGAGGAGGAAACGCCTCATTACTTGATCTTCCCGGTACGGGCCGAGTAGATCGACACCGTCTGGAGCCCAGCGCCGCGCCCGGTCACCTTCACGCTGATGCGCTTGCCCTTGTCGGCCTTCTTGAGCTTGTACGACTTCGAGGTCGCACCCGAGATCGCGCTGCCGTTGCGGTACCAACGGAACGAGTAGGTGTCCGGGGCAGGGTCCCAGCTCCCGCGGATCGCGGTGAGCGTGCGACCGACCTTGCGCGTCCCCGAGACCTTCGGGGTCACGGTCGAGGCGTAGCCGCGGGGCGGCTGGACGGTCGGGTCCTCTCCCCAGGCGCTGTACACCCACGCCTCGACCGAACCCTTCACCGGCTGGCTCTCGGCGCCGCCGACGTCGTAGGAGGTCCAGGTACCCCACGTCCCGTCCGCGTTCGGGGCGGCGTGGTAGTAGTTCCAGAACTTCGACCAGGTGGTGTCGATGACCTCCGGGTACCCGTTGATGCGGTTCAGGAAGTCGTTCTCGATCCCGGCGGTGAAGCCGGCGCTCTTCAGCGCGTCGAACCCGGTGGCGTACTGGGCGGCGCACCGCACCGAGTAGTCGTCCGCCTCACGGAACACGACCACCCACACGCCGGTGCAGCTGCTGGTGGAGGCCGGCAGCTGGAACGGGCAGGCGTTCAGGTCGACCAGCGCGGTCGAGAGCGGGCTGCCGGTGAGCAGGTACACGGCGTCGGTCGTGGACATCAGGTCTGCGGTGTCGCCGTCACGGACGTTGGCGAAGGCGCCGCTGTCGAGCTGCTGTCCGGTGAGCCACGACGTCGCGGTGGTGACGTCGGCGCCCGTGGCGGCCAGCGCGGAGCCGAGCAGGCCGGTGGAGTCGACCGGGGAGAGCTCAGTTCCCTGGAACGTCGCTGCCCAGGAGCCGTCGGCGCCCTGGCTGTCGGCGGCCCAGTCGGTGGCGTCCGTGACCTCGGCGGAGTGCCCGCCGACCGCCTGGAGCGCGAGGATGGCGACGGCCGTCGTGTCCGGGTCGGCGTCGGCGGTGGTCGACCAGGCGAAGCCGCCATCGGCACCCTGGTAGCCGAGCAGGTTGGTCACCATGCTCGCCGGCAGGTCAGCGTCGGCCCGTTCGAGGGCGATCACGGCCAGCGCCTGGGAGAACCCGTTGGAACCGACCACCTTCCCCGACGCCGGGAGGTCCTTCGTGATCGCCGCGACCAGGTCCTTGCCGGCGAACGCGCTCGGGTCGGAACCGATGCTCGCGACCGCGATCGCCGCCTTGGCCGCGGCGGTCGCGCCGCCGGACTTCACGTACGCGGGCGTCAGCGACTCGAGGTTCGAACGGAGCGTGGTCAGCGCGACCGAGTAGGTGCAGGAGCCGGTGGCCGCCAGCCCGAGAGTGGTCTGGAACGACTTCTCGAAGCCGTCCTTGGTCCGGGGCAGGTGGGCGCTGAGGTAGTCGGCGGCCTTGGTGGCGGACGCGGGCACGGCGGCGGCCGCGGTGGAGGTCGGCCCGAGGCCGAAGAGTGCGATGACGGCCGCAGTCCCGACGGCCAGAGATCGGCGGAATGAGTTGGGGAACACCTGGATCCTTTCGCGCGGGGCGCCTACGGAATCCGGGCCAACTGCGCGCGTCCGGCTCCCCCGCAAGTGCCACGACGGGTGATTGATGAGCCAGAACTTGTGCAGGCATTCCGACTTGGACGGAGCGTTCCGTCGTCACGGTTGCGGGTCAGTCCCGGATTCGCACCGGGTTCCCCTGCAAAGGTTCAGGTGAGGACAGGCTAGACCAATCGCAGGGGTGCCGGCACCACCGTCCAGCAGCATCGGAACGCACGAACGGGACGCCCCGGTGGGGCGTCCCGTCGTTCGGAGGCGGGTCAGGCGGTCGGGGCCGGGGGCTCGACGGGATCGTCGCCGTCCACCAGGTCCTTCACCTTGTCGACGGCGTCGGAGGCCAGCTTCTGCGCATCGCCGGCCGCCTTCTGGGCGTTCTCGGGGATGTCGTCGGCGAAGTCCTTCACCTTGTCGACGGCCTCGGACGCGAACTTCTGCGCGTCGCCGGCGAGCTTCTGGGCGTTCTCCGGGATGTCGTCGGCGAAGTCCTTCACCTTCTCGACCGCGTCCTCGGTGAAGTCCTTGGCCGCCTCGAAGGCGTCGCCGGCCACGTCGGCGGCCTTCGCGCCGAACTCCTTGGCCTTGTCGATCAGGCCGTCGAAGAAGCCCTCGGCCTCTTCCTTGATGTTGTTCTCTTCGGTCATGCCAACCCTCTTCTGTCCTAGTAGGAGACGACGGTGCAAGCCTAAGGGCGAGACGCCCCGAATTGTGGCTCAGCTACCGGATTCATCGCTCACTGAGAACACCCGGAAGCCCTTGGCGCTGGCCACGCGCTCGCAGCGGTAGCCGACCTGGCCCAGCCACGCCTGCAGCGAGTCGGCGCCGAGGTTCCGTCCGACCACCAGCCGGGCGGTGCCACCGGGCGCCAGCCGGGGCAGCCAGGTGAGCAGCAGTTCGTGCAGCGCGGCCTTTCCGATGCGGATCGGCGGGTTCGACCAGATCTCGTCGTAGCGGACGTCCGGGTCGGCCTGGTCGGGGGTGATCGCGTGCACCCGGTCCCCGACCCGGTGGGCGGCGGCGTTGGTCGCGCACAGCTCCAGCGCCCGCTCGTTGGTGTCGACGGCGTCCACCACCGCACCCGGGCAGGCGGACGCGAGCGCCACCGCGAGCACCCCGTAGCCGCAGCCGAGGTCGAGCAACCGGGACGCGCCGGCCGGCGGCACCGACTCGCGCAGCAGCACGGACGTGCCGAGGTCGAGGCCGTCGGCGGAGAACACCCCGTCCGCGGTGGTGAATTGCCAGTCGGTGTCCCAGAAACGCACCGCCACCTGGCGGCGGTTCTCCGCACCGGTGGGGGTGTGGAAGTAGTGGCTCATGACTGCTCCTCCGTCTGCTCCTCCAGGGTGCGGAACGCCCGGGCCTCGGTGGCGCGGGCGGCCAGCTGGTCGTCCGGCGGGTAGCCGACCTCCTCGAGCACCAGGCCGCGGGCGGCGAGGACGGGCACCTCGCTCGATCGCCCGGGCGAGGTGAGCAGGCCGGCCAGCCAACCGGCGTCCCGGCGCCCGGCGCCGACCTCGACCAGCGCACCGACCAGCGAGCGCACCATCGAGTGGCAGAACGCGTCCGCGCGGACGCCGACCTCGATGCGGCCGTCGGCGAGGCGGACGGCGCGCAGGTGCTGGAGTTCGCGGATCGTGGTGGCACCCTCGCGGGCCCGGCAGAACGCGGCGAAGTCGTGCAGGCCGAGCAGTGCGGCGCCGGCGGCGTCCATCGCCTCGACGTCGATCGGACGCCGCACCGGCGCGGTGGTGAGCCGCCACAGCGGGTCGAGCGGACCGTCGGCGAGGCGGTAGGCGTAGCGCCGCCAGATCGCGGCGAACCGGGCGTCGAAGCCCTCGGGGGCGACGCTCACCCGGTACACGACGAGGTCCTCGGGCAGGGCGCGGCGCAGGCGCCGCTCGAGCATCCCGGCCACCTGGTCGGGGTGCGGCAGGTCGAGGTCGACGTGCGCCACCTGGCCGCGGGCGTGCACCCCGGCGTCCGTCCGTCCGGCGCAGGCGAGGGCGGGCGGCGCCGGCAGCCGCAGCACCCGGCCGACCCACGTCTCGAGTTCGCCCTGGACGGTGCGCAGCCCGGTCTGCCCGGCCCACCCGTGGAACGCGGTGCCGTCGTAGCCCAGGTCGAGGCGGTAGCGGGTCATGCGCGGCGATACGTCAGGTCGTGGATGGTGCGGCCGGCGTCCAGCCCCCGCTGCTCGTACTTGGTGAGCGGGCGGGCCTCGAAGCGGGGGGCCCAGCCGTCGAAGCAGTTCACCAGGCCGGGTTCGGCGTCCAGCACCTCGCGCATGGCCTCCGCGTAGTCGGTCCAGTCGGTGGCCAGCCGCCAGGTGCCGCCGGGCGCCAGCCGCGACGCCACCAGGCTCGCGAACGCCGGCCCGACGAGGCGCCGCTTGTGGTGGCGGGCCTTGTGCCACGGGTCGGGGAAGAACGTCCACAGCTCGCTGACCGTTCCCGCGCCGAACACCGTCCCCAGCGCCTGCGCGCCGTCGGCCACGACCAGCCGGACGTTGCCGACGTCGTGGCGGACGAGCCGTCCCAGGGTCGAGGCGACGGCGGGGGTGAACACCTCGAAGGCGACGATGTTCGCCTCCGGCATCGCTTCGGCGAGCGCGGTGACCGCGTGGCCGGTGCCAGACCCGATCTCGACCTTCAGCGGGGCCTCCCGTCCGAACACCGCCGTCCAGTCGACGCTGGCGCCGGCGGCGACCGACGTCTCGCGCTCGCCGGACGGCAGCTCGACGACGAGCCGGTCGTGGTGGGCGTCCCAGGCCCGCTGCTGGGACTCGTTCATGCGTCCGCTGCGGCGCACGTAGGAGACCACGTCGCGGTGGATACGTTCGGCGACGGGCATGGGCGACATTCTAGGGACGCCGGGCCGGGGTGGCGTCAGGGCAGCGTCAGGGTCGGCGGCGCTGGGGTGGCGTCGCGTGGGACGGTTATATGGAAGGCGCGTCGAACAAGGAGAACAATGCGCACGATCCTGAACATCATCTGGTTGGTCCTGGGCGGCTTCTGGCTGGCCATCGGCTACCTCTTCTTCGGGCTGCTCGCCTGCCTGCTGATCGTGACCATCCCGTTCGGCATCGCTTCGTTCCGGATGGCGGGCTACGCGTTCTGGCCGTTCGGGCGGGCGGTCGTCGCCAAGCCGTCCGCGGGCATCGGCTCGGGGCTGGGCAACGTGATCTGGTTCGTGGTCGCCGGCCTGTGGTTGGCCATCGGCCACGTCACCACGGCGGTCGCGCAGGCGGTCACGATCGTGGGCATCCCGCTGGCGATCGCCAACCTGAAGATGATCCCGGTCACCTGCTTCCCGTTCGGCAAGGAGATCGTCGACAGCCGCTCGATCCCGGCCGGGATGCGTCCGCTGCACAGCCTCTGAGCCGCGCGGATCCGATCCGCCCGGCGCGGCGCCGTCCGGCCCCCGCCGATTCGTCGCGCGGGGCCGGGCGGCCCTAGGCTGGTCCGGTGGACCAGTTCTTCAACCTCGATCTGTTCCTCACCACAGCCGTCACCCTCCTGGTCATCGTCGACCCGCCCGGCCTGCTGCCGGTGTTCCTCGGATTGACCCGCTCCCTCAGCTCCCGCCAACGCCGTCGCGCGGCCGACCGCGCGTCCGCCGTCGCGTTCGGGGTGATCGCGCTGTTCGCGCTCTTCGGACGCCAGATCCTCGACTACCTGCAGGTGTCCGTGCCGGCGATGCAGGTGTCCGGCGGGATCCTGCTGCTGCTGATCGCCCTCGAGTTGCTGATGGGCAAGGAGGCCGACCCGGTCAGCCACGACGGGGTCAACGTCGCGATCGTGCCGCTGGGGACGCCCCTGATGGCGGGGCCCGGCGCGATCGTCGCCACCATGCTCGCCGTCCAGCGCGCGCCGGGGCTCACCGGCTACCTCACGGTCGCGGCGGCCCTGATCTGCGTGATGGTGCTGGTCTGGCTGTTCCTGCGCTACGCGGGCGTGATCCGGGCCGTGCTGCGCGAGTCCGGGACGGTGCTCGCCTCCCGGATCGCCGGCCTGCTGCTGTCCGCGATCGCCGTCCAGATGGTCGCCGACGGCATCTTCGGCTTCCTCGCCGCCCACTGAGACGGACCGAATCGGGACTTCCGCGCAGCTGACGCGATCTGGCCGCCTTCTTGGTCCCCGATGTCCCACTCGTCACACGTGGACCCTCGGCCGGCCGGATTGCGACAGCCGTCCGAGCCGCACGCCGTGCACCGGCCTGCCGGTGGGCGCCGGGGCCCCACCAGGCCGCGACGCGATCCGGCCACCGAGCCCGCCGGCAGGGGCTGCTGGGACAGCTGGGACGCGGATCGTGGTCAGATCCCGACACGGGTGCGGCGGCGGTGGCTGTGCGGCGTCGGCGTCGAGCCCGACCGAGGTGGCCAGCCGCACCAGGGTCTCGGTGTCGCCCACGTCCTCGCCGTCGGTGAAGTGGGCGGCGAACAGCGCGCGCTCCAGGTCCCACGCGGTCTGCTCGGAGGTGCGTCCGGCGAGCTGCAGCAGCCGGTGCGCCCGGCGCGAGTTGGCGACCACCAGCGCGTCGAAGTCGTAGCGCAGCCCGTCCGGTGCGGCGGCCTCGGCCACCCGGGCCGTCATCTGGTGGACGGTGGCCAGGTCCAGCCCCTTGGACGCGGCGAGGTACTCGGCCTCACTGCCGTCGTAGTGCTCGGGCAGGGTCGGGTCGAGCTGGAAGGAGTGCAACCGCACCTCCACCGCCGAGGCATGCTCGAAACCGTCGAGGGCCTTCGCCAACCGGGTCAGGCCCAGGTAGCACCATGGGCAGGCGATGTCGGACCAGATGTCGATGCGCATGCCAGCCCGAACCGTCCGACCCGGCCCCGCATTCCCGCAAGCTGTGAGTCACGCCACGACATCGCCGCCACACTCACAGCTTGTGAGGGGTCAGGCCTTCGCGTACTTCTCCATCAGCTGATGGGGAAGCAGCTCGTAGCCGTGGAACTCCCGGGTGAACGTGCCGGAGCCATGGGCGATCCCGCGCAGGTCGATCGCGTAGCGCGACAGCTCGGTCTGGGGCACCAGCGCCCGGATGATCGCCTTGTGGTTGTCCGAATCCGAGCCGAGGAGCTGCCCGCGGCGTCCGGTGAGGTCGGTCATCGTGGCGCCGAGGTACTCCTCGCCGACGGTCACCGTCACCAGGTCGAGCGGCTCCAGCAGCGCGACCGTCTTCGTCGAGGCGGCCTCCTTGATCGCCAGCGACCCGGCCATCTGGAACGCCATGTCCGAGGAGTCGACCGAGTGCGACTTGCCGTCGAACAGCGTGACGCGGACGTCCACCATCGGGAAACCGGCGAACACGCCCTTCTCCAGCTGGCTGCGGACGCCCTTCTCGACGCTCGGGATGAACTGGCGCGGGACGGCGCCGCCGACCACCTTGTCCACGAACTCGAAGCCGCCGCCACGGGGGAGCGGCTCGACCTCGATGTTGCAGACCGCGTACTGCCCGTGGCCGCCGGACTGCTTGACGTGGCGTCCGATCGCGGTGGCCTTGGCGACGAAGGTCTCGCGCAGCGGGATCTTCAGCTCCTCCTGCTCGACCTTGACGCCGTACCGGTCGACCAGTCGCGCGGTGAGCAGGTCGGCGTGCGCCTGGCCGGTGGTCCAGAGCACCAACTGGTCGTTGCCGCCCCGGTCGAGGCGGACGGTGGTGTCCTCCACGGCCAGCCGCTGCAGGGCGCCGGCCAGCTTGTCCTCGTCGTTGCGGGTCGCGGCGCGGATGGCCAGCGGCAGCAGCGGCTCGGGCAGGTCCCACGGCACCACGAGCGCCGGCCGGTCCTTCGACGACAGGGTGTCGCCGGTCTCGGCGGTGGTCAGCTTCGGCACCATCACGATCTCGCCGGCGATCGCGGACGGGCGCGGCTTCAGCTCGGTGCCGACGGCGGCCTGGATCAGGCCGACCCGCTCGTCGTTGTCGTGGTCGGGGTGGGCGTCGTCCGGCTTGGGACGGTGGCCCGAGACGTGCACCAGGTCGTCGGCCTTCAGCGTGCCGGAGAAGATGCGCACCATCGACAGCCGGCCGGCGAACGGGTCGGTGGTGGTGCGGATCACCTGCGCCACCAGCGGCGCGGACGCATCGGTCGGCGGGTTCGGCAGGTCCCCGCCGGCCGGGCTGGTCGCATGGGGGTTCGGGTGCAGCGACGGGGTCGGGAACCCGTGCTCGATGAGGCGCAGCAGCTCCTCGACGCCCACACCGGTGTTGGACGCAACCGGCACCACCGGGTAGAGGTTGCTGGTGGCGACGGCCTTGCGAAGGTCGTCGAGCAGGTACTCGGTGTCGAGCTCCTCGCCGCTGAGGTAGCGGTCCATCAGCGAGTCGTCCTCGGCCTCCTGGATGATCGCCTCGATCAGCGGACCGCGCCAGGTCTCGACGTGGGAGTCGTCGGCGGTGAGCTTGCGGTTCACGACCTCGCCGCCGGAGTAGTCGTGCTCCTCCAGGCTGAGCAGGCCGATGTTCCCGATGATCCCGTCGGGGCCGAGGGTCGGCACGTGGCTGGGCAGGACACCCTCGCCGAGCTTGTCCTGCATGTCGGCGACCGAGCCGTCGAAGTCGGCGTGGCCGGCGTCGAGCTTGGTGAGGGCGATGATCCGGGGCAGGTTGGCGGCCGTGCACTCGTCCCACAGCGCCTGGGCCGCGCCGTCGATGCCGTCCGCGGCGGAGATCACGAAGATCGCGGCGTCCGCGGCCCGGATGCCCGCGCGCAGCTCGCCGACGAAGTCGGGGTGCCCGGGGGCGTCCAGCAGGTTCACCAGCACGTCGCCGGTGACGAGCGAGGCCAGGTAGAGCTGGGCGGCGCGCTCGGCGTCCTCCTTCTCCCCGCGATAGCCGGCGAGCCGGGCCCTGAGCAGCTGCTCGAACAGTGACGTCTTTCCCGATCCGGCGTTTCCGATCAGGACCACGTTGCGGACGTCATCGGGACTGGTCACCTGCATCGAGGCAGCGCTCAACTTTGAACTCATGGGGAATACCTTGCCACGCAGGTTCGGCCTTGCAAGGGCGTTCGCCGGATTCGGCGCTGGCAAGGTTCGGGGACGCTACCCGCGCTCCTCCATGGGCACCCAGGGACGGGTCTGGTAGCCGGTGTAGATCTGCTTGGGACGCATGATCTTCTGCTCGGAGTCGGTGATGAACTCCTGGTACTGCGCGGCCCAGCCGGACGTCCGCGGCACCGCGAACAGGACGGTGAACATCTCCGGCGGGAAGCCGAGCGCCTCATAGATCAGGCCCGAGTAGAAGTCGACGTTCGGGTAGAGGCGGCGGCTGACGAAGTACTCGTCGGTGAGGCCGTACTTCTCCAGCTCCTGGGCGACCTTCAGCAGCGGGTTGACGCCGGTGACCTCGAACACGTCCTCGACCGACTTCTTGATGATCTTCGCGCGCGGGTCGTAGTTCTTGTACACGCGGTGGCCGAAGCCCATCATCCGCACCTTGCCGTTCTTGACGCCCTCGATGAACTCGGGGACGCGGTCCACCGTCCCGATCTCGCGCAGCATCTTCAGCACCGCCTCGTTCGCGCCGCCGTGCAGCGGCCCGTGCAGGGCGCCGATGCCGGCCGAGCAGGACGTGTACAGGTCGTTGCCCGAGCTGGCCACCGAGCGGACGGCGTTCGTCGAGCAGTTCTGCTCGTGGTCGGCGTGCAGGATGAACAGGACCTCCATGGCCCGGATCAGCCGCGGGTCGGCCTGGTAGCGGCGCTCGTTCTGCTTGAACAGCATGGCCAGGAAGTTGTGGCAGTAGCCGTAGGAGTCGTCCGGGTTGATGTACGGCTTCGCCTTGCCCTTGCGGTAGGCGAACGCGGCCAGCGTCGGCATCTTGGCGATCAGCCGGGCGATGTTGAGTGCGCGGGCCTGCGGGTCCTCGAAGTTGTGGGCGTCGGGATAGAAGGAGTAGAACGCGGCCACGGACGCCATCAGGATCGTCATCGGGTGCGCGTCGTAGGGGAAGCCGGCGAGGACCGTCTTCAGCTTGTCCGGCAGCGTGCGGTGCTGGGTGATCAGCGACTCCCACTCCACCAGCTGGTTGGGCGTGGGCAGCTCGCCGTTCAGGAGCAGGTAGGCGACCTCCAGGTAGGTGGAGTTCTCGGCCAGCTCCGCGATCGGGTAGCCGCGGTACTCCAGGACGCCGGCGTCGCCGTCGATGTAGGTGATCGAGGAGCGGCAGACCGCGGTGTTCATGAAGCCCGGGTCGAACGTGGCCAGGGGCTCGCCGCCGATGTCGAACCGGCGCAGCTCGGTGGCCCGGATGGTGGCGTCGTCGATCGGGAGCTCGGCTTCGACGCCGGTGGCCGGGTGGCGGACCAGGAGGGTGTCGGACATGCCCCGCACGATATTGCCGCTGTGTTTCCGCCACGTGTCGTCTTGACGGAACGGTCTACCGGGCCGTTCGGGGCGGCTGGTGGTAGGCGGTGCGGATAACGATCTGGTTGCTCTGCGTCGGGGTCGGCCCGGCGGACGTCCCCTGTTCCTAGGCTGCCGGTCATGGTGGGGGAGCGGACGCAGGTGCTGGCGCGGCCGTGGTTCTTCGTGGCGGTCGCCCTGCTGTTCCTCAACGACCACGTGTTCAAGCAGGCCTGGCCGGGGCTCGTGACCGGGAAGCTCAGCGACGTCGCCGGAGTGGTGGTCGTGGCGACGGTGGCGTCGGTGTTGTTCGGCGCGTCGTGGGGGACGGCGCTGGCCGGGCTGGGGTTCGTGGCGTTGAAGACGGTGCCGGGCGTGGCCGAGGCACTCGCCCCGCTGATGGGTGGGGCGCCGACGCTGCGCGACGCGTCCGACCTGGTGGCGCTCCTCGCGCTGCCGCCGCTGTGGTTCGTGCTCCAACACCGCCGGCCCGATCAGCTTTCGCGGGACCGGCGTGGCTGGGCGGCCGTCGGGCTCGTCGCCGCCGTGCTGGCCACGACCGCGACGAGCGCGGCGGTGCGGCCGTGGGTGGACGTGCGGTTCTCCGACAACGCCTTCTACGCGGAGGTCGTCCGCGGGTACGGGGGCCGCACACCGTTCCGCAGCGACGACGGTGGCCGGACCTGGCTGAGGATGGCGGACATCGAGCCGGGGTCGTCGCCGGAGCCCGAGGCATCGTGGGCGCCGGAGCAGTGCGCCACGGACGGCACGTGCTACCGCGTGAACCGGGTCTCCACCCCTCACGAGGTGGGCACGACCATGGTTGTCGAACGCCGGGTGTCCGGCGGGGAGTGGGTGATCGACTACCGCATGCCGGCCGACACCCAGGGCGGCCGGCTCGCCGTGAACCCTTCGAGCAGCGGGGAGGCCGTGACGTCGTTCGACGAGAACGTGGTCCGGCGAACCCCCGACGGCAGTTGGGAGTCGGCGAACCTGGTCGACGCGGCCGACGGCGAGGAAGCGATCAGCACTGCCGTGGTCGCCGACACCCCGAAGTGGAGGTACGACCTGGTCGAGGCGTTGAACAGCCCGCTCACGCCGTCCGTCGTCCTGCTGGTCCTCACGGTTCTGATCTGGTGGCTGGTGCCCTGGCTGGCCGCGAGGCTGGTGCTGCAGGTGATCTGCGTGCTCGTCGCTGCGATCCTGTCGTTCTTCGGTGGCAGCCGAGCCGTGGAGAGCTACCTGTGGACGAACGGCGTCTGGGCTGCTGTCACGCTGGGTCTGGTCGGGCTGATGCGGTTCACCTGGTGGCGCGAGCAGCGGCCGCGCCCGTCGTCCCCGCCCGGGAGCGCGCCGGCGGAGGACCTGCGGTGAACACCCCGCTGCGCCGGTGGATCGTCGGGCTGGCGGTCGGGATGCTCGCCGTGGTCGCGGCCACCTCCGGGATCCACTCGCTCGCGGCGCCGACCTGGCCCGGCGGGGTCGAGGAGGTCGGTTTCGCGGACGGCGCCTTCTACGCGCGGATCGACCCGAACCTGGGGATCGGTGAGCGGTGGCTCGCCAGCACCGACGGTGGCGACACCTGGACGCGCGCGGCGTGGGTGCCCGCGCTGGCGTCCGCACCGGCGAGCGGGCGAGAGTCGTGGACGGCCTGTGCGGACGACGGGGTCTGCTACCGCGCGCGGATGGACTACCCGTCGGGCTACCCCACGGTCGACAGCCGGCACCTTGTGGAGCGCCGCGCGGCCGGGTCGGACTGGGTGGTCGAGGCTGATCTCGACACCGCACCGGCGTTCATCGGCCTGGCCGTCAGCCCGGCCGACAGCAGCCAGGTCGTCGCGATCAGTTGGCGCTACGGCTTCGCTCGCGACGCGCAGGGCTCCTGGCACGAACGCGACCTCGCCGAGCTGGGCAGCGATCCGGCCTGGGTGCGGAGCGTGGTCCGCTGGGTCGACAGTCGCCTCGTGACGCTGGGGCTCGTGGTCGCGCTGAGCGTTCTCGGCTGGCTGCTGCTGCCGTCCCTGCAAGCCAGGTGGTTGCTCCAGAGCTCCGTCCTGGTGGTCGGCGGCCTGCTGTGGCTGTTCAGCGCACTCTTCTTCGGCCAGGGCCTGTTCTGGGCGAACCTCGTCTGGCCGGCGGTCACGGTTGCCGTCGTTCTCCTGATTCATCGCTCGCGCACGGGCCGGCCTTCGCGTGCGGAGCCTGCGCAGAGCGCACCCGGGCCCGGTTTTGACCCCCCAAGCGGCGCACGGTAATCTAGGGCGCTGTTGCGCTGAGGTCCGTTCTGGCGAGTGGATCCCGCATCGACAAAGAGCTACAACACATGGAAGCAGGTCGCAGACTCGTGTCTACGTACAGCCCCAAGCCTGGCGAGATCACCAGGGACTGGCACGTGATTG
>Ga0102832_1001119_pt1 | contig 23734 bp, 21 predicted proteins | sample EBPBio282013_DNA_FD_88942 | JGI IMG/M metagenome (GOLD analysis project Ga0102832, IMG submission 88942) | Wastewater treatment Type I Accumulibacter community from EBPR Bioreactor in Madison, WI, USA - Reactor 2_5/28/2013_ DNA (Illumina Assembly) | ecosystem: Engineered > Bioreactor > EBPR >... | reverse complement strand
CTACTGGCTCACCAGAAGCGCCACCGTGGAGAGGTTGCTCAACTCGGAGGGCCTGCCGGTCTGCCTGCTCAAGACGAGCCGGTCGGTGTCGCTGCTGTCCCGGGCAGAGGTGCTCTTCTGCGAGTCGCTGCGCAGTGACATCTTCGAGATGCGGGGCTTCAACGCCGCGTCGCGCGTGGTGCGGGTTCCGGACAATCGCTACTTCCACAACGGCGAGCACCTGATGCCCTTCGCCGCCATCGAGACCCGGGTCGAGTCGGATCCGGCCGAGCGGGCCGAGGATTCGCCGATGGACTGGCGCACCGCGTCGAACCTGGTGATCACCGACTCGGGTGCGTTGGCCGAGCAGCTACGCCTGACCGAAGCTGCCGCCGAGGTCGTGCAGGTGGCCACCGAGCCGCGGTTGCTGGCCATTCCGGAGTCGCTGACGCCGGTGGGGCGGCGGCACCTCCTGTTCAGCCCGGGCGGTCTCTCCTTCGCCCAGGCCGAGTCCGTCGTCATGTGGCTGATCGGTAACGTCGACGCGATCGACGAGCTGGCGCGGGAGCACGGCTTCGTGCTCGACCTCTACCTGCCGGCCGCGGAGCGGTTCCACTCGTTGATCCAGGAACGGGTGGCCGACCGTGAGCACATCCAGTTGCTCAAGCCCTTCGACATCCACGCGCTGCTGGCGAGGTTCGCGGGTGCGGTCTGCGGCGTGGACCCGCTGAGCTACGGGTTGGTACGCGCCGGCGTCCCGGTATCGGTGTGCACCGCGGGCAAGGAGCGGTCGATGGAGTTGCTGGCCGGTGACGGCGAGTTGCTGGAGTTGCTCCCCGGCCCGGTGGCCGACGACTGGATGGAGGCCCTCACCAGCGTGGTCGAGAGGATGGACGCCGAGCCCTCGCTGCCGGAGAACGCCGCCGCGATCGAGGCGCGCTTCGGCATCACCCTGGCTCCGGACGAGGGCTCGCCGGAGGCGGTTCTTCACGCCGTGAACACCTGGTTGAAGGGGGCCCCGGTTCGATGAGCATTCTTGAGCGCGAGGGCGAGATCGAGTTCTTCGTCTCGCAGACCTACACCCTCGATGACCTCCACAAGGTGCAGGCCAAGAGCATCGAGATGTACCGCAAGATCGCAGCGGTACTGGATCGGCACAACATCGCCTACACCCTGGGCTATGGATCCCTGCTGGGGCAGATCCGGCATTCGGGCTACATCCCCTGGGACGACGACATCGATCTCTTCATCATGAGCAGCGACTACGGGAGGGCGATCCTGCACCTGCGGCGTGAGCTGCCCGGCGATCTGCTGCTGCACAACAGGCGGAACGACCCGGTGTACTGGGTCACCTGGGTGAAGGTGCGGGATCTGAGCACGTTCACCCTGGAATCGATGTGGAAGATCGATCGCAAGTTCAAGTACCACGGCGTCTGCATCGACTTGATCAGGGTGGTCCCGACCACCGCCGGCAAGTATCGGCACGGCCCCAGAGTCAAGGAGTTGGCGGCGAGCCTGGAGAAGTCGAGGGACGCGCACTTCGCACTGCGGGGCCGGCAACGGCTGGCCGACTTCCCGCGCTTCGCCGCTGCCGAGGTGAAGCACCGGATCCAGCTCGGCTATCACAAGCTGAAGCGGAGCCAGGGGAAGGAGAAGCTCCTGATCGCCGCACCGGGGACGATCATCGAGCGATCATTCCGCTACGACGACATGTATCCGATCCGGACCGATGGGCCGCTCTTCGAGGGTATGCAGGTCAATACGCCGAACAACCCCGAGGGTGTGTTGCGCTCGATGTACGGGGACTTCATGTCACTGCCCCCGTTGGAGGACCGTCAGCCGCACTTCGAGTCGGTGGAGTTCTTCGAGGAGGGGGATTCGCCGGAGGGTGCGCTCGAGCCCACCGCGCAGGATCCCGATCCTTCCGTCGCCCTGGAGGAGGCCGGGCCCGACCTGGCGGGTGCCGACACCGGTGACGAGGGTCTGGATGTCGACGGGATCGGCGAGCGCGCCGACGGGGACGACGTCTGACCTCCAGTGTGCGGGCAGGGCTCCCGCGCTCACTGCCCGGTAGCGGGCGGGCGAATCAGCGGCCGGCGAGCACCACTTCGCAGATGCGATCGACCTCGGACGCCGGGAGCCCGGCGTAAAGCGGAAGCGTGAGCACCCGATCGGCGATACCGGCGGCGACCGGTGTCTGCTCGGCGGGGAACCTGCCCTCGAACACCGAGAACTGTGACGTCAGCGGATGGAAGTAGCGTCGCGCGTAGATGTCGTTGTCCGCGAGATCCCGCAGGACATCGTCGCGGGAACGCCCGAACTCCTCGGGGTCGAACACCACCGGCAGGTAGGCGTAGTTGTGCCGGATCCCGGGGATGTCCTCACCGAGTGACAGCCCGGGGACGGAGGCCAGGTGCTCTCGGTAGCGCAGCGTCAGCTGACGGCGGGCTTCGATCGTGGCGTCGATGTGGCGGAGGTTGACCAGGCCCATGGCGGCGCCGAACTCGGTGAGCTTCGCGTTCGTGCCGATGGCCCCCGAATCCTCCTTGCCGTACTGGCCGAACTGGCGCCAGGCGGCGAACTCCTGGGACAGCCGCTCATCGGCGAAGGTCAGGCCGCCGCCCTCGATGGTGTGGAACACCTTGGTGGCGTGGAAGCTGAACATCGAGACGTCGCCGTAGCTGCCGACACCGATGCCGTCCTTGGTCACCCCGAACGCATGGGCGGCGTCGTAGATGACCTTCAGCCCGTGGGCGTCCGCGATCTCCTGGATCCGGGCGTGATCGCACAGGTTGCCGTAGACGTGCACCGGCAGGATCGCCGAGGTCCGGTCGGTGATGAGCGACTCGATGAGTTCGGGATCCATGACGTAGGAGTCGGCGGTGATGTCGCAGAACACCGGGGTGGCGCCCGAGTGGACGATCGCCTGCGTCGTGGAGGCGAAGGTGAAGGGCGTCGTGATCACCTCGCCGGTCACTCCCAGCGTCTGCAGCGCGGCCTCCAGGGCCAGATGGCCGTTGGCGAACAACGAGACCTGAGGCACGCTCAGGTAGTCGGCCAGGGCCGCGGTGAGGGCCTGGTGCTTGGGGCCGGAGTGGGTCAGGTGGTGCGTCTCCCAGATGCTCTCCAGCTCCTGGACGTACTCGGCAAGTGGCGGCAGGAAGGGCCGGACGACGTGGATGGGCTCAGGTGACAACGGACGACCTCTCCTTCAATCCGGAGGACGAACCGCCGGAGTCGGCTGAGGCGCCGCGCTTCGCCCCGCACGACGATAGTCGCGCCCCCGAGAGGCCCGCAATTTCTCCGAGGACGGCTGACCTGGGCTTCGTCGGTGTCACTCCGCCGGCCGGTCGGCAGGCGGTCGGGGTGGGGCGGCGGCCGCGCTCACCTCGTCGACCAGACGCGACTGGGTCAGCATCGCGGCGTAGGCCCGCTCGCGTGCCTCGGCCGAGTCGATGGCCGCGCGGAAGGCCAGTATGGATTTCCGGAAGGAGTCGTCGTCGGCGAGGGTGCGGGTCTCGTCGCCGGAGGCGGAGCGGATGGTCAGCGTCGGCTCGAAGCCGTCGGGGGCGGTGAGGACGCGGTCGGTGAACAGCCTGCCCTGCGAACCCCAGACATCCAGGTTGCAGCGGTAGTCGTTGTCCATTCCGAAGGAGACCTGGGCGGTCAGCCCGGCGTCGTTGACCAGCGTCGCGTGACCGTAGACGTCCACCGGCAGGCCGCGGGCGGAGCCGAGGGTGGACGTCGTCACCCGCGCCGAATCGCCGAGGAGCATGGTGGCCAGCTTGATCGTGTAGCCGCCGCAGTCGAGCAGCGCGCCACCGCCGAGCGCAGGGTTGTACCGGAAGTCGTTCACCCCGCGGAACGGGAAGCCGAACTGGATCTGGATGAGCCGTACCTCGCCGATGGTTCCCTGGGCGATCTCCTGCCGGATCGTCTCCAGCTGGCTGTGGTACTGGAACATGTAGTTCTCGTGGAGGGCGAGACCGTTGGCGCGGGCGAGGTCGACCAGCGCGGACGTGTCAGCCGGGGCAGTGGTCGACGGCTTCTCCAGCAGGACGTGCTTGCCGTGCTCCAGCCCCAGCCGTCCCCAGCGGTAGTGGAGGGCTGGTGGCAGCGGCACGTACACGCAGTCGACGTCGCTTTCCAACAACTCCGCGTAGCTGTCGAACAGCAGCCCGCCGTGCTCGGCCTGGAGGCCGAGCGCCTTCGCGCGGCTCGCCTCGGCTTCCGCCTCCGCGGCGGGTCCGCCCCACTCCTGGGGCGAGGCCGTGGCCAGCCCCACATAGTCGAACTCCGCCTGGCACTTGCGCAGCGCGGGAAGGAAGCGGCGGAAGGCGATTTCGGAGGGGCTGAGAACCCCGATCCTCAGTGCGGGCATCAGATCTCCATCAGGGACAGTAGGTTGCGCAGCTGGATGTTGAGGCAGTTGTTGACCTGGACGAGCTGACTCAGCGTCCGGTAGGTGAGCCAGAAGTAGCCCGGTGGGAGGTCGCCGGCTTCGGCGGCGTCGATCTCGATGATCGTGTTGTGGTTCTGCTCGTGGTAGAACCGTCCGCCCTCCTCCGACAGCACGACGTCGTAGAGCACGCCGCGGCGATCCGCAAGGTGTTCGAAGAAGGCGCGTCCGATCTCGTCGGCGGGCTCCTGGGTGGGCTCCAGCTGCACGGTCGGCCCGAGCTCGATGGAGTCGAAGGCGCCCAGCTCCGGGGTGGCTCGCACCAGGAAGTGGCGCACCCCGTCGAGCACCGCGGTGAACAGGCCGAAGTGCGCCATGCCCACGGCCTCGAACAGCGGTTGGCCCCAGCGGGTGACCTCCCGTCCCTCGATCGAGATGTCACAGAAGACGACCTTGAACGGATGGGGACGATCGCGCACGAACTCCTCCGCCCCGGCGCTGGAGCGCATCGTCCAGCCTTCGAGGCCCAGCAGGGGCACCAGCCGGCCCGGGTTGGCGCGGAACATCTTGTAGTCGTTGACGTGGCGGAAGATCAGCGGCAACTGGTTGGGGCCGGGGTGCGTGATGGAGCGCACCAGTGCCGGGTCATGCGGTGAGTCGAGGGTAGCCAGGCCCGCGTCGTAGAGATGGAAGGGCAGGCAGGAGAGCACCGTCCGGGTGTCCATGTTGACCAGGTTGTCCACCTTGAGCAGCTGCTTGACCTGGCCGAGGGTGAGCCACCGGTGGTTGGGACCCTCGTCGATGACCTCCTCCTCCGGCAGGCACACCACGATGTTCCGGTTGCGCTTGCCGAGGAATCGGGAGGACTGCTCGGACTGGATCTGATCCACCGCGGTGGCCTCCGGCGCCGCGTTCAGGAAGTAGTCGAGGTAGGCCGGGCGGGCGCCCCCGTGCTGTTGGGTGAAGTTGCTCTTCGTGGCCTGGATCGTCGGAGACAACTGGACCCGGTTGACGTTGCCCGGTTCGATCTTCGCCTGCATGAGCAGATGGAGCACGCCGTCGATCGGCTTGGCGATGATGCCCAGGAAGCCGATCTCGTCCTGGATGAGCATCGGCTGGCAGACCTCGTCGGTCTGGAACCCCGAGATCTGGAAGAAGGTGCGTGCGGGATTCACGATCTGGCCTGTGGCCTCGTCGTAGAACCACCCGGTCTGCGCGAGCGTCGTCTTGGTGATGTCCACCGAGATGGCGCTGTTGCGCTGGGCCACCCACTCCAGGATCTCCGGCTGGGAGTGGATGCCGTCCGTGGTCGCCCAGGACCGGGGGAACAACAGGTCGGGTCGCATGGTCACCATGTCAGAGGGCTGGGTCGGGGAGCGCGCGCCGGCTGCCCTGCCCGACGTCGGCGCCGCCGGCGGCCGTTGACTCGCGGTGTGTCACGAGAGCGACTCTAGCGGGCGGTCCCGCTCCAGACCGGCCGACCCTCGGGCTCCGGGCGGGACGTCCGTCGGGCGGCGCTAGCGATCGCCGGTGGTGAACTCGTGGTGGTGGCCGCGTTCGGATTCGGGGGGCGGAGTGAGGTAGTCGCCGTACAGCGCGGTCAGCAGCCGGTCGTAGCCCTGGGGGGCCGGCATGGGGTGACCTTCGAAGGGCACCAGGGCGGTGCCGGCGTAGACCTCGGCAGGCATCACCTGGGCGCGCAGCGACTGATAGCTGGAGAGGGTGGCGAGGTAGGGCCGCGGGTCGTCGCCGTGCAGTGTGAACGCCCATTCCAGCTGGCGGTGGATCCATCCGGTCGGCAGCGCCCGGCCGGCCAGGCGCATCGCGCGCCGTCCCAGGGTGTCGGGGGAGTGGGAGTCGAGTTTCTGCAGCAGGGTGCTGCGCAGGAACCGCAGGTAGCTCGACTGGAGCGTGAGCGCCCAGCCGCGGTCGCGGGGAACGTAGTCCATCGGAAAGATGTCCAGCACCGGTCCGTTGCGGTCGGTGAGGTGCGCGATGTGCCCCTGGCGGAACTTCTGGGGTCCGTCGACCAGGCGCACCTTCATGATCGGCGACCAGTAGCCGGGCACCGTGGTCGAATGCTGCACCTCGTAGCGCGGGCCGAGCCGCGCGGGCGCCTCGGCGAGGAAGCGGCGGTAGTCGTCGCGGCGCATCAGCAGGTCGACGTCGTCGTCCCAGGGAATGAAGCCCCGGTGACGGATCGCTCCCAGCAGGGTGCCTTCGCCGAGGAAGAACGGGATCGCGAGTTCCTCGCAGACCGCGGCGACGTCGAGGAGCATTCCGAGCAGGATCTCGTGGAGCTCGGCCAGTTCCGCCTCGGTCAGCCGCCGATCAGGCGAGGGGTCCGGGGGATTCGACGCCGGCATGACCCTCCCTTCCCTCGAGCGGACGATGCCGCCCACGCCTGCGTTGGAACTCTAGTGCCTGGGGCATCGCCCGAGGCGCCGGGTGCGGGCGCTAGTCTGCGGCGCATGGAGAATCCATTCCAGCCGGAGCGGTGGCGCGCTGTCGAGGGCTTCGAGTTCACCGATATCACCTACCACCGGGCGCTCGACGTCCCGGCGGTGCGGATCGCCTTCGACCGGCCCGAGGTGCGTAACGCCTTCCGTCCGCACACCGTGGACGAGCTGTACACCGCGCTCGACCACGCGCGGATGTCCTCCGATGTCGGCTGCGTGCTGCTCACCGGCAACGGCCCGTCCGCGAAGGACGGCGGCTGGGCGTTCTGCTCCGGCGGCGACCAGCGGATCCGCGGCCGGGCCGGCTACCAGTACGCCGAGGGGGAGTCGGCCGAGACGGTGGACGCCGCCAAACTCGGGCGGCTGCACATCCTGGAGGTGCAGCGGCTGATCCGCTTCATGCCCAAGGTGGTGATCGCATTGGTGAACGGCTGGGCCGCCGGCGGCGGCCACTCGCTGCACGTGGTGTGCGATCTCACCCTGGCCTCGGCCGAGCACGCGCGGTTCAAGCAGACCGATGCCGATGTGGGCTCCTTCGACGCGGGCTTCGGCTCGGCCTACCTGGCCCGCCAGGTGGGCCAGAAGTTCGCGCGCGAGATCTTCTTCCTCGGCGACGTCTACTCCGCCGCGGACGCCCACCGGATGGGCATGGTGAACGCCGTCGTCCCGCACGCGGAACTGGAGAGCGTCGGCCTGGAGTGGGCAGCCAAGGTGTGCGGCAAGTCGCCCACTGCCCAGCGGATGCTGAAGTTCGCCTTCAACGCCATCGACGACGGGTTGGTCGGCCAGCAGGTGTTCGCCGGCGAGACCACCCGGCTGGCGTACATGACCGACGAGGCCGTCGAGGGCCGCGATTCCTTCTTGGAGAAGCGCGCCCCGGATTGGTCGAAGTTCCCCTACTACTACTGAGAGCCGTTCGGTGTTGCCGGGTGGTGCGGCAGGATGACGTCATGAGTACTAACATCCCGGTGCGGCCCGGGGCCGAGCCGTATGCGGCCGGTGAGGGCGGGCGCGGCGTTCTGCTGTGTCACGGGTTCACCGGATCGCCGGCCTCGCTGCGGCCGTGGGCCGAGCACCTCGCGAACGAGGGCTACGTCGTCCGGGTGCCACGGCTGCCCGGGCACGGCACGACCTGGCAGGAGATGAACACCACCACCTGGCAGCAGTGGTACGACGAGGTGGACGCCGCGTTGTCCGACCTGCGCGCGACCTGCGAGTGGACGGCGGTGTGCGGGATGTCGATGGGCGGCGCGCTGGCGCTGCGGCTGGCGGAGAACCGGCCCGACGAGGTGGCCGCGCTGGTGCTGGTGAATCCCGCGATCGCCCTGAAGCGGTTCGACCTGAAGCTGCTGCCCGTGCTGCGCCGCCTGACGCCGTCCTTCCCCGGCATCAGCAACGACGTCGCCAAGCCGGGTCAGGACGAGGTGGCCTACGACAAGGTGCCGCTGCACGCGCTGGCCCAGCAGCTGGAGATGTGGCGGGACGTCCGCTACTACCTGGCCCGGGTGACGGCTCCGCTGCTGTACTTCCGCTCCCAGACCGACCACGTGGTGGACGACACCAGCCAGGGGCTGATCCTGCCGGGGGTCTCGTCGGAGATCCGCGAGTTCGTCGAGTTGCCGAACAGCTACCACGTCGCCACGCTCGACCACGATGCCGAGCTGATCTTCACCCGCTCGGCGGCCTTCCTCGCCGAGCACGCGCCCGCGTAGCCGGGCCGGATCGACGAGGGCGTGGGACGGCCGAGCCGGGTTCGATCCCATCTGCCTACACTGCGCGGGTGTTCGACAAGCTGCAGCCGGTTTCCGCCCTCGACCATCCCGAACTCGTCCCCGCCGCCGTCCATGCGGCGCTGAGTGACGTTCCGGCCGCGCTCGTGTTCACGATCGATCCCGAGCATGCCGACACCGAGACCCTGGCCCGGGTCTACGACCTGCCGATGCAGATCATGGCCAATGCCGTGCTGGTGCAGGGGCGCCGGGCGGGCGACGAGCGGCAGGCCTGCTGCATGACCCTGGCCCATCGCCGGGTGGACGTGAACAACGTGGTGCGTCGCAAGCTCGACGTGCGCAAGGCATCCTTCGCGCCGATGGACGTCGCGGTCGCGGCCTCCGGCATGGAATACGGCGGCATCACGCCGGTGGGACTGCCCGCCGACTGGCCGGTCTGGGTGGACGCCGCGGTGGCTGACACCGACTGGGTGTGCATCGGTGCCGGCAATCGCACCGCCAAGCTGCTGCTGCCGGGAGCCGATCTGCTCAACCTGCCCGGTGCCGAGCGGGTCGAGGAGCTCGCCCGCGATCTCTGAGCGGCAGAGAGCGCCGGAGGCTGGCTACTCCGCCAGGCCGTAGAGGCGGTCGCCCGCGTCGCCTAGGCCGGGGACGATGTAGCCGACCTCGTTCAGCCGCTCGTCGATGGCGGCGACGACGAGGGTGCAGGGGATGCCGAGCGGATCGACCAGTTCGCGCATCCGCTGGATGCCCTCGGGGGCCGCGAGCAGGCAGATGCAGGTGATGTGGTCGGCGCCGCGATCCACCAGGAACTGCACCGTTCCGCCCAGCGAGCCGCCGGTGGCCAGCATCGGGTCGAGCACGTAGCACTGTCGTCCCGACAGGTCGTGCGGCAGGCGCTCGGCGTAGGTGAAGGGCTGCAGCGTCTGCTCGTCCCGCACCATCCCGACGAAGCCGACCTCCGCTGTCGGCATCACCCGGGTGAAGCCCTCCAGCATGCCCAGGCCGGCCCGCAGGATGGGCACCACCAGGGGAGCCGGCTTCGACAGGGCGACGCCGGTGGTGACGGTGATGGGGGTGGTCACCTCGACCGGCTCCACCCGTACCTCGCGGGTCGCCTCGTAGGCGAGCAACGTCACCAGCTCTTCCACGAGCTTGCGGAAGTTGGGGCTGTTGGTGTTCTTGTCCCGCAGGACGGTGACCTTATGGGCGACCAGGGGATGGTCGAGCGCGCGCAGTTCCACGCCCCAACCTTTTCACATCGTCGCCCGGCAGTCTCGGCGGACGACGAACTGCCCACCTCCGACCGGGAATCCGGCCGGAGGTGGTGTCGTATTGCAGGTCGGCATCAATCCTGACGGTAACGGTGCCATCGACAAGGACTTCTGACACGATGGAGGGCAGACAGTGAGGAGCAGGGCGTGAGCGAGACGACAGGCGACTTCGACATGGAGCTGCCCAACCTCGGCGACGACCGACCGGGGCTGGAGGAGTTGGACGACGACCTCGATGTCGAAGAGGTCGACGAGGACGGCGACGACGATTACGACGACTATCCCGATGACGCCACCGACGACGACATCGATCTGGTGCTCGCGCTCTACCGGGAGGACGGCCAACCGGTCGTCCTGGCCCTCGACGCCGAACTCGCCAACGACTTCGACAGCCTGATCGACCAACTCCGCCGGATCCCGGGCGACGGTGGCGCGCTCGGGATGGTCTCGCTGGCCACCGAGGTGTTCGTCCTGGTGCGGGTCCGCGGCAAGCACGTCCAGGTGCTGCTCTCGGACGTGGGCGCGGCCGACGACTGGCCCATCGCCCGCGATCTCGTCGACTACCTGGGCATCGACACCGACGAGGACGATGACGATGCCTACCCCGTCGGCGACCTGGAGATACTGGTCGATTCCGGGCTGCACGACTACGAACTGGAGGCGATCGCCTCCAACTACGACGAGGATTCGGTCACGCTGCTGGAGCAGATCGCCGAGCGGGTGAAGTTCGGCCGGGAGTTCTCCCGGGCAGTGGCCGCGCTGGACTGACCCCGTGAACCGCTGGGAACCGGCCATGCGCCAAGCGCTGGCGGAGGCAGGCGCGGCCTCCGAGCATGGCGACGTCCCGATCGGGGCGGTGGTGGTGGACGCCGCGGGCCGGTTTGTAGCCGGCGCCGGCAACGAACGCGAACTCCTGGGCGACCCGACCGCGCACGCCGAAGTGCTCGCGCTACGCCGGGCGGCCGAGCAGCTGGGCGGCTGGCGGCTGGACGGCTGCACCCTGGTGGTGACCCTGGAGCCGTGCACGATGTGCGCCGGCGCGCTGGTGTTGGCCCGCGTCGATCGGCTGGTATTCGGCGCCTATGATCCCAAGGCCGGCGCGGTCGCGTCGCTCTGGGACGTGGTCCGCGACCCCCGCCTCAACCACCGCGTCGACGTGGTCGGCGGCATCCTCGAGGCAGAATGCGCGGCTCCGCTGCAGGAGTTCTTCGCCTCCCATCGCTCCTAGCACCTTCTGCGGGAGTGGAGGCGAGGCATACGATGCGCGTGTGCACATCCTGATCGGCCGCGAGGATCCGGATCCGGCGGTGGTCGCGTCCATCCTGGCGGATCTGCCGGAGGGCGTCTCCATGCCGCGGCCCACCGACGTCTACCTGGCCGCTGCCGAGCACATGGTCACCTACCTGGCCACCACGTCCGAGGGCGACGCGGTGGGCGTCCTGCTCCTCGAACCCCACTTCGAGGAGGCCGTCGAGGTGTTCGTGATGGCCGTGCGGAAGGGCTATCTGCGCCAGGGGATCGGACGCCGGCTGCTGGCTGCGGTGGAGGCCGACGCCAGGGCATTCGGGGTGAGGCTGGTCGAGGTGAAGACCCTCGGGCCCTCCGATCCGACCCCGCGCGCCGCCGCGACCCGGGCGTTCTACCGCGATGTCGGCTTCCTTCCGGTCGAGGAATTCCCGGGCTGGTGGGAGGGCCGGCCGGCGCTGGTGATGATCAAGTCGCTGTGACGCTCGATTGGCTCGGCCAGGTTCGGGTTGGCTACACTCTTCCGCGGTGGCGTGTCTGAGCGGCCGAAAGAGCTCGCCTCGAAAGCGAGTGTGGGGCAACCCACCGAGGGTTCAAATCCCTCCGCCACCGCCGATGTCGCAGGACACTGGAATAGCCCGAACCCGAGTGCTGAGGTTCGGGCTATTGCCGTTTTCCGGGGCCTGTGAGGGCTACCCGGTCAGCTGCCCGAAGGCGGTGTGGCGAGGGTCCGGGTGAATTTCCAGGAAGTTCGTCGAATCGCCGGCGCGGCCCTGGAGGGTCCATTACCATAATTGCTTACTTGACAGTGTCAAGGCGCTGGTGGGCAGCGAGGCCTCGCCAGTGTTCGCAGCGTTGCGAAGAGAGGATCGAGGCGATGGCGGCCCCCCAGCCCGAACGCCGCGGGTGGTCTCCTGCGTTCGTGCTGCTCACCGCCGCCACCTTCGCCGTCGGGCTGATGGTCGGCCTGGGGTTGTTCACCTTCGTCTACGCCAAGGGGGCCTCGTACCTGTCGACCGACCCGCAGGCCTGCATCAACTGTCATGTCATGAACGAGCAGTACGACGGCTGGATCAACGGCGTCCACGCCGACGTCGCGACCTGCTCCGACTGCCATATGCCGCACGACAACGTCGTTCACAAGTACTGGGTGAAGGGCGAGAACGGCTTCATGCACGCGCTGAAGTTCACCACCGGCTGGTACCCCGAGAACATCGTCGCCCGGCCCGTCAGCCTGGCGATCACCAACGAGGCCTGCCTCTACTGTCACGCCGAACTCACCAACGACATCCGACACCCCGGCACCCCCGACGACGGCGAGGTCTTCGACTGCGTCCGTTGCCACAGCGGAGTCGGACATGGATAAGGAGAGGGATATGACCCAGACCGAGCCCGATCCTCAGCCGGTGCCGGCCCCCGAGCCGAGGCAGCGGAAGCGAACCTTCCTGCTGGGCGCCGTGCTGGTGCTGGCCGCGACCGCGACCTTCGCCATCGCGGCCCTGCTGGTGACGATCTTCCAGCACCAGCAGGAGAGCGCCCAGACCTGGGTCAAGGTGGTCGAGCTCGACGAGACCACGGTGGATCCGTCCATCTGGGGGCAGAACTTCCCCTCTCAGTACCAGGCCTACCTGCGCACCGCCGAGTTCACCGAATCGGCGCACAGCGGCGTTCTGGTGCCGCACGACGTCGCCGGCGATCCGCGATCCGAAGTGCCCTCGTCCAAGCTGGAGGAGGATCCGCGGCTGGTGCGGATGTGGGACGGCTACCCGTTCTCGGTCGACTACCGGCATGCCCGCGGGCACGCCTTCATGACCATCGACCAGCAGTTCACGCTGCGCAACATCGAGTTCAAGCAGCCCGGCACCTGCCTGAACTGCCACGCCTCCACGACCGCGCTGATGAGCGAGTTGGGCAACGGGGACGTCCAGGCCGGCTTCGAGGCGATGGGCACGGTGCCGCTGAAGGAACTGATCGAGCAGGTCGAGCATCCGGTGGCCTGCATCGACTGCCACGACCCGTCGACCATGGCGCTGCGGATCAGCCGCCCGGCCTTCAAGGCGGGCATCGCCGAGCTGAAGGCCTCGGAGGGCATCGAGAACTACGACGTCAACCGGGATGCCACCCGGCAGGAGATGCGCAGCTACGTGTGCGCGCAGTGCCACGTCGAGTACTACTTCGCTGGTGAGAACAAGGTTCTCACCTTCCCCTGGGACAAGGGGCTCGACGTCGACAACATCTTCGACTACTACATGGAGATCGGGCACGTCGACTGGACGCACGCCGGCACCGGCGCGAAGGTGCTGAAGGCGCAGCATCCCGAGTTCGAGCTCTGGTCGCAGGGCGTCCACGCCGCCAACGGCGTCAGCTGCACCGACTGCCACATGGGCTACGTCCGCGAGGGTGCGAGCAAGGTCTCCAACCACCAGGTCACCACCCCGATGGCCGACGTCAACGCCACCTGCGGCACCTGCCACAGCACCGGTGACGGGGTGCTGGAGGCTCGGGTGACGACCATCCAGGATCGGTTCATCGAATCCCGCGACCGTGCCCTGGACGCGCTGGTGGCCCTGATCGACGACCTGACGGCCGCCCAGACCGACGGCACCCCGGAAGCCAGCCTGGAACTGGCGCGGACGTACCAGAACAAGGCCAGCTTCTACATCGACATCGTGTATTCCGAGAACTCCTACGGGTTCCACGCTCCCGACTACACCCAGCGGATCCTGAGCCAGGCGCTGGACGCCGCGCGCAAGGGCCAGCTGGCGCTGCAGGGTGCGACCGCCGCGGAGTTGGAGCCGTCGGAGGTGACCCGGAACAACCTGGAGCAGTCGCTGCGTGCCGGCGGCGGTCACACCGGCGGTTAGGCGATGGCCGTGACGACGGAAGGGGACGCCGACAGCAAGCTTCACGCGGCTGCGCTCCCCGCGCAGCAACTGCAGCAGGTGCTGGAGTTCCTCGATGCCGCCCCGGCGGAGATCGCCGGCTGGGCGGGGGAGCAGGCCGACGCGCTACGTGCCGAACTGGCCGCGCGGGCTTCCGAAGACGAGTCCGACGACTTCTACGCCGGGCTGGAGAACGACGACGACGTCCTGCGCCGCAGGCCACGGGCCACGGGCACGGCGAAGGCCGGCGCGGCGCACGCGTCCGGCGGGCGGGTCTTCACCGTGCGGTTCGCCCTGGTGGTGGCGCTGCTGGCGGGGATCCTGGGCGGTGTCTGGTACGCCGCTCGTCCCACCGGTGGCACTCCTTCGACGCCCATGCCGACACTGGGCACCGGTGCCGGCACCGCGGCGCCGACCGAGGCCGACGTCCTGGCCCGGATCGCCGAACTGGAAGCCACGGTCACCGCGAACGGCGGCGATGTTGATGCCCGGCTGGAGTTGGGCGTCCTGTACTTCAACCAGCGTCAGATCGAGGAGGCCAAGGCCCAGTGGCTGGCGGTCACCGAACTCGCGCCCGACAACGCCACCGCCTGGTACAACCTCGGCTTCCTCTACCTCACCGTCGAGCCGGCTGACATGGCGGCGGCGAGGAACGCCTGGCAACGGGTGATCGACATCGATCCGGAATCCGACATGGCGCAGACCGCGAGCATGCACCTGGCCGGGCTCGCCGATCCCGCCACGCCGACCCCGACGCCGACGGAGGGACGATGACCACCGACCACCGGTTCCGTCCGGAAGCCGCGGCAGACGAAGGAGTCCCGACGCGGGACGCGATAGCGGCCCACGGAGCAGTCGTGACGGTGGACGGCGCCGATCCCGGGGGACCCAAGGGTGGCGGCGAGGTCGCGGTCAGCGAGCTGTTCCGGTGGGTCTACCGGTTCTTCTACTCCAAGACCGTCGGGCTGATCCTCATTCTGGCGATGGCGGTCTACGCGCTGATCGGCTCGCTGGTCACCCAGACCTCCGCCGCGGTATGGGCCGACCCGGCGCAGCGCGAGAGCTTCCTGGCCCGGGCCGAGGAGGTCTACGGCGCCTGGACGCCGGTGCTCGGCGCACTGGGTCTCTTCCACGCGTTCACCTCGGTGCCGTTCTACGTGGTGGTCACCATGCTGGCGCTGAGCATCCTGGCCTGCACCACCCATCGGATCCCCGAACTGTGGCGGCGCAACCGGCACCCCCACGTCCACGTCGCGCCCCGCTTCTTCGACAAGGCGCGGAGCCGCGGCAGCGTCCCCACCGACGCCGACCCGGCGACCGCCCTGGCGGCCACCCGCGCCGTCCTGGAGCGCCACCGCTTCCGGGTGCTGACCGACGACCGGGCGCCGGGGCAGGCGCTGTACGCCGATCGTCACGCCTGGAGTGGGATCGGGACGGTGATCGCGCACCTGAGCTTCATCGTCATTCTGGCGGCCTTCGTGATCAGCGCCAGCTTCGGCATCGAGGAGGATCTGGCGGTACCGGTCGGGGGCACCGTCGAGGTCGGCCACGACACCGGGCTGACGCTGACCGCGCTCTCCTTCAGCGACACCTATACCGAGCAGGGCCGTCCGGCCGACTACGTCTCCGAGCTGCAACTGCGGCGCGGGGATGAGGTGGTCGCCCAGCAGGAGGTGCGGGTCAACTCACCGCTCGAGTACGGCGGCTTCCGGTTCCACCAGACCACCTTCGGGATCGCAGCCGACGTCCGGGTGGCGCTGGATGGGCAGGAGGTCTTCGCCGAGGCAGTCCCGCTGAAGTGGGCGTCGAACGACGGCGCCAACGCGGTCGGCCGCTTCGACCTGCCCGGAACCGACCTGGAGGTCGTCGTGGTGCTGGCCGCGTCCGGAAGGACCGACGGCGTGGTGCCGGTCGGTGCCGCCCTGTTCGAGATCTACCGCGGCGAGGAGCGGGTCGATGCCAAGGTCGCCCTCCAGGGCGCCGCGGTGTCGAGCGCCGGCCACGACTTCACCTTCGAACGGGAACGGCAGTTCACCGGCATCCGGATGCGCCAGGATCCGGGCGAGGTGTGGATGTGGATCGGCTCGGCGCTGCTGGTGATCGGCATGAGCATCACCTTCAGCTTCGCCTACCGCCGCCTCTGGGCGCGGGTCGAGACCATCTCCGAGCCCGCGACGACAGAGCCCGTGGAAGGGCCGGACGCCCGGGCCGCGCGACTGATCCGGTTCGGCGCGGTGGAGCGCTCGGTGGCCTCCTACCAGCGCCTGCTGGAGGACATCGTCGCCGACCTCGACGATGAACTCGCCGATCTCGACGCCAAAGGAGAACCGTCATGAGTGAGGTGCTGCAACTGGCGGAGTACCTGCTCACCGCCTCGCTGGTGTTCGTGGTGCTGGCGCTGATCTGCAATGTAGTGATCATCACCAGCCGGCAGCGCCGAGCAGCGGTCCAGACCTCCGAGCGGGTCACGGTGGCGGCCGGCGTCCCCTCGTCCGACACGCTGGTGGTGTCACCGGTGCCGGATCGATCCCGCCGCCGGCGGCGCCGGGCCCCGCTGAGCGGGCTGGCCTGGTACGCCACCGGCTTCGCCGCGATCGCCTTCGTCTGCGTGCTGGCCTACGTGCTGCTGCGAATGTCGCTGACCGGTCATGGTCCGTTTTCCAACCAGCACGAGTTCGCGGTCTCGTTCGTGCTCGGCATCCTTGGCGCCTACCTGGTGGTCGAGTTCGTCTATCAGGTGCGCGCACTGTCGCTGGCGGTGCTGCCGATCGCCGCGGTGCTGCTGCTGTACGCGATGAGCCTGGATGCCGGCGTCCAGCCGCTGATCCCCGCGCTGCAGAACAACCTGCTGCTCACGCTGCACGTCGGCTTCGCGATCCTGGCCTACGGAGCGGCCGCGGTCTCCTGCGGCGCCGCGGCGCTCTACCTGCTTCATCCGAAGCTGCGGCTGCGCAACCTGCCGGCGCGCGACCTGTTCGACGACATCGGCTACAAGGCCGCCACCGTGACCTTCCCGATGCTGACCATCATGATCGTGCTGGGCGCGGTCTGGGCGAACACCGCCTGGGGACGCTACTGGGGCTGGGATCCGAAGGAGACCGCCGCCCTGGTGACCTGGCTGATCTACGGCGCCTACCTGCACGCCCGGGTGACCCGCGGCTGGCAGGGCACTCGCAGCGCGGTGCTGTTGCTGGTGGGCTTCCTGGCGGTGCTGTTCGCCTACTTCGGCAACCACTTCTTCGGCGGGCTGCACTCCTATGCCTGAGCAGCCGATGGCGGCTCCGCGAACCCGAGGCTCGGCCTGGGTCAATGTCGTGGTGCTGGTCGCGATCGTCGGTGTCGTGCTGGGCGGGTTGTGGGCGATGCAGGCCTTCCGGCAGGGTTCCCAGGTCTCCGCTGTGGAGGTGCCCGACAGCGGTGCTCCCGTCCCCAAGGTGGGGGAGTACGCCCCGGTCTTCGCCGCACGCACGATCGCGGGCGACGAGCTCGATCTCGAAGCTCTGCGTGGCAAGCCGGTGTGGCTGCTGTTCAACGCGACCTGGTGCGCGAACTGCCGGGCCGAGATGCCCGACGTCCAGGCCATGCACGAACGCTACGGAGCCGATCTGGTCGTCCTCTCGGTTTTCATCTCCGACACCGCCAGCGCCGTCGCGGCCTACGGCTCGCAGCTCGGCCTCACCTTTCACCAGGTGGTCGACACCAGCGGTCAACTCGGCGCGCTCTACCGGGTGACCGGCGTCCCCAGCCACTACTTCATCGCTGCCGACGGCACGATCGCGGCGATCGAGGTCGGTGCGCTGAGCGAAGCCGCCATGACCGAGCGCATCCAGCCCTTGTTGGGCTGAGCGGCGCGTGCCGGAACGCTGCCATTCCGGGATTCGCTCCGCTTCCGCTCGGTGCTTCAGCCGCAGTCGGCAGCTGTCAGGTGGATCCCGCGCGCTTGTCCGTCGGCGGGGTTGCTGCTGGTGAGGCTGTGCTCGCCATCGATCTGGACTCCCGGCAGGGCGAGGGCGACCTCGACGGCTGCGGCGGCTGACCAGGCCTGGGGCAGGCACGCCGTGGGGTGGGGGATGAAGCCCTGGGTCGTCGAATCGCCCGAGTAGAGCTCCGGGAGCCGGTAGTCGAATGCCTCCGCTGCCGCGAGCAGCCGCTCGGCCAGCACCAGCGCCTCGGAGGTGAAGCCACCGCGGATGAGCCCCCGGATCGCGATCGCGGTGTCGTGCGGCCAGGTCGCTCCGCCGTGGTAGCTGAGTGGCCAGTACCACGGGTGCGTGTCGGGAATCGTTCGGATGCCGCCCCCGTCCAAGGCGGGCGCCAGCAGGCGTTCGGCGACGCGGCCCTCCTCGGCAGGGGTGAGCAGGCCGGTCCCGAGCAGGTGGCCCATGTTCGAGGCTGCCACCTCCACCTTCTGCCCGGCGCCGTCCAACGCCAGCACGGGGTAGCTGCCCCGGCTGTCCCTGGCCCAGAACTCCCTTCGGAAGCGGTCGGCCAGTTCGCCACCCCAGGTACGCCACTGGTGTGCCGACGGGTCTCCCAGTGCCTCGAGCAGCTCGGCTGCCCCCATCGCCGCCTGGTAGGCATAGGCCTGCACCTCGCAGAGTGCGATGGGCGCGCTGGGCAGCGTCCCGTCCGGCCGGCGCAGGGCCTCGGCGGAGTCCTTCCATCCCTGGTTGCTCAACCCGTGGCCCGAAGGGTCGGAGTACTCCAGGAATCCCCGCTCGCTGCAGCCGTGGTGGCGCATCCAGTCGAGCGCGGCGAGTAGCGCCGGCGTAAGGGCGCGCACCTCGTCCGGCGGTAAGCCCCGTCGCCACGCCTCGACCAGCAGGATGATCCAGAGCGGGGCGGCGTCGATGCTGCCGTAGTACACCGGTGCGAGTTCCGCGCCACTGACGTCGTGCCAGGTCTCGTGCCGGATCTCGTGGGGGATCTTTCCGGGCTGTTCGCCGCTGGCCGAATCGTGACGCCTGCCCTGGACGGCTGCCAGCGCACGTAGGGTCGAGCCGGCCAGTTCGGTACCGAGCGGCAGGAGCATGCGCGCTGCCCAGAGTGAGTCGCGGCCGAAGAGGGTGAAGAACCAGGGTGCGCCGGCGGCGAGGAAGGTCTCGCCGGGAGCGTGCGAGGTGGTCATCCGCAGGGCCGCCAGATCTCCCAGGGCGGTGTGAAACCAGCGTTCCAGACGCTTGTCCTCGGCCCGGAGGGTGGCGGACGTCCATTCGGGAACCCCGGCCGGCGGCCGGACCACGCCCGGATTCCCGGTCACCTGGAGGCTCCACTCGGCCATGAAGGTGCCGCCTGCGGGGAGGGCCACGTCCCAGCTGAGCCGAGGATGCCGCCGATCCGCCAGGTCGGCTCGTGCCCCCGGGCCGGGCCGCACCTCGACCCGGAACCGATCGGCGCCACGCCACACGAGGTCTTCGCCGATGGGGAGCGGCGCGGTGGGCCGTCCGGCCTTGGCCGCCGGCATGCCGGCAAGATCGCAGCCGAGCCGAAGCTCGATCGTGCCGGTGAAGGTGCGTTCCGGCGCCAGGTGCAGTGTGAGCTGCTCCCGGAGTTCTCCTTCCGGGGTGAGGCTGCGGACGCGGCGAAGCTCCAGGCCCGCGTCCTGGTGCCCTTGCGGGTCGACCGCGAGCAGCCTGCCGACGGTACGCGACGGCTCGGCGAGGTGGGCACGCAGGAGCCGGGGGGCGACGTCGCCGATGGTCACGATCGCCTCGCTCAGCACCCTGGTGTCGGCGTACCAGGCCCCCTGGACGCCGCTGGCGTGGATCTGGTGATCCGGTGCCGACCACACCTGCGAGGGTGCCGCCCAGCTGACCGTCAGGTCGTGAAGCTGCGGTTGGCTCACATGCGCTCCCGGGTCGAAGGGTCTTGATCGTTCAAACCATCTCATGGTAGCGTCTTTTGAACGATCAAACCAGGAGGCAGGTGCGATGGCGGGCCGTCCAACCATCAACACGGTCGCGGCCGCGGCCGGAGTGTCGCGGCAGACAGTGTCGAACACGATCAACTCGCCGCAGATCGTGGATCCCAGGACTCGTCAGCGTGTGCTCGCGGCGATCGAGCAGCTCAACTACACCCCGTCCGCCGCGGCGGCCCAGCTGCGAACCCGTCGCTCGCGGGTGATCGGCCTGCGCCTGCAGCCCGAGACCGACGGCATCAACGGGGCGGTACTCGACCGGTTCCTGCACGCCTTCACCGTCGCCGCCCAGCGGGAGAGCTATCGGGTGATGCTGTTCACCGCGCCCGACGATGCTGCCGAGATCGCCCAGTACTCGCAGCTGGTCGCGGCCAGCAACGTCGATGCCTTCCTGCTCACCTCGACGCACGCCGGGGATCCCCGGACCGCCTGGCTCGCCAGTCAAGGGCTGCCGTTCGTGACCTTCGGCCGGCCGTGGACCCAGCTCAGCGAGGCCGACCGGCACGCCTGGGTGGATGTCGACGGCGCGGCCGGCACCCGGCTGGCCACCGAGCACCTGCTCCAGCTGGGCCACCGCAGGATCGCCTACGTCGGCTTCCCCCGCTCCGCCGACCTGGCGGACGAGCGGCTCTCCGGGTGGGCGACCGCGATGGCGGACGTTGTCTCCGCCGAGTCGCGGGAGCATCTGGCGCGCCACGTCTGTGACGGTGTCGACGCTGGGAGCCGCGCCGCCGAGTCCCTGCTGGCCGAGAGCGAACCGACGGCGTTCGTCTGTGCCTCCGACTCCCTCGCGCTCGGCGCGCTCTCCCACGTCCGGCGCATCGGGCAGCGATGCGCGGTGATCGGATTCGACGACACCCCGGTGGCGGCCGCCGTCGACCTGGCATCGGTGGCGCAGCCACTCACCCAGGCTGCCGAAGCCGCCTTCGATCTGGTGCTCGCCCAACTGAACGGTGAGTCGCCCTCGCCGCGGCAGTACCTGCTCACACCCCACCTAGCGCTGCGCGGTTCCGGCAGCGTCACCCCAGACCCTTCCACGTCAAGAACAGAAAGCGAGTAGAGCGTGAATCCCACGAACATCCGCACCCGCCTCGGCGCCGGCCTGATGGGCGCGCTGGCGCTGGCCATGCTGGCCGCCAGCTGCGCGTCCCAGTCCCCCTCCCCGGCGCCGGGCACCGGCGCACCGAGCAGCCCCGCACCCGACCCGGTCGACAAGACCCTGACGATCGCGGTGGGCAACGAGTACGTCCCCTACATCGAGTCGATCAAGTCGGGCTTCGAAGCCGAGACCGGCTGGAGCCTGACCATCGACGAGCGGGAGACCCAGGACACCCTCGACAGCCTGCCGCTCGACGGTGCCGCGGGCATCGGCCCGGATGTCACCCTCGTCCCCTACGACCGGATCGGGCAGCTGGCCTCCGCGGGCACGATCGCCGAGGTGCAACTACCTGGTGACGATCGTTTCTACGAGAACAACGTCAAGCAGGTCAGCTTCGAGGGCAAGGTCTACGGCCAACCCGCGATCGTCGAATCGATCATCCTGTACTGGAACAAGGATCTGCTGAGCGCGCCCCCGGAGACCTTCGCCGAACTGGAGAAGCTCGCGGAGTCGTCCGACTTCGCCGAGGGTGACCGGACGGTGGCATTCCTGGCCCCGTGGAACGCGCCCTACATCGTCTATGGACTCATCGCCGGCTACGGCGGCTACGTGTTCGGCGACAGCGGCACCAACCCGAACGAGATCGGGCTGAACAACGACGGCGCGGTGGAAGCCGTGGAGTACGCCAAGACCTGGTTCGACCGTTGGCCGACCGGCATGCTCGACATCAAGACCAACGGGCAGCTCGTCCTGCAGAACTTCACCACCGGCAAGACCGCGGCCATCATCGCCGGCCCCTGGGATGCTGCCGCGATCAAGGACACCGGCGTCAACTACGGCGTCTCCAAGATCCCGGTGCTGCCCAACGGCAACGAGTACCGGCCCTTCGGTGGCGGCAAGGCGTCGGTGGTCAGCAACTACTCCACCAAGCAGGACGGTGGCCAGCTGCTGCTCGACTACCTGACCTCCGAGACGAGCCAGCAGGCCCTCTACGACCTCAAGAACGAGGTGCCCGCCAACAAGGTAGTGCATGCCGCCATCCAGCAGGGCGACGACGAGCTGGTCAAGGCGGTCATCGCCCAGTACGCGTTGTCAGAGCCGGCGCCGAACATCCCCGAGATGTCGGAGTTCTGGGGAACCATGGAGAGCGCGCTGTTCAACGCGTTCAAGGGTGACGTCACCGTCCGCGAGGCCCTGGATCAGGGTGTCGCGGAGTTCGCCGAGGCCATCGCTTCGAAGTACAAGTAGGGCACGACCGCGCGTTCGCGCACTGACGGGTGTGCCGGCACCATTCTCGGAGCCGGCATGCCCGCCAGCTTCCACGAGGAGACCCATGGCCATCGATACCGACCCGCGGCTGCGGCACCAGCTCATCTACAGCGTCTACGTCCGCAGTCACTCGGCCAGCGGCGACTTCGCCGGGGTGGCGCGCGACCTCGACCGGATCCGCGATATCGGGGTCGACGTGATCTGGCTGATGCCGATCTACCCCTGCGGGCAGGAACTGATGAAGGGTTCCGTGGGCTCGCCCTACGCCATCGCGGACTACCGCGGGATCAACCCCGAGTACGGCACGATGGCCGACTTCGTCGACCTGGTCGAGCAGATCCACCAGCGTGGGATGCGGTGCATGCTCGACATCGTCTTCAACCACACCTCCCCGGACGCCCGGCTGTTCAACGAGCATCCGGAGTACTACGTCCGTGGGCCGAATGGCGAGTTCCGTAGCCGGATCCCCGACTGGGAGGACGTCTACGACCTCGACTTCGGACAGCCGGGGGTCTGGGAGTACCACCTGGAGACCATGCGCCATTGGGCGCGGTACGTCGACGGCTTCCGGTGCGATGTCGCGCCGCTGCTGCCACTGGAGTTCTGGCGCCGGGCGCGTGCCGAGATCGCCCGGCTGAAGCCCGGCTTCCTGTGGCTGGCCGAGACGGTCGAGCCCGACTGGATCCGGCTCAACCGCTCGCGCGGGGTGGCCTGCCACTCCGACGGTGAGATGTACGACGCCTTCGACGTCACCTACGACTACGACGTCATCAACGCGCTCCGCGACTATGCCGAGGGGAAGGGCACGCTCGGCCGCTATGTCGAGCTGCTGAACCTGCAGGACGCCTGGTACCCCGGGAACTACGTCAAGCTCCGGTTCCTGGAGAACCACGACCGTCCGCGCATCCGCTCCTACCTGGCCGAGCAGCCCGAACTGCTCAACTGGACCGCCTTCCTCTACTTCCAGAAGGGCGCGACCCTGCTCTACGCCGGACAGGAGATGCAGGAGCAACTCAAACCCAGCCTGTTCGAGATCGAGAAGGTGGTGTGGGATCCGTCCCTCGACATCACCGACTGGCTGCGGCGGCTCTGGCCGGCGGCGCGGAAGAGCATCGAGTACGCCTGGAGCCCCGAAAACCCCGACCGCTGGGACCCCGACCAGACCGGCGTCCTCTGGGGCCGCCAGCACCATACGCTCGACATGGAGCTGTTCGGTCCGAACTCATGGCTGACCGGCTTCTATCTCGGCGCGCTGAAGGCCGCCTCCGAGATGGCCGAGGCCCTCGGAGAATCGGAGACCGCCGGCCGCTACCGCGCCATCTACGAGACGGGACGCGCCTGGGTCGACGCCAACCTCTTCAACGGCGAGTATTTCACGCAGAAGGTCGACCTCGGCGACCGCTCGGTGCTGGCGCCCTTTGCCGAGTCGGAGGTCTCCGCCGGCCTCCTCGGCGACGGCGTCCTCGCCCTCTACTGGAGCG
>Ga0102832_1001115_pt1 | contig 23826 bp, 20 predicted proteins | sample EBPBio282013_DNA_FD_88942 | JGI IMG/M metagenome (GOLD analysis project Ga0102832, IMG submission 88942) | Wastewater treatment Type I Accumulibacter community from EBPR Bioreactor in Madison, WI, USA - Reactor 2_5/28/2013_ DNA (Illumina Assembly) | ecosystem: Engineered > Bioreactor > EBPR >... | reverse complement strand
GTCGCGGGTCGAGACCTGTTTGCGAAACGGGAAGTTCTTCGCGCCGTGCATCGAGAAGGTGAACACGCGCGGCTCGTTCGTGAAGATGCTCGCGGTGCCGTCGCCCTGGTGCACGTCGAGGTCGACGATGAGAACACGTTCGACCTTGCGTTCCTCGAGCAGGGTCGCCGCGGTGACGGCGAGATCGTTGAAGACGCAGTAGCCCGAGCCGAAGTCGGCGTACGCGTGGTGCGTGCCGCCCGCGAGGTTGCCGGCGACGCCGTGTTCGAGCGCCCAGCGCGCGGCCGACAGGGTTCCACCCGCTGACGCGAGCGAGCGCACGAGCAACCCCGGAGACCACGGAAAGCCGATGCGCCGCAGCGCGGCCTCGTCGAGCGTGCCGTCGAAACACGCGTCGAGGTACGCGCGGCCGTGAACCTTCTCGAGGAGCTCGCGGGCGATGGGCTCGGAGCGTTCGAGCTGATCAGCCGAGAGCACGCCGCGCTCGAGCAGCAGCTCGTTGGTGACCGGCGAGAACTCCCACCACGGCGCGACGTAGCCAGTCGGCCGCTTGCCCGACAGCTGCGTCACCAGCTCGATGCACTTGTCGAGGATCTCGGTCTCCTGCTCGCGCGTCATCGCGATCGGGTTCTCGTGGCTGTAGCCGTGGATGCCGATCTCGTGGCCGGCATCGGCCACCGCCTTCATCTCGACCGGGAAGGTCTCGATCGAGTGACCGGGGATGAACCAGGTGGTCTTGATGCCCAGCCGTCCGAACATCTTCAGCAACCGCGGGCTGCCGACCTCGCCGGCGAACAGGCCGCGCGAGATGTCGTCCGGCGAGTCCTCGCCGCCGTAGCTGCCGAGCCACCCGGCCACCGCGTCGACATCGACGCCGAAGCCACACAGGATTTCCTTCGCCATGCCGGTTCCTCCAGGATCGCCCACGGCGACCCAGCAAGAACCGTTCCGAAGGTCAGGCGGTCGACGCAGCCCTCGCCCCGGCCGCTGCGCGGTCGGGCGGCAACCGGTGCGGGTTGAAGCCGGCGCTGTCCCACATCAGGCGCGGGTCGAACGACTCGGCGGCGAAGATCGTGATGAACACGACGGCGCAGAAAGCGAGCGCGCCGACGCCCGGCTCGATGGTGACGGCGCGGCCGAACTGGACCAGCGCGCCGAGCAGCGATTCCATGAAGATATCGACCATCGACCAGCGGCCGATCCAGGTCACCACGTGGTACAGCGCCGTCCGCACGTGCATCGCCTTGTGGTCGTCGATGCCATGTCGGCCGAGCTGCACCGTCCCCAGCATGGCCGCCAGCCCGAGCAGCTTGAACAGCGGCACCAGGATCGAGGCGAAGAAGACCAGCGCCGCCAGCGGGTACATCTGGGAATCGATCAGCTCCTCGACGCCGCCCAGGATGGTGCTGGGCTGGCCGGCGCCGAGCTGGATGACCGTCAGCACCGGGTAGACGTTGGCCGGGATGTAGAGAACGATCGCCGCCAGCACGAGCGCCCAGGTGCGCGACACGCTGCCCGGCTTGCGGCCATGCACGACCGTGCCGCAGCGCGGGCACGCCTCGCCGGTCTCGGCCGGCACGCAGACCAGGCCGCAGCCTTCGCAGCCCGCCGCGCCGTCGCGCCACGTCATGATCGGCTCGGGCATCGGCGCATGGGTCTGGCCGGTCCGCTCGATCTCTTCCCACACGACCTGCGGGTCGAGCGCCACCTCGGCCCACAGCCAGACGCAGGTCAGCACGCCCAGCGCGTAGACGGCGGGTCCCAGCTCGATCGTCACGAGGTCGCCCAGCTTGGTGAAGGCGACGAACACGCCGACCAGCAGGACCTCGAGCATGCACCAGTTGTTGAGCCGGCGGGAGAACAGGAAGACGTCGCGCAGGCGCGGCGGCGGCCGTTCCATCTTCAGCCCGTACAGGACATAGAAGGTCGACAGCAGCTTGCCGAGCGGCGCGTAGGCGGTGGTGAAGGCGACCGCGACGGCGACCGGCCAGAGGCCGCGATTGACCAGCTCGAGCGGGCCGGAATCGAGGTAGGTGATGCGCTCGATCCCGGCGGTCGAGACCTTCATCAGCATGCCGAGCCAGACGATCGCGAACAGCACCGCCGAGGCGAAGCTCAGCGCGAGATGGCGGCTGAGCGGGTCGATCTTGGTGATGCGCAGGATGGTGCCGCAGCGGCTGCAGGTGCAGCGCAGGCCGGGCGCCATCGCCGGCACGACCTGGAACAGGCCGCAGCCCGGACACTCGCGCAACTGCGGCCGGGTCACCGGCCCGTCGACAGCGTCGGTCGCGGGCGCCCGGCCGATCACTGCAGCAGGCTGGCGATGCCGTCGGACAGTTCGCCCACCGCGTCGCTGATCGCCGCGACGAGGCCCGGCGTGTCCGGCGTGGCCATCGGCTTCGTGATGGTGAAGGTCCGGGCGGCCAGGCGGCGCGGCCGGTTGAACTCGACCGCGACCTGGGCGACCAGGACGAGGTTGTTGGCCTTGTCGGCGTCGAGCCGCTGGACGTTGATGCCGACCGAAGCGTTGTAGTCGGCGGTGATGGCGCCGCTCTCGCCGTACACGGTGCTGCCCGGCAGGCGCTGCGACAGCTCGACCACGACGACGCGGTTGAGCAGGCTGGCCAGCGGCTCGCCCCACCACGAGTTGGCCCGGATATCGAGCGTGTAGCTCTCCGACGAGCGCACGATCTCGCGCCGGTCGAGGTAGCTCGCCAACCCGACATCCTTGACCATCACGATCTTCGGCCCGGCCGGCAGGGTCGTGCCGGTGCGAGTCACGATCGTATAGTAGACCGGGTCGGGCGAACTGCAGGCCGCGGCCAGCAGCGGCAGCGCGAGGACGAATCGGCGGCCGGGACGTCGGCTGGGTCGATGCTCGGTCATTCCTTGCCCGTGTTGGTGCGGCCCTTGATCAGGGCCTCGGGGTGACGGCTCAGCAGGTCGGCCAGCGCGCGGATCGAGCGGGCGGCGTCGGTCAGCTGCGGCAGCAGCCGGTCGAGGTCGCGGCGGAAGCGCGAATCGTCGCCGTAGCCGGCGTTCAGCGAGCCGAACAGCTTGTTGGCCTGGGTCAGCGAGTCCTGCAGCTGCTGGGCGATCGCCGGCAGGCGCTTGAGCGCCGGGGTGCCCTCGACGTCGAGCTTCTTGGCGATGTCGCGCACGTCGATCATCGTCGCCTCGAGCGCGGCCAGCGTCTTCTTCAGCTGCTCGCCGTTGATCGTGTTGTCGAGGCCGACCGCCGCGGCGGTCAGGCTCTTGCCGATCTTCTGGTAGTCGATGTCGTTCAGCTTGGACAGGAGCTGCGTCGCCGACGTGGTCAGCGCGTCGAAGCCGCCCGATTCGACGGCGGGGACGACGTAGTAGTCGCCGGCCTTCTCCAGGGTCGCCGGCGGCGCGTCCTCGACCCGCTCCAGCGCCACGACCTTCTGGCCGGTGATCAGGCTGGTCGACTGGAGCGTCGCGCGCATGCCGCGCTTGATCATCTCCTGGGCCAGGGTCTCGGAATCCATCTTGAGCAGCGAGGCGAAGTTGGCGACCCGGCCGGCCTCGACCCGGTAGTGAACGGGAGCGACGATGCGCTGGAGCTTCGCGTCATAGACGAGGCCGACGTCGGTCACCTCGCCGATCTTCAGGCCGTGCAGCGTGACTTCCGACCCGACGGCGAGCCCGGCGACCGACCCCGGGAAATACGACACGAGGTGGATCTGGCGGCCGAAGCCCGCGGCCTGCGCCTCGTCGAAGTTGTGGTAGAGGCGGAACTCCGCGCCGGCCTTGGCGACCGGCGTTTCCTTGCCGGTCGGGCTTTCGAAGGCGATGCCGCCGAGCAGCAGCGCGCGCAGCGACTCCATGCGCACCGAAACGCCGTCGCCGGACAGCTTCACCGACACGCCGGAGGCGTTCCAGAACATCGAGTCCTCGCGGACGTACTGGTCGAACGGCGCGCGGATGAAGGCATGGACGGTCACGCGGCTGGCGAGGTCGCCGAGGTCCCAGCCCAGCACCGTGCCGACCTCGATGTCGCGGAAGAAGACCGGCGAGCCGAGGCTGATCGACCCCAGCCGCTTGCTGTCGAGCTTGAACGTGGTGCCCTTGGCCCAGGCCTGCAGCACCGGCGGATCCTGCTGGCCGACGAAGTGGCGCTGCGGCTTGCCGCGCTCCTTCTCGGCCACCGGCCGCATGCCGATGTAGGAGCCGGACAGCAACGTCTCGAGCCCGGTCAGGCTGCCGGCGAACAGCTCGGGCTTCACCACCCAGAAGATCGTCTTGTCGGTCAGCAGCGGCTCGGCATCGCGGGTCGTCTCGATCGTGGCGACCACGTGCGTGAGGTCGGGCGACACGTCGATCGACTTCACCGTCCCCATCACGACGTTCTTGTACTTGAGCTGCGACTGGCCGGCGGTCAGGCCGGCGGCGGTCTCGAAGCTGACGGTGATGACCGGGCCCTTCTTGGACCAGGTATCCCAGGCCAGCCACAGGGCGATCAGCGCGGTCAGGGCCGGCACGATCCAGACCAGCGGGATCGTGCGGCGGGCGCGCACGCTCGCCGTCGGCATCTGCTGCGGCACTCCCCTGTCGGTCATTGCACTCTCACTCCGGCCCCCGCCGGTTCACCGCCGCGACTCTACCTCTCGCGGTTGTCGATGTCGCGCGCCAGCACCTCGCGCTTGCCGACATGGTTGGCGGGGCTGACGACGCCCTCGCGCTCCATGCGCTCGACGATGCGGGCGGCGCGGTTGTAGCCGATCTGCAGGTAGCGCTGGATGAAGCTGGTGCTGCACTTGCGCTCGCGCGCCACCAGGGCGATCGCCTGGTCGTACAGCTGGTCGCTCTCGCCGTCCTCGCTCTCGCCCGGGAAGGCCGCGCCCTCCTCGGCCTCGGGGTCGTCGGTGACGGCGTCGATGTAGGCCGGCGCGCTCTGCGCCCGCAGGTGCTTGACGACCTCCTCGACCTCGCCGTCCGAGACGAACGGGCCGTGGACGCGGGCGATCTTGCCGCCGCCCGCCATGTACAGCATGTCGCCCTGGCCAAGCAGCTGCTCGCCGCCCATCTCGCCGAGGATGGTGCGGCTGTCGATCTTCGACGTGACCTGGAACGAGATGCGGGTCGGGAAGTTGGCCTTGATCGTGCCGGTAATGACGTCGACCGACGGGCGCTGCGTCGCCATGATGACGTGGATGCCGGCGGCGCGGGCCATCTGCGCGAGGCGCTGGACCGCGGCCTCGATTTCCTTGCCGGCGACCAGCATCAGGTCGGCCATCTCGTCGATGATCACCACGATGAAAGGCAGCGGCGTGAGGTCGATCTCCTCTTCCTCGAAGATCGGCCGGCGGGTCTCGGGGTCGATGCCGGTCTGGACCTGGCGGGTCAGCGCCTGGCCCTTGCGCCGGGCGTCGCCCAGCCGCTCGTTGTAGCCCGCGATGTTGCGCACGCCGAGCGCGCTCATCGCGCGGTAGCGGTCTTCCATCTCGCGCACCACCCACTTCAGGGCGACGATCGCCTTGCGCGGCTCGGTGACGACCGGCGTCAGCAGGTGCGGGATGTCCTGGTAGACGCTGAGTTCCAGCATCTTCGGATCGATCATGATGAAGCGGCAGCGATCCGGCGGCAGCCTGTAGAGCAGCGACAGGATCATGGTGTTGACCGCCACCGACTTGCCCGAGCCGGTGGTGCCGCCGATCAGCAGGTGCGGCATGCGCGCGAGGTCGGCGATCACCGGGTCGCCGCCGATGTCCTTGCCGAGCGCCAGCGGCAGGTTGAGGCGGTTGTCCTCGTAGTGGCGGGTCGACAGCAGGTCACGCAGGAAGACTGTCTCGCGCCGCGCGTTCGGCAGCTCGATGCCGATCACGTTGCGGCCGGGGACGGTGGCGACGCGGGCCGACACGGCGCTCATCGAGCGCGCGATGTCGTCGGCGAGACCGATCACGCGGCTCGACTTGGTGCCGGGCGCCGGCTCGAGCTCGTACAGGGTGACGACCGGGCCGGGCCGCACCTTGACGATCTGGCCCTTGACGCCGAAGTCCTCGAGCACCGTCTCGAGCAGGCGGGCGTTCTGCTCCAGCGCCTCCTCATCGATCTTGGTCTCGCTGACGCGGCTCGGCAGCGAGAGGATGTCGAGTGGCGGCAGCTGGTACTCGCCGGTCGCGAGGTCGAGCTCGCGCTGGCCGGCCTTGGCGGCGCGCTTGCCCTGGGCCACGCCGGACTTGCGCGGCACGATGCGGGCGGCGCTGGCGGGCGGCGCCGGGTCGGCCGGCAGCGGGTCGGGCGTGAAGGGATTGTCGTCCTCGACCTCGGCCTCTTCGGGCGCCGCGGCGACCGGCTGCGGCGCCGGGTTGGCGACCGGGGCGGCGACGGGCGAGGCGACGGGCGGGGCAACCGGCGGCAACGGCAGCTCGTCGTCCTCCGGCAGGTCGCGGGCGTGGGCCGGGCCGGGCGGCGGGCTGGCGATCACCGGCTCGAGCCGATGGTCGGCCGGCCGAGAGCCGCCGCGCAGGCGGCCGAGCAACGGCTCGAGGCGCAGGCCGGCCAGCCGGTCCAGCATGGTGCGCGGGCGCCCGACATCGGCCGCCGGGGGACGGTCGTCGTACGGCTCGTCGTAAGCCTGGTCGGGCAGCGCCAGCGGCTGGTGGCCGGGCGGCATGTCCGGGATGTCGTCGGCCGGCCGCTCGATCGGCGCGTACGGCGCGTCGACCAGCAGGCTGCCGCGGTCGGGCAGCGGCGCGCCTTCCTCCGGGATGTCCTGGGCGCGCGGCTCGAAGTGCGCCGGGTCGTAGTGGCCGGCATCGATCTCGCCGGGGATCTCGGCGTAGCCGATCGGCGGCGCCGGGACGTCGGACTCTTCCTCGACCGGCTCGGGTTTGCCGCGCCACAGGTGGACCGCCGAGCGCGCCATCCAGGCGACGCCGAGGAACGGCGCGCGCAGGATGCGGAAGATCAGCGGCAGGTCGGTGCGGTTCATGCCCAGCGCCGGCGCCATGGCGATGAAGGCGAGCGCCGCGCACACCGGCTCGATCAGGGCGAGGCTGCCGCCGCTCGAGTGGGTCAGCACCAGTTCGCGGAAGCGGCTGACCAGCGCCAGCCCGACCAGGCCGCCCGGGCCGGCATGGGTCGCGGCCGCGCCGACGTCGCCGAGGCCGACGCAGGCGACGCTCATCATCAGCAGCGCGAGCAGCAGCAGCGACAGGCGCAGGCCGAAGAAGCCGAGATGGTGGGTGCGGATCATGCGCACGCCCCACGTGATCAGCGCCACCGGCACCAGGATGATCGCCAGCCCGAAGGTCTGCAGCAGCAGGTCGGACACGTAGGCGCCGGGCAGGCCGACGATGTTGTGCGGCGGCCGGCCGGTGGCATGGTTCAGCGACGGGTCGGCCGGGCTGTAGGTGAACAGCGCCAGCAGCATCAGCATGCCGACCGCGGTCACCGCGAAGCCGACCAGCTCCATCATGCGGCGGCGCAGGAAATCCCGCCCGCCTTCCGGCAGGATGGCGGTCTTGCGGGGAGCGACCGAGGCGGCGCCGATCAGGGCCATGGCTCTCCTAGAGGACCTGGGCGAGGCGCGTCATGGCCTCGCGGGTGGTCTGTTCGTCGTGCACCAGCGCGACGCGGATGTAGCGCTGGGCGGTGTTGATGCCATCGGTCTCGCGGCAGCAGTAGGCGCCGGGCAGCACCTTGACGTGCGCCTCACCCCACAGCCGGCGGGTGGCTTCCTCGCCGTCGCCGACGTCGAGCCACAGGAAGAAACCGCCGCCCGGCGTGTAGTAGCCAAACCGGTTGTGCAGGATCTGCTCGGCGACGCGGAAATTCTTGCGATACCACTCGCGCGTCTGGAGCGGGTGGGCCTCGTCGTCCCACAGCGCCGCCGACGCCTTCTGGACGGCGATCGGGATCTGCGGCCCGCCGTAGGTCCGCCAGCGCAGCATCATCGCCACCAGGCGCGGATCGCCGGCCACGAAGCCGGAGCGCAGCCCGGCCGCGTTCGACCGCTTGGACAGCGAGTGGAAGACCGCGAGGTTGCGGAACGGGTCCTTGCCCCCGGTGGTGTCCATGGCCAGCGCCGCCTGCAGGGCGCCCGGCGGGGCGTCGCCGGTGTAGATCTCGGCGTAGCACTCGTCGACCGCCAGCACGGTGTCGTGTTCGCGGCACTTGGCCAGCAGCTTCTGCAGGTAGTCGAGGCTGGCGATGGCGCCCTGCGGGTTGGCCGGCGAGCACAGGTAGACCACCGCCATGCGCTCCCAGGTCTTGGTCGGCAGCGACAGGAAATCCGGCAGGAAGCCGTTGTCGGCGCCGGCATTGACCAGCAGCGGCTCGGCGCCCGACAGCACCGCGCCGCCGAGGTAGGCCTGGTAGAACGGGTTGGGCAGCGCCACGATCGGCTTGCCGCCGGCCTTTTCCTGCGGCGCCGCGACGGTCGAGATGATGTAGACGCCTTCCTTGCTGCCGGCGGTCGGCAGGACGTGGCGCGCCGGGTCGAGCAGGCCGGCCGGCAGGCGGTAGCGGCGGTTGAGCCAGCCGACGATCGCCTGGTTCAGCTCGGGCATGCCCTGGTTGGGCGGGTAGCGGTTCCAGCCGTCGACCTCGTCGGCCACGATCTTGCGGGCGAAGGCCGGCATGGCGCCCTGCGGTTCGCCGACCGACAGGTTGATCATCGACAGGTGGGCGGGCGGCGTGATCGGCGCGATCAGGGCGTTCAGGCGCGCGAACGGAAAATCGGTGAGCGTCTCCGTGAGGCGCGGATTGAACATCGAGACCATCCAATAGGCCGCAGCGGCCGACCAACACAATCGGGCCGGCGGGGCGACCCGCCGGGCAAACTATTGCCGTATTGTATGAAACAAATTAACCAATAACAACAAGGGAATAGAGCCGATTCTTCATACGCTTAGCGAGTCCGGCCGGGTTCGGCCGGACCCGCCGGCGGCTATTGCACCCGCTCGCCGTGGAGGGCGGTGTCGAGGCCCTCGGTCTCCTCGTCGCGCGACACGCGCAGGCCGATCGTGGCGTCGATCAGCTTGAGGATGATCCAGGTGGCGACGGCGCAGAACAGCGCGATCACGACGACGCCGTAGAGCTGGGTCAGGACCTGCCCGGGATTGCCGTCGACCCAGCCGACCGGCTGGCCCTTGTTGACGTCGTTGATGGCGCGGGTCGCGAACACGCCGACCAGGATCGAGCCGACGATGCCACCGACGCCGTGCACGCCGAACACGTCGAGTGAATCGTCGTAGCCCAGCTTGTTCTTGAGCACGATCGAGGTCCAGTAGCAGACCGCGCCGGCGATCACGCCGATCGCCATGGCCGCCCACGGCTCGACGTAGCCGGCGGCCGGCGTGATCATGCCGAGGCCGGCGACGGCGCCGGTCAGCACGCCCAGCACCGACGGCTTGCCGCGGCTGGTCCACTCGATCGCCATCCAGACCAGCGCCGCGACCGCCGCCGAGACGTGGGTGTTGAGCATGGCGGTGCCGGCCAGCTCGCCCGAGCTCAGCGCCGAGCCGGCATTGAAGCCGAACCAGCCGACCCACAGCAGCGAGGTGCCGATCAGCGTCAGCACGAGGTTGTGCGGCGCCATGTACTCGTGGCCGTAGCCCTGGCGCTTGCCGATCACGATGCAGGCGACCAGGCCGGCGATGCCGGCCGTCAGGTGGACGACCAGGCCGCCGGCGAAGTCGAGCACGCCGGCCGCGCCGAGGAAGCCGCCGCCCCACACCCAGTGCGCCACCGGGACGTAGACGACCAGCAGCCACAGGCCCATGAACCACATCATGGCCGAGAACTTCATGCGCTCGGCGAAGGCGCCGGTGATGATCGCCGGCGTGATGATCGCGAAGGTCGCCTGGTACATCAGGAAGACGTTCTCGGGCACCGTGACGCCCAGCTCGTGGACGCTGCCGCGCAGCCCGGCGCCGAAGGCGCGCGACAGCGAGCCGATGAACGAATTGAGCGCGCCGCCGTTGGTGAAAGCCAGCGAATAGCCGACCACGAACCACATCACGGTGACCAGGGCGGCGATGGCGAAGGCCTGCACGCCGGTCGCCAGCACGTTCTTCTTGCGCACCATGCCGGCGTAGAACAGCGCCAGGCCGGGGATGTTCATCATCAGGACCAGCGCCGTGGCGACCAGCAGCCAGGCGGTGTCGCCGTGGTCGATCTCGGGCTTGTCGGCGGCCAGCGCCGGGAAGGCGAACGCGAGCGCGCACGCCGCAGCCGCGCCGAGGCGCAGGACCGTCTTGTTCATTTTTTCCCCCAACGTCTTCTTACTTGTCGTCTTCTTGGTTCTTGTCGCGCCGGCGGGGCTGCGTCCCGCCGGGTCTCGGTCCTGTTTCGACGGGGCGCCGCGCCTACAGCGCGTTGGAGCCCGATTCGCCGGTGCGGATGCGCAGTGCCTGCTCGACCGGGGTGATGAAGATCTTGCCGTCGCCGATCTTGCCGGTGTGGGCGGCCTTCTGGATCGCCTCGATCGCGCGCTCGACCTGGCTGTCGTCGACCACGATCTCGACCTTCACCTTGGGCAGGAAGCTCACCAGGTACTCGGCGCCGCGATAGATCTCGGTCTGGCCCTTCTGGCGGCCGAAGCCCTTGACCTCGCTGACCGTCAGGCCGGAAACGCCGACCCCGGTCAGGGCATCACGCACCTCGTCGAGCTTGAACGGCTTGATGATGGCGGACACCAGCTTCATGAAATTCTCCTCCTGCCCCTGGACGGCTGTTCGCACAGAGTGGCGTCAGACGCCGACCTCGTCAAACGGCGTCGCCCGACGCGGCGACCAGACGAAAGAACGGCCCGGCGAGGGAATCGCCGGGCCGCAGGAGCCGCCACTACGCCCGAGGGCGAGGGGGAAGGCAGGCCGGGGAGGAAACCGGCCTGCCCGGGAGGACGCTCAGTGCACGGTCTCGCCGTGCAGGTTGATGTCGAGACCCTCGACTTCCTCTTCGGTCGTGACGCGCAGACCGATCAGGGCGTCGATGATCTTGAGGATGATCCAGGTCGCCACCGCGCACCACGCGATGCATACCAGCGAGCCCCACAGCTGGGTCAGGACCTGGCCGGGATTGCCGTCGATCAGGCCCTTCTTGCCGTCGCCGGCGATCGCCTCGACCGCGAACACGCCGGTCAGCAGGGCGCCCGCGAAGCCGCCGAGACCGTGCACGCCGAAGGCGTCCAGCGAGTCGTCGTAGCCCATCGCGTGCTTGAGGCCGGTGGCGCCCCAGAAGCAGACCAGGCCGGCGACGATGCCGATCGCCAGGCCGCCCATCGGGGTGACGTAGCCCGAGGCCGGGGTGATGGCGACGAGGCCGCCGACCGCGCCCGAGATGATGCCGAGCACCGACGGCTTGCCGCGCACCGCCCACTCCGCGAACATCCACGACAGCGCCGCGGCCGCCGAGGCGAACTGCGTGACCGCCATCGCCATGCCGGCGTTGCCGTTGGCGCCGACCGCCGAGCCGGCGTTGAAGCCGAACCAGCCGACCCACAGCAGCGACGCGCCGATCACCGAGTAGACGAGGTTGAACGGCGCGAGGTTCTCGGTGCCGAAGCCCTTGCGCTTGCCGATCACCAGGGCGCAGACGAGGCCCGCGACGCCGGCGTTGATGTGCACGACCGTGCCGCCCGCGAAGTCGAGGACGCCCCAGTCGCCGAGGAAGCCGCCGCCCCACACCCAGTGGGCGATCGGCGCGTAGACGATCAGCGACCACAGCGCCATGAACCACATCATCGCCGAGAACTTCATGCGCTCGGCGAAGGCGCCGGCGATCAGCGCCGGGGTGATGATGGCGAAGGTCAGCTGGAAGCACAGGAAGACCGTCTCCGGGATGGTCTTGGCCAGTTCGTGCACGCCGTCGAGGGTCAGGCCCTTCAGGAAGATGCGGCTGAGGCCGCCCAGGATCGTGCTGCCCGGCGTGAAGGCCAGGCTGTAGCCGACGATCAGCCACAGCACCGAGACCAGGCAGGTGATGGCGAAGCTCTGCATCACCGTCGCCAGCACGTTCTTCTTGCGCACCATGCCGCCGTAGAACAGCGCCAGGCCCGGGATGGTCATCATCAGGACCAGCGCGGTCGAGGTCAGCATCCAGGCGGTGTCGCCGGTGTCGAGCTTGGGCTTCTCGTCGGCCGCCATCGCCAGCGCGGGCAGCAGTGCCATGCCGGCCGCCCCAAGGCCGGCAAGCAGAGGTTGAACCCTGAACTTCATCGTACTTCCCTCGGTTCGTTGACTGTTGAGCGTCGGTGGTCGGGTCTCAGAGCGCCTCGGACCCGGACTCGCCGGTGCGGATGCGGATCGCCTGCTCGACCGGCATGACGAAGATCTTGCCGTCGCCGATCTTGCCGGTGCCGGCGGCCTTGCGGATCGCCTCGACCGCGCGCTCGACCAGCGCCTCGTCGATCACGACCTCGATCTTGACCTTGGGCAGGAAGCTCACGGCGTACTCGGCGCCGCGGTAGATCTCGGTCTGGCCCTTCTGGCGGCCGAACCCCTTCACTTCGCTGACCGTCAAACCCTGGATGCCCAGCGACGTGAGCGCGTCGCGGACATCGTCCAGCTTGAACGGCTTGAAGATCGCCATGACCATTTTCATTCGCCACGTCTCCCGCAAGCGACACCAACGCTGTCGTCCCCCGACCCGAGCAAGCGTCGTGCCAAGGGTCCAAGACGCCCCCCAGACCCGGCAGGCCGTGGTGTTTTCTCAGGAAAATCAACGACTTGGCCGGACGCCGCCGGGCGTCTCGCGGCACCGCCTGCCCAACCGGCAGGCAGCGACCGCGCGGCGCCTTGCCGTCGCGGCGGGCCGCTGCCACTTATCGACCATGCAAGCGGCTTCCTCCCCCGACCGGGTCGACCTCGCCATCGTCGGCGCCGGGCTAAACGGCAGCCTGCTGGCGCTGGCCGCCGCGGCGAGCGGCATCGACACCGTCCTGATCGACCGCGTGCCGCTGCAGGCGCTGGCGGCGCCGGCGTTCGACGGCCGCACCACGGCGGTGTCCTACACCAGCCAGCAGGTCTTCGAGGCGCTGGGCGCCTGGGCCGACATCGCCCCGCATGCCGAGCCGATCCTCGACATCCGCATTTCCGACGCCGGCCCCGACGCGCGCCCGAGCCCGCTGTTCCTCCACTTCGACCATCGCGAGGCGCAGCCCGAGGGCTCGCCGGCCGCGCCGATGGGCTGGATCGTCGAGAACCGCTTCCTGCGCCAGGCGCTGCTCGGTCATCTCGCCCGCAGCCCGCACCTCGAGCTGGTGTCGCCCGACGAGGTCGTGGAGACCACGCGCACGCCCGAGCGCGCGACGCTGCGGCTGAAGAGCGGCCGCACCATCGTGGCGCGCCTGGTCGCCTCGGCCGAGGGCCGCTTCGGCAGCCTGCGCGAGGAAGCCGGCATCGGCGCCCGGTCGTGGTCGTACAACCAGATCGCGATCGTGCTGTCCGCCCGCCACGAGCTGCCGCACCGCGGCGTGGCCCAGGAGAAGTTCCTGCCGGGCGGCCCGTTCGCCATCCTGCCGATGCGCGACGACGCGCGCGGCGAGCACCTGTCGTCGATCGTGTGGACCGAGCGCAGCGACGCGGCCAAGCGCCTGCTGGCGCTCGACGAGCCGCGCTTCGCCGCCGAGCTGGCGCGGCGCTTCGGCGATCACCTCGGCCGCGTCGAGCCGGTCGGGCCGCGCTGGTCGTACCCGCTGCACCTCGTCCATGCCGAGCGCTACGTCGACACGCGGCTGGTGCTGGTCGGCGACGCCGCGCACGGCATCCACCCGGTGGCCGGCCAGGGCTACAACATGGGCGTGCGCGACATCGCCGCCCTGGTCGAGGTGATGGCCGACGCAAGGCGGCTCGGGCTCGACGTCGGCGCCGCCGACACGCTGGAGCGCTATGCCCGGTGGCGGCGCACCGACAACTACTCGATGGTCGTCGCCACCGACCTGCTGGTGCGGCTGTTCTCCAACGACATCGGGCCGCTGCGGCTGGCCCGCGACGTCGGCATGGCCGCGGTCAACCGCGTGCCGGCGCTGCGCCGCTTCTTCGTCCGCCACGCGATGGGCCTGTCCGGCGACCTGCCCAAGCTGGAACGCGGCCAGCGCCCCTGACCCCTCCGTCCGCTGCGCGGACACCTCCCCGCGCTGGCGCGCAGGGAGGAAAGAAAAAGGTCCCTCGCTACGCTCGTTTCCTCCCCATGCGGCAGCATGGGGAGGTGCCGCCGTCTTCGGCGGCGGAGGGGTCACGGGCTCCCGTCGCGCGGCTCATGACCCCTCCGTCCGCTGCGCGGACACCTCCCCGCGCTCGCGCGCAGGGAGGAAAAGGCTGAGGCCCTAGACTCGCGCTCGTCGGACCCCTATCTCAGGGGCCAATTTTCGAGGAATTCCATGGCCCAGGCACAAGTACCCGTGACCGTGCTCACCGGCTATCTCGGCGCCGGCAAGACCACGCTCCTGAACCGCATCCTGAGCGAGCAGCACGGCAAGAAGTACGCGGTGATCGTCAACGAGTTCGGCGAACTCGGCGTCGACAACGACCTCGTGGTGAACGCCGACGAGGAAGTCTTCGAGATGAACAACGGCTGCATCTGCTGCACCGTGCGCGGCGACCTGATCCGCATCATCGAAGGCCTGATGAAGCGCAAGGACAAGTTCGACGGCATCCTGGTCGAGACGACCGGGCTGGCCGATCCCGGGCCGGTGGCGCAGACGTTCTTCACCGACGACGAGGTCAAGGCGCGGACCCGGCTCGACGCCATCGTCACCGTGGTCGACGCCAAGCACTTCTTCGGCCAGCTCGGCCAGGGCACCGAGGCCGAGGAGCAGGTCGCCTTCGCCGACGTCATCCTGCTCAACAAGACCGACCTCGCGAGCGAGGACGAGCTGAAGAAGGTCGAGGACCGCATCCGCTCGATCAACCGCTACGCCCGCGTCATCCGCACCCAGAAGAGCCAGGTCGAGCTCGACGCGATCCTCGACAAGGGCGCCTTCGACCTCAAGCGCATCCTCGAGTTCGAGCCGGACTTCCTGCACAGCGGCCACAGCCACGACCACGAGGAGGAAGTGCGCTCGGTGTCGATCACCGCCGACCGGCCGGTCGATCCCGACCGCTTCCAGAAGTGGATGGGCGCGCTGCTGCAGCTGCGCGGCCCCGACATCTTCCGCAGCAAGGGCATCCTGGCGATCGACGGCGCGCCGCGCCGCTACGTCTACCAGGGCGTCCACATGATGATGGACTCGGACTGGGGCACGCCGTGGAAGGACGGCGAGAAGCGCACCAGCAAGCTGGTCTTCATCGGCCGCAACCTCGACGTCGAGAACCTGCAGCGCGGCCTCGACGACTGCCTGAAGTCGTGAAGCTCGACCTCGCCAACCCGGCCTGGCTGCAGACCCTGCCGCCAGGCCGCTCGCTCGGCGTCGACGCGCCGGCCGCCGCCTGCGCCTTCTCGACCGACGGCAGCCGCGTCGCGTTCGGCCTGGGCGACGGCCGCGTCCGCATCCTGCCGGCCGACATCGCCGCGCCCGAGACGCCGGCCGCCGAGCCGCTGCACGGCGGCGCGGTGCTGGCCCTGGTCGCCGACCCGGCTGGCGACGGCTTCGTGAGCGGCGGCGACGACGGCCGCCTGCTGCGCGTCGCGGCCGACGGCACGGCCAGCGAACTCGTCAACCAGAAGGGCCGCTGGGTCGAGCACCTCGCCGCCCATCGCTCCGGCGCCATCGCCGCCTCGGCGTCGAAGACCGCCTTCGTCGTGAAGGACGGCGAGGTCCGCGAGTTCGGCCCGCATCCCAGCACCGTGGCCGGCATCGACTTCAGCAAGGACGGCAGCCGCATCGCCTGCGCCCACTACGGCGGCGTCACGGTGTGGAGCATCGGCAACGTCGTGCTGCCGCCGCGCCGCTTCGCGTGGCGCGGCAGCCACGTCGCGCTGAAATGGAGCACCGACGGCAAGTTCATCGCCACCGGCACGCAGGAGAACGACATCCACGTGTGGCGCATGGCGCAGGCCACCGACATGCGCATGCAGGGCTATCCCGCCAAGGTGAAGTCGCTGTCGTGGACCGCCGACGCGCGCTTCCTGTTCACCTCGGCGCAGCCGGTCTTCACCGCCTGGCCGTTCGCCGGCAAGGGACCGGAAGGCAAGCCGCCGCTGCAGTTCGGCGACGAGGGCGCCGGCCTGATGAGCGTGGTCGCCGCCCACCCGTCGGCCGAGTTCGTGGCCGGCGGCTACGATTCGGGCGAACTGCAGCTGGGCGATCTCAAGACCCGGCGCTCGGTGGTGCTGCGCATGTCCGACGGCGCGGCGATCACCTGCCTCGCCTGGTCGCCCGACGGCTGGAAGCTGGCGGTCGGCACCGACGCCGGTGCGCTGCAGGTCCTCGACCTCAAGCGCTGACCGCGCGTCAGCGCCACTCCGGGCCGCGGATCAGCAGCCGGTTCGACAGCAAGCAGAGGATGCCGGCGATTCCCATGGCGGTGGTCATCGGCGCGATGGTGCCGTCGAAGAACTGGCCGACCAGCGCGCCGAACAGCGCACCGATGCCGAACTGCATGACGCCCATCAGCGACGAGGCCGTGCCCGCCATGTGCGGGTAGCGCTGCAGCGCCATCGCCGTCGAGTTGGGACCGATCAGGCTGATGGTCGCGATCTGCGGCGCGATGCAGGCGAAGAACGGCCACAGGCCGATCGTGCCGTAGCGCGCCTCGATCAGGCCCATCACCAGCGCGCTCGACCCGGCGACCGCCGGCACGATGGCGGCGTAGCGCATGATTCGGCCGGCGCCGAACACCGGCACGAAGCGGGCGTTGAGCAGGCTGCCGATCGTCATGAACACGACCATGCTGCCGAAGATCACGCCGAACAGGCGCGGCGAGATGCCGTACTTCTCGATGAACACGAAGGGCGCGCCGCTCAGGAACGACATCAGCGCCGAGAACTGGAAGGTGCCGGTCAGCGCGAAGCCGATGAAGGCCCGGTGGCGGAACAGCTCGCCGAAGCGGCGCAGGATCGAGCCGAGGTGCAGCGGCTGGCGGTACTCGGGCTTCAGCGTCTCGGGCAGCCGCAGGTACGCCGCGAGGAAGGCCACGACACCGATGCCGGCCAGCACCCAGAAGATGGCGCGCCAGCCGAGGAACCACAGGACCTGGCCGCCGATCAGCGGCGCCAGCATCGGCGCGATCGAGGTGCAGGCCATCATAAGCGACATGGCGCGCGCCGCCTGGTCCTTCTCGGCGAGGTCGCGGACCATGGTGCGCGACAGCACGACGCCGCCGCACGCCGCCAGCCCCTGCAGGAGGCGCAGCACGATCAGCTGCCCGGCCTCGGCGGCGAAGGCGCAGCCGACGGTCGCGGCCACGTAGACCACCAGCCCGCTCAGGATCACCGGGCGGCGGCCGAAGCGGTCGCCGGCCGGGCCGTAGAACACCTGGCCGACGCCGAAGGCGATGATGAAGGCCGACAGGGTGAGCTGGATGTCGCCCGCCGTGCCATGCAGGTCGACGGCGATCACCGGCAGCGCCGGCAGGTACATGTCGATGCTGAGCGGCGTGAAGCTCGACAGCAGCGCCAGCAGGGCCAGCAGCACCGGGGTCAGGGTGGGTCGGGAGGTGGGGGAGGACATTGGCGGGGCTGTATAGCGGACATGCTATAAGCGGACCATGTCGAGCCTGCCCGACCTGACCGAACCGCAGATTCGCCGCTACGCCCGCCACATCGTGCTGGCCGAGGTGGGCGGCATCGGCCAGTCGCGGCTGATCGCCGCGCGCGTGCTGGTGGTCGGGGCTGGCGGGCTTGGCGCGCCCCTCCTGCAATATCTTGCCGCGGCCGGCGTCGGCACGCTGGGCGTGGTCGACGCCGACCGGGTCGACCTCTCGAACCTGCAGCGCCAGGTGATCCACCGGACGTCCGACATCGGACAGGCCAAGGTCGAGAGCGCGCGGCGGGCGCTGGCCGAGATCAACCCCGAGGTCACGGTCGAGGTCCACGAGGCGCGACTGGGGCCGGACAACGCCGAGCGGCTGATCGCCGGCTACGACCTGGTGGCCGACGGCAGCGACAACTTCGCCACCCGCTTCCTGCTGAACGACGTCTGCTTCCGGCTGAGGAAGACCCTGGTGGCGGCGGCGATCCTGCGCTTCGACGGCCAGATCTCGACCTACAAGGCGTGGGCCGGCGGCGATCATCCCTGCCTGCGCTGCGTCTTTCCCGAGGCGCCGTCCGAGGAGGCGGTGCCGAGCTGCGCCCAGGCCGGCGTGCTGGGCTCGCTGGCCGGCACGCTGGGCGCGCTGCAGGCGACCGAGGTGGTGAAGGAGATCCTGGGCATCGGCCGGTCGCTCTCCGGCCGCCTCGTGATGTACGACGCGCTGGCCGGCGGCTTCGACGAGATGGCGATCGCCAAGCGCCCGCACTGCCCGACATGTGGCAAGCCATGACGGGCGGCAAGCCGTGAGCGGCTCCGAGGGCCTGTCGGTGATCGTGCGCTCGGGCGACTACGGCAGCGCCCACTACGCGCTGGCGCTGGCCGCCGCTGCGCTCGCCGTCAACAAGCCCGCCGTTCTGTTCTTCACGATGGGCGGGCTGCGCGCCCTGCAGGGACCGCCGGCGCCCCTCGACGGCTGGGACAAGGATGCCGACCACCGCCAGCGCGGGGTCGGCGACTTCGAGACGCTGCTGGCCGCCTGCGTCGAGCTTGGCGCGCGCTTCATCGTGTGCGACATGGGCCTGCGCTCGCTCGGCCTCGCGGCCGGGGACCTGCGCAGCGACGTCCCCTTCACGGTGGCGGGCATCGTCACCTTGCTGGAAGAAACCAGGCCGGGCATGCACCTGGTCGCGCTCTAGAGAACTTCAGGAGACCTCATGACTTCCGCCGCTTTCGACGTGCTGGGCATCGGCAACGCCATCGTCGACGTCATCAGCCACGCCGACGACGCCTTCCTCGCCACCCACAAGCTCGCCAAGGGCGGCATGATGCTGATCAACGAGCAGCAGGCCGAGGCGCTCTACGCGGCGATGGGGCCGGGCGTCGAGATCTCCGGCGGCTCGTGCGGCAACACCATGGCCGGCGTCGCCTCGTTCGGCGGCAAGGGCGCCTACATCGGCAAGGTGCGCAACGACCAGCTGGGCCAAGTGTTCAGCCACGACCTGCGCGCCACCGGCGTGTCGTTCGCCACCGCCCCGGCGAGCGACGGCCCGTCGACCGCGCGCTGCCTGATCCTGGTGACGCCCGACGCCCAGCGCACCATGAACACCTACCTCGGCGCCTGCACCCGCCTAGGCCCGGCCGACATCGACACCAGCCTGGTCGCCTCGGCCAAGGTGACCTACGTCGAGGGCTACCTGTGGGATCCGCCGGAGGCCAAGAAGGCGGTGCTGAAGGCGTTCGACGCCGCGCGCGCCGCCGGCCGCGAGGTCTCGATCACGCTGTCCGATTCGTTCTGCGTCGGCCGCTACCGCGACGAGTTCCGCGACCTCGTGAAGAACAAGGTCGACATCGTGTTCGCCAACGAGGCCGAGATCACCTCGCTGTACGAGGTCAAGACCTTCGAGGAGGCGATGGAGGCGGTCCGCAAGGAGGCGCGCATCGCCGTGCTGACCCGCAGCGAGAAGGGCTCGGTGGTGGTCAAGGGCGGCGAGACCCACGCGGTGAAGGCCGCGCCGGTCACCAAGGTCGTCGACACGACCGGCGCCGGCGACCTGTTCGCCGCGGGCTTCCTGTTCGGCTACACCCAAGGCAAGCCGCTGCCCGAGTGCGCCCGCCTGGGCGGCATCGCCGCCGCAGAGGTGATCGCCCATGTCGGCGCCCGTCCCGAGCAGCCGCTGCGCGGCCTGGTGTGACCGTCGCGCCGGAACAGGCCGGGGGCAAGCTCTCGGCGTGGCAGCGCTGGACGCGGGCGGCGTCGGTCTACCGCGACCGCCGCCAGCTCGCGATCCTGCTGATGGGCTTCGCCAGCGGCATGCCCTTCCTGCTGACCGCGTCGACGCTGACCTACTGGATGGACCGGACCAACGTCGACCTGAAGATCATCGGGCTGTTCGCCCTGGTCGGCACGCCCTACGCCTTCAAGTTCGCCTGGGCGCCGCTGGTCGACCAGCTGCCGCTGCCCCTGCTCGACCGCTGGCTCGGCCGGCGCCGCTCGTGGATGCTGCTGGCCCAGGTCGGCATCCTGCTGTCGGTGCTGCTGCTGGCCTGGAGCGACCCCGCCAGCACGCCGTGGTTCACCGCGGGCGCCGCCGTGCTGGTCGCCTTCTTCTCGGCGACCCAGGACATCGCGGTCGACGCCTACCGCATCGAGATCCTGAGCGACGACGAGCAGGGCGCCGGCTCGGCCACGACGCAGCTCGGCTACCGCATCGCGCTGTGGACCGTCGACGCGATGTCGCTGCTGCTGCCCAGCCTGCTGCCGTGGCCGATCGTGATCAGCCTGATCGCGCTGCTGATCGTGATCGGCATGGTGACCGTGCTGTTCGCCGAGGAGCCGAAGGTCGAACGCCCGCCGCTCGGCACCACCCGGGGCTGGATCGAGCAGGCGGTGATCCGTCCGTTCGCCGAGTTCCTCGCCTACCGCGGCTGGTTCGTGATCCTGCTGTTCGCCCTGCTCTACAAGTACGGCGACGCGCTGGGCGGCACGATGGCCCGGCCGTTCTTCAACCAGATGGGCTTCAGCGGGCCGGAGATCTTCGGCGTCACCAAGAGCTTCGGCGTCGTCGCCACGATCCTGGGCGGGCTGGCCGGCGGCGTCGTCGTGGCGCGCTACGGCCTGTTCAAGTCGTTGCTGGTCGCCGGCATCCTGCAGGCCGTCACCAACCTCCTGTTCTCGTGGGTCGCCCTCGCCGGGCACGACCTCGTCGTGCTGACGCTGGCGATCACCGCCGACAACTTCACCGGCGCGCTGGGTGGCGTCGCCTTCATCGGCTACCTGTCGAGCCTGTGCACCGCCGGCATGGCCGGCACGCAGTACGCGCTGCTGACTTCGCTGATGGCGTTCGGCCGCACCACGCTGTCGGCCGGCGGCGGCTGGCTGGCCGCCCACACCGGCTGGACGGTCTTCTGGATGGCGACCACCGCGCTCGCGATCCCCGGCCTGCTGCTGCTGCTCTGGCTGTGGCACCACGCCGGGAAGAAGGCGGCCTCTCAGCCCGGCGTCGCGTCGAGCGCGTAGCCCGCCGCGCGCACGGTCCGGATCAGGTCGGGCCGGTCGTCGACGTTGAGCGCGAGGCGCAGGCGGCGGATGTGGACGTCGACGGTGCGCGCCTCGACGTAGACGTCGCGGCCCCACACCGCGTCCAGCAGCTGCTCGCGCGAGAAGACGCGGCCGGGATGTTCCATGAAATGCCGCAGCAGGCGGAACTCGGTCGGGCCGAGATGGACCGGCTGGCCGCCGCGGGTGACGCGATGGGACACCAGGTCCATGACGAGGTCGCCGTAGGACAGCGTCGCGTCGGCCAGCGCCGGGCGGATGCGTCGCAGCACGGCGCGGATGCGCGCCACCAGCTCGGCCGGCGAGAACGGCTTGGCGACGTAGTCGTCGGCGCCGGCATCGAGGCCGCGCACCCGGTCGCCCTCCTCGCCGCGCGCCGTCAGCATGATGATCGGCAGGTTGGCGGTGGCGGCCTGCCGGCGCAGCTGGCGGCAGACCTCGATGCCCGAGACCAGCGGCAGCATCCAGTCGAGCAGGACGAGGTCGGGCAGCTCGTCGCGCACCGCCGCCAGGGCCGCCTCGCCGTCGAGCGCCACGGCGACGCGGAAGCCGGCCTGCTCGAGGTTGTAGCGCAGCAGCTCGACCAGCGCCTGTTCGTCCTCGACGACCAGCACGAACGGCCGCGGCGACCCGCCGGACATGGTCAGGACGGCTTGTCGGCGAGGTAGAGGTCGGCGCTGCCCTTGGGGCGCGATTCGTCGAAGCCGCGGCCGGTGCTGCGGAACGCCACCAGCTCGGCGATGTTGGTCACGTGGTCGCCGGCCCGCTCGATGTTCTTGGCCATGAACATCAGGTGGGTGCAGGCGGTGATCGTGCGCGGGTCTTCCATCATGTAGGTCAGCAGCTCGCGGAACAGCCCGGTGTAGACCTGGTCGATCTCCTCGTCGCGCTGCCAGACGTCGCGCGCCTTCTCGACGTCGTTGTGGGCGAAGGCGTCGAGCACGTCCTTGAGCGCACCACGCACCAGCTTGCCCAGCCGCTCGATGCCGACCACCGCGGCCGGCGGCGCGCTGGCGCTGTTCAGCACCAGCGTGCGCTTGGCGGTGTTCTTGGCATAGTCGGCGATGCGCTCGAGCGCGGCGGCGATCTTGATCGACGACAGGATGACGCGCAGGTCGACCGCCATCGGCTGGCGCAGCGCCAGCAGGCGGACGGTCTGGTCCTGCACGGCGACGTCGAGCGCGTCGACCTTGGGGTCGTCGGCGATCACCTTCTCGGCGATCGCCGAGTCGCGCTCGCGCAGCGCGACCAGGCTCAGCGCCACCTGGTTCTCGGCCAGGCCGCCCATCTCGCTGATGGTGGCGCTCAGCCGTTCGAGTTCCTCGTCGAAACGCTTCAGGGTGTGTTGCGGCATGTCGCTCTCCTCAGCCGAAACGGCCGGTGATGTAGGCCTGGGTGCGGCTGTCCGACGGCGTGGTGAACACCGTCTCGGTCGCGTCGAACTCGACCAGTTCACCGAGATACATGAAGGCGGTGAAGTCCGAGACGCGCGCCGCCTGCTGCATGTTGTGGGTGACGATGACGATCGTGTAGTCCTGCTTCAGTTCATCGATCAGTTCCTCGATCTTGGCGGTCGAGATCGGGTCGAGCGCCGAGCACGGCTCGTCGAACAGGATGACCTCCGGCTTCACCGCGACGGTGCGGCCGATGCACAGCCGCTGCTGCTGGCCACCCGACAGGCTCTGGCCGTTGGCCGACAGCTTGTCCTTGACCTCGTCCCACAGCGCGGCCCGGCGCAGCGCCTGCTCGACGCGGCCGTCGAGCTCGGACTTCGGCAGCTTCTCGTAGAGCCGGATGCCGAAGGCGATGTTCTCGTAGATCGACATCGGGAACGGCGTCGGCTTCTGGAACACCATGCCGATGCGGGCGCGCAGCAGGTTGATGTCGAGGTCCGGCCGCAGCAGGTTCTCGCCGTCGAACAGCACCTCGCCGGTGGCGCGCTGGCCCGGGTAGAGGTCATACATGCGGTTGAGCACGCGCAGCAGCGTGGACTTGCCGCAACCCGACGGGCCGATGAAGGCGGTGGTCTTGTTGGCGTAGAGCGGCAGGCTGATGCCCTTGAGCGCCCGGCCGTCGCCGTAGAAGAACTCGAGGTTGCGGATCGACACCTTCTCGGCGAGGCCGGCGGTGTCGATGCGGGCGTGGGCGGCCGCGGGGACGGTGGACAGGCTCATGACGATTTCCTCGAGGTGAGCGAGCGGGCCAGGATGCTGAGCGCCAGCACGGTGACGGTGATCAGCAGCGCGCCGGTCCAGGCCAGTTTCTGCCACTCGGCGTAAGGCGACAGGGCGAACTGGAAGATGACGACCGGCAGGCTGGGCATCGGCTGGCCCATGTCGACGCTGAAGAACTGGTTGTTGAGCGCGGTGAACAGGAGCGGCGCGGTCTCGCCCGAGATGCGCGCCACCGCCAGCAGGATGCCGGTGACGATGCCGGCGCGCGCCGCGCGGTAGGCGATGCGCAGGATCATCAGCGACCGCGGCAGGCCGATCGAGGCCGCCGCCTCGCGCAGCGAGTCGGGGACCAGCGTCAGCATGTCCTCGGTGGTGCGCACCACCACCGGGATCACGATGATCGCCAGCGCGGCCGCGCCGGCCCAGCCCGAGAAGTGGCCCATCGGCGCCACCAGGATTTCGTAGACGAACAGGCCGACCACGATCGACGGCGCGCT
>Ga0102832_1001114_pt1 | contig 23857 bp, 19 predicted proteins | sample EBPBio282013_DNA_FD_88942 | JGI IMG/M metagenome (GOLD analysis project Ga0102832, IMG submission 88942) | Wastewater treatment Type I Accumulibacter community from EBPR Bioreactor in Madison, WI, USA - Reactor 2_5/28/2013_ DNA (Illumina Assembly) | ecosystem: Engineered > Bioreactor > EBPR >... | reverse complement strand
GGCCGGTGCGGCTCACCACCAGGACGTGGGGTTCGGTGGTCTCCTCCTGCACATCGATCCGGGTGGCGAAGGCGCTGTCGGCCAGCCCGTCGACGGTGTAGGCGGCCACGATCAGCGCCTCGGTGTCCGCGCAGCTGCCGGCCTGCAGCAGCCGGGCCTGGTAGGCGCGCGTGGCGGCGGCCTCGTCGGGGTAGGTGTCGACCACGTGGGTCACGAAATCCGTGCCGGTCGCGTTCGGCGTGAGGACGCGCCGGGCGGTCCGGTCCGGAGTCGGCATCTCCTCGACCTCGGCGGGCAGGCAGATCGGGTTTCCGTCGCCGGCGGGCGGCGGGGTGACGGCGGTGATCCAGGCCGTCGCACCGAGCCGTCCCAGATCCGCGGGGGTCAGCAGCGGATCGAGGCTGGCGGGGGAGGTGGTCTGGGTGGGTTTGGGTGTCGCGGTGAGCGTCGGCCCGAGCCACCACACGCCACCGAGCACCAACCCGACGACGGCGGCGATCCCGGCCAGGACGGCGATCGCCCGGCGACCAGAGCGGCGGGGCTCGGCTGCCTTGGGCGCGGGTTCGGGGGCGGCCGGAGAGGCCGGGCTGGCCGGCGCGGGGTCGCCGCCGGCCGGGCGGAAGTAGACCTCTGGGGGGCTGGAGACGCTGGTCGCCGAGCGGCGGGGGACGTACTCGAACTCCCGCGGGGAGGCACTGGCGGAGAATCGACGTCCTGCCGAGGCGGGGGCGGCCGAGGACGTAGGCAGCACCGGACGGGGCGGTGGCACCGGGGTGGCTGCCCAGGCCCGTCCAGCGGTGTCCGCCGGGCTGGCCGGGCTCGCCGGGGTGACCGGGCTGTCCGACATGATCACCCGGCGCAGCACCTGGGTCTCGGCATCGGCCGGCTCCCAGTCCGGATCGAACGGCAGCGCGCGTAGCCCACGCCGACCGAGGGGGGCTTCGGCGTCGTCGGGCAACGGACCGAGCGCGCGGCGGGGGCGCGCGATTCCGTCGTCGGTCACATTCGATCCTCAGGTGTCTGGGGTTGTCCGGATCAGTCTAGTCCGGATCGTACGGGCTCCGAACTGGGTGGCCGGCGGCACCGAGATCGGCTCCGCCCGCGTGTCAGTCCCGCCGGTCAACGGCGACGTGAGCGAGCATGGAGGCCACATGCCACGCACGGTGAGACGCAGCCCGGACACGATCCAGCTCCGGGTGACCTCCCCGCCGTCCGCCTCGGAGCGGACGGCGCAGTTGGCGACCGTCCCGCTGCTGCCCTGGCCGCTGGCCGCCGGCGTCGGCGGGGCCGGTGCCGCGCTGCTGGGATGGTTGCTCGTCGTGGGAGTGGTCGGCGTCGGCTGGTTCACCGCCAGCGCGATTCCGCTGCCCGACGTCCTGGCCTTCTGCTCCGGCATCTGGCTGCTCGCCCACGGCGGCAGCGCGGAGATCGGTGGATTGCCGGTCACGCTCGCCCCGCTGGGGCTGACCCTGGTGGGCGCCGGGCTGGCTGCCGCGATCGGCCGGTTCGCGGCCGGCCAGGCCAGGCTCGCCCGGCCCGGCGCGCAGCGGCTGACCGACCGGCTGGCGCTGGCGCTCCAGGTCTGCGGCCTGCTGGGAGCCGGCTACGCAGCCGTGACGGCGGCGATGGCCGCGACGCTGGACCTCGAGAATCTGGTGGCCCCCACCCTCGGCGCGCTCGCGGTCGCCGTCGTGGCCGGCTTCATCGGTGCCCTGCGTGGTCTCGAGGTGAAGCTGGTCGAACTGCTGCCGTCCTGGCTGCGCGCGATCGCCTACGGTGGCGCCGCCGGCGGCCTCGCGCTGCTGGCGTTGGGCGCGGTGCTCGTGGGGCTCGCGATGCTGGCGGGCGCCGAACAGGTGGCCGTCATCGAGACGGGGCTGGGCCTGGATCCGGCCGGGCAGTTCATCTGGGCGGTGATCGCGCTGGCCTATCTGCCGACGGTGGCCACCTGGGCGCTGTCCTGGGCGCTGGGCGGCGGGTTCGTGGTCGGCACCGGCTCGCTGGTGACGGTCTCGGGCACCAAACTCGGCATGCTGCCGGCGATCCCGCTGCTCGGTGGGCTGCCGCCGGTCGGCGTGGCTCCGGAGACCACCGTCGCCTGGCTGGCCTCCGGTGCCGTGATCGGCCTGCTCGCCGGCGCCGTGGCGGCCGGGCGGATCCGACGGGCGTCGTCCAGCGCCGTCGCGGCCGGCCAGGCGGTGGCCGTCGGCCTGGGGGCGGGTCTTCTGACGGTCGCCGCCCTGCTCGGCATGGCCGCTCTCGGCACCGGCGCGCTGGGCGCGCTGCGGCTGGCCGAACTGGGACCGAGGCTGCCCGAGCTGGCGCTGATCGCGGGCCCGATGATCGCCGGCTCGGCATTGCTCGGCGGGTTGCTGCGGTGGCTGGTGGGCATGGTGCGGAACCGCCGGCCGGCCTCGGTAGGCTGAACCCATGCCGTTGCGCCTGGTCGTCCTGGTCTCCGGCTCGGGCACCCTGCTCCAGGCCCTGCTGGACGCCCAGGCCGCGGGAACGCTGGCCGGCGAGGTGGTGGCGGTCGGATCCGATCGCGCCGACGCCCAAGGCCTGCAGCGCGCCGAACGGGCCGGCATCCCCACCTTCGTCCACCCGCTGGCCAGGGGCGCCGATCGCGCGGCCTGGGATGCCGGGCTGGTCGAGGCCGTCGCGCGGTTCGCGCCCGATCTGGTGGTGAGCGCCGGGTTCATGAAGCTGGTCGGGCCGGCCTTCCTCAGCCGGTTCGCGATGGTGAACACCCATCCTGCGCTGCTCCCGGCCTTCCCCGGCATGCACGGCGTGGCCGACGCCCTGGCCCACGGGGTGAAGGTGACCGGTGCCACCCTGTTCGCCGTCGACGAGGGCGTCGACACCGGACGGATCCTCGCCCAGGAGGCTGTCACGGTGCTGCCGCAGGACACGGTCGAGACCCTCCACGAACGGATCAAGGTGGTCGAGCGCCGGATCCTGGTCCACTTCGTCAACGACTACGCCGCCCACAAGGAATGACATGACTGGACTGATCGGAATCCGCCGCGCCCTGGTGTCGGTGTATGACAAGACCGGACTGACCGACCTCGGCCGGGCGCTGGCCGCGGCCGGGGTCGAGATCGTCTCCACCGGCTCGACCGCGAAGACGCTGGCGGAGGCCGGCGTGCCGGTGACCCCGGTAGAGCAGGTGACCGGATTCCCGGAGTGCCTGGATGGCCGGGTGAAGACCCTGCACCCCGCGATCCACGCCGGGCTGCTGGCCGACCGGCGCCTGGATTCCCACAATCAGGCACTGCTCGACCTGAACATCGCACCCTTCGACCTGGTGGTGAGCAATCTCTATCCATTCGAGGCCACGGTGGCCTCCGGCGCCACTCCCGACGAGTGCGTCGAGCAGATCGACATCGGCGGGCCGTCCATGGTGCGAGCGGCGGCCAAGAACCACCCGTCGGTGGCGATCGTCACCTCTCCCGAGCAGTACTCCCAGGTTCTGGCCGCGCTGGAGGCCGGCGGCTTCACCCTCGACCAGCGCCGTGCGCTGGCGGCGGCGGCCTTCGTCCACACGGCCACCTATGACGTGGCGGTGGCCTCGTGGATGGGCTCGGTGCTCACCGACTCCTCCGGTGGCGACGGGTTCCCGGGCTGGATCGGGGCCACCTGGAACAAGGCCGGGACGCTGCGCTACGGCGAGAACTCCCATCAGCGTGCCGCGTTGTACGTGAACGGCCACCGGCCGGGCGGCCTGGCCGTGGCCGAGCAGCTGCACGGCAAGGAGATGAGCTACAACAACTACACCGACGCCGATGCCGCCTACCGCGCCGCCTACGACTTCGAGGCGCCGGCGGTGGCGATCATCAAGCACGCCAACCCCTGCGGCATCGCGGTCGGCGCCGACATCGCCGAGGCGCACCGGCTGGCGCACGCCTGCGACCCGGTCTCGGCCTTCGGCGGGGTGATCGCGGCCAACCGTCCGATCACCGTCGAGGCGGCCCGGCAGATCGCGGAGGTGTTCACCGAGGTGGTGATCGCCCCCGGCTACGACGCCGAAGCGCTCGAGGTGCTGCGGGCGAAGAAGAACATCCGGCTGCTGGTGGCCGGGGAGTACCCGTCGCGCGGGCTGGAGCTGAAGCCGATCAGCGGCGGGCTGCTGCTGCAGGCGGTCGACCGCATCGACGCTGACGGCGACGATCCGGCGAACTGGGAACTGGTCGCCGGCGATGCCGCGGACGCCGCCACCCTGGCCGATCTGGAGTTCGCCTGGCGGGCCTGCCGGGCGGTCAAGAGCAACGCCATCCTGCTGGCCTCCGAGGGTGCCTCGGTGGGCGTCGGCATGGGGCAGGTGAACCGGGTGGATTCCTGCCGGCTCGCGGTGGAACGGGCAGGGGAGCGGGCCGCCGGTTCGGTGGCCGCGTCCGATGCCTTCTTCCCGTTCGCCGACGGGCCGCAGATCCTGATCGACGCGGGCGTGAAGGCGATCGTCCAGCCCGGCGGTTCGGTGCGCGACGCCGACACCATCGCTGCCGCCCAGGCCGCCGGAGTCACCATGTACACCACCGGTACCCGCCACTTCTTCCACTGAGGGTTCGCGATGACTGCGCAGATACTGGACGGACGAGCGGCCGCGGCCGCGATCAAGGACGAGCTCACCGCCCGGGTGGCCGCGCTGGCCGCGCGGGGGGTGACGCCGGGGCTGGGCACCGTCCTGGTCGGCGAGGATCCGGGCAGCCAGTCGTACGTCCGGATGAAGCACCGCGACTGCGCCGAGATCGGCATCGAGTCGCTCCGGGTGGAGCTGCCCTCCGACGCCACCGCCGAGACCGTCACCGCGGCCATCGTCGAACTGAACGCCGACCCGGCCTGCACCGGCTACATCGTGCAGTTGCCACTGCCTCGCCAGCTGGACGAGAACGCGATCCTGGAGCTGGTCGATCCCGCCAAGGACGCCGACGGGCTGCACCCGGTGAACCTCGGCAAGCTGGTGCTGAACGAGCCCGCCCCGCTCCCGTGCACCCCGCGCGGCATCGTGGAATTGCTGCGCCGCCATGACATCCCGCTGGCCGGCGCCGAGGTCTGCGTGGTCGGCCGCGGGATCACGGTGGGGCGCCCGCTCGGGTTGATCCTCACCCGTCGCAGCGAGAACTCGACGGTGACGTTGTGCCACACCGGCACCCGGGACCTGGCCGCGCACACCCGCCGGGCCGACATCGTGGTGGCGGCCGCCGGGGTGCCGGGGCTCATCACTGCCGACCTGATCGCCGAAGGCGCTGTGGTGCTCGACGTGGGCGTCAGCAGGGTGGACGGCAAGCTGGTCGGCGATGTCGCGCCGGATGTGCTGGAGAAGGCCTCCTGGGTGGCTCCGAATCCCGGTGGGGTGGGTCCGATGACCCGGGCTATGCTGCTGCGCAATGTGGTCGAGCGCGCCGAGGCCCAGCCATGACCGAAGCACCCGATTCCCGCCCGCCGAAGAACTTCCTTCAGCAGGTGGCGGGACAGTGGCCGCTGGCGATCGTCCTGGCCGGTGTGGCGGTCGGGCTGGCCATCGTCGCGTCCAGCCACTGGCGCATGGGAACCACATTGATCGGCGCGTCGATCACGCTCGGAGGATTGCTGCGATTGCTGCCACAGCAGCGGGTGGGGCTGCTGGCCGTCCGCAACAAGGCGCTCGACACGGTGGTGCTGCTCACGGTGGGGATCGGGATCGCGATCCTGGCCTTCTGGGTGCCGGCCAGCCGCGGCTGAGCCGGTCGCTCAGCCCACCGGAGGATTGACGGTGTCGCCGTCCCAGGTGAGGTCGTCGTCGGGGCCGACCTCGTAGGCCTCGAAGGTGTCGTCGGAGAGGATGGCGTCCACCAGTTCCCGACTGCCGCCGACCAGGGTGGAATCGAAGTCGATCTCGGTGGCCACGCACCAGGTGTGATCGTCGGGCCAGACCAGGGAGGGCATCGGCCCGCTGAAGCTGCCGTGCCAGCCGATGCCGGCGCTCCACGGCCAGGCCGGGTCGGCGAGTTCGGTCAACGTCGCGGTGAGCAGGACGTAGCCGCGGCCGGGCAGGTCCAGCAGCAACGGACCGGGCTCGCCGTCGATCCGGTCGAGCGCTCGGGCGATCGCGGGGTCGATGCTGGCAGCCTTCTCCGCTCTGTGCTGGCGCTCCAGCCGTCGCCGGGTGACCGGAAGCAGGGCGCGGTGGTACCAGCGCTGCCACCAGGGCAGCTGGTCGTCCAGCGGGAAGTAGATGAACCAGCCGCCCGAGGCATGGAGCTCGCCCCAGCCGTCCCAGATAGCCAGCGTCACCGCGTCGCCGGCGGTGTTGCTGCTCAGGTGGGCGGTCAGCCTGGCCAGCAACTCCGGCTCGAGGAACCCCTCCTGAGGTGGACGCGGGCTCCAGCCATCCGGGAACTCAAGCTCGGACGGTTCTGCGCCGAACAGCCGGCGGGATTGCACCAGGGGATGCACCACCGTGCCGGTGCGGGCGGCGACGTCGGCCCAACGCCAGCGCGCGGTCTCGGCACCGAGGTCGGCCTCGATCGGGTGCAGGATGCGCGCGTAGGCGGCGAAGCCACCGGCCGCCACCCCGCCGACCCGGCCCCAGCCCCGCAACCGCTCGCGGAGCCAGTCGCCGCGTGCCACCTCGCCAGTCCACTGCATGGTGTCATCCTGCCCCACCGGGCAGGTGGTCAGCGGAAGTCGGATTCCAGGTACTGGCCTTCGGCGGAGGCTTCTGCCACCCGGCTGGCCTCCTGCTCGCGCAACTCGACCCGGCGGATCTTGCCGGAGATGGTCTTGGGCAACTCCTGGACGAACTCCAGGATCCGCACCCGCTGGAAGCCGGAGAGCCGCTGCCGGGCGTGGGCGAAGATGGCTCGCGCGGCCACGTCCTGCTCGGCGGCGAAATCCTGGACCAGGCAGACGAAGGCCTTCGGGACGGCCGCCCGCAGCGGGTCGGGGCTGGGGACGATCGCCACCTCGGTCACGTAGGGGTGCTCCAGCAGGATCGACTCCAGCTCGAACGGGGAGATCTTGTAGTCGGAGGCCTTGAAGACATCGTCGGCCCGTCCGACATAGGTCAGATAGCCCTCTTCATCTGTAGAGGCGATGTCCCCGGTGTGGTAGTAGCCGTCGCGGCAGGCCTCCGCGGTCATCTCCGGGTCGTCGTGGTACCCGGCCATCAGGCCGAGGATCGGCTGCGACAGGTCCAGGCAGATCTCGCCCTCCTCCGGGCTGCGTTCCCCGGTCACCGGGTCGAGCAGGACGACCGGGTAGCCCGGCATCGGGCGTCCCATCGACCCGTCCTTGACCACCTGGCCGGGGGGGTTGCCGACCGCGCAGGTCATCTCGGTCTGCCCGAAGCCATCGCGGATGGTGCCGCCCCAGGCCTGTCGCACCTGGGAGATGACCTCGGGGTTCAGCGGCTCACCGGCGCCGACCAGCTCCCGCGGCGGCCGCGAGAGCTGGGTGAGGTCGGCCTGGATCAGCATCCGCCAGACCGTCGGCGGCGCGCAGAAGGTGGTGACCTCGTGGGTCTCCATCACCTGCATCAGCGCGGCGGCGTCGAAGCGTTCGTAGTTGAAGACGAAGACGGTCGCCTGGGCCAGGAAGGGGGAGAAGAAGTTGCTCCAGGCGTGCTTGCCCCAGCCCGGAGAGGAGATGTTGAGATGGACGTCGCCCGGCCGCACGCCCAGCCACCACATGGTGGAGAGGTGGCCGACCGGATAGGAGACGTGGGTGTGACCCACCAGCTTGGGACGGGCGGTGGTACCGGAGGTGAAGTACAGCAGGCTGAGCGCGTCCGCCGGGGTCGGGCGGCTCGGGGTGTACTCGGCCGGAGCGTTGTAGGAGTCGGCCATCGGCGCCCAGCCGAGCGGGACGTCGCTCCCGATTCCGATCCGCACCACCGAGCGCGGCACATCGTCCAGGCGGGCGCGCAGGGAGCCGGGCGCCGCGACCGCGCGGGCCTGCCCGTGCTCGACCCGGTAGGCCAGATCGGCGGCCGAGAGCAGGGTGGAGGTGGGGATCGCGACCGCCCGGATCTTCAGCAGGGCCAGCAGCAGTTCCCACAGCTCGATGGTGTTGTTGAGCATCACGATCACCCGGTCGCCTTCGCCGACGCCCAGCCCGCGCAGCCAGCGCGCCACCTGGTCGGAGCGCCGGGAGAGTTCGGCGTAGCTCCAGCTCTGAGCCTGCAGGTCGGACGAGACGATGGTGACCGCCGCGCGATCGGGGTGTTCGCCCGCGACCACGTCGAACCACTGCGTGGCGAAGTTGAATTCGGTGAGTTCGGGCCAGCGGAAGCCCTCGACCGCTCCGGAGTAGTCGGTGCCGTGGGCGAAGAGGAAGTCGCGGGCCTCCCGCACGGCGAGGGTGGCGGGGGTGGCTGGCCGGCCGGTGAAGGTCATCGATGCTCCTGGGCTACGAAACCGTAGGTTACGGCTACGTAGCTTACCGTGGACGGACCCGGCCGGGGCGGCTATTTCAGGGCGCCCGCGGTCAGCCCGCGTTCGAAGAACTTCTGGAAGCAGAGATAGGCCGTGACGATCGGCAGGCACATCAGCACCAGCGCGGCGAAGATCTTCGGCACATCGGAGCCGTAGGTCGCCGTGAAGTAGGTGGGGATCTGGGTGATCGCCTGGAGCGACTCGTTCTGCAGGAACAGCAGCGGCAGGAGGAACTCGTTCCACGAGTTCAGGAAGCTCCACACGATGATGACCGCCACGATCGGGCGGGAGAGCGGCATGACCACGCGGATCAGGGTGCCGAAGCTGGTCGCGCCGTCGATCTTGGCCGCGTCGAGGAGCTCCTCTGGCAGTCCCTGGATGTAGTTGCGGGTGAGCAGGATGGTCATCGGCAGGATGACCGTGCACAGCGGGATGATGACGGCCAGGAAGTTGTTGAACAGGCCCGCCTGGCGCACCAGCATGTAGATCGGGACGATCAGCGCGATGACCGGCAGCATCATGCCGGCCACGATCGCGCGGAAGAGCAGTTCCCGTCCGGCGAAGTGCAGCTTGCCGAGGGCGTAGCCCGCCAGCATGGTGCAGACGAAGACGATCGCGACGGTGCCGGCCGACATCACCAGCGAGTTGATCAGGAACTGCACGAACGGGGTCTTGGTGACGACCGCGGAGTAATTGGCGGAGGCGCCGGCGCCCTCGAAGCTGATCGCGATGATCCAGTACAACGGCAATGCGAACGGCAGGACGGCGACGGTGGCGAGTAGCTGATGGATGACCCGGCTGCGGTGGGTTGGGCGACCGATCATGTCAGTCCTCCTGCTCGTAGCGGTAGACGCGCATCTGCACCAGGGTCAGTGCCAGGGCCAGGAGCAGCAGCACGACCGAGAGCGCCGCGCCGTAGCCGACGTGGAACTGCGAGATGCTCATCTTGTAGATGTAGGTGGTGAGGAACTCGGTGCTTCGGCCGGGGCCGCCACCGGTGATCAGGAAGACGATGTCGAAGGTCTTCAGCGCGCCGATCACGCCGGTGAGAGCCAGGGTGATGTGGGTGGAGCGAAGCTGCGGCACGATGATGTGCCGGATCGTGCGCCAGGTGCCGGCGCCGTCGATCTGGGCGGCCTCCAGGTGGCTGGAGTCGATCTGCGACAGCGCGGCCTGGTAGAGGATGAAGCTGAAGCCGGTCCACTGGAAGATGTTGACCGCTGCCAGGGCGTACAGCGCCCAGGTCGGGTCGGCGATCCAGGCCTGGCTGAGGAAGCCGAGCCCGACCGCGTCCAGCACCGCGTTGACCTGGCCGTCGGGGCGGAGGAACTGCCGGAAGGCGGTGGAGATCGCGGCCGGCGCCAGCACCACGGGGATGAAGACGATCGCCTTGTACACCGCGCGGCCGACGATCGGACCGGAGAGCACCAGGGCGAGCGCCAGCCCGATGACCATCTGGGCGACGATCGTGATGACGCCGAAGACGGCCACGTTGGTCAGAGCCGTCCAGAAGATCGGATCCTGGGAGATCTCGACGTAGTTGCCCAGCCCGATCGAGGTGGGGTTCGGGTCGATGCCGTTCCAGTCCAGCGTCGAGGCCCAGAAGTTGTACCCGACGCCGAAGTAGGTGATCCCGACGATCAACAGGAGCGCGGGCAGGAGGTACAGGTAGGCGGTGTAGTGGCCCCGCCTCCGGCGACGCGGTCGTGCCGCGGCGACCGGCTCGGTCGTCCCCATCCTGGCTCCTTTCCGGTGGTGTGGTGCGGGCGAGTGCCCGCACCACACCGTTCGTGTCAGCTGGCGGCGATGGCTGCCTGAACCGCGGCTGCGGCGTCGGCGGGGGTCTGCTGCCCGGAGGCAACGGCGGACAGCGCGTCACCCAGCGCGGTACGGACGTCGGCGCTCTGGATCTCGCGCGGGCCGATCATGTCGGCCAGCGCCGGTCCCTGCGCCTCCAGGGCAGTGGCCTGCTCCGGGGTCTTCACGTCCGACAGATCCAGCGGCACCGAGGCCAGCGCGGGCTGCTGAACCGTCTTGGCCATCATGGCCTGAGCCTCCTCGTTGGCGGTGAGCCAGGTCGCGAAGGTGATGGCGGCATCCTTGGCATCGCTGCCCGACGAGACGGCGAAGCCGACATCCGGGCCACCGAACATGGTTCCGGTCTTGCCGCCGTCGACCACCTGCGGGAAGAAGTACGGCATGAAGATGGTGTTCGGATCGAAGTCGTCACCGTAGGTCTCGGCGTACTGCGCCATCCGGGCATTGGTGGTGTCGGAGTTCTGCCAGCTGCCGAAGATGATCAGGGCCGCCTGACCCTTCTTGAAGGCGTCGTTGGCATCCGGGTAGGCGGTCGCGCCCAGCGCACCGTCCTGGAACAGCCCGTCGTCGAAGAAGCTCTTCCAGATCTCGAAGGCCTTGACGAACTCAGGGCCGCTGAAATCGGCTTCCTTGTTCATCGCCTTGTAGAAGGCCCCCGGGGACACCTGGTTGACGATGGACTGGTAGGCGTCGATGTTCTGCCAGGCGTCCTTGGCGCCATGGACGATGCAGGCCTTGCCGGCGTCCTTGACCGCGGCGCAGAAGCTCTTGAGCTCGGCCATGGTGGTGGGCACCTTGAGGTTCAGCGAGTCGACCAGGGTCTGGTTGGCCCACATCAGGCCACCGCCGGTCACCATCCACGGCAGGCCGACCAGCTTGCCGTCGACCGAGAGCTGATCGGTCGCGGTCAGCTTCGACTTCCAGTCCGAACCCAGCGCGCTCTCCAGCGCGGGGGCGAGATCCTCGGCCAGCGGAGCGAACTGGTTCGTGAGCGCTCCGACCTGCAGGCCGAAGACGTCCGGGCCCGAACCCGACTGCAGGGCGAGCTGCACGGTGTTGACGTAGTCGGAGTACTGGATGAAGCGATGCTGCACCTTGATGCCCTCATGCGAGGCCTCGAAGGCCTCGATGTAGGGGACGGCGGTGTTCTGGTCGGGGTTCCACGACCAGAAGTCGATGGTGACCTCGCCCGCCGGTGCCTCCCCGGTCGGGGCGGCGGTGCCCGGGGCGGAGGTGGTCGGCGTGGCGCCGCCGCCACAGGCGGACAGCATGAGGGCCATCGCTGCGCCCGCGGCTGCGAGGGCGCTGAGGCGGAATGGGGATTTCATGGGATTCCTTCCTGGTTGTCGTCAGTCGACTGGAGGTTCGGAGTGGGCCCGCAGCGCGTTCGGGATCCACTGGTAGCTGGGGCGTTCGACGAGCGCTGTCACCCATTCGGCGGTGGACCGGCCGGCCGGCGGACGCTTGAAGGCGACCACCAGTTCGTGCCGATCGGTGTCAACGGTGAAGTCCAGGTACTGGCCCACCGGTGGCATGTGCGGAGCCGGGAACTGGAACTGGCTCCCTTGCGCGGCGTAGAGGGGCATGCCGTCCCACCACACCCGGTAGTGTTCGGTCGAGTTGACCATCAACCGCAGGTCGCGTCGCCCGGCACAGTCGATCTGGTACTTCACGAACAGCACGCGGTCGGCGAAGTCCTCCCGGTTCCAGCGCACCCAGGTTCCAGGCAGCCGGCCGGGAGCCCACTCCAGGCCCTGCGGCAGCGTGCCGCCCACGGGTGGCAACTCGGTGTGGTCACGGATCTCCCACTTGCCGAAGGAGGTGTTGTACCAGGCCAGCCCGACCTCGATCTCGTGCGCGGCCGGATCGAAGCCGGTGCCGAGCTGGACGGGACTGCTGCCCTCCAGCCGATCGCGCAGATCGAGCACGAGATCGGTGAACAGCTCCAGGGTGGCCGGCGGATCGATGCCGGTGACCTCTGCGTTGAGCACCAGGTCGCGTCCGATCGGCGCGAGCCAGCGCTCGGGGATGCCGTCGGGATCGAGGATGCCCAGCAGGGCGCCGATGCTCGCCGTCGTGCTGTCGCAATCCAGGCCGCAGTTGTTGGTGATGCAGATCCGCTCGCTGAAGTCCGCTCCGGCCAGCCAGCCCAGCACGACGAACCCGGTATTGGGCCGCACATCGGTGAAGTCGGAGTTGCCGTAGGCAGCCACGATCCTGCGCTGCACCTCCTGCCAGTCCCCGGTTTCGGCGAGCCAGGCCCGGGTGTCCTGGACCACGCGGTGGATGGCGGAATCGGCCGGGATGCCGGCCAGCGCGGTGTCGAGCAGGGTGTCGGGATCGGATTCGACGAAGGCGAGCGACTGCAGGCGGGCGAGGAACTGGGCTGCCAGGATGCCGTCGCCGTCGTGGTCGAAACATGCGTCGGCGTGGGCATAGGCGGCGGCCAGGTCGGGATCCCCGGCGGCCAGGCATGCCCAGAGCTCGGTGCGGATCGCCGCCCCTTCGCCGCAGGTGAACCAGTTGTCGTAGGAGCCGGTGAACGGAGGGCGGATCCCCTCGGCGTAGTTGCGCTGGCCCACCCCGTACTCGTTCCACGGGAAGGCGACGTGATCGTCCCACGCCGCCGCCAGGGCGAGCGAGTCCACCCTGGGCTGCGGCATCTCGTCCATGATGCAGGCGTAGAGCACCTGCAGGTCGAGATCGTCGTTGGGCACCATCGTGGTGGGGACCGGGTAGTAGAAGTCCGCGTCCAGCGGACCCTCCAGGCCCTCGAAGGTCTGCCCGAGGGTGCCGCCGACGGCCTTGCCGAGCCAGCAGCCGATGATCCGGTCGCGCAGTGACGGCGAGCTAGGAGGCATCGTTGCTCCACGGGGAGCGGCTGCGATCCAGGTCGTAGACGTGTGGGTTGAGCGGTGCCGGGCCGGAGAACCCCAGGTGGAGTTCGGCCGGCGGGTGGCTGCCGTCGTGCACGAGCTTGACCAGCACCTCGTTCCACCCCTCCCGGAGCGTGACGTAGGCGCCGATCCCGTCAGCCGCCCGCTGGTTCGGCCGGATCCGCCGGTAGTCGCGGCTCTCGCCGGTGAGCTCACCGTTCAGCCAGTACCGGACCGGCACGCTCGGATCGACGATCAGCCAGCCGTCCTGCTCGCTGGGGCTGTGGAAGAAGGCCTGCAGGTAGACGACGCCCGGTTCGGTGAAGGCTTCGGCCACCGGCTGGGCGTAGCCATCGCTGGACGCCTCCCGCCACCCACCCGGACGCGCATCGGCCAGGGTCGGATCGCCGGTGACGGTCTCCGGAGAATACGGAGCGTCGAGCGGATCGCCGTCCGGCACCGGGAACACCTGGCTGAGCCGGCTGGCCAGCGCTCCCAGCAGCACGACGGGGATCGCCGGGGCGGCCGGGTAGCCGATCGCGTTCAGTTCCAGCCACAGCCGGTTCGAGGGCCGCACCAGCGGCATCGGCGGCACGTCCACCGCCCAGGCGAGCGTGCGGGTCTGCCCGGGGGCGAGTTCCACCTCCTGCCCGGTGACGGCCGGCCAGCCCGACGGGGTACGGAGCGCGACCTGCACGGTCATCGGATCGGCTCGCCGGTTCGTGAGGCTGACCCGCAGGGGGTGCGAGGACGCCGGATGGCAGGCGGGTCCGTCCACGTAGTCGACCACGACATCGACGTCCAGGCCCGGGTGCGGCACCTGATTCGGGCTGGCGGTGAACATCTGCCGGGTCTCGTCGTCGGCGTAGAGATCGGCCAGCGTGACAGCGAAGCCGGTGCCCTCCTGTACCAGGCCGTGGTGCCGCAGGACCAGCTGGGACACGACCCGGATCCGGTCGACGAGCTCGTCGAGATTCGCCGGGACGGGGTTGGGCCCGTCGCTGAGATGGCGTACGCCGCCCCAGTCCTCGTTGGTGGAGATGCCGGTGCCCAGCGGGGCGACCCATCGCTCGGGCAGGGCGTCGCTGCCGTAGAGGATGCCGAGATAGCTCCCGATCGCGGCACCGGAGGAATCGGTGTCGTAGCCGCAGTTGACCGTCTTGCACATGCCGTCGCCGAAGTCGGTGCCGTACAGCAGGCCGATGACCTGGAAGCCGGTGTTGATCGGCGAGTACTGCGCGTTGTAGTGCGGGGTCGCCGACAGGACCGCGCGCCGGGCCTGCTTCCAGTCCAGCCCGTCGCGGTGGGCATCGCGGGCCGCCTCGACCGCGCGCCGGATCATGGACGACTCGGGAACGTAGGACAGCGCGATGTCGATCAGGAGCTGGGCGTCCTGCACCACGAAGGCAGCCGACTCCAGCGCGGTGTTGAAGAGCTCGCCGAAGACACCCTCGCCGCCGGCGTGGTCGCAGATCGCGTCCTGGTAGGCGTACTTCGCCGCCACGCGGGGCGCGCCCGGCGCGAGGCAGGCCCACAGCTCGGAGCGGATCGGCGAGCCCATGCAGTCGATGAACCAATTGTTGAAATGGCCGCTCACCGGCGGTTCCAGGCCGAGGCGCAGATTGCGCTTGGAGAGCCCGTACTCGTCGAAGTTGTAGCCGACGTGGTCGAGCCAGTAGCGCGAGAGCTCCCGCGCGGTGAGCGCCGGCCCGACCTCCTCCGCCGCCTTCAGCCAGGCGAGCTGCATCTCGAAGTCGTCGTTCGGCAGGCCGCCTTCCTGCAGTTCGGGGTACCACCAGACGTCGAACGGCTCGTCGCGCCCCCAGGCCTCCTCCAGCGGAGTGCCCAGCGTCCCGCCGGCATTCTTGCCCTGCCAGCAGCCATAGACCCGATCGCGGATCTGCGGGCCGGCGATATCGACGTCGAAGACGGTGTCAGGACTCGGCGTGCTGACCATGGTGTGTCCTTTCGGAAGGCGGTTGAACTGAGGGGCGGCCAGGGGACGCCGGTGGGGCGCAGGATTCCCGGATCACCAGCTCGCAGGAGAGCGTGACGGTGCGGGGGGAGTGGCCGGCGGGATCGGGTCCGAGCCGCTGCCACAGCAGCTCGAGCGCGGTCTGGCCGAGCAGGGCCATCGGCTGGGCGACCGTGGTCAGCGGCGGGATGGCGTGGGCGGCCAGATCGACGTTGTCGCAGCCGATGACCGAGAGCTGGGTGGGCACGGCGATCCCCAGGCTGTGCGCGGCCTGCACCACGCCGAGGGCGACCGCGTCGTTGGCTGCGAAGACGGCGGTGGGCGGCCGATCCTGTGCGAACAGCCGGGTTGTCGCCTGGTGGCCGGCCTCCCGATCGAGCGAACCGAGCACGATCAGCTCCGGATCGCACGGCAGCCCATGGGCCTCCAACGTGGTGCGGTAGGCCTGGTAGCGGCCCGAGGCCATGGTCGAGCTGCCGATGTAGGCGATCCGGGTGTGGCCCAGTTCGATCAGATAGGTGACCGCCTGCTGGGCGCCGGAACGGGTGTCGACCGTGACCAGGTCGGTCACCGACGGGGTGGTGTGAAGGCCGATGCCCACGACCGGCATGGTGCGGGCCGCGGCGACCAGTGCGGCGTTGTATTCCGGGCTCTCGGGCGGCGTCACGACCAGCCCCTCCACCTCATGGCTGCGCAGCAACTCCACGGCATCGATCGCCTGGTTGGGATCCCCGCCGGAGTCGGCCAGCACGACTCCGTAGCCGCGGGCACGCGCGGCCTGACCCAGCGCCGAGGCCACCTCGGCGGTGAAGGGGTTCTTCAGCTGGGAGACGACGAAACCCAGCAGGCCGGTCCGCTTGGTCGTGAGGCTGGCGGCCGCCCGGTTCTGGATGTAGCCGAGCTCACTGATCGCGGCGGCGATGCGCTCCCGGGCGGCGGCGGAGACATAGCCGTTGCCGGTCAGGTAGCGCGACACGGTTCCCACCGACACCCCGGCCTTGGCTGCCACATCGTACGCCGTTGGCATCGCAGCCTCCTCGCTGTATGTAACCGGTTCTATATAGAACCGGTTACATATTCGTTCAGGTCGTCACCGATGTCAACCCCATGGGAGCGTTCAGTCCGGGATCGGGCGAAACCGCGGGGGAGTCCAGGCCTTGTTGGTGGGACGCATGTCCTGGCCGGTGAGGTCTTCGTGGACGCGATAGGCGGCCAGGGCGCCGGTGAGCAACTGCGCCCAGGGTTCGGGGCCGGCTGGGCTGAACTCGGAGGCGACGTAGACGCCGGGCAGCGGAGTGCACAGCCGGGGAAGGTCGAGCAGAGTGCGCCAGCTGTCCCATCGCGGCCCGACGGTCGCGGCAGCCCGCAGGCGGCGGGGCGGACGTTGACCGGTCAGCGCCGCGTACCGCCAGGGCGAGGTGGTGATCACGACCGCCCGGCAGGACAGCACGCCGTCGGCGGTGGTCACCCGGCCCGGGGCGACGCGGTGGACCTCCGTGGCCCAGCGCATGGCCACCCCGCGGTCGGCCAGACGATGATGCAGGACGTCCACCAGCCGGGCTGCGGGCTGCGGGGCGTCGGCGGCGTCGATCAGCTGCCAGCGCCCGAAGGTGCGTTCGATGCTGAGCCGGGTTCCCAGCCAGCCGGGGGCGCGGTGCGGATCGCTGTCCCGGCGGAGGGCCAGCTCGGTGAACAGGGTTCCCAGCGGTCCCGCCTGCCGGGCCAGATCGGCCAGCGTCTCGTTCGTGCGCAGCGCGGCCCGGCTGGCACGGCTGAGCCGGGAGGCCGTGAGTTCGGCCTCCACCCCCAGCGGACGCAACGCGAGCCAGGCCGTGTCGAGCCGGTCGAGCAGGTTGCGCCAGGCGGTGGCGGCATCCTCGCCGACCGCGCCGACGAGGCTGTGCCACTGGCCCGCCCGGTCGGCGGGCAGCGTCAGCTCGCCGGCCGGCGTGAGGTAGGTCGCCGGCGGCGCGGGGACGAGCCGGAGCTGGTGCAGTCCGAGCGCTCCTTCCAGCGGGCGTCCCGACTTCTTGAAGAGGTCGCGCCAGGCGGCCGGCAGCACGACCAGGTTCGGGTTCTCGTCCAGCGGCGAGAGCGGTGAAGCGGCGTCCGCCTCGGTGACCGGGGTGCGATCGAGCACGACCACCTCGTGGTTCACCCGGGCGAGCCGCGCTGCCGCTGCCAGCCCGGCCAGGGTCGCGCCCACGACGACGATCATGGCCGCTCCAGGTGGAGGGCGAGGAGTTCGGCCAGGGTGAGCGCCTGGCGTCCGGCCAGGTCGGCGACCTGGGTGCGGCAGGAGAAGCCGTCGGCGACCACGATCGCGTCCGGCCCGGCCCGGCGGATGGCGGGCAGGAGTTGCTGCTCGGCGATGGCGACCGAGACCTCGTAGTGGCCGCGCTCGACCCCGAAGTTGCCGGCCAGGCCGCAGCAGCCGCCCAGGGTGGTGACGCTCGCCCCGGTGCTGGCCAGCAGCGCGGCGTCGGCCTGCCAGCCGAGCACGGCGGCGTGGTGGCAGTGCGGCTGCACCACCAGTTCGTGACCGGTGAGATCGGGCGGGGTATAGCCGGGGGTTTCGGCGAGCAGTTCGGCCAGGGTGCGGGTCGCGGCGGCGACGGCCGGCAGCCGCGGGTCGTCGATCAGCTCAGCCGCATCGTCGCGCAGCACCGTCAGGCAGGAGGGCTCGACCCCCAGGATGGGCAGGCCGTGCTCGGCGTAGGGGTGCAGGGTGTCGACCGCCTGGCGCAGCCGGCGCCGGGCGGCGTCGCGCTGTCCGGTGGTGATCCAGGTCAGCCCGCAGCAGGCCGGGTCGGTGATCAGTTCGGGCGCCCAGCCCGCCGCCAGCAGCACCTTCACCAGGGCGGGCAGGTGGGTGCCCTCGAAGCAGTCGGTGAAGGAGTCGACCCAGAGTGCGACCGGACGGGGGCGGCCGGCGTGCTCCGGCGTCATCCCCCGGTAGGCGGGGATCTCCCGGCGGGCCGTCCGGGAGGCGAAGCGGGGGAGTGAGCGGCGCCGGTCGACTCCGGCCAGCCAGCGGAGCAGGTGCGTCAGGCCGGGGGTGGCAAGCGTCCAGTTCACGACCGCGGCCAGCCCCGGCGTCCGGGCGATCAGCCGGGCCCAGCCGGGAAGCCGGCCCAGGGCGTAGTGGCTGCGGGGTCGCGGGCGGCCACGGTAGGTCTCGGCCAGCACCTGCGACTTGTAGGAGGCCAGGTCGACCCCGGTCGGGCAATCCCGGGCGCAGCCCTTGCAGGAGAGGCAGAGGTCGAGCGCTTCGTGCACCTCCGGGGCGGCGAAGCCGCCGGGCAGGGTGCCGCCCAGCAGCTCGGCCAGAATGTGCGCCCGGCCGCGGGTGGAGTCCTTCTCGGCTCCGGTCGCCCGGTAGGAGGGGCACATGATGTCGGCGGATTCGCCGTGGTGGCTGACGCAGCGTCCCACCCCCGAACAGCGGTGAACCCCCGCCGCCAATCCCGGATGAGCCAGTGCCAGCGGAGAGGTGGTCAGGGCGGTGCGGAGGTCGGCATCCAGCGGCGCCGGATCGACGAGCACCCCGGGGTTGAGCAGATTCTGTGGATCGAAGATCTGCTTGACGGCGGCGAACAGTGCCAGGGCCTGCGGGGAGTACATCGCCGGGAGCAGCTCCGAACGCGCCCGGCCGTCACCGTGTTCGCCCGACATCGACCCGTCATGGCTGCCGGCCAGAGCCGCCGCGTCCAGCAGGAAGGCCCGCAGCCGAGCCGGGCCGTCGGCCGCCACCAGCGGGAAGTCGATCCGGGCGTGGACGCAGCCCTCGCCGAAATGCCCATAGGGCGCGGCCTGCAGCCCGTGCTGCGCGAGCAGGGCCTCGAAGTCGCGCAGATAGTCGCCCAGGCGGGCCGGGGGCACGGCGGCGTCCTCCCAGCCCGCGTAGGCCGGACGGGTCAGGCTGGTCTCGGCCAGGCCGGCGCCGTCGGCCCGGACCCGCCACAGCGCCGCGGCCTGCGCCGGATCGTCCACCACCCGGCCGTCCAGCGCCCCGGCATCGGCCAGCAGCCGCTCCCCGGCGGCGCGGAGCTCGTCCAGGTCGTCCCCGGCCAGTTCGGCGAACAGCCAGCCCCGGCCGGCGGGCAACTCGGGCACGGGTCGACGCCGGCGCGCGGCATCGACGATCCGGGCGTCCAGGCCCTCCAGCGCGACCGGACGATGGGCGAGCACCGCGGGCACCGCATCCGCCGCCTCGGCCATGTCCGGATAGCCCAGGGCTACCACCACCGTCTGCGCGGGCGCCTGGACGAGCCGGAGCTCGGCACCGGTGACCACGGCCAGGGTGCCCTCCGAGCCGGCCAGGAAGGCGGTGACGTCGAAGCCGTGCTCGGGCAACAGATGCTCCAGGCTGTAGCCGGAGACCTGACGGGCGAAGCGCCCGAACTCCGTCCGGATCACCCCCAGGTTGGCCATCACCAGCTCGTGCAGCCGGCGCAGGGTGGGGGAGTCGGTTGCCCGCAGGTCGGCCCGGGTGTCGAGCCGCAGGTGCTCGCCGGTGCCGGTGATCACGTCCAGGGAGAGCAGGTTGTCCGCGGTCCGGCCGTACCCCAGCGCCCGGGGCCCGCAGGCGTTGTTGCCGATCATGCCGCCGATCGTGCAGCGGCTGTGGGTGGAGGGGTCGGGGCCGAACCTCAGCCCATGGGGCGCCGCGGCCCGCTGCAATTGCGCCTGGACGACGCCCGGCTCGACGCGAGCGGCCCGGCCGCCGGGCTCGACCTCGGCGATCGAGGTGAGATACCGGGAGGTGTCCAGCACGACTCCCGGCCCCACCGCGTTGCCCGCGCACGAGGTGCCGGCGCCGCGCATGGTCACCGGCAGGCCGGCGGCGCGGGCGTGGGCCAGCAGGTCGGCGAGCTCGTCGGTGCCGCGGGGTTGGGCGACCGCCTGCGGCACCACCCGGTAGAGCGAGGCGTCGTAGGAGTACAACGCGCGCGTGAGCCGACTCTCGTCCAGTCTCACGCCGGCAAGCACGCCCATGGGGACACTCTGCCAGGCCACCCCGCCTCGCCGTTTCATAGACAACTCACAAGAAGGCGAGCCCGGTCGCGATACGCTCGACGCGGCTCCTACTCAGAGCCAGGACGCGGCCGCCGGCCGCCAGCCCCCGAAAGAGGAGAGACATGAGTTTCCCACGTCCCGTCCGCGCCCTCGCACTGGCAGCCGCCTCGGCACTGCTCACCGGGTTCGCCTTCGTCGTGCCGGCCACGACCGCGCAGGCGGCCCCCAGCCTGAAGGTGAAGTCGGTCAAGGTCAAGGGACCCAAGAGCGTCAACGCCGTGACCAAGGCCACCGACATCTCGTTCACGGTCAAGTTCAAGGGGCCGAAGCCGAGCAGCAAGATCGCCTACGACTGCGCGGCCGCGCCGACCGTCGAGGTGCTGAAGTCGCTCGCCGCCACGCCGGTGGCACCGGTGGTCTCCGCGGTGCCCGCCACCGTGGCGCCCAAGAAGGCTGGTACCTACAAGGTGCGGGTGACCCCCGAGACCACTGCCGGCAAGTACCGCGTCAAGGTGCCGATCTGCGTGCGCAACGTGGCCACCGGCAAGCAGAAGGTCAAGCTGGCCACGTACGACTTCACGGTCCGGGTGAGCGCGGCGACCGCCGTGGACGACATCGCGACCGGCACGACCCTCCTGGACGGCTACGGCCGCGGCAAGAAGTGGAACTGGGCAGTGACCGGCCCCGACTACCTCCAGGGCGCCAAGGTGACGGTCTACGTGCAGGCTCCGGGCAAGTCGAAGTGGAAGAAGGTCACCTCCACCAAGCTGAACAAGCACGGTGACAAGAAGTTCAAGAGCAAGAAGGTCAGGGTTTCCATCGGAAGCAACGTGTACTTCAAGTTCAGCGCCTCGGCCTACGGCCCGTCCTTCAAGAGCCCGACCTACCCCATCGTGGAGCGCTGACCGGCGCTGCCTCGCGACACGACGGGCTCCGGTTCCACCCTCGGGTGGGCCGGAGCCCGTCGGCGTTCACCCGCCCCAGAGCGCCGAGCCGTACTTGAGCACGACCGCGGCGACCAGGAAGGCCAGCCACAGGGTGATGACCAGCGCGTCGACGCCCATCCGCAGCGCCGCCTGCAGCCCGGAGTGGAGCCGCGGTGAGAGGTACAGGTTGTTGTCGCGGATGTTCACGTGCGTCAGCGAGGTGAAGACCAGGGTGGTCGACAGGGTCACCAGCAGGCACCAGGGGCATAGCGCGTTGATGTGGAACATCGACTGGTAGAACAGCCAGTAGGCGAAGACCAGGCCGATCGTGTAGACGATCTGCGCGGCGAACATGAACCATCGCGGGAACTTCACCTTGCCCAGGCTGGCCACGGCGATGGTGATCACGACCGGTTCCGCGATCAGGCCGAGGAAGGCGTTGGGGAAACCCAGCAGGTTGGCCTGCCAGGTCACCCCCACCTTGCCGCAGCTGATCACCTCGTTGATGTTGCAGCCCAGCGCGGCATCCGCGTTCTGGGCGAGCGCGATCGCGTCCACCGAGAGCACGAAGGACGCGACCAGGCTCAGCAACGACGAGAACAGCATGTAGCTGAAGATCCACCTGTCCGACTGCCGGAAGCGGTGGATCCGGTCGACGAGGTCGTTCACTTGCCGGCTTCGGCGACAGCGGCCTTCAGCGCGCCGGGGGTGAACATGGCCGAGGTCTGGCCGTCACCCGGCCAGATGGTGCCGTTGATCTTCACCGTCGGGGTGCTGCGGACCCCGGCCTCGTAGGCCGCGGTGTTCGAGCGGTTCACCCAATCCTGATGCTGCATCTGGGCGAAGGTCGCGATCACGTCGTTGCTCACGCCCGCGCCGCGCGCCAGTTCGGCGATCTCGGCGTCGCTGAGCCCCATGCCGGCCTCCTCGGGCTGGCTGTCGTAGAGCGCCGCGTTGAAGGCCATCACGTGCTCGGGTTCGGCCTTGGCGACCGCCACCACGGCGTTCGCGGCGCGCGTGGAGTAGGTGCGTCCGCCGCCGTCGAGGAAGTTCATCAGGTGGAACTCGATCTTCGCGGTGCCGTCCTCGACCATCGCCTCCAGGTCGTCGCGGTTGGTGCGTTCGAAGTCACCGCAGTAGGGGCACATGTAGTCCTGGAAGATGCTCAGCGTCACCGGGGCGTCGCCCTGGCCGACGGCGATGGTGTAGTCGCCGGTGGCCGCTCCACCGCCGGAGGCCTCGGGCAGGGTGCGGCTGCTGACCACCACGGCGACGATCACGCCGACGATCGCCAGGAGGGCGACGCCCAGGATGCTGAAGGTGATGATGTTGCGCACCCTGCGCTCTTTCGCCTGCTGCTCGCGCTGCTGCTGAAGCTGTTCGCGGCGGGTGCCGGGGGGGTTCGGGTTGGGCTGGTTCTTCTTGCTGCTCATGATTGTCTCCGGTCGTTCGAGGGGCCCGCCGGTGGGCGGGTGGGGTCTGGGCGTTCGAGCAGGCGTGCGCCCGCTCAGAACCCGACCGGAGGCCCCCGCAACGGCCGGTGCGCGGCCGGGTGAGGGGAGGGGCGGACGACGACCGGGACGGCCAGCGGCGCTTGTCCCCACACCGGCAGGGTGCCGGGAGCGGCCAGGCCGAGCCGGTGGCCCAGCCACCGCTTCGCCGCACGCAGCGCGTGACGGGACCACACGCCCAGGCCGAGGGCCGCGGCCAGCGCGGCCAGGCCGGCGACCAGCGTCCCCAGCGAGAGCACGATGGAGATCCGGGCCACCTCGGCGTAGTGCGGGCCGGGGGCGAACATTCCTTCGGGGCAGGTCGCACTCTGGGCCAGGATGTGCAGCCGCACGCCCAGCCAGGCCGTCTCCGGCAGTTCGGTGACACAGGCCGGCAGGCTGCTGGTGAGTTTCAGCCCGGGGGCCTGGAGCAGCGCGAGCACGCCCAGCACGGTGAGCAGGAGGGATCCTCCCACGCCGCGCCACCGCGCCATCCGCATCCGGCCTCCCAAGGTCGGGCTCATTCTACGTGACAATGCCAGGGGGCGTACGATCAGCGCCAGCATCGACGAAGGAGGGTGATGGCCGGACGCCAGCGGAAGCCGAGCATGTATGACGTGGCAGCGCTCGCCGGGGTCTCCCACCAGACCGTCTCACGCGTGCTGAACAACCACCCAAGCATCCGCGAGACGACCCGCGCCAAGGTGATCCGGGCGATCGAGCAGGTCAATTACACCCCGAACGCGATGGCGCGGGCGCTCGCGACGAACCGGACCCACCGGATCGGGGTGCTGATCGACGGGGCGGGGCACTACGGCCCCAACACCGCGCTGCGCGGCTTCGAGGAGGCCGCGCGCGCCGAGGGCTATTCGGTGGATGCGGTGTCGGTCGGGGAGACCGACGACCCCGCCGCCGGCGTCGAGCAACTGCTGCTCCAGGGCGCGGAGGCGCTCTGCGTGATCGCGCCACGGATCCCGTCGCTGGAGAGCGTGCGGGCGGTGATGCGGGATCTGCCGGTGCTGGTCGTCACCGCCGGTTCGGCGCCCGACCGGCTCACGGTCGCGGTCGACCAGCGCGCGGGAGCGAGGCTGGCGGTCGAGCACCTGCTCGCGCTCGGGCACCGCGACATCCTGCACCTGGCCGGGCCGGAGGACTGGCTGGATGCGCTGGCCCGGCTGGAGGCCTGGGAACAGCGGCTCGCCGAGGCCGGCCTGGCCACGCGCGCGCCGGTGATCGGGGACTGGACCGCCGACTTCGGCTACGACTACGGCTACCGGTCGCCGGAGATCGACCACGCCACGGCGATCTTCGTCGCCAATGACCAGATGGCCCTGGGGGT
>Ga0102832_1001112_pt1 | contig 23883 bp, 20 predicted proteins | sample EBPBio282013_DNA_FD_88942 | JGI IMG/M metagenome (GOLD analysis project Ga0102832, IMG submission 88942) | Wastewater treatment Type I Accumulibacter community from EBPR Bioreactor in Madison, WI, USA - Reactor 2_5/28/2013_ DNA (Illumina Assembly) | ecosystem: Engineered > Bioreactor > EBPR >... | reverse complement strand
CCGCTTCCTTGCCATTGATCCTATCCTCCTGGTGAAATTCATACCTAAGGGAGGACCACTTCAAAGGGGGCAGACCAACCGCAATATGGACAGCGAACGGCGGCTTGCTTTAGACGGCTTCTTAGATCGGAAAGCCGACCCTTTTCCTGGACGTGGCTATAAGCGTCATGAATAACCTGCTCCAATTCCTCCCCTAGACCAGTTGCTTCCAACACGGCTTGAGGCCGGCCAAGCCCATTGTCGTAAACATCATAAATCGCGCTAAGCTGCGCGACTTGCTCGTCCGTTAAATCGTGACCGTTGCCATGGATCGTCGGACGAAGCGCTTCTTTTGCCTCATCTAAAGCAGTATGCCGATCGGGCCGGGTGATGTTCTGCATCAGCCCGATTTCTTCTCAGCAAGTAAGCTCATAATGTAAGCACGCGCTTGCGAACTTAGCCCCCGGTCAAAAAGTGCTTCGATTTCCTCGAGAGATGAATATTGGTTTGCGAGGTTTTGCAGGGCCAAATGATAGTCGGTAGCGCCAGCAGTTAACTGAAACGCGTCGTAGGTCAACAAACCGACATTTTCGCCAAACGTCTCAGATACTGTGGCTTCCACTTTTATAATGTCACCATCACGTCGGATCTTTTTGACGTGCCGAGAGAGCGTTTCTTGCAACACTACAGGTGAATGCGTCGCCAGAATTGCGAATGCGTCACGTTTATCCAGGACCGCCCGAATGGCATGCATCAATGCTGCTAGTAGAGGGGGATGCAGGTGACTTTCGGGCTCATCAAAGAGCACGATGGATTTAGGCTCGATATGGAGGACCAACGACGCAATAATGTGCAGAACAATCTTATGTCCTGTGCTTAGCCTGAGAAAATTCTCACGAGTATCGTCTGTCAAATCCTTTAGAAATTGAGCTGAATTGTCGCTCCCAAATGACGGTTCAACCAACACAGGTTCAATTGCGTAAAGCAAGAGATCGAACTTGCCGGGGCTATTGAATATCTTCTGTGTGATTTCAACGAACTCATCGGCCAGCTTTTCAATGGGTTTTAAAAGGCTGGTCTTGGAGCGATCAGATTGGTTCGGCGCCTTGTCATCTTCAGCGAGATCGCGACGCACTTCAGCGGCGATATCCCTCAGCCCACAAAACACGAAGCGGCCGGCCTGTGTTTCAAGATCACTAACTATGCGTTCGCGGTCAGAAACCGTTGTGCCCGGAATTTGGAAACTGTCGAAAGCGCTGTAAGAGATTGCAATTATTCGGGTAAAACCCAGGCCGTGTGGAGAAATGGACCCTAGAGCGCGAAGAATTGGACTTTCAATTCGTTCATCTGGAGAAGCGTATGCCACACGCGCGAAGCGCATGAGCAGCGTGCTCTTGCCAGAACCATTGCGTCCAATAAGAACGGCAATGCGTCGAGGGAGTCCGACTTTAATTCTTCTTTTGGGGTCCCATATAAGATCGATGTCGTACTTTGTAGCCGGAGCATCGAAGGAAAATTCCAACGCATTTTCCCAGCCGGTCGGGTGAAACGTGAGACTTAGATGCGTTGCGGGCAATGTGTCGAATGAGCCCCGCAGCAGGGCGTCGGCGAGACCTATATGATCTACGTTCTCGTCAGTATCTCGGAATAACGACTTGCTATAGCCAAGCTCGTTGCGGAACTCCGACCTTATTGAAGGATTAGCGACTATGTCGCGCAACCCGTACAATGCCATCTGACGCAATTCAGATGGCAGGCGCGCAAGGCGTTCGTAGTAATCGAGACTTTGACCCGCCGAGCAAAACTCATCGCTCAGTTTGTCGAACCGCTGCCCAATTTTCAGTTCATTTTCGTAGCCAGTTTTTTGGCCACGGCGAAGAATCTTAATTGTACCGATGAGGTCAGCTCGACCGTTATTGTTGTGATAGAGCTGGTAAGTCGTTTTGAACCCGTAGTCGTCCCAATTGTCCTGCATCACTGCGAAATGCGCGTGGACAGGGCCTCGCATGGTTTTCGAATATCCAATCACCTCGAACGGCACGAAATCCATCGCAGGCTTGCTCCGCTGCTCGGTAAGGGGGTTTTTTCTCTAAAACTCTACCGAATCAATTATTCCCTAATTTTGTGGGATATGCCAGGATATCCCAAAAGGAGCTAATAGGCCATGTCCCGCGTTACGGTCGGAAAATGGGGAAAAAGTCTGGCGATTCGGGTTCCGCTGGATATCGCCAGTGCCTCCGGTCTCAGCGAAGGCGAGGAAGTCGAAATCCAGTCCAAGGATGGCGACCTTGTTATCCATAGGCCTGAGGCCCATGCGAGAGCAGATGCCCTAAAAGCCGCCCAGGAATTGTTAGAGCGAACCGGTGGCCCCACTCTAGGAGGCCTCTCCATACGAGACCTTATTAATGAAGGACGCCGGTGAGCATTGTCGTCGACGCCTCTATGGCGATCGCTTGGTTGTTTCCTGAGCAGCAAACGGCGAGTTCAAGATCCGCGCTTCAAAGGGTAGCGGCCGAGGGGGCCTACGCACCCTCACTTTGGAAACTTGAAGTGGCGAACGTGTTGCGTATTTCCGTCCGCCGTAAGCAATGCGACGAAGCTTTTGCCTCGTCATCGCTAGACCTTCTGGCCCGACTTCAGGTGAATATCGACCAGGAGACCGATGCCCATGCATGGGGTAGAACGCGAAAGTTAGCAGGCGATTTTGATCTAACAATCTACGATGCCGCATACCTAGAACTGGCCCTCAGGCGTGAAGGCGTACTAGCAACGCTCGACGGCAAACTTGCTCTTGCGGCGCGTCGCGCTGGGCTTGAAACTATGTCTGAGATTGCGCCGTAAGCTTTGGAGCAATGGTGCAAGAATCAGATTCGACGTAAGCTTTCGACACTTCAAAATAGGACTTCAGAAGACCAACCTGAACGTGTGCGCGGTGTTTGAGAATTTGAGATTGACGAAGAATTTCACGTCGTAAGCTTCGCGAGCTTCAGTAGAATTTTTTTGGAGCAAATTGGAGCAGTGGAGCGGAATCTCGGCGAAACTTGGCGACACTCAGCGAACCTGTAGGACACTGATATGATTGGTGTATTTGTATTTTTCCAATCTTTTCAATGAGCCAAAATTCGCCTTCCAAGCTTATGACGAGGGTTCGATTCCCTTCACCCGCTCCAATTCCCCCACCTAAAAACCTGATTTTCTCGCGCGCCGGCTGAACAGCCCGCGCTTTCATGCCGCCCGAGGTCTATTCGGCCTTTCTCTTAATGCGAGAAAGCGGCGTCATTTAACCTTTATTAATAACTCTATGGACACGTATGAATTGCACCGAATGCGGTGCCGTTTTTACTCGAAACATACTGATTTATCAGGAGATCTACGTATGTTCGACGGTGTGCCAGCAACGTAACCTAGAAACGCTGGAGGAAGCGACGGACGTTAAAGGTTAAGGGATATAGAGGCATGAATGCATCTATTGCGAGTACGGCCCAAGCGCCTATCGCCTCCGCCACGCCCTGCCTCCGCGCCGCCATCGACCAAGAGGAAGCGGGCTCGATTTTTTTGAGGTTCCAATGACAGGGTCCGATGATTTTCCGGCGGGGCGCGTTTCCCACGAGCAGGCCGAAGGACTGACGACCGAGGGGCGTAAGCTACGCCGACAGGGTTGGCTCGCGGTCTTGCTGTTGATGATGCGTATCGCCGACCTCATGGCTATCTGGCTCGGCGGCCTCGTCGCCCATTGGGGCCGCTTCGGCTTTGTCCCAGTGCCGGGCCTCGAAATTCTGGCCATGACCTTCGCCGTCATGATGTCGGCCGTCGTGTTCAACCTCGGCCGGGCCTATTCAGCAGGCGAGGCGGATAATTTCTGGGCTTCGGCCAGCCGGGTGCTCGGCCATTGGGCGCTGGTATGCCTGTTGCTGATCGCCACGGTCTTCATGGCGGGCGTGGGCGAGGACTATTCGCGCGGTTGGGCCGCTTTGTGGATGATTGCGGCCGCGATCGGCCTGGTCGGTGTGCGGGCGTTCGGCGCGACGTTCATGCGCCGGGCGCGCGGCCGGGGCAGTCTGGTCACCCGCGTGGCCATCATCGGCGGCGATGAGAGCGGGCTGCAGCTCTATCATTATCTAAAACAACAGGGAAAGCATATCGAGCTGGTCGGGGTCTATGACGACCGCTTCGTGCGCTTGCAGGACCGCGCGCGCGCGCAAGGCGTCACACTTCTGGGCACCGCGCAGGACTTCCTCAAGCGGGCCAGATATGAAAGCGTCGATTGTGTCGTTATCGTTCTGCCCTGGTCCAGCGAGCACCGTGTGCGCGAGATGATCGAGGTGTTGCAGGAGCTGGCCATCGAAGTACAGATTTGTCCGGAAGGGCTGAGTTTCGTGGTGCAGAGCTTTCCGCTGCTGAAGAACTCCATCGCCACCACGCTCGGCGGTCTTCCGATGTTCAGCGTGTCGCGCCGGCCGCTCGACGGTTGGGGCTGGCTCATCAAGGATATCGAGGACCGCATCCTGATCGCGCTGGTGGCGCCGGTGGTGATCCCGCTTTGCCTGCTGATCGCGCTGGCGGTCAAGCTCGACAGCCCCGGCCCGGTCCTGTTCCGCCAGCAACGGAAGGGTTTCAATGGCCGCGAGTTCATGGTGTATAAATTCCGCACGATGCGCGCCGCAGACAGCGTGCCGACCGGCGTCACCAGAGCGACCCTGCGCGATGATCCGCGCGTTACCTTCGTCGGAAACATTCTACGCCGCACCAGTCTCGACGAGCTGCCGCAGCTGATCAATGTCCTGCGCGGCGAAATGTCGATCATCGGCCCGCGCCCGCACGCCGTCGATCATGATGAGCAGTTCGCCCGCACCATCCGCCAATATTATTCCCGCCACCGCGTGCGCCCCGGCATCACCGGCTGGGCGCAGGTCAATGGCCTTCGCGGCACCATCGAGGAAGACGTTCAGATTCGCCGCCGCGTTGCCTACGATCTCTGGTACATCGAGAATTGGTCGGTTTTCTTCGACCTGCGTATTCTGCTGATGACTCCCTTCGTGGGCTTGATCAACCGCAACGCATATTGACCGGGCTGGCGTCATTCGCGGCGACGGCCTCGCCGAAACGGCGGCCAGGATCACTTCGGTGCGGTAGCGGATTTGGCCTTCGCCTTCGGGCGGGTCAATCCCCCCTGGTTGTCCTGTTGCTGGCGGGCCAGGGAACGGATGCAGGCCTCGAGAATCTGGTAATCTCCATCGCGGTCGGCTTTCGCCTGATAACTGCAATTGTCTTGAATATCGACCGATATGTTGGGCCAGACGCGCCGAACAGCATCCAGCGCGTCACCCTGCGCCGACATGCATGTCGCCTTGGACTCAGGCGAGAAACCTTCCGTCGTGATGGCCCGGCTGTTGCAAAGCGCATCGAAATCGAAGCGCGGCGGCCGCTCGTCGGCGAAGACAGGCTGGGCGAACGCGCATTCGGCGGCCAACACCAGCCCAACAGTCAGGATGCGGATGTGCATGAGGCTCTCCAGGGGACAATGCCCAACGCGCGGCGCGCGGCGATTGCGGCGCCCGCTCCGTTGACCAGGATCGCCAGGGTGATGGCCAGGGCGGCGCCGTCATTGAGCCAGAAATGCGACAACACGGCGCAACTCGTCAGCAGCACCATCATGGCGACCACATTGACCCGGCGCAGATCGGCGAGATGACCGGTCATCCCGAGTAGTTCAGGCAGGGCGGTGAAGCATGCGGCGCCGAATTGCCCGAGAGCGAGGATGCGCAATGTCGTAGCGCCGTCCGAAAAGCCGTCCCCCAGAAATCCCAGTAGCAGTTCCGGCGCCGCCAGCATGGCCAGCACCGGCCCCGCCGTCAGCGCCAGCCCCAGCAGGACCGCATGGCGTGCGGCTTGCGCCAAGCCCGCCCGGTCGCCGACGGCGTGCAGTCCGGCGAAGGTCGGCGCGGCCATGGCGGCCACGCCGGAAACCAGCACATTGGTCAGCAGAGCGACGCGCCAAGACACCGCGAACAGTCCAACGCGGGCGCTGTCGGTTGTCATGCCGAGGATCAGCGCCGGTACTGATGAGATCGCAAGCTGCGTCAATTCCAGAGTGAACAGCGACAGGCCAGGCCGCAACAGAGGCGCCGGTCGCGCGCCGGGTTTGCCGGGTTCGGCGCGGCCGGCGAAACGCAGCACCAACAAAGTTCCGATAACAGCGGCGGCAGCGAAGCAAGCGGCGATTAGCATGACGGTATTGGTCACGCCGCTCGGCATCAGCCAGGTTATCCCGCAGAACAGCGCCGGCCACAGCCAAGAATAGATCATCTGACTGAATCCGATCCGCTTCAGCCCGGCCAGGGCGCCGCCCGCCGCCGTCGACAGGTTCTGCGGCACGATCGCCAGCGCACCCAGGAGGATCGGATAGGCGAGTTCCGGCTTGCCGAGAACCCGGGCGGCCAGCGGAGCGGCGGCCAGCGCCAAAGTGGCGGCAACGAGGACCGAGGCGCAAAGGATCCACAGATAACCGCGCCAAACAATGCGTCGCACGTCTCCTGGGCGATTCTCGGCGCAGGCCACCGCCACCTCGCGCGTTATCGCCTTGTCGACGCCGATGCGGCCGAGGCCGGCCAGCAGGGTCATCAAACTGAAGACGATATAGAAGTCGCCCGCCTGCGCGACGCCGAGCCGCGCCGCCACGATCAGATGGAAGCCGTAACGGCTCGGCAGATCGATGAGACGAACCGCAACGCTGACCGCCGATCCGCGCAGCAAGCCGCGGCCGACGCCATCATTTCGTTCAGCCATGACCGCCACGCAGCACGAACAAGGTCACGCTCTGCGCCGGCAGGGCTATCGTGCCGTTGTTGAGACGGACTGCAGGCTTGGCCGTCAGATTGCCGGCAGCCAGCTGCCAGACTTCCGCATCGGCCTGACTGGAGAAATTGGCCAAATCAAGCTTGACCGGCGTGGCAGCGTCGAGTTGCTTGTTGATCACCATCAGCGTCAAGGCGCCGTCCTTGCGCAGGGCGGCGAATGCAGACACTTTGTCGGGGTCGGGGGTTCGCGCCCGCACGCTGGTCTCGCCGAAGGTCGAGTTCTTGCCGTCGTAATTGCGGTAGAGCTTGAAGGCCAGATAAGGCGGGCTGCCGGTCCGCGGCGTCGCCCACCGTGCGGCCATATCGAGCCCCTCGCGTCCGAAGATGCCAAGGATGTCGGCCTGGGTGGTTCCGCCGTTCATCGTGTCTTCGGCGCCCCAGTTATATTCGGTGATGGCGATGGGCGTGCCGGGATAATAATAGGTATCGACCCATTTGCGCAGGGTCGGGATCAACGCGACCACAGCATTGATCCATGTCGGATTCTTATAGGTCGTGTCCCACAAATCGCGCGTCGAGCGATTGCGCATCAGCTCGATGCGGGGCGAGGACGCGTTGTCCTTGTCGTCATATTCGCCACCCTGCGGATAATAATGCACGCTGACAACGTCGACCGGCCGTCCGACCTTCTTCCACTGCGTGAGCAGCCACGGAAGATAGTCCATGCCATTCGTTTGGTTGATCCGGTCGGGTGCGCGATCATAGCCGTGATCAACGGCGTATTGCTGATCAAACCCGCTATAGTGATAGCCGGTCCAACCCCATTCCTCGGGGGCGACAATGCGCGCCGCCGGGTCGACGGATTTCACCATGGCGGCATAATCCCTGACGAGATCCGCCACTTCCTGCGCATGGGCGCCGATCGGCCGAACATGGTTATGCATGCTGTGCCAAACACTCGGCTCATTATCCATTATGTAATAGCGGATACCGTCCTTGTCGGCGGTTCCCCATCGCGCCACCAGGCTGCGGATCCATTCCTGCTGATCTTCGAGGCCTGAGGGCTGCGCCGCGTCGTTGGGATCGTTTCCGGTAATGGGGACGCCGTCGAGAGTCCGCCCGTTGCCGGCCTCGGCGAACCCATGTTCGTCAAAATCCTCCTGCAAGCCGTACGTGCCGATCGAGAAAGCGGCCAGCGGTTTGCGGTCGCGGCCCAGTTTGGCCACCCACCCGATCATCGGCACCGTCATCATCGGCTGAGCGCCGGCCTCCTTGGTCAAGGCGGCAAAGCTCTCGCCATGTTGATCGAAAATATCGTCGCCGGCCGCGAGACTTTCATAGAACCAGTCCCTGCCGGCGTTGCGGGCATTTATGCGCCAGTTATACATACTGGCGCTGTTGCCGCCGGAGCGGTTGAGCGGGACGTTCAACTCGGTCAACTGCGCCGCGGTGGCGTAATTGAGACCGTAGATCAGAGGATTGATCGGTTTCTTGTCGGCCGCAGCATCGACCGAAATCGATACCACGACGCTCGGCTCGGCGGCCAAGGCAGGCGCCGCGAGGGCCAGCAGCACGAGCGGAAATAGCGCGCGCGGGTTCATTCGGTTTCCTTCCACCAATCAGATCCATGCTGCTGCAGCCACAGCCAGACATAGGCGAAAACGGAGAGGATCACCGCGGTTTCGCCTGGGCTCAAGGTTGGCGGGTAGAGGTTGGAAATCAACAGCACGTAAAGAAGATAATCCCGCAGGCTGCCGAGAAAATGGCTGTCGATGTTCCGCTGAATGACGGTTTGATAGAGAAGCAAGCCCCGTATTTCGTAGAACAAAAATAATAAGGCGCCGATCAGGCCGAATTCGAAAATGACGCCCAGCCACGCGATGTCGGCTAGAAAGAAGAAGTGGTTGAAGAAGGCCGACAGACTGTCACTGCTGGTCGGGCTAATGGTGCCGACGCCGAACAGCCAGCGCATCGCGGAGATGCCGAGGAAGTCCGATGCCTTCAGGATCGTCTCGAAGCGCATATCGAAACCGGTGGCGGCGCTGTCGCCGATCAAGGTGCCGAGATTGCCGAAAGCGAGCAATCCCACCACAGCCGCTAGAGCGATGCCCGAAATGAGGTAGCGCAGGAAACCACGGGTGGCGAAAAAACTATTCAGGACGATCACGCCCAAAATGCCGACCAACATCGCTCGGGTCTTGACCAATTCCATTGTCAGGAAGACGCCAGCCACCACGGCCAGGAGCGCGCCGAGCCTGCGTTCACGCAGAAAGCACCGATAATAGTAGAAGATCGCGATGATGCCGAAAAACATCGGCATGCGGATCCGGTTGCCGCGGTGGTCGGCCGAAAACAGCGGCCCTCCCCCTACGGGATAATGCTCATTGTACCAGGCTTGCGGAATCACCGCCCAGAGCACGATCAGGCTGGCGAAGGTAATCAGGCCGCATAGCAAAAATCCCATCTGCATTTCGCGCAATGTGGGCTGCAGCATCAGCAGCAACCCCAGGAATGAGAAGAAATAGAGCATCGGCAACAGCTTCACCTGAGCCGCCAAGCCGGTGAAGAAGTCTTGGTTGAAATAGAAGATGCCGGCGAAGCTCGGCACGATCGTCAGCCAAAGAAAGGATAGTAGGACCTGCCGCGACATGGGGGCCATCGGATAGCGGAAGACCACCAACGCCAACGGCAGCGAGAGGATCGGAAAGGCTTTGGACAGGGCCCACAGCGGCATCAGATCTTTCATGTAGTGGAAGATCTGGCCGAACATCGGCAACGCCGCCAGCAGAATAGCGATCACCCCAGGACGCGACGGTGTCACGTCGGCATTCGCCGGGATCACGCCCCGTCCGTGTGTCGGGAGTTCGCCGGCCTCGTCCCATGATTGGGGAGGAAGGGGGGCGGCAGTTGTCTGGCTCACGGCGGCGCAATGATCGCGGTGGCGGCGGGGTTCTGACTGTTGATCGAGTAGCTGAAGCTGCGTTGGAAGGGGATGATCTTGTTAATGTACTGATCGACCCACAGACCCGCTTCGGCGATCGAGGTCTTGGGAATAAAAATGCTGTCCAGAGGCCGCAATGCGATCGCCTGGGCCTTGTCGCCGGTGCGAATCAACTTGTCGAGATCGACCACCCTTAGCAAGGGCTTGCCGTCCGCGCCCCGCCGGATGATGACAGCCTGACTCGTGCGCGCCGTGTCGAGCGCACCGCCCGCCGCGATCACCGCCTGCAGCGGGTCCATCTTGTTCTGGAGCGGTATTGCACCCGGCTGCCTAACCTCGCCGCCGACATAGACCACCTGGGCATAGCGCCGGATGCTGATCGAAACCGCAGGGTTCTGCGCGATCTTGCGGTCGGTGAGCGCCTGCGAGATGGCTTGCTCGACCTGGGTCGAGGTCTTGCCCGCCGTCGATACCGTGCCCGCGACCGGCAAGGTAAAGTTGTTGTCGGGGCCAATCGGCCCCTCATAATTCAACTCTGCATTGAATGGGAACACCACCGAAAGTTCATCGCCCGGGCCGACGATATAGGCCGGCGGCACGTCGGCCAAAGCATCGAAGGCTTCGGGTTGCTGAAAGCGGGGCGAAACTTCAGCGCAGGCGGCAACGAAAAATACCGCGCTTATCGCAATGGCGCGCAAAAAACCGTTCATGGCAGGACCGTAGCCAGAGATGCTTTATTTTCGATAAAGATCGGGCTTTCGATCTCTTCGTACATGCTTTTTCAATAACTCGGACCCTACGGTTAACAAAATGAACTGTCCCTAACACGACAGTAAGTGGGTCCGAGCGAAAACTTAGTACTTATGCTTGTTTCTCCGAAAGCCATGACCGCAGGCGGCAACGGCCTCGCTCCGTTGCGTTTTTCCATGCGCGACTTCCTGAACACCGCGTTTTATTACCGGTGGACGGCTGTCGCCGCGCTTGCCGGCACGCTCGTGCTCGGGATCCTCCTTGCCCTCCTGGTGCCCCCCTCCTACCGCGCCGAGGCGCGCCTGCTGACGTTGTATGCGGGCTATTACAACATGCAGATCGATGCCACCGGGATTGGCGGCGCCGGCGGATTGCCGGGTTTCGAGACGGGCGGAATCGTTAACGTTGAATCGCAGATTCTGAGCAGTCCGGAACTTCACCGCGCCGTCGTGCAAGAAGAACTGGGGGCGGAAGCGGACGAAAAGACGCTTGATCGTGCCGTGCGCCGGCTCGAAAGCAACTTGTCGATCGAAAAAGTCGATACCGCCAATGTCATCCAGCTGTCCTATCGCGACAAGGACCCGGTCAAGGCGGCGAAAGTCCTAGAGCGGCTGATCGAGCACTATTTCCGCCAGCGCGCCGGCGTCTTTACCGAAGGCCGCGTCGGCTTTTTGGTCCAGCAGCGGGATCGTATTCGTGGCCAGCTCGACAAGGCCAATGCCCAACTGATCGCTTTCCAGCGCAGCCGCGACGCCGTCGATGTCGAGGCACAGATTGCCAGCGCCGTGGCGCTCAACGCGCTTTTGAAACAGCGTGGGATGGAGAACGATGCCGCGCTGGCACAGGACAAGAGTACGCTCGAGAAACTGAAGGTCGAAGCGGCAGGCGTTCCCGCCACGATCGAGCTGTACGAAGACAATTCCGAGGCGGCGCGTGCGATCGGCACCATGCAGCTCACGCTGCTGCAGCTTCAAGCGCGGCGGGCCGATCTCGCGGCACGCTATATGGCAGAATCGCCTTTCGTAACGCAGATTGACGATCAGATCGCCGACCTCGAAAAAGAAATCGAGAAACAGAAATCCTCGGTGGTCAACGCCGTTCGCCGCGGCCGCAACAACTATTATGATACGGTACAGGATCGCATTACGCGCCTGAGCGCGGACGTCGCGGGCCAGGAGGAACGCAAGCAGATCCTCGACAATCAGATCAAGGAAGCCGGCGATCATTTTCAATCCCTGATCACGACCGCCAATCAATTGCGCCGTCTGGAAATCGACCGCGACCTGCTGGCCGACAGCTTCAAAGGTTTTTCACGCGAGGTCGAACAGGCCCGCATCCAGCAGAACCAAGCCGACACCTCGAGCAGCAGCAATGTCCGCATCATCCAGGCGCCGGCCCCGCCCACGCAGCGCAGTAATCCGCCGATCCTGTTCCTTGCCGCCGCATTGGTGATCGGCATCATGATCGCCGCGATTGCAATGTTGGTGCGCACGTCTTTGCGCGAAACCTTCCTCAGTCCGGAAGAGGTCGAGCGCTCGCTTGCCCTGCCGGTGCTCTTTGCCCCGCTCCATTCCGCCGAACCGCCGCAGATGGTGCAGGAACTCCGGCAGGCCCTGCACCAGATGCAGGCCCTGCGCCAAATTCTAGCGCCGCCCGAACCGGCGGCCCCGCAGCGGCGCATGCCGCGCGCCGAGCTGGGCCGCATGGTGGCCGCCATCCACAACAGCACACCCGGGACCGACAAAACCTCGCGCGTCGTGCTGCTACTATCCTCGCGTGACGATGACGGTCTCGACACCGTGGCCATGGCTCTGATCGAGGAACTGGAACGCCGTTCGACGCGCCCGGTGCTCATTCTCGATCTGACGCAGAAGGCCGATCTTTATGGATCGCTTGACGAAGATGGCCTGCTGACATGGCCCGGCGAGACGGGACCCGCGCCGTCCTGGCGCGCCGCGGCCGTAGGTCCCGCCAGTAGCGCCGAGGCGGAGACGACGTTCGATTTCCACCCGGTCGAGAACCATTATATCGTCGTGGGCCGGATCAAACCGGGCGCCAGACTGCCGAGCGGGCGCCAGAGCGCCTACCTGTTCGACCTCCTGCGCCGCGAACATGATTACATCGTCATGCGCGTCCCCCCGGTCAGCCGGTCCTTCGACGGCATCGAAGCGGCGATCCTGGCGGATGCGACCGTGCTGGGCGTGCGGGCTGAAGCCACCCGCAAGCCTGTCGCGCTACAAATGAAAGCGCAAGTGATCGACACCGGCGGACGTATCGTCGGCGTGACCATGACCGGCCGGCGCAGCTATATCCCAGCCTACGTTTACCGCTTCCTCTAAGAGCGCGGAGTTCGCTCAGTTATGAACAAGATCAGCGCCATCCTGCCGGTCAAGACGCGCGGCCGGCATTACGCCGACAATATCGGGCGTTGCGATATTCTTTTTTCGTCGCTGCGGCATTTCACCTCGCCTTCGACCTTCGACAAGATCGTGATCATGGTTCCCCATGACGAATTCGAGGACGTCCGGGGCTATGCCAAAGCGTGGTCTGATTTTCCGGTCGAGGTCATCGACGAATCCCTGCACATGACCGCGTTCCGCGATTTTATGCAGCCGCATCAGATTCGCCCCTGGCATCGTCAGCAGATCATCAAGCTTTACACCCCGGCGGTGATCGATACCGAATATTTCATCGTGTTCGACCCCGACGTCTTTGCCGTCCACCGGTTCGACGCAGACACGCTTATTCCCGGCGGACGCGCGTTGACCTATCCGCAGCCGCGCATGCGCGAGCCGGATTTCTGGCGCCCCTCCTCGCGGCTCTTGCAGCAGGACCCTCATCTCGACCGCGACGGTATCTGGTGGACTCCGGCGATTCTTTCTTCGACGTTGTGCCGCAGCCTGCATCGGCGCCTGGAGGAACTGCATCATCAGGATTGGATGCGGGTTCTGCTGTCGAACTACACGATAAACTGGACCGAATATACGCTTTACTGGCTCAATGCCGAGCGTGAAGGCCTGCTCGACCGCTATCATGCCGTGTCGCCGCCGGGACAGCGTTCGGTGCATGCGTCGGACAGCGTATGGTTTGCCGGCAAGGGCGGGCGAAATCTCGACGAGTGGCAAGCGGAACATCATTTTTCCGAGAAGGCCGACGGTCTATTCGCGGTGGTGCAGAGCAACACGTTCATTTCGCCGGCGCGGGTGGCCGAGAAACTGCGGCCCTTCTTCCCCATCACCATCCAACCTTATGAACGGCATCAGAGCTTGTCCCTGAAGGCGCGCGAGCTTTATTCCGCTATCATTCGCCGAGCGATGAAAAAGTTGCGAGGGAGCCGGTGATGCGGTTTCCGCTGCTTGCGGCATTGGCCGCCGTGCTGCTTGTGGCGGCGCCGGTGGACTCGTGGGGACAGGGCACCACGATCCGCCGGGCGATGCATATCTGGGGCGGACCGTTGCACCGGGAATATCTCGGCTGTCTCAATTGCGACAGGCTGGATGTTTCGTCGGTGTTCAACACCTATGGCGCGATGGGTTGGGACAATGAATACGCCAATCACAGCCGCTTCGCGCGCTACCGTGCGCCCCATGATCGCTACTCAGCGTGCGATCCCTATGCCGCCGAGCCGCCAATCTTGAAGGATACGTCCTTGACCACCTACGGGGTGCTGAGTGTGTCCACCACCCGCGCCGACAGCATCTGCGGTCCGAAGGGCACGCCGACGATCTGCCAAGTCCTCAAAGCCACCTGCGCCAAGGCCAATCCGTGAGCAATCGACGTATTTTCGGCCTCAGCATTAGTTCCCTGACGGCCGGCCAGATCGCCGACAAGGTCGTCGATGTCCCTCCGCCCGGCGACGGACCGAGCTTGATCGTTACGCCGAATATCCAGCATGTCGCGCTGTTGCACGGCAATCCCGCCTTCCGGCGGGCCTATGACCATGCCGCGGAAATCGTCTGCGACGGTTTTCCGGTCCATTACTATGCCAGACTGCGGGGCGCGCCCTCACCCGGCCGGGTGACAGGATGCGATATCGTCATGGACATCATGCGCCGCCGTTCTTTTCCCGCGCGGCATCGCTTTTTCTTCGTCGTCGACAACCAGGCGGCCGCCGCCGCGACCCGCGCCTGGGCGGAGGAACGCGGCCTCGCCAGCCAGACGGCGGTGCCGGATTTTGGCTTCGAGACGGACGCCGCGCGCAGCGACGCGCTGATCGAGGCGATCCGCGCGCATCGCACGACCATTCTGTTCATGGGGCTCGGCGCGCCGAAGAGTGAGATCTTCGTCGACGCGCACCGCGACCGCTTGCCCGCGTGCTGGGCGCTGTGTGTCGGCCAAGCGGTGAAGATGGCGCTGGGTCTGACCCCAACGCCGCCCGGCCTGGTGAAGGCGCTCAATCTCGAATGGGCGTGGCGCATTATCCTGGAGCCGCGCCGTATGATCGGACGTTACGTCTTTTCGGCGGGCGGTTTCCTCGCCGCCGTGGTGCGGGATTTGCGATGAGCGGGGAAACTCACCCAGCCCAGCGCAAGGCTATTATCCCACCGACATATTAAGCATTGTTTTCATGCGCTTTGGGCCGGGCCTCGCGTGAGCCGACCCTGCCTTCGCGGCAACCGGCCGCGCGAACGATCTTCACATGCTCACATACAATGGGAAACGCCGTGACGCCGCCAAATGAATGAGGCGGGCTCGGTCGCGAAGCCGTTCACGGCCGCCGCAGCGCTCATGCTCGCCGCGGCCGGCGGAAATCGTGAAAAACAGGGGGACCTTTCAGCCCCCCTGCTCCATCTCGCGCTGTCCTAAATCAGCTTCGGATCCATGCCGCGGCCCGAGATCTGCACGTCGAAACCATCCGGATCGACGATATGGAAGCTATTGTCCGTATCCGGGCGCGGATCGAAGCCACGGCGTTTCAACTCGGCTTCCACCGCCGCTTTGTCCCAGGTGTCGATCGTGTAGGCCACATGATCGATGGTGCCCGGCGCGCGGCCGTCGCGGGCGTTGCGCGCCACGACGAAGCTGTTGCCGAACTCGAGGAAGCACTGGGTCTTGTTGTTGTCGTGCGACGGGGTCATCCCCATGAGATCCTGATAGAAGGCCGCCGTCTTCTTGTAATCCTTCACATTGTAGGACAGGTGATTGACGGCCACCGTCTTAAAACCCTTGTTCGGCTCGGCCGCGATCACCGGCGCGGCGGAGGCCGCCGCCGTGACCGCCAATGTTGAAATGAGTTGGCGGCGCGACATTTTGCCGCGCTCGAAATCGCCCAGCAGTTTCGAAATGACTTCTTCCATGGCGTCCTCCCTTGTTCGATGCCGCCAGGATGGTGGCACGAATCCCGCCCCGCCCGGGAGACCAGAACGCCTCGCTTCACTGCTCCGTGAAGACAAAAAAACAGGGGGCCCGGTGGGCCCCCTGTCATCTCGTTTCCTTGAAGGATCCCTTAGGCGAGGATTTCGCCGATTTCCTTCGAGGTGAGGTTGCTCTTGGTGCCCCACGACGGAACGTCGAGGCCCATGATGCGCATCGCCGTGTAGCCGAGGCGCGTCGTCGCGGTGGCGCCACCGTCGATGTGCAGACCCGACTTCACCTTGCCGCCAGCGCGGCCAGCGGTGAACAGGGCCATACCGTCGAGCGCGTGAATGCGCGCGAGGCCGTGGTCGCTGTTCGCCATGATGAAGCAGTTATCGAGCAAGCTGCCGGCGCCTTCCTTGAACTCCGCGAAGGACTTCACGTAGTAGGCCCAATTTTCCATCGCGCGGCGCGTGAACCACGAGCAGGTCGGCTGGTAATCGAGGGCGGTATCCCACGGCTCTTCATGCGTCGCGGTGTGGGACGGCTTCTCGAAGCCGGCCTTCGTCGCACTGTTGCCGCCGTAGGACATATTGAACACGCGGGTCTGATCGCAGGCCACGGCCATGACCATCAGATCGGTGATGATCTTGTGGCGCGAGGCGATGATCGTGACGTCGGAGCCAACCTTCGTGTCTTCCTTGAGGTTGCCCGGCTTCTTACAGGCCGCGATCGGTTCCGGCTTGGTGAGCTGCTGGTCGAACTGCTTTTCCAGATGACGCAGACCGGTGAAATACTGATCGAGACGCGCCTTGTCGTCGGCGCCGACGGACTTCTCGAGGTCCTTCACATCATCGAGAACGCCGGAGATGGCGCTCTTGCGCACCATGACCTTCGGGCTCGGCGTGAACGTCGGCGCGTTCGGGTCTTGGAAATCCGGCCCGAACAGACGCGAGTAGAACTTGAGGCCCGAGACTTCCGAGGCGTTCGGGGTCGTCGGGTTGTCGTAGGAGAAGGTGTCGCGCGCGTTGCCGTCGGCGGACGCCGTCAGCATCTTGTAACGCGTGGTGCGGCCGATTTGGTTGGCGATGGTCACGTCCACGGTTTCACCGGGGATGTTGCCGCCGGTCATCGGAGCCGTGCCGGTACGCGAGATCACCCAGCCCGAGAAGTGGCAGAGATTCGGCGCGTTGTCGCGGAACGCGGTGTAGTTCGTCAGCACGTTGAAGTGCTGCTGCACCGGTTTCAGCGCTTCCATTTCCGGCTTCATGTCGTAGCCGGCGCCGAACTTGTTCGGCACGAAGGCCGCCTTGGCGATGCCGAGAGCCCAGTACCAGGTGCCGAAGCGCACCGGCATCGGACGGCCATCGGCCATCGCGTCACCATTGCCGTTCAGGTAGGCGTTCAACAGCGGCAAACCAACCGTTACGGCGCCGCCACCCAGCATGCCGCGAAGGACCCGACGTCTATTGAAGTCGTACATGATGCTTGTCTCCCTTAGTGAGTGGCCGGTACGGCCGAAGCGGTTTTCGCCTCGCCCGCGGCCGGAGCCGCTTCTTTGAATTCCGAAAACGATTTGCTCAACGCGACCGTGCGCAGAAGATCGGGTACGCGATAGCCCGCCTGCTCAAAGCGCGCGTTCAAGAACTTCAGCATCTCGGCATCGTCGTTCGTCGTCTGGCTGCCGGTGCCGTAGGCGTAGACTCGCTTCACCAGACACGAGGTCAGACTGGGATGGTCATGCAGCGCGGCCGCAAGCCCCACGACGTTCGTGTACTGTTTGCCATCGAGATTGCCGCTGGCATCGATGGTCGCACCGCGTTCGCTCGTGCGGTAACGGCCCGAGCCGTCGAAGTTCTCCATCGCCAGGCCGATCGGATCGGTGATGCGATGGCAACCGGCGCACACCGGGTTCTCGAGGTGGAAGTTGACGCGATCACGCTGCGTCTTGTGCTCCGACTTCGGGTTCTCGAGCGCCGAGAAATCGACGTTCGCGGGCGGACGCGGAACCGGCTGGCACAGCAGGAGTTCACGCAGCGCCTTGCCGCGCAACGTCGGCGAGCTGCGGCCCGGATGCGAATGCGAGGCCAGGAAGCTGATGTGCGTCAGCACACCGGCGCGCGGGCTCGAGTCCGGGAATTGGTACTCGATCCAGCCCTTGGTCGTCGGCAGCTGGTACAGCGCGGCCAGCGGCGGCGACAGGAACGTCGTGCGCGTTGTGTACAGGTCGCGGTAATCGCCCTTCTTGGTGATCAGGTGATCGACGACCGTGCGCAAAGTCTGCTCGCGGGCGTCTTCGGCCGTGAGACCGGTGAACGCCGGGTACACCAGCGCGTCCTTGGCCAGCGTGGTCATCTTCTCGAAGTCGTACATGTCGTCGAAGAAGGCACGCAGCCCGTCCTTGAGACGCGGGCTCGCGATCATCATGTCGACGATCTTGGCACGCCCCTTCTCGGTCTGGATCTCGCCCGTTTCGGCGGCCTTCAAAAGCGCTTCGTCCGGCGCCGCATCCCACAGGAAGTAGGACAGACGGGACGCCAGCGAATAGCCGTCGAGGCGCATATGACCCGGGTTCTTCGGATCGGGCTCGGCCGTCTCGGCGATCAGCATCGCCTTCGGGCTCATGAGGACTTCTTCAATGGCGACCGCGAGGCCGGCATAGAAGTCGCCGAGTTTGTCGGCGCTGCTGTTGGCGTGACTGACCAGCTCGGCCAGCTTGTCCTTCTCGAGCGGGCGGCGGAACATCAGGCGGCCGACGCGGTTCAGCACCTGCGACGCGCAAGCGGCATCGGCGGCCTTCTCGTTGGCGGGCTTACAGGTAATGACGAAGTTGCGGCGCGTGGGTTCGATCACCTGCGCGGCGACGAACTGCGCGGTTTTCTGATACAGCTCGAGCTGAGTATCGTTCACGCCCGCGCGCGAGGTGCCGAGGCGCAGGAGGCCGTCGACGCGTTCCACAGGCGCGAATTCCACATCCGGACGCACGTCGGCGCCGAATACATAAGCCAGCGTGTTGAGATACTGATCGCGCGTGATCAAGCGCAGGCGCGGCTCGGCCCCCGAAGACGCCGGTTCCGCCACCGCGGCGACTTGTTTGGCCGCCGCGGTCTTGGCTCCATCACTGCCCGCCGGTCCTGAGCAGCTTGCGAGCGCGAAAGCGGCCACAAGACCGATCGCACTGCCGCGCAGGAGCGAAGAGAAACGTACTTTTGAAGACACTAACAAACCCTCCGTTACTCGCGTGTGCGCGCTTCGGTCGCGGCGGCTTCCGCCGACTGCGTTCCGTGATTGACCATACCGGCGACCTGCGCACCGGGGTGTTGCACAAACACATGCACGAACTTCACGTCGAGCGCCGTGGAGATCGCGGTGTTCTGGCCGTTCGCATCCGGGAACGCGTCGGCATTCTTCATCAGCGCGCGGTACAGGGTCGGGCCGGCCGTGCCGCCGTAGGCCTGGTGACGGGAGTCACGGGTCTTGTGCGAGTGATAATACCAAGTCCACACATCGGCATAGCCGCCCATGTAGCCGTTCGCCTGCGTATCCGTCAGGTTCAGCTGGAAACGCATGTCGCGGTAAAGGATGTCCGGCGCGCCGTCGCGCGGTGCATACACCGAGGCCGCCGGCATGATCAGGTCCTTGGCTTCCGTGGTCAGGACGCCGTCCTTGATCTTGCCCTTGAAGGCCGTGATGTAGCGCTTGCCCCAACGCGTATCGAGCGTCTGCGACCCCCCCGGCAGATATTCATTGCCGGTGGCGTCGGTGATCAGACGGTCGTTACCGCGGTAGGTGGTGACGGTCACATCATCGTCGTTCTGCAGACTATCGACGTCCGTCAGTTCGATGACGAAGATGTTGTAGGCGGCGCGGCGCCATTGCGGCGTCAGCGTCGAAGTCTGGCCGTCGCGGTAGTTAAACGTGCAACCGACGGTACGATAAATCTGGTTGTCGATGCCCTTCTCGCCGGTGTCGGGATCGACATAGTCATTCGGGCCAACCTTACCATCGAGGTTCATGCCGCGGCCGACCTTACCCTGCACTTCGTAGTACGGGACGTCCAATTCCTTCTTGGTCGGGTTCCACAGCTCGCCCTCCCACGCGAGGCGCGTGCCTTCGACAGTGCGCTCGCCGTTCTCGGGATAAAGCTTCTTGAACTGCTCCGGCGGACCGTCGTTCAGCGCCACCGGGCACTGGGTCTTCGCGTCCTTGGCCTGATAGATCGAGCGGTTCTCGAATACCATCACATAGCCGATGGAACGGTTCTGCACGCCGAGCGCGCCTTCTTTCGCGGCCGGTTGTGCGGCCGCCTGTTGCGCGCTGGCGCTCCCCGCCGTCAGCGCGAGGCTGGCAGCGACGGCAAACGCAGAGACCTGAGTGGACAAAATGATGTGTTTCATCGGCGGCCGCTCCCTGAAGTGTCCATATACTGTTTGCGATACTCCTCGCGGGTGAAGAAGGCGTGGAATCCATTGATCCACCCGTTGTTCTCACCCCACGAGTCCCCGTACGAATCCCCGGGGTTCGTGTCCTTGAAGAAGTAATACACAGGCCGGTCGCGATACGTCCAAATGCGCGTCGCGTTCGGCGCGCCCTCTTCGACGTACTTACCGGTGCTCGTGTCGATCGTCTTGATCTGCCAGATGCGCGAGGTCGAGCGCTCGTTCGCGTTCGCGGTCACGTAGGGGAACTGCGTGACGCAGCGCTTCGGATCGCCGCCGCCGCAGATCGCGAGACGGTATTTCTGATTCAGCGACGGGTGATCGCAAATCTGCTGATCAAGCGTGTCGTCGATGCAGGTGTAAATATATATGGTGCGGCCTTCGGCATTGGCCAGCACCTGACCGCCGGGGGCGTCCTGAACCGCAAAACCCTTTGGGAACGCCGGCGCGGGTTGTGTGAACACATTGTGCCAGCCCGGGATGTCCGAGCCATGGAACGCGGCGCGCTGTTCTTCTCCGACCAGCGAATAAAGCGGCTTCTTGCGATACGTCCACTGGAACACGCCCGGAGAACGTTCGATCACGCCCCAATCGCCATGCACTTTCGGCGCAGACGCATGCGCGAGCATCGGCGCGAAGGTTTCCTGGCAGGCCGCATCGCAGTTCGACTTGTTGGCCCCATCGCGGTCCCACACATAAACCGAGAACCCCTTGATGTCGGTGAGCATGCGGCCCAACGGCAGGGTCACGACCTCAAACTGCGCGGGCACATCGGCTTCCGGGCCGATCGGCTTGCGCTTCGCGCCCGAATCACCGCCCGCATGCAGCTTGCCCGAATCGAACACATCGCCTGGCTCGCGGTCGAGAACGGAGGTGTAGGCGGCCAGACCGTCATAAGCCCACTGCTTGGCGCCGTCCGGACGCTCGACGATGGTCCACTTCCCAACCGGCTTCGCGCCGGCATCGGCGAGGAACGGCGGCCACATCGACGTACAAGACGGACGCGTATTGACGTCCACTTCGATGAGGTTGGGCGGATAGGGTTCGTGGAAACCCGCGGTCACCCGCGTGACTTTGTCGGTGCAGGTCGGCTTGCCTTCACGCTCGCCGCGCACACCCTGGTCGTTCTGATCGTTTTCCGGCCACACATACAGCGTATGGCCCGCCGCGGTCGCGAACACGGGACCGTCGACCTCGGTGCCGAGCACTTGAACGCCGGCGGGCATGAGCTCGGCGATGAAGGCCTCGACCGGCACTTTGCTTTTCTGGGTCTGCGCATACGCGCCAGCGCCCGCAAACATGACAACGGCGGCCGCAGCAAAATGCGTAGCGCAACGAAGGTTCAGCATGCCTCTCCTCATTTGAACCAAAGCCCTTTTTGGGCGAATACAGCTTGAGCGCAGGCACGTTATTTCGGACGTGCCCCTCCTCGCTCCAAAGCGATTGTTTCTTTTACCACAGTGTGTGTGGTTTCCGCCCAGCTTTTTACAATTTCATCACGAAAAATCTTCGTGAATTCAAAGGCCTCGCCGACCAATCGGCGGTCCTCCGCGCAAGGTCGCCAGATGTGCCCAAAAATGTAACAACCCGCCCCTAATAGGCTGGTATCACTGAACGAATCATGGCTTCGACGCAGCGCACAAATACAAGACGCCACACCACAGACACGCGTTCGGCAAAAACCTGCTCGGCGAATTATTGCCGATACACGCGTGTAACAGAAAGAAAAAACCTCAGCCCTAGGCCGCAAATCGGACCCAAAGCGCGCCTCAGCGCCCGCTGATCGCCAGAGTCGGGGGGCTAGGCCGCGCTTTCCGGCGCGCGCAGATACGGCTCGACTTTGCCCTTGAGCGTGATGGTCATCGGATTGCCACGGCGGTCGAGCGTCTTACCGGCCGCGACTTTGATCCAGCCTTCACTGACGCAATATTCCTCGACGTTATTCTTCTCGACACCGTTGAAGCGCACGCCCACGTCCTTTTTCAGGACCTCTTCGTTGTAGTGCGGGCTCTGCGGATTGACGGACAGACGGTCGGGAAGTGTTTCGGTCATGCGTAAACTCGTCGTTGGGGTCGCCCTGCTCCGCTGGAGCTACGCAGGGCATCCTGCTTCGCGCCTACGATGCAGACAATCCTGCGAAGCGCCGGAGGCGCGAAGCAGGATGGTGGAGGGAGAAGGATTCGAACCTTCGTAGACATAAGTCGGCAGATTTACAGTCTGCTGCCATTGACCGCTCGGCCATCCCTCCATGAACCTAAGCATCTGGCATAACTCAAATTTTCGCCACGCGGGCGTACGCCTGAGATCATGCCGCAGCGCGACTTTGTGAGACCGCGCCTACCGCTTCGTTCGCGGCGCGTTCTAAAGGCTTCGGCGGCGAACGCCAAATGTTTTTTTTCAACGCGTTATTCGGCGTCTAAGTTTCGGGAATCTCGGCAAAAGCCGAAAATAAAACACGCCGCATGGTCCTTACTTGTCAACGCGCGCGAACATCGTTACGCCGGGCTCAAAAGGACCATCCAAAATGTCAAAACACCCTCGTTCTCAAAGGCCTGGATCAAAAGGCGGGCCGCAGGGCCGCCGCTCGACCCCGCTGGCCGAGCGCCAACCGGGCCGCCCTGAGTCTCCGCGCGGCGAGCGCAAGGACGCGCCGGCCCATAAATCGGGTGAAGTCTGGCTTTACGGCCATCACGCGGTCGCCGCCGCCATCACCAATCCCTCCCGCAAGGTTCTGCGGCTTATGGGCACCGCCGAAGCCCTCGCGAAGCTGGCCGCGGACGCGGGCGAGCTTGGCAATGCGCGCACCTGTTCACGCCGCGAGATCGACGCGGTTGTCGGCGAAGACGCCGTGCATCAGGGCATCGCGATGCTCACGCGCGCGCTCGATCACAATCTCACCGACGTGCTCGAGCTTTCGAGCGCCAATCCCAACGCGTGCATCATGGTGCTCGATCAAGTCACCGATCCGCACAACGTCGGCGCCATCTTGCGCTCGGCGGCGGCGTTCGGAGCGGTCGCGGTGATCGCACCGGACCGCCACGCACCCGAGGAAAACGGCGTCATGGCGAAATCGGCGTCCGGCGCTCTGGACAAGATTGCCTACGTGAAAACCACCAACCTCGTGCGCGCGCTCGAGGAGATCAAGGAACACCAGTTCTGGGTCGTCGGCCTCGACGCCCACGCCAAGGACATGGTCGGCCAAGTCAAACTCGGCGGCCGGATCGCGCTCGTGCTCGGCGCCGAGGGCGAAGGCGTGCGCCGCCTCGTGCTCGAAACCTGCGATCACGTCGCGAAGCTGCCGATGGCCGGCGATATGGAAAGCCTGAACGTCTCCAACGCCGCCGCCGTCGCGCTTTATGAAAAAGTGCGCCAGGACGCCGGGAAATAGCGGGTATTTACGGGAGTTGCCCTTTTGAGGGCCCGGCCCTATTTTCCCGGCCTCTTTGAATGGGTATGCCGGATTAGCTCAGCGGTAGAGCAGCGGTTTTGTAAACCGAAGGTCGGGGGTTCAATCCCCTCATCCGGCACCATTTCCCGCGCCCCGTCTACGCCTCGTAGCCGAATTCCTCGAAATCCGACCGGTAGAGCCGGTGGACGATGGCGCGGAGCTCCGGCGAATAGGGATCTCTCTTCTCGCGCCGCGAGGCGTTCTCCCGCGGCAGCGCCGCCTCGTCGAGGACGC
>Ga0102832_1001111_pt1 | contig 23914 bp, 23 predicted proteins | sample EBPBio282013_DNA_FD_88942 | JGI IMG/M metagenome (GOLD analysis project Ga0102832, IMG submission 88942) | Wastewater treatment Type I Accumulibacter community from EBPR Bioreactor in Madison, WI, USA - Reactor 2_5/28/2013_ DNA (Illumina Assembly) | ecosystem: Engineered > Bioreactor > EBPR >... | reverse complement strand
GAGACCCGGCCGTCGTCCTCGAACCGGCGCGTTCGCGGCTTGCCGACGTCGTGCATGAGGGCGGCGAAGCGCAGCACGAAGTCCGGCGCGGTGACCGGCTCGTGCGAGGTCTCGAGGTCGATCGCCTGCTCGAGCACGGTGAGGGTGTGCTCATAGACGTCCTTGTGGCGGTGGTGCTCGTCGACCTCGAGGGCCAGCGCCGGCAGCTCCGGCAGCACGAGCTCGGCGAGGCCGGTCGACACCATGAGGGTGAGGCCGGCCCGGGGGTGGGCGCCGAGCACCAGCTTCACCAGCTCGTCGCGCACCCGCTCCGCCGACACGATCGCGAGGCGGCCGTACATCGCCTCCATCGCCGCGACGACCTCGGGCGCGACGTCGAAGCCGAGGGTCGAGGCGAAGCGGGCGGCCCGCATCATCCGCAGCGGGTCGTCGCTGAACGACTCCTCCGGGGTGCCGGGCGTGCGCAGCACCCGGCGGCCGAGGTCGCCGACGCCGTCGTGCAGGTCGACGAGCTCCCACGACGGGAGGCGCACGGCGAGGGCGTTGACGGTGAAGTCGCGGCGGACGAGGTCGTCGGCCAGCGAGTCGCCGTAGGTCACCTCCGGCTTGCGCGACGCACGGTCGTACGCCTCCGCCCGGTAGGTGGTGATCTCGAGCTTGTGGTCGCCCTTGCGGACCCCGACGGTGCCGAACGCGATGCCGACGTCCCACGTCGCGTCGGCCCAGCCGGACACGACCTCGAGCACGCGCTCGGGCCGGGCGTCGGTCGTCAGGTCGAGGTCGTCGACGACGCGCCCGAGGAACGCGTCGCGGACCGGGCCCCCGACCAGCGCCAGCTCGTGGCCGGCGCCGGCGAACAGGGTGCCGAGCTCCTCGACCACCGCGGCCCGCTCGCGCAGCAGCGCCAGCGCGGCGCGCTGGTCGAGCACGGCGGCGCCCGGCGCCTCGCTCGCGGAGGCTCCGGGTGAGGTTCGCGACTCGGGGGGCACGACGGCACAGCCTAGGCGAGGCGGTCGCGCGGTTATCGTTGCCCGTATGTCCGGCTCCCCCCGTCCCGCGCCCCCCGCGGGCGGACGGCCGAACCAGCCGGCGCGCCGCCTGACCCGCGTCGACGAGGTGTCCGCAGGCGGCCTCGTGGTCGACCGCAGCGGGGGCGAGCCCCGCGCCGCCCTCATCGCCCGGCACGACCGGCGCGGCCGTCTCGTGTGGTCGCTGCCCAAGGGCCACGTCGAGGCCGGGGAGACCCCCGAGGACGCCGCGATCCGCGAGGTCGAGGAGGAGACCGGCATCCGCGGCACCGTGCTCGCGCCGCTCGGCGTCATCGACTTCTGGTTCGTCGCCGAGCAGCGCCGCGTGCACAAGACGGTGCACCACTTCCTGCTGCAGGCCCAGGGCGGCGAGCTCTCCGACGAGGACATCGAGGTCGTCGAGGTGGCCTGGGTGCCGCTCGACCAGGTGCCCGCGCAGCTGGCCTACGCCGACGAGCGGCGGCTGCTGGAGAAGGTCGACGGCCTGCTCGCCGACCACGACGCCGGCCTGCCCCGCCCGCGCGGCGCGGACCACGACGCGGACAGCGCCGACCCCGCATGACGCGCAGGCCCGCCCGCGCCGCGCTGCTGCTCGCCGCGGCGGCGGCGGCAGCACTGCCGCTCGCCCTGGTGTCCCCGGCCTCGCCCGCCGGGGCCGGGGCGACTGTCACGGCGCCCCTGGCCGACGCGGCCGAGGCAGACCCGCTCGAGGTTCACCTCACCGAGCAGGTGCCCCTCGAGCCCCGGCCCGGCGACACCCTGACCATCACCGGCTACGTCGTGAACACCACCGACGTCGGGGCGCGCGACGTCACCGTGCGCCTGCGCCTCTCGCCGACGCCCGTGCGCAACCGCTCGGAGATCCCGCTGATCCTCGCCGGCGACGCGGGCCGCGAGGGCGTCGCCGTCGACTCCACCCTCACCCCGGTGTCGGACCGGATCGCCCCCGGCGGGCGGGCGGCCTTCACCCTCGAGGTGCCCCTCGACGACCTCTCGCTCACCCGGATCACGCCGGAGGTCCGCGTGCTCGCCGTGGAGTCGGCCGCCGACCTCGACGACGACGGCCGGGGCGCGGTGCAGACGGGGCTCGCGCGCACGTTCCTGCCGTGGTTCCCCGATCCCGCCCAGGTGCAGCCCACCCGGGTCGTGCTGCTCTACCCGCTCTCGGCCGCGCCCGCGCGGCTGGCCGACGGCGTCTTCCTCGACGACCGGCTCGGCGAGGAGGTCGCGCCCGCGGGCCGGATCACGCGCCTGCTCGACGCTGCGCAGGCCGGATCCACCGGGGTCAGCTGGGTGGTCGACCCCGCGCTGCTCGAGTCGCTCGAGGACATGGCCGACGGGTACCGGGTGCGTGGCGAGGGCGGCGAGAGCGTGGACGGCGCGCACGCCGCCGACGCGGCGACGGCCCTCGAACGGCTGCGCTCCCTGACCGCGGCGGCCGACGTCGTGTCGTCGGCGTACGGCTTCCCCGACGTGGTGGCGCTGCACCGGGCGGGTATGGACCTCGACATCGCGCTCGCCGGCAGCACCGGCGGCGACGTCGTCGAGCGCGTGCTGGGCCGGCCGGTCGCTGCTGGGCCCGCCTGGCCGGTCCGGGGGCTCTCCGACGACGGCACCCTCGACGCGCTGCGCGCGGCCGGGTCGCGCAGCGTCGTGCTCTCGGCGACGTCGCTGCCCCCCGCCGAGGAGCTCTCCTACACGCCGAGCGGCTCGGTGGACCTCGCGACCGGGGTGTCGCCGCTGCGGGCGGTGCTGGCCGACCCCGCCGTCTCGCTGCTCGTAGCCGCCCCCCGCCGCGACCCGGCCGCGGGCCTGGCCGACCCCGTGGTGCGCCGCCAGACGGTCATCGCCAACGTCGCGATGACCACCCTCGAGCTGCCCTCGACCGCGCGCACGCTGGTGGTGGGACCGGACACCTGGTGGGCCGCGGATCCGGCCGCCACGGAGGGTCTCGTGGCGACGCTCGACAGCCCGTGGTCGTCGGCCGAGCGCCTCACGGCCCTGCTCGCGGGCGAGGCGAGCGAGGTGCCCCGCGCCCGGGCCGACTACCCGGCAGCGGCGCAGGAGGCCGAGCTGTCGCCGGCCTACCTGCGCGCAGTGCGCGCGGCCCGGCAGCAGCTCGCCGAGCTGCGGTCGGTCGCGCCCGGGACGACCCCAGCCGAGGGCCAGACCCGCAGCGCCGGCTTCGAGGCGGCGCTGACCAGGACCGAGTCCGGCGCGTGGCGGCGCGACCGCGCCCAGGGCCGCCAGCTGCTCGGCATCACCGCGCAGCAGATCGGCGCCGAGATCGAGCAGGTGCGCATCCTGTCGCGCGCACCCGTGACCCTGCCGGGCGAGACCGGCGTCATCCCGCTCACCGTCGCCAACGACCTCGACCGGCCCGCCAAGGTGGGCGTGCGGCTCACCGGCACCCCGTCGGTGCGGTTCCAGGCCGAGCCGATCGAGCCGGTGACCATCCAGCCCGGGCAGAAGCAGACCTTCGACGTCTCGGTCACTGTCGTGGGCGCCGGCCCGGTCAGCGTGCAGGTCGCGCTGCTCACCCCGGAGGGCGACGTCTTCGGCCGCCCGGTGACCACCGAGGTGCGCTCCGCCGCCTACGCCCGCGCGGCGCAGGGCGTCGTGATCGGCCTGTTCGGCATCCTCGTCGTGCTGCTCGGGATCAACTTCGTGCGGCGCCGCCGGGCCGGGCGCGCCGCGCCCGAGGGCTCCGGCACAGACGGCACGGACGGCACCGGCGAGGGAGGCGCGGCGTGAGCGACGAGCAGCGCGACGCAGCCCGCCGTCCGGCGCGCGACGACGGACGCGACGCGGTCGAGGGGCTCGAGGGCGCGCTCGACGCCGGCCCGCTCGACGAGGCGGTCGACGAGGCGGCGGGCCTCGACGCCATCGACGCCATCGACGCGGTCGATGCCGCGGGCGCGGGGCAGGCTGGCCCCGGGGCCAGCGTCATGCGCTCGAGCGTGCTCATGGGCACCGGCACGGTGCTCTCCCGCGTCGGCGGCGTGCTGCGCGGCATCGCGCTCGCGGCGGCGCTCGGCGCCGGCGTCGTCGCCGACATGTTCACGCTGGGCAACACCCTGCCCAACGTCGTCTACATCCTGCTGATCGGCGGCGCGCTCAACGCGGTGTTCATCCCGCAGCTCGTGCGCCACATGAAGGACGACGCCGACGGCGGCGACGGCTACGCCGACCGGCTCATCACCGTGGTCGGCGTCGCGCTGCTCGCGGTGTCGGTGATCGCGGTGCTGCTCGCGCCGTGGCTCGTGCGCATCTACGCGACGCCGAAGTACACCCAGGAGCAGCTCGACCTCGCCGTCGCGTTCGCCCGGTTCTGCCTGCCGCAGATCTTCTTCTACGGCGTCTACGCGATGCTCGGCCAGGTCCTCAACAGCAGAGGCCGGTTCGGCGCCCCGATGTTCGCGCCGCTGGTCAACAACGCGATCGCCATCGCGGTCTTCGTGCTGTTCATCGTCGTCGCCGGCCCGGAGGCCGGGGCCGACGGGATGCTCGAGCCCGACCAGGTGGCGCTGCTGGGCATCGGCACCACGCTGGGCGTGGCCCTGCAGGCGCTCGTGCTGATCCCGGTGCTGCTCGGCGCCGGCTACCGCTACCGCCCGCGCTTCGACTGGAAGGGCGTGGGCCTGTCGACCGCCGGCAGCCTCGCGTTCTGGACCGTCGGCCTGGTGCTGGTCAACCAGATCGCCTACGCCGTCATCGTGCGGCTGGCCACCGGCGTCAACGCGGCGTCGGCGCAGAACGACCTCACCGCCGCGGGCCTCACGGTCTACACCAACGCCCACCTCATGTTCGTGCTGCCGCACTCGGTGATCACAGTGTCGATCGTGGCGGCGCTGCTGCCGCGCATGAGCTCGGCGGCCCACGACCGCCGCTTCGCGGACCTCTCGGGCGACGTCGGTGCGGGCATGCGCTCGACGGCGTCGCTCATCGTGCCGTCGGCGGTCGCCCTCATGGTGCTCGGCACCCCTGCCGGCGTCGTGCTGTTCAACTACGGCCAGACCTCGACCGCCTCGGCCCAGGTCACCGGCACGCTCGCCTCGGTGTTCGCCCTCGGCCTGCTGCCGTTCTCGCTGTACTACGTGATCCTGCGCGGCTGGTACGCGCTGGAGTCGACGCGCACCGCGTTCTTCAGCGCGATCCTGCTCAACGGCCTCTGGCTGGCCGTCGCGGTGCCGCTGTTCACCTGGATCTCGAGCACCTCGGACGGCCCGGCCGCGCTCGCCGCGCTCGCCTTCGGCTACGTCGCGTCGTACTGGCTCACGCTGCTCGTCGCGTGGTGGGTGCTCGCCCGGCGCATCGGCGGCCTGCAGACCGGGCGCACCCTGCGCACGGTCGGGCGGATCACGGCCGCCGGTGTCGCCATGCTCGCCGTCATGGTCGCGCTGCGGTGGGGCTGGTCGCAGGTGCTGCCGGGCCAGAGCCGCATCAACGCGCTCAGCTCGATCGTGGTCATCGGCGGCCTCGGCGGCCTCGTCTACCTGGCTGCTGCCCGCGCCCTGCGCATCGGCGAGGTGACCGAGGTGCTGTCCCTCGTCCGCAGGCGCCTGCCCGGACGTCGCTGAGGCCGCGTCGACCCCTCGGGGGCGCGCCGGCGACCCGCTCCATGCGTCCTGACCTGCGACGACGCGGCCCCCCGAACGGCCGTAGCCGATGCCTGCGGCCTGCGCCGGAGGGGTGAACCGGCTCGCGGGGGGCGCGCCTCCGGCTCAAGAACGGCTCTCGGAGTGCCGACGAGCGCACCGTGGCACACCCGAAGGCGGAGACGACCGAGCCCGCGGCCGAGCGGCGCGACCGGCACAGCCGGCGCGGCGACGGCGGCGTCGTGCTGGTCAGCACGCTGGCCAAGGTCGTGCTCACGGTCGCCATCGTCGGGACCGTCGGCTACGACGCCATCTCCATCGGCGCCACCCACCTGCAGACCGAGGACCACGCCCAGCAGGCGGCCATCCTCGCCCGGGACGCCCTCGTCACGAAGAAGACGCAGAAGGCGGCCTACGCCGCGGTCGTGGCCTACACCAAGGAGTCCGGCGACACCCTCGAGAAGTTCGGGATCGCCAAGGACGGCACCATCACCGTCGTCCTGAGCCGAACCGCACGCACCATCGCCGCGTCGCGCGTGCCCAAGGTCAAGAACTACGTCACCTACACGGCCACCGCCGTGGTCGGCGATCCGCTGAAGCGCTGACGTGAGCCCCATGGACGCCCGGATGCGCATGACGACGGGCGGTCGGCTGCGCCGCGCCGCCGGTGCCGTCGCCGCGTCAGCCGCGCTGGTGGCCGGGATGCTGCTGCTCCCCGGGACCGCGAGCGCCGACACCGACCTGGTGAAGGCGCGGGCACAGGCCGCGCAGCTGCGCGACGAGCTCGCCGTCCTGGACGCGCGGGCCGAGGCGGCCGCCGAGGACTACGGCGACATCAACGCCCAGCTCGACACCCTCGTCACGCGGATGCTCACCGCGGACTCCGAGCTCGACGACGCCACGCAGGAGAAGCGCGCCAGCCAGGGCCGCCAGGACGACGTCGCCCGCCAGATGTACATGGCGGGCGGGCCCACCGCGCTGTACGCCAGCGTGCTCTCCGGCCAGGACATCGGCGACGTCCTCGACCGCATCGCCTCGGTCGAGTCGGTCGTGCGCGGCGACATCGTCGCCACCGACGAGGCCTCCGACCGGGTGCAGCTGGCCGCGCAGACGCGCTCGGACATGGCCCTGCTCGTAGCGCAGCGACGCGTGCTCGAGGACCGGCGCAAGGCCGTCGTCGACCGCGTCGTCGCCATCCGACGCGAGGCGGCCGCCAAGCTCGCCGACGCCGACGCGCTCGTGCGCCGGCTGGTGCAGGAGGAGCAGGCCGCCGCGCAGCGCGCCGCCGAGGCCGCCGCGTGGGCCGCTGCCCAGGGCGAGGCCCCGTGGACCCGGGCGAGTGTCCCGGCCAACAGCTACCAGGCAGTGGACGACGCCATCGCCGCCGCTGCCGCGGCCCCCGCCACGCCTTTCGCCGTGGGCGCCCTCACCGACGCCCGCCAGTGGCTGGGTACGCCGTACTCGGCAGGCGGCGGCGGCCCGAACGGGCCCAGCACCGGCTGGTGCTCGTCGCTGGCGCCGGACGACGGCCGCGGCGACGGCGGCGACTGCCTGGCCGAGCGCACGGTCGGCTTCGACTGCTCGTCGTTCGTGCAGCGGGTCTACAGCGCGGGCGGCCTGAACCTGCCGCGCACCTCGCGCCAGCAGTGGAAGGTCGGCACGCACGTGCGGCTCGCCGACCTGCAGCCCGGCGACCTGCTGTTCTGGGCGTACAACACCTCGAACCCGTCGTCGATCCACCACGTGGCGATGTACCTCGGCAACGGCCTCATGGTGCACTCGCCGCACACCGGCGACCACGTCCGCGTGGCGACCGTCTACCTCGACGGCTACATCGGCGCCGTCCGACCGTCCTGATCCCCGCCCCGCCCGCCGCCGTGAGCACCTGGCGCCGCCGTCGTTGCCGCGGCACCGTGCGCAGCATCGATGCCGGCTGCGGCCGTGCTCCCATGTCACAGAACGTGCACGACAGGGCCGGATCCGGCGCCTGGAGACCGGATCCGGGGCCGACGTTGCCTAGGCTCGTGCCGTGAGCGGGACACGGGCGGGGGGTCGCGGGCGGGCCCAGGGGCTCTACCCCGACCTCGTCGTGCTCGGCCGCTACCGCCTTGTCGACCGGGTCGCCGACAACGGCGGCACGTCGCTGTGGCGCGGCGTCGACGACCGGCTGCGCCGGCCGGTGGCCGTGCGCTTCATGCCGCTCGACACCGACAAGGCCCAGGAGCTGCGCGCGTCCGCGGCGGCCGCGTCCCACGTCACCGACCGCCGTGCCGTGCCGGTGCTCGACATCGACCAGGACCTCGTCACCGAGCGGCTGGTCATCGTCACCGAGTGGCTGCCGGGCACCGCCCTCGGCGACCTGCTCGCCTCCCGCCCCGACCCGATGCCCGCGCGCGAGGCCGGCACCGTCGCCCTCGAGGTGGCCCGCTTCCTCGCCGCCGCCGAGGCCGAGGGCGTGGCCCACGGGCGGATCCGTCCCAACAGCGTCGTCGTCACCGACACCGGCGAGGTGCGCGTGCGCGGCCTCGGCGTCGACAGCGTGCTCTACGGCGTCGAGCCCGGCGACGACGCCGTGGCCGCCGACCTGCACGGCGTCGGCGCGATCCTCTACGCCTGCCTCACCGGCCGCTGGCCCGCCGCCGAGACCGGCCTCGGGCTGCTCGACGGCGACGAGGCGCCCAGCGGGCCGCTGCTCACCGACGGCCTGCCGCCGGCCCCCGTCGTCGACCGCGGCCGGGTTCCCTGGCCGAGCCGGGTCGTGGCCGACGTGCCGCGCGAGCTCGACGAGGTGGTGGCGCGCTCGATGCTCACCACCGCCACCCCCAAGGGCCGCGGCCGCTACACCTCGGTGGCCGATGTCGTCGCCGCCCTGCAGCCCGCACCGGTCGCCTCCGCCGCCCGCCCCAAGGCCACGAAGCGCACCGGCTGGCCGCCGGTGGCGCGGGCCGCCGCGGTCGTGGTGGCGGTGCTCGCCGCGGTGGGCCTGTTCTGGCTCGGGGTCTCGATGGTGACCGGGCTCGGCAGCCCGGCGGTCACCACGGCCCGCACCGACACCCCGCGCCCGTCCACGCCGGCGGCCAGCACCGTCAGCGGCACGCCCGTGGCCCCCGGCACCCGGGTCGTGCCCGTCGTGTCGGTGAAGGACTTCGACCCCTTCGGCGACACCCGCGAGGAGAACCCGCAGCTCGCGCCGCTCGCGGTCGACGGCGACCCGCAGACCGCCTGGACCACGGTGGTCTACCGCCAGCCCGACCTCTCGGGGAAGCCCGGCGTCGGGCTCCTGCTCGACCTCGGCGCTCCGCGCCCGGTGTCGGCGGTCGACCTCCGGCTGCTCGGCAACGGCACCGACGTATCGATCCTCGCCACGGACGACCCGACCAAGGACCCCTCGGCGATGCGCTCCATGGCCGAGGTCACCGGCACCGGCAACGCGATCGTCCTCCGCGTTCCCCGGCCGGTCACCACGCGCTACCTCGTCGTCTGGCTCACGGCGATCCCGCCGCAGGGCACCCGCTACCAGGGCGGCGTGGCCGAGGTGAAGGTGCTCGGCTAGGACGGCCTCGGCGTGCCGTCGCGGTGCGTCATGCCGCCGGCACGCACGGGTGATCATCGGCAGTCTCCCCTTGCCCCCGCGGGGCAGCGCGCGCCTACCCTTCGGGCATGGATGCCTCCACCGCCGTGCTCACCGGGCTCGGCCTGGCCGCGGCAGCGGGCCTCAACGCCTACGTGCCGCTGCTGGTGGTGGCGGTCCTCGGCCGCCTCGACGTCATATCGCTGCCGGCCCCCTACGACGCGCTCGAGTCGTACTGGGCGATCGGCATCCTCGTGGTGCTGCTGGCCATCGAGATGCTCGTCGACAAGGTGCCGGGCTTCGACACGGCCAACGACGTCGTCCAGACCGTCGTGCGCCCGCTCGCGGGCGCCGTGCTCTTCGCCGGCTCGATCGGCATGCTCACCGACGCCCCGCCGTGGATCGGTGTCATCGCCGGCGTCATCACCTCCGGCAGCGTCCATGTGTCGAAGGCGGCCGTGCGCCCGGCGATCACCGTGTCCACGGGCGGGGTCGGCAACCCGGTGGCCAGCGCCCTGGAGGACGTCCTCTCGCTGCTGCTGAGCCTGCTGGCCGTGCTCGTCCCCATCCTCGTCGTGGCCGTCATCCTCGTGATCGTGCTGCTGGTCTGGCGCTGGCGCCGGCGCCGCAGCGAGAAGCGGGCGGCCCGGCTCGCGCGGGTCGAGGCCGCGCAGGCGGCGGACCCGCAGGTCGTGCTGCCGCCCGTGCCGCGTGCGGCGTCGCCGCCCGTCGACGGCCTCGACCTCGCCGCCCGCCAGGAGCGCGCGACCGAGCTGTGACGCGCACCCGCACCCCGGCCCCGCATCACAGGAGCAGCACGCCCGGCACGGCGGCTCCGCGCGGCGACGCCCAGCCCCTAGGCTCACGCACGGCATGAGCGACGAGGGGACCACCAGCGCCGCGCCCGGGGTGGACGACGACCGGGCGCTGCTCGCTGCGCACGTCGCCGGCGACCCCGAGGCCTTCGGCGAGCTCGTCCGCCGCCACCGCGACCGGCTGTGGGCGGTCGCCCTGCGCACCACCGGTGACCCGGAGGAGGCGGCCGACGCCCTCCAGGACGCGCTGATCTCGGCCTTCCGCAACGCCGGCTCGTTCCGCGGCGAGGCCGCCGTCACCACGTGGCTGCACCGGGTCGTGGTCAACGCGTGCCTGGACCGGATGCGCCGCCGCAAGGCCCGCCCGTCGGTGCCGCTGCCCGACGAGGACCCGGACTCCGGCAGCCGCGCCGTCCCGGACCCCCGCGACGACCTCGACCGCCTCGAGCTGCGGATGGAGATCGACAAGGCGCTGCGGGCCCTGCCCGTCGACCAGCGGAGCGCGATCGTGCTCGTGGACGTCGAAGGGCTGTCCGTGGCCGAGGCCGCCGAGGTCCTCGGCGTCCCCGAGGGCACGGTCAAGAGCCGGTGCTCGCGCGGCCGGGCCCGGCTCGCGGTCATGCTCGCCGGGCTCCGCAGACCGGACGACGGGATCACCGACACCGGGGACGACGGGAACCGACCCGGCGGGGGCGGCGTCCCATCCACGACCAGCAAGCCCGGCACCGGCGCCGACGACCCCTCGGTGCCCCGACAGTCCCCGGAGGTGACGCCGTGACCGACCGTCCCGACGACCTCCTCCGCCAGCTGCTCGCGGACGCCGGCGGCACCGCCGACGACACCGGCACCACCGGCCCCGAGGCCGCCCCCGACGACGACGTGTTCGTGCGCGGCCTGCTCGCGTCCCTGCGCGACGACGACCCGCCCATGCCCGACGACGTGGTCCGCCGGCTCGACGCCGTGCTCGCCGAGGAGCGCCGGTCCGCGCCCGTGGCCGCGGCTGCGGGCGGCCTGTCGGCCGTGCCCGATCTGCCGGACGCCGACGAGGCGCCCCTGCCCGCCAACGTGACCGTGCTGCCCACCGGCGAGGCCCGCCGGCGCGGCCCCTCCACCCGGTCGTTCCGCTGGATCGGCGGCATCGCCGCGGCCGGCGCGGCCGTCGTGGGGCTGTCGGTGATCTCCGGCGGCCTCGGCGGCCTGGGCGGCGGCGCCACCAGCGACATGGCGGGTGGCGCTGGCTACCAGAACTCGCTGATCCAGGACTCCAACACCTCCTACAGCAGCGCCGAGATCGAGCAGCAGGCCGAGACCCTCGTCGACAAGGCCGTGAGCAAGGCCCCGCTCGAGACCGTCAGCGCGCCGCAGACCCCGGACGCCGCCCCCTCGACCGACCCGACGACGCAGCCGGAGGTCACCGCCTCCCCGACGTCGACCGCGGCGATCACCGGGTCCCCCGGCCCGCGCATCGAGGCCGCCGCGATCACCGAGGCCGACCTGCCCGGCTGCATCGACCAGCTCACCGAGGGCGACGGCGGCACCCCGCTGCTGGTCGACCAGGGCACCTACAACGGCCAGGAGGCGGCGCTCATCGTGCTGCCCGCCGAGGCGGGCGCCTACGACGTCTGGGTGGTGGCCGCCGGCTGCGACGCCGACACCGCCGAGGTGCTCGACTTCCGCCGCGTCACCCCCTGACCTGCGCCTCGACGCCGCACCGCTCGGACCCGTCGCCGTCCCCAGGGCGGCCCTCCGGAGCGCCGCCCTGGGGCCCGGAATGCCGCGCGCCCTAGGATCGTTCGAGCAGGCGCCTGCAGATCCGCAGGCGAGGGACGCACCGCTGGCCCGACCGGCCGGCGGCGACCAGCACCGAGACGAAAGCCAGGGCAGACCAGTGAGCGACGTCCGCAACGTGATCATCATCGGCTCGGGCCCGGCGGGCTACACCGCGGCCATCTACGCCGCTCGCGCCCAGCTCAACCCGCTCGTGTTCGAGGGCGCGGTGACCGCCGGCGGCGCGCTGATGAACACCACCGAGGTCGAGAACTTCCCCGGCTTCCCCGAGGGCATCCAGGGCCCGGCGCTCATGGAGAGCCTGCGCGCCCAGGCCGAGCGCTTCGGCGCCGAGCTCAAGACCCAGGACGTCACCGCCGTCGACCTCACCGGCGCGGTCAAGAGCGTCACCGCCGACGACGGCGCCGTCTACCAGGCGCACGCCGTGATCCTCGCCATGGGCTCGGGCTACCGGGAGCTCGGCGTCCCCGGCGAGAAGGAGCTCTCCGGCCACGGCGTCTCGTGGTGCGCGACCTGCGACGGGTTCTTCTTCCGCCAGCAGGAGATCGCGGTCGTCGGCGGCGGCGACTCCGCCGTCGAGGAGGCCACCTTCCTCACCCGCTTCGCCGACAAGGTCACCCTGGTGCACCGCCGCGACTCGCTGCGCGCCAGCAAGATCATGCAGGAGCGCGCGTTCTCGAACCCGAAGATCGAGTTCGCCTGGAACTCCGCGGTGGAGGAGGTCGTGGGCGACGGCAAGCTCGAGGCCGTGCGCCTGCGCGACACCGAGTCCGGCGCCGTCCGCGACCTGCCCGTCACGGGCCTGTTCGTCGCGATCGGCCACGACCCGCGCTCGTCGCTGGTCAAGGGCCAGGTCCACCTCGACGAGGAGGGCTACGTGCTGGTCGAGGGCCGCAGCACCCGCACCAACCTCGAGGGCGTCTTCGCCTGCGGCGACCTCGTCGACCACACCTACCGCCAGGCCATCACCGCGGCCGGCTCCGGCTGCGCCGCGGCCCTGGACGCCGAGCGCTTCCTGGCCGCCATCGAGGCCGCCGAGAGCACCCACGACGCCGCGCAGGCGCTGGCCTGACACCTGCCCGGCACCCGCGGCGCTCGTCGCCGCGCGCTCGACCCCGACGTCCGACCTCCCGGCGACGGGCCGCTCCCGCTGAGCGGCCCGTCCGCTACCCACTGTGATGGTCCCGTGCCTCCCGGCCCGGGACGCCCGCGCCGTCGCCGCCCTGACGTACGGTGGGGGCCGCACCGACGCACCGAGCCCGGAAGGAGCCCCCGCATGGGCGCCAAGATCGTCACCGACGCGACCTTCACCGACGAGGTCCTGCTGTCGACCAAGCCCGTGCTCGTGGACTTCTGGGCCGAGTGGTGCGGCCCGTGCAAGATGGTGAGCCCGATCCTCGAGGAGATCGCGGCCGAGAACGCCGACAAGATCACCATCGTCAAGTTCAACGTCGACGAGAACCCGCAGACCGCGGCGTCGGAGCGGATCATGTCGCTGCCGACCATGAACGTCTACCAGGGCGGCCGCGTCGTGAAGCAGATCGTGGGGGCCAAGCCCAAGGCGGCTCTGCTCAACGATCTCGCCGAGTTCCTGTAAGCCGACGATGACCCCTCCCGCGTCCCGGAAGGGGGACACGGGTCCTGCGGTCGCGGAGATCCGTGACCGCCTGAGCCGGCTCGGCCTGCTCCCCACGCAGGACTCCCCCGGCCCCCTCGACACCCGCGCCGGCGATGTCGTCTTCGACGACGCCGTCGACCGCGGCGTGCGCGCCTTCCAGCAGCTGCGCGGTCTCACCGTCGACGGCGTCGTGGGCCCGCAGACCTTCCGCCGCCTCGAGGAGGCGCGCTGGTCGCTCGGCGACCGCGTGCTCTCCTACAGCCCCGGCCACCTCGTGGCCGGCGACGACGTCGTCGCGCTGCAGCGGCGCCTGTCGTCGCTCGGGTTCCATCTCGGCCGCGTCGACGGCGTCTTCGGCGTCCTCACCGACGGCGCGCTGCGCGAGTTCCAGCGCAGCGTCGGCGTCGACGCCGACGGAACCTGCGGCCCCGAGACCTTCCGCGCCATGGCCCGCCTCGGCCGCACGATGTCCGGCGGCGGTGCGGCCAGCATCCTGCGCGAGATGCAGGTGCTCGACAGCCTCTGCAGCGGCGTCGCCGACAAGGTCGTCGTCCTCGACCCCGGGCACGGCCAGGGCGAGGGGGCCGAGCACGGCGCGCTGTCCGAGCAGCACATCGCGGGCGACCTCGCCACGCGCATCGAGGGCCGGCTGGCCGCGATCGGCGTCCAGGTGCTGCTCACCCGCGACCCCGACGGCCGCACCGCCCCGGAGGAGTCCGACCGCGCGGCGTTCGCCAACGAGACCGGCGCCGACCTCGTCGTCTCGCTGCACACCGACGCCGCGCCCTCGCCCGAGCCCGCGGGCGTGGCCACCTACTTCTACGGCGACGTGGTGGCCGGCCACGGATCGGCCCTCGGCGCGCGGATGGCCGAGATGGTGCAGGAGGAGATCTGCGCCCGCACCGATCTCACCGACTGCCGCACCCACGCCAAGAGCTGGGACCTGCTGCGGATGACGAAGATGCCGGCCGTGCGCATCGAGTGCGGCTACCTCACCAGCCCGCACGACGCCCGGCGCCTGGCCGACCCCGGCTTCCGCGACGCCGTCGCCGAGGGCATCGCGGCGGCCGTGGTGCGCTTCTTCGCGCCCGTGCCCACCGAGGTCGATCTCACGATCCCGGCCCGCACCTGACCCTGCGGCGGCTCACACGTCGGGCTGGCAGGGCCCCGAGCCCAGCGCCTTGAGACCGGCCCGCTCGGCCGCGGAGAAGTCGGTGACGTCCGGGCTCACCGTCGGGTTCATGAGCGCGTCGCGCGCCTCGACGTGGCCGAGGCCGACGAGGTGCCCGAGCTCGTGCAGCACCACGGCCCGAGCCACGTCGTAGCCGAACTGCGAGCGGATCCGGTTGATCTGGGCGGCGTCGAGGCTCACCGTGCCGGTGACGTAAGCGCGGTCGCCGCTGTCGGTGGTGACCCACTGGCCGCCCGCGCGTCCGAGCACGTCGCCCTTGAGGCCGCGGTCCTCCGACGTCGTCGACCAGCTGATGAGCACCGGGACCCACCGCTGCCCGTACCGCCGCGGCTGGTAGGCCTTGCGCTTGTCGGAGTACTTCTCCGCGGTCGTGCCGTCGTCGACGATCTCGAGCCCGGTGAGCTCGGCGATCCGCGCGAGGGACTCCCGGAGCATCCGCTCGCCCTGCCGCGGCGCGTTCTTCGCCCCCCGCAGGACGTAGTGGATCGGTCGGCACGGCGACCACGCGACGCCGGTGCGCTTGTCCTTCTGGGTGTTGCTGAAGACGTAGCCCGGCTGCTTCTTCAGGCTGGACAGGCGCAGTCCCGACGGGCGTGCCGTCTCCTCGAACCCGGGCACGGGGCCGGCCGAGTCCGGGCGGCCGGCCGGCGCCTGCGGCGAGGCGGTGCCGGTGGGCAGGGTGGGCACCGGTCCGTCGGGCTCGGCCACCACGCGCTCGGGCACCCGAGCTCCCCACAGCACCGCGCCGAGCGCCAGCGCCGCCACGAGCAGCACCGCGACGGCGGCACCGCGCTTGCGGCGCGGGGCCGGGGGGCCGAAGCGCGTGCCGGCGTCCGGCGGCGCCCACGACCGGAACGGCACCGGCTCGGCGGGGCGGCCGGCGGCCTCGTCGAGCACCCACTGCGGAACGCGGCCGGTGGGCGACGACGGGATGCCGGGCGGCAGGTCCGAGCGGGGCACGGGCACGTCGGGCACCGGCGGCACGGGGGCGTCGGGGCCCTCCGGCTGCGGGGGTGCGTCGTCGGCCATCCGGCGGTCGCTCCTGCTCTCGTGCGGTGCGGGAGCGTCCATCATCACCCGGCGGGCCGGGATGTCGCGCCCGGTCGCCGTCCGACGGCTACTGCGGGGTGTCGCGGTGCAGGGCGCCCAGGGGGCGGCCGAGCAGGCGCTCGAGCGCCGCCTCGACGACGTCCTCGCGCCAGGCGGCCGTCGCGCGCAGGTCGAGGCGCAGCCGCGGGTGCCGCGGATGCGGGCGCACGGTGGTGAAGCCGAGTGCCAGCAGCAGGCCCGCGGGCACGAGGCAGGGGTCGTCGCCGGACTGCGACGCGACGGCCTCGACGGCGCGCACGCCCCGGCGGGCGAGGTCGGCGGTCATCGCCTGCACGAGCAGGCGCGCCAGCCCGTGGCCGCGTGCGGCGTCGTCGATGTGCAGCGCTGCCAGCGCTACGGCGTCTGGCGACACCGGCGCGGTGGCGTAGGCCGCGAGGCCGGGCAGGTAGGCGGGCGGGGCGTACAGGGCGTAGCCGACGACCGCGCCCTCGGCGCGCACCACCTGGCCGCACGATCCCCAGTCGAGCAGCGTGCGCGAGAGCCAGTCCTGCTTGGCCTGCGCCGTGCTGCCCTCGGCCTCGGCCCGCGAGCGCGCGACGGCGTCGAGCTCCCACCGCACGCACGAGCGGCACGGCAGCGACAGCTCGTCGAGGGAGTCCCGGGTCAGTGCCGCGATGCGGCGGTCGACAGCCATGGCCTGCTGCGTCCGAGGTCCGGCGCCCGGCTCAGGCGACCGGCCGCGGCAGCTCCTCGCGGTGCGGGCGCAGCAGCCCGGCGAGGAACCCGACGACGAGCCCGAGGACGACCAGCCCGACCAGCCAGCGCAGAACCCGCATGACACCTCCCGTGGCCCGACTGCGATCCTAGGTGCCCCGGCAGGCCCCGTCCCGGCTACGGCGATCCCGTACGCGCGCGCCCTGCCTCGCGACAGCGCCGTCGTCCGGGGGCCGTAACCGTAACCCTGTGCGCCGCGCGCCCCCGCGTGCGACACCATGGACGCGCGACGTCGTCGCGGCGGCGTCCGCCCCCGCCCGACAGCGCACCCCGACACCGAACGAAGGACGTGGGACGGCCGTGGAGCCGACGCAGCAGCAGACGACCGGGACGCGGCTCGACCCCTGGGTCGACGCCTACGCCGCGCGCACGCGCGGCCTCACCGCCTCCCAGGTCCGAGCTCTGTTCGCGGTCGCCAGCCGCCCCGAGGTCGTGTCGCTCGCCGGCGGCATGCCGTTCGTCTCCGCCCTCCCCCTCGACCAGATCGCGGACATGACCGCGAGGCTGCTGCGCGAGCGTGGGCCGCAGGCGCTGCAGTACGGCTCCGGCCAGGGCGATGTCACGCTGCGCGAGCAGATCCTCGAGGTGATGGACCCGGTCGGCGTCCGCGCCCACCCGGACGACATCGTCGTCACCGCGGGCTCGCAGATGGCCCTCGACCTCGTGGTCCGTGTCTTCTGCGACCCCGGCGACGTCGTGCTGGTCGAGGCACCCACGTACGTGACGGCGCTGGGCGTCTTCTCCTCCTACCAGTGCCAGGTCGTCCACGTGCCGATGGACGAGCAGGGGATGCGCCCGGACGCGCTGCGGGAGGCGATCGCGCGGGTGCGCGCCGAGGGCCGCACGCCGAAGCTCGTCTACACGATCCCGTCGTTCCACAACCCCGGCGGAGTCACCCAGGGACCGGAGCGGCGCGCCGAGGTGCTCGACGCCGCCCGGTCGAACGGCCTGCTGCTGCTCGAGGACGACCCCTACGGGCTGCTCGGCTTCGACGGCTCGGTGCCGCGCGCGATCCGCGCCGACGAGGCCGAGGGCGTCATCTACCTCGGCACGTTCTCCAAGACCATCGCCGCCGGCCTGCGCGTCGGCTGGGCAGTGGCGCCCCATGGCGTGCGCGAGAAGCTCGTGCTGGCCAACGAGACCGCCACGCTCTGCCCGTCGAACTTCGCCCAGCTGACCATCTCGGAGTACCTCGCCACCCAGCCGTGGTTCGACCAGGTGAAGGTGTTCCGCGAGGTCTACCGCGAGCGGCGGGACGCGCTGCTCGAGTCCCTCGACGCGCTCATGCCTCCGGGCACCACGTGGACCGTGCCTGCCGGCGGCTTCTACTCCTGGGTGACCCTGCCCGACGGCCTCGACGCCACCGCGATGCTGCCGCGCGCGGTGGCCGCGCTCGTGGCGTACGTGCCCGGCACCGGCTTCTACGCCGGCGGGGCGGGCGGCCACAACGCGCTCCGGCTGTCGTACTGCTACCCCGAGCCCGACCGCATCCGCGAGGGCGTGCGGCGCCTCGCCGGCGTCATCGAGTCCGAGCTCGAGATCGTGCAGACCTTCGGGTCGCCCACCACGGCGTCGTCGCGCCCCGGGCCGTCGACGCCTACGCCTGACCTCGCCTGAGAACCGTTGCAGCACAAGGGGATTCGCGCATGACCAACGCACTCGACGGCCGCGTCGTCGTTCTCGCCGGTGGCCTGTCCTCCGAGCGCGACGTCTCGATCCGGTCCGGCCGGCGCGTGGCGGAGGCGCTGCGTCAGGAGGGCATCAACGTCGACGTGCTCGACGTCGACGCCGCCCTCATGGCCTCGCTGGCCGCCGACCGACCGTCGTGCGTCGTGCCGCTGCTGCACGGGGCGCCGGGCGAGGACGGCGCAGTTCGCGGCGTGCTCGACGTGCTCGGCCTGCCCTACGTCGGATCGCTGCCCGTGGCGTGCCGGTCCTCGTACGACAAGCCGGTGGCGTCCGCGGCTGTCGCGGCCGCGGGCCTGCACGTGCCGGCATCGGTCGTGCTCGCTGCGACGACCTTCCGCGAGCTCGGCGCCGCAGCGGTGCTCGAGGCGGTGGAGGCCTCGCTCGGGCTGCCGCTCGTGGTGAAGCCCACGCGCGGCGGCTCGTCTCTCGGGGTCTCGGTGGTCCGCACCTCCGCCGAGCTTCCCGCCGCCATGATGGCCGCCTTCGCCTACGGCGACATCGCCGTCGTCGAGCGCTTCGTCGCGGGCACCGAGGTAGCCGTCGGCGTCCTCGAGCAGGACGGCGTGCCGGTCGCCCTGCCGGTGGTCGAGATCGTGCCCGACGGCGGGTTCTACGACTACGGCGCCCGCTACACCGCTGGCGCGACGGAGTTCTTCGTGCCCGCCCGGCTGCCGCAGGACGTGCTCGACGCCGCCGCTGCCGCCGCACTGACCGCGCACCGCGCCCTGGGCCTGCGGCACTGGTCGCGCGCCGACCTCATCGTCGACGCGGACGGCACGCCGTGGTTCCTCGAGGCCAACGTCGCGCCCGGCATGACCGAGACCTCGACGTACCCGCAGGCGGTCGCCGCGGCCGGGCTCGAGCTCGGCAAGGTCGTCGCCGCGCTCGTCGACGACGCCGTCTCCTAGCCCGGAGCGGGCCGCAGGCCTAGCGCGACCCCGTCGCAGCGACGCGGCAGGCCGGCTCGCCCACCGCCCGATCGGCGGCGACTTCCCTTGCAGCGCAGGGGATTACGGGCCCTCGATGATGTCGACGATCCGGCGCAGGTCGTCGAGGGTCGCGAACTCGATGCTGATCTTGCCCTTGCTGCGGCCGGCCTCGACGCGCACACGGGTCTCGAGCCGCTCGGAGAGGCGGTCGGCGATGTCGGTGAGCCCGGGGGCGGCGGGCTTGCGCGGGCGCGCGACCCGGGCGCGCTCGCGGCCGTCGGCCTCGCCGATGGCCACGATCTCCTCGACCTGGCGCACCGAGAGGCCCTCGGCCACGATCCGGGTCGCGAGTCGGTCCATCGCGTCGGTGTCGTCGAGGGCGAGCAGCGCGCGGGCGTGGCCGGCCGACAGCACGCCGGCGGCGACGCGGCGCTGCACGGGGGCCGGCAGCCGCAGCAGGCGCAGCGTGTTGCTCACCTGCGGGCGGCTGCGGCCGATGCGCGTCGCGAGCTCCTCCTGCGTGCAGCCGAAGTCGTCGAGCAGCTGCTGGTAGGCAGCCGCCTCCTCCAGCGCGTTGAGCTGGCTGCGGTGCAGGTTCTCGAGCAGGGCGTCGCGCAGCAGGACGTCGTCGGCGGTCTCGCGGATGATGGCGGGGATCCGCTCGAGGCCCGCCTCGCGGCTGGCGCGCCACCGGCGCTCGCCCGCGACCAGCTCGTACTGGTGCTCGGTGTCCTCGCCCGCGGGCACCGGCCGCACGACGATGGGCTGCAGGAGCCCGATCTCCTTGATGGAGTGCACCAGCTCGGCGAGGGCCTCCTCGTCGAAGACCGTGCGCGGCTGGCGCGGGTTGGGCCGCACCGAGTCGAGCGGGATCTCGGCGTAGCGGGCGCCCTCGACGACCTCGAGGCCCTCGTCGGCGGGGGCTGGCGCGGCGGGCGGCGAGACGAACGCGTCGAGCGGGTGGTCGCCGCCGCTGGCGGGCATCTCCACCGCGGGCACCGGGGGCGCGTGGACCGAGCCGGTCTCGTCCTCGTTGCGCGTGGCCGTGGCGCTGCCTGCCGGGGCCGACGGGGCCGACGACGGGATCAGGGCACCGAGACCGCGACCGAGACCGCGCTTCTGGTTCACCGGGTGTCCTCCTCCTCGCCCGCCTGCCGTGGCGGTGCGCCGACCCTATCCCCCGATCCCGACGTCCGACGGCGACGGTCCGGGTACCGCCGATGCGGCTTCAGCCCTCGCTGGGTGCCGCAGGAGCGGCGTCTTCTCGTCCACCTGCGGGCAGCACCTGACGGGCGAGCTCCCGCGCGGCCTCGAGGTAGGACAGCGCACCGCTGCTGCCCGGGTCGTAGGTCATGACGGTCTGGCCGTACGACGGGGCCTCCGACACCCGGACGGAGCGAGGGATCGCCGTGCGCAGCACGCGCTCCCCGAAGTGCTCCCGGACCTCCTCGGCCACCTGCGCGGCCAGCCGCGTGCGGGCGTCGTACATGGTGAGCAGGATCGTCGAGACGTGCAGGCCGGGATTGAGCTCCTCGGTCACCAGGCCGACCGTGCGCAGCAGCTGGCCGAGGCCCTCGAGCGCGTAGTACTCGCACTGGATCGGGATGAGCACCTCGTCGGCGCACACCAGGGCGTTGAGGGTCAGCAGCCCGAGGCTCGGCGGGCAGTCGATGAGGACGTAGTCCAGCCGCCGGCCGTGAACCCTCTGGTGGACGTCGAGGTAGGTCGAGACTGCGCGGCGCAGCTTGTGCTCGCGGGCCACCGAGGAGACCAGCTCGATCTCCGCGCCGGCCAGGTCGAGGGTGGCCGGGGCGCACCACAGGCCCTCGTGGTCGGGCACCGGTGCGACCACCTCGGCCAACGGCCGGCCGTCGATGAGGACGTCGTAGACGCTCGGAACCTCGCTGTGGTGGTCGACCGAGAGCGCCGTGGAGGCGTTGCCCTGGGGGTCGAGGTCGACCACGAGCACCGACAGACCCTGCAGCGCCAGGGCCGCGGCCAGGTTGACCGTCGACGTCGTCTTGCCGACGCCGCCCTTCTGGTTGGCCACGGTGAGCACCCGGGTGCGCGGCGGGATCGGGAGGTCGTCGCCGAACCGACGCGACTTGACGGCGACCGCGACCTCGGCGGCCCGGGCCAGCGGGGTGTCGAAGACCTCGCCGCCCGTGGTGGGCTCGCTCATCCCTGCTCCTCCGACGGACTGTGCTCAGACGTGCTGGTGGTGCTGGGCCGGCCGGCGTCCGGCGGCCAGCCGAGGCCGGACGGGCTGTCCAGCGCGGGCGGCAGCGGCCAGCCGAGCCCGCGCGCGGCCACGGCGGGGGCGTGGGCGCTCATCGCGGCCCCCGGCGGCGTCCGGCGGTCATCCGCACCACGCGCACGACCGTCGTCGGCGGCTCGACCACGCCGGCACCGCACAGCAGCACCTCGGCCTGGCCGCCGCCCACCTTCTCCAGCGCCTGCTGCGACGACGCGACCTCCTCGGCCGCCCCCTCGCCCTTGAGCGCGAGCAGCACGCCGCCGACGACGACGTGCGGCAGCGTCCAGCCGGCCAGCCGCTCCAGCGGTGCCACCGCCCGGGCGGTCACGACATCGACGGCGAGCTTCTGCTCCTCGGCCCGGCCCCGCAGCACCTCGACCCGGTCGGCGAGACCGAGCGCCTCGACCGCTTCGCCCAGGAACGTCGCACGCCGCAGCAGCGGCTCGACGAGGACCACGCGCAGGTCCGGCCGCACAAGTGCGAGCGGCAGCCCGGGAAGGCCGGCGCCCGAGCCGATGTCGGCCACCGAGACCCCATGCGGCACGAGCTCCTCGAGCACGGCGCAGTTGGCCACGTGGCGGCTCCACAGCCGGCCGGTCTCGCGCGGTCCGATGAGCCCGCGCACCACACCGTCGGTGGCGAGCAGCTCGGCATAGGCGCGCAGCCCGCCGGCGGCATCCGGGTAGCGCGCGACCAGCCGGGCCTCGACATCGAGGTCGGCCTGCTCGCGGGGCTCCCCCGCCGGCGCGCTGGTCATCGGCTCGTGGGCGTGCGTCGTCCCGGGATCAGGCCGGGAGGACGACGACGTAGCGGTGCGGCTCCACGCCCTCGGACTCCGAGGTGAGGCCGGCGGCGGCCACGGCGTCGTGGACGACCTTGCGCTCGAACGGCGTCATCGGCTCGAGGCGCACGGCCTCGCCCGTCTCCTTGGCGCGGCCGGCGGCCTCGGTGCCCAGCGCCGTGAGGGCGGTCTTGCGCGAGGCACGGTGGCCCGCGACGTCGAGCATGAGGCGGCTGCGCTCACCGGTCTCACGGGTCACGGCGAGGCGGGTCAGCTCCTGGAGGGCGTCGAGCACCTCGCCCTTGTCACCGACGAGGTGCTCGATGTCGCCGCCCACGATGCTCACGAGCGCGCGGTCGCCCTCGACATCCATGTCGATGTCGCCGTCGAGGTCGGCGATGTCGAGCAGGCCCTCGAGGTAGTCGGCCGCGATGTCGCCCTCGCGCTCGAGCTGGCCGGAACGGTCGGTGGTCTCGCTCATGGCAGTACTCCTGGACTGGCTCGGGCACCGGGGTGCCGGTACCGGCGTGGGACGCCGGAAGGGTCTCGGGGTCGTACTCGGCCGTCGCCGTGTTTCACGGGAAACGACCGGGTGGTGCAGGGGGTGTTTCACGGGAAAAGGGCCTCGTCGCTCGGAGGGTGCGTTTCCCGTGAAACGGGGTCAGGTGGTGGGCTCGGGCTCCGGTCCGCCTGCGGTGCTGCCGCCCGGCTCGTCGCCCTGCTTCGGACCGCTCCCCGCGGCCTGGCCGCCGGGCTGGCCCTTCTTGCGCTGGCTGCGGGGCTGCTTCTTGGGCTGCTGGCGCGGCTGCGGGGGAGCGACCGGCGGCGGCACCGGGGCCTCGGGGTCGACCCCGCCGTTCTTGCGGGCGCGCTTGGCCGCCTGGCGGTTCTCCCACGCCTCGTACGCCGGCGTGCCGGGCTGGGGGTTGTTGCGGATGACGTAGAACTGCTGGCCCATCGTCCACAGGTTGGAGGTGGTCCAGTAGAGCAGTACGCCGATGGGGAACGCCACGCCGCCGACGGCGAAGACAACGGGGAGCACGTAGAGCAGCATCTTCTGCTGCTGGGCATAGGGGCCGGTCAGGGCGTCGGCAGGCATGTTCTTCGCCATCAGCTGCCGCTGGGTGAGGAACGTCGTCGCCGTCATCGCGATCACCAGGATGCCGGCCAGGATCTGCACGTTGATCGTGCTGGCGTTGATGAAGGTGTCGGAGATCCGGGCCCCGAAGATCGTCGCCTCGGCGATGTGGTCCACGTCGGTCTGCGTCAGCAGGCCACGGGTCTCGCCCCGTGCCGCGCGGTCCAGGAGGCGGAACAGCGCGAGGAAGATCGGCATCTGCAGGATGATCGGGAGGCAGGACGCGAACGGATTGGTCCCCGACTCGCGGTAGAGCTTCATCGTCTCCTGCGAGAAGCGCTCCCGGTCGTGGCCGTACTTCTTCTGCAGCTCCTTGACCTTCGGCTGGATCAGCTGCATGTTGCGGCTGGCCTTGATCTGCTTGACGAACAGCGGGATCAGCAGCGCGCGGATCACAACCGTGAGGCCCACGATCGACAGCGCCCACGACGCACCGCTCTCCGGGGGGAGCACGGTGCTCAGCACGCGGTGCCAGCCCAGCAGGATCGCCGAGATCGCGTAGTAGAGCGGCGCCATGATCAGGCTGCCGAGATCGGTGAAGAAGGACACTCAGGCTCCTCGAGTCTGGGTTGGGGGGACCGGGTCGTAGCCGCCGGCGGCCCACGGATGGCAGCGCCCGAGCCTACGGACGGCCAGCCAGCTGCCGCGCAGGCCGCCGTGCTGCTGCACCGCCTCGAGCGCGTACG
>Ga0102832_1001110_pt1 | contig 23955 bp, 11 predicted proteins | sample EBPBio282013_DNA_FD_88942 | JGI IMG/M metagenome (GOLD analysis project Ga0102832, IMG submission 88942) | Wastewater treatment Type I Accumulibacter community from EBPR Bioreactor in Madison, WI, USA - Reactor 2_5/28/2013_ DNA (Illumina Assembly) | ecosystem: Engineered > Bioreactor > EBPR >... | reverse complement strand
GAACGGCTTCAAGGCCTTCTGGCTGCGCGACGACTTCTTCGGAAACACTTACTAGCTTCGCGGGAGAGAACGATGCTGCGTAAGGTTCAAAATATCTGCACGGCGGCGATGTTTGTCGCGGGACTCGGTGCGAGTGGCGCGATGGCCGATGACACGCTGCAAGGCCCCGTGCGCAACCGCACGATCAGCTATGCCACGGTGACGATGCACTGGTCGGTGTATCAGACAGCGGACGCCAAGGCCGAGTGCCCCGACGGTCTCAACGATTACGGTCCACGCGAAGTCTTCAAATCCTACTTCGGCGACGGTAAGGGCAGGTCCGTGGTCGACACGCAGCTTGCGCGCGAAGGCTTCAAATATTTTCCGCTCGATACCGAAGACAAGCTTCCCTACCACCACGCTGGCGGGAAGATCTCCAACGGCATCAATCTCGACGGCAAGGTGAAGGACGGCGACTTCGTCAATCAGGATGGCGAGAAGGGCGTCGACAACAATCTCTACCGCGTCATCGGGTGCGCGCGTATCTATCGCGGCCCCGACGGCGCGATCTTTTTCTTCGCCACCAAGCAGGTGCGCGACTACACCTTCAACCGCACCATGATCGAGATCAGCGAGGTCGACGATCTCGCCAACGATCCCGATGTCTCGGTCACCTTCTATCGCGGCATGGATCCCCTCATGCAGGACGCGTCCGGCGCGCTCGTCGTCGCGGGCGGGACGCAGCGTCCCGACATGAAGTTCGGCAAACGTCTCATTCGCCGCACGAAGGGCAAGATCGAGAACGGCATGCTGCTCACCGATCCGATCGAGTCCATGATGGTTCCGTGGGAGGTTTTCCCGCCGGTGCCCGATTATCTTCTTATGAAGGGCGCGCGCTTCAGCTTGCGCCTGACGCCCGAACGCGCGGAAGGCGTTTTGGCCGGTTATGCGGATGTCGAGAAGATGTACGCGCATGCGACCACCTGGTCGACGCATCACTTCAGCTATGGCCAGCACGACGCGCCGCGCTTCTACCGTGAACTGAACAAGATGGCCGATGGTTATCCCGACAAGGACGGCAAGATGACCGCGATTTCCTCGGCGCTGCAGCTCAATATGATCCAGGTGTTCATCGATCATGGGGACGACCCCAAGACCGCCGACGCCGCACCTTTGAATCAATCAAAAGCGGACCCTCGCGCGGACCGTGAATAAGGCCGCGAAGGTTTTGAACCAAAACATTTTTGGGGCTTAAAAGACACAGTGACCGGGAATAGGGCGGCGCGACCGGCCTAGTGGGGGTGCCCTATGCTTGAAATGCGTTTCCCGACCGGTCATTCTGCTAATTGCAGAGGCTAAGTCCGTGCGGGTGGCGCGGGGTTTTCGGGCCACATGCGGGGAGAACTAACACAACATTTTCTACGGACGCCGGGCGTTTGTGCGCACTGGCGTGATCGTTCTTAGACGCTACGTGGAAGCGCGCGTCGCGCGTCCACGTCAATCATGGGGGAGTATGCATGACCACGTTTGTTCGCGCCGGTTCGTTCCGTTCTCGTTCGGCGCTCTCGTTGCTGACGCTTGCGTGTCTTGGTTCAACCTGTCTCAGCAGCGCGGCCTTCGCCCAAGCGCAGCAGGCACAGGCGCCGGCAGCCGCGGTTGACGAAATCGTCGTCACCGGTACGCGCGTGGTGCGCGACGGCTACGAAGCGCCGACGCCCGTTTCTGTCATCGGTATCGAACAGCTCGACAACGCCGCCACGTCGAACCTCGCCGACGCCATCAACCAGCTGCCGACCCTCGTGAACAGCGCTTCGCCGCAATCGTCGGCGGCGAATACCACCTCCGGGCAGTCCGCCATCAACGGCCTCTCGCTGCGCGGCCTCGGCATTTCGCGTACCCTGGTGCTTCTCAACGGTCAGCGTACGGTCGGCTCGAACTTGACCGGCGCGGTCGATATCAGCGAATTGCCGCAGAGCTTGATCGAACGCGTGGATGTCGTGACCGGCGGCGCGTCCGCCGCGTACGGTTCGGATGCGCTCTCGGGCGTGATCAACTTCGTGCTCGATACCGACTTCACCGGATTCAAGGCCGAACTCTCGGGCGGTCTCACCACCTACGGCGACGCTCCCAACTATAAGGTCAACGCCGCGTTCGGCACGCCGTTCGCGGGCGGCCGTGGCCACTTCCTGGTGTACGGCGAACATGCCTGGGATGACGGCCTGTTGATCTACGATCGCCCATGGACGCGCGAAGGTCACAGCTACATCAACAACCCCGCCTTCGCCCCCGGCAATGGACAGCCGGCGATCATTCGCACGACCCGCGTGGCCATCGGCAACGCAAGCTGGGGCGGTACCATCGTATCGGGTCCGTTGAAGGGCACGTCGTTCGGTCCGAGCGGTTCGATCTACCAACTGGCCTACGGGGATATCGTCGCGGGCGCGCTGATGCGCGGCGGCAGCTGGGATGCGCAGAACGTCGTCTCGGTGCGCGGCGTCGCGGCGCAGCCGCAGCAGAACCGCCAGGACGTGTTCACGCGTGTCAGCTACGACGTCAGCGACAATATCAACGTCTACGCCCAAGGCGCATGGGGACACCTCTACTCCTATTCGTCCGGCGCGCCGAACTTCCGGCCCGGGAATCAAGTGGTGCGGGTCGACAACGCCTACCTCCCCGAGTCGCTTCGCCCCACCCTGGAGGCCGCCGGCTCGACCTTCACCATGGGCACGCTCAACTGGGATCTCGATAACTTCCGCGCGGTCTACGACCGTCGTGTGCTCCGCTTCCTGACCGGCGCGAACGGCGACTTCAACGCCATGGATACCGACTGGAAGTGGGACGCCTACTTCAGCGTCGGCCAGGCCTTCGGGACTTTGCAGTCCCGCGGCGCCATGGACGTTCCGCGCTATCTGCAGGCGGCCGATGCGGTCCGCAACCCGGCGACCGGCGCCATTGTGTGCCGCTCGACCCTCACCGACCCCGGCAACGGCTGCGTGCCCTACAATCTGTTCGGTATCGGTGTGAACAGCGCGGCCGCGGTCAACTATCTGCAAGGCCGTTACGGATGGAACCTCCAACGTCTCAATCAGAAGGTCGCCGCGCTCAGCTTCACCGGCGAGCCGTTCTCGACATGGGCCGGCCCGGTTTCGACGGCGTTCGGTTACGAATGGCGCCGCGAAAGAATGCGCCAGGTGACCGATCCGGAAGAGCAGGCAAACCCGACCATCTGGTTCCAGGCGGCGGGTCAGCCTTACACCGGCGCCTTCACGGTGAACGACTTCTTCGCCGAAACCGTCGTGCCGCTGGCCAAGGACGAAAGCTGGGCAACGGCGCTCGACTTGAACGCCGCTGTGCGCGCAACGCATTATTCCACCTACGGCTGGGTCGCGACCTGGAAAGCGGGTGCAACCTGGAGCCCGTTCGACGACCTGCGCTTCCGCTTCACGCAGTCGCGCAACATCCGCTCGCCGACGCTGGTCGATCTCTATCAGGCGGGTTCGACCTCGCGCAGCACGTTGACGGACCCGTTCAACGGCAACGTGGCCACCAACACCGAGTTCACCACGCGCGGCAATCCGAACCTCGGGCCTGAAAAGTCCAGCGATACCGGGATCGGCGTGGTTTATCAGCCGTCGTGGTTCGAAGGTTTCAGCGCCTCGATCGATTACTATCGCATCAAGATCAAGGATGCGGTGAACCTTCCGGGGACGCAGGACATCATGAACCTGTGTTTCCAGGGCAATCAAACGGCCTGCCAGTCGTTCACGCGTGAAGGCAGCGGTGCGTCGGCGTTGATCAAGATTGCCGTCCAGCCGCAAAACTTCGCGACGGAAACGGCAAGGGGCATCGACTTCGAAGCGAGTTATTCAATGCCTCTGGCGAACGTCTCGGACTCGCTTGACGGCACGCTTGGCCTGCGCTTCCTCGCCACCCATTTCATCGATTACACCGTCAATACGGGCATCCCGAATCAGCTCGTGTTCGACTACGCCGGTGTGAACGGTTCGGGCGGGGGTCTCGGCGGCGGTGGAAACGGCGTTCCGAGTTGGCGTGTCAACTCGTCGATCCAGTACGCGTTGGACCCGATTAGCGTCGGTTTCAACGTCCGTTGGATCTCGTCGGGCATCAACTCGGTCACCAACTTCGAGTGCGCCTCGGGTTGTCCGACAGGGCTGTCGCCGCAATTGCTTACGGTTGACGACAACAGTGTCGACAGCGCGATGTATGTCGATTTCAACGCCGCCTATACGATGGAGCTGGGTGCAACGGCCGAGACCGAGCTGTTCCTCAACATCCGCAACATCGCGAATGCCGACCCGGCGATCGCGGTGCGCGGTCCGGGCGGTTCGAGCTTCGACTTCGCGCCGACGCCCGCGGGCGGCAACTACGACGTTCTCGGCCGCGTGTTCCGCGTGGGCGTGAAGTTCAAGATGTAGGCATAGCAAGACGGAAGACACTTCGTGCGGGCGCCTGGGCCAAAATGCCTCGGCGCCCGTACAAACATAAGGGGGAGAGTATTCATGAACTCGGTTGGTCGTGTTTCGCGTTCGCGTTCGGCGCTGTCGCTCCTGACACTCGCGTGTCTTGGTTCAACGTGCCTCAGCAGCGCGGCCTTCGCGCAGGCCCAGCAGGCGCAGGCGCCCGCCGCGGCGGTTGACGAAATCGTCGTCACCGGCACGCGCGTCGTGCGTGACGGCTATGAAGCGCCGACGCCGGTCTCGGTCATCGGCATCGAGCAGCTCGATAACGCCGCGACGTCGAACCTCGCTGACGCGATCAATCAGCTTCCGGCTGTGATGAACAGCGCCTCGCCGCAATCCTCGGCCACCAACACCACCTCCGGCCAGTCGGCCATCAACGCACTGTCGTTGCGCGGCCTCGGCATCTCACGCACCCTCGTGCTCCTCAACGGTCAACGCACCGTGGGTTCGAACCTCACGGGCGCGGTGGATGTCAGCGAACTTCCGCAGCACCTGATCGAACGCGTGGACGTGGTGACCGGCGGCGCGTCGGCGGCTTACGGTTCGGACGCGCTCTCGGGCGTGGTCAACTTCGTGCTCGATACCGACTTCGTCGGCTTCAAGGGTGAAGTCTCGGGCGGCCTCACCACCTACGGCGATATGCCGAACTACAAGGTCAACGCCGCGTTTGGAACGGCTTTCGCCGGCGGGCGCGGTCACTTCCTCCTGTCGGGCGAACATGTGTGGGATGACGGTCTCCTGGTTTATGACCGTCCGTGGACACGCCAGGGATACAGCTTCATCAACAATCCGGCCTTCGTGGCGGGGAACGGCCAGCCGGCCATCATCCGCACCGACAAAGTCTCCGTCGGAAATGCGAGCTGGGGCGGCACCATCGTTTCCGGCCCGCTCAAGGGCACGGCGTTCGGTCCGGGCGGCTCGATCTATCAAATCGCCTACGGCGATATTTACACCGGCGCGCTGATGCGCGGCGGCAGTTGGGATGCGCTCAATGTGATCTCGGTGCGCGGCGCCGCGGCGCAGCCGCAGCAGAACCGCCAGGACGTGTTCACGCGCGCGAGCTATGATGTCAGCGATGATGTCACGGTCTATGCGCAAGCCGCGTGGGGCCATCTCTATTCATATTCGTCGGGCGCGCCGAACTTCTTCCCCGGCAACCTGACCGTCGCCGCCGACAACGCGTTCCTGCCGGATTCGCTGCGTCCGGCGCTCGCGGCGGCGGGCTCGACCTTCACCATGGGCACGCTCAACTGGGATCTCGACAACTTCCGCGCCGTCTATGACCGCCGCGTGCTCCGGTTCCTGACGGGCGCCGAGGGCACCTTCGACGCCGGCGGCACCGATTGGAAGTGGGACGCGCATCTCGGTGTCGGCCAGATGTTCGGCACCTTGCAGTCGCGCGGCGCCATCGATCGTACGCGCTATCCGCTCGCCGTGGATGCCGTGCGCAATCCGGCGACCGGCGCCATCGTTTGCCGCTCGACCCTCGCCAACCCGACCAACGGCTGCGTGCCATACAACGTGTTCGGTATCGGCGTGAACAGCCAGGCCGCCGTGGACTACTTGCAGGGTCGTTACGGTTGGAACCTGCAACGCCTCAATCAGAAGGTCGGCGCGATCAACTTTACCGGCGAGCCCTTCTCGACGTGGGCGGGCCCCGTTTCCACGGCGTTCGGTTATGAATATCGCCACGAGAAGATGCGCCAGGTGGTCGATCCGGAAGAAATCGCGAACCCCACGATTTGGTTCCAGGCCGCCGGTCAGCCCTACACGGGCGCGTTCACCGTGCATGATCTTTATCTCGAAACGGTGATCCCGCTCGCGAAAGATGAAAGCTGGGCCGCGGCGTTCGATCTCAACAACGCGGTGCGCTTCACCCATTATTCCACCTACGGCTCGGTCGTGACGTGGAAAGCGGGCGCGAGCTGGTCGCCGTTCGACGATCTGCGCTTCCGCGTCACGCAGTCGCGCAACATCCGCTCGCCGACGCTGGTCGACCTCTATCAGGCGGGCTCGACCTCGCGTAGCTCGTCGCTCGATACGTTCAAGACGCCGGCCGTCACCATCAATAGCCAGGTGACCTCGCGCGGGAACCCGAACCTCGGACCTGAGAAGTCGAACGACACGGGGATCGGCGTGGTCTATCAGCCGTCGTGGTTCGCGGGCTTCAGCGCGTCCATCGATTACTACCGCATCAAGATCAAGGATGCGGTCAACAGCATCGGTGCGCAGGATCTCATCAACTTCTGTGTGTCCGGAAATACGGTCGCCTGTCAGTCCGTCATCCGCACGGGCACCGGTACAGCGGCGGAGCAGTTGGAAATCACCGTTCAGCCGCAGAACTTCGCGACCGAACTTGCGCGTGGGGTGGACATCGAAGCCAGCTACACGATGCCGCTCTCCAATCTCAGCGACGGACTCGACGGCAACCTGGGCCTGCGTATGCTGGCCACGCACTATCTCGACTACAAGACCTTCAGCGGCATCCCGGGCGATATCGAGATTCAGTATGCCGGCGTGAACGGTTCCGGCGCCGGCCTCGGCGGCGGCGGCGGGGGTGTGCCGAGCTGGCGTATCAACTCGACGGTTTCCTATGCGCTCGATCCGATCAGCGTCGGCTTTGCCTTCCGTTGGATCTCCAGCGGCAAGAACATCGCGACGTGGATTGAATGTGCGTCGGGCTGTCCGGCGCCCACCACGGTGAAGCAAACGGTCAACGACAACAGCGTCGCCTCCGCGCTCTACATCGACTTCAACGCCGGTTACACGGTGAATTTCACGGAAACCGCCGAAGCGGAATTGTTCCTCAACATCCGCAATATCGCGAACCGCGATCCGTCGATTGCCGTCAAAGGTCCAGGCGGCACCAGCTTCGACTTCGCGCCGGCGCCGTCGGGCGGCGCCTATGACGTTCTCGGCCGCGTCTTCCGCGCGGGCGTGAAGTTCAAAATGTAACTGTCTGTTCAACGACCCATCGAAGTCCGGGCGCCCGGCCGAAAGGCCGCGGCGCCCGGATGCTTTTTAAGCGCGGCTTAAAAGCGGTTTGTTTTGGCCGAAAAGCCACACTGCTTTGTAATCGCTGATGCGCGCGGGGGCGTCGCTTGAAATTTCCCGACCGCGCGTTCTATTAATCGCCCCGCTATGAACCCGGACCCTGGCGCCTCCCCCCAACTTTGCCAGGGACGGTGGGAGCACGACGAAAATATTGGAAGTCCGACGCCGCCGGGGCGTGCAAGCCCCCGCGCGGCGCTGGTGTCAGGAAGCGTGAGTGCGAGATGCGCTCACGCCAGTCACAAGGGAGTATTTATGTATTCGGTAGGTCGTTTTACCCGTTCGCGTTCGGCGCTGTCGGTGCTGACGCTCGCGTGCCTTAGCTCTACGTGCCTCAGCGGCGCCGCTTTCGCGCAGCAGCAACCTGAAGTCGCCGCGGTCGACGAGATCGTCGTCACCGGGACGCGCGTTGTGCGCGATGGTTACGAAGCGCCGACGCCGGTCTCGGTCATCGGCATCGAGCAGCTCGAGAACCAGGCTACGTCGAACCTCGCGGACTCCATCAACCAGCTCCCGACCCTCGTCGGCAGCTCGACCCCGCAAGGCTCCGTCGCCAACACCACCTCCGGCCAGGGCGCCATCAACGGCCTCTCGCTGCGCGGTCTCGGCACCTCGCGCACCCTGGTGCTCCTGAACGGCCAGCGCACCGTCGGTTCGATCCTCACCGGCGTCGTGGATATCAGCGAACTCCCGCAAACTCTGATCGAACGCGTCGACGTCGTCACGGGCGGCGCCAGCGCCGCTTATGGTTCCGACGCGCTCTCGGGCGTGGTCAACTTCGTGCTCGACACCGACTTCACCGGCTTCAAGTCCGAAGTCTCGGGCGGCATCACCACTTACGGCGATGCGCCGAACTACAAGATCAACATGACCTACGGCACGCCGTTCGCCGGCGGCCGCGGTCACTTCCTGCTCTCGGGCGAGCACTCGTGGGAAAACGGCCTGCTCATCGGCGACCGCCCGTGGAACCGCGAAGGCTATAGCTTCATCAACAACCCGGCCTACACGGCCACCAACGGCCAGCCGAACCTGCTGCGCACTTCGCAGGTCGCGCTCGGCCCGATCGCCAGCTGGGGCGGCACCTTTGCCGTCGCCCCGACGCACCCGCTCTACGGCGTGTCCTTCGGTCCGGGCGGCACGCAGTACAAGCTTGCCATCGGCGATATCGTGCAGGGCCAGCTCATGCGTGGCGGTTCGTGGGAATCGCAGCAGATCGCACCCGTCCGCGGCGTCGCGTTCCAGCCCAAGCAAAACCGTCAGGACGTCTTCGCCCGCGTCAGCTACGACGTCAGCGACAACGTCAACGTTTACGCGCACGCCGCGTGGGGCCACCTCGGCTCTTACTCGACCGGCGCGCCGAACTTCTTCCCGGGCAACCTCGCGCTCCGCACGGACAATGCGTTCCTGCCGGCCAGCCTGCGTCCGGTCCTCGAGCCGGCCGGCGTCACCACCGGTTTCAACTTCGGCACGATGAACTGGGATCTGGACAGCTTCCACGCCGTCTATGATCGCCGCGTGCTGCGCTTCCTCGTCGGCGCCACCGGCGACTTCGAAGCCGTCGACACCGATTGGACCTGGGACATGTATCTCGGCAACGGCGAAGCCTTCGGCTCGCTGAAGTCGATCGGCGCCATGGACCGCACGCGTTATGCCTTGGCGGTCGACGCCGTGCGTAACCCGGCCAACGGCGCCATCGTGTGCCGCTCGACCCTCACCGATCCGAACAACGGCTGCGTGCCGTACAACGTGTTCGGCACGGGTGTGAACAGCGCCGCCGCGGTCAATTACATCCAGGGCCGCTACGGCTGGAACAACCACCGCCTCAACCAGAAGGTCGCCGCGCTTTCTTTCACCGGCAATCCGTTTGAAACGTGGGCGGGCCCGATCTCCACGGCGTTCGGTTATGAATATCGCGGCGAAAGCATGCGCCAGATTTCGGATCCCGAAGAACAGGCAAATCCGACGATCTGGTTCCAGGCCGCCGGTCAGCCCTACACCGGTCAGGTGAAGGTGCACGACGTGTTCCTGGAAACCGTCGTTCCGCTCGCGAAGGACGAAAGCTGGGCCACGGCGCTCGATCTCAACGGCGCGGTGCGCGGCACGCACTATTCGACCTACGGCTGGGTCGGTACGTGGAAAGTCGGCGCCACCTATAGCCCGTTCGACGATCTGCGCTTCCGCATCACGCAGTCGCGCAACATCCGCTCGCCGACGCTGGTCGATCTCTATCAGGGTGGCTCCACCGCCCGCAGCTCGACGACGGATCCGTTCAACGGCAACCGCACCGTCAACAGCCAGACCACCACGCGCGGCAACCCGAACCTCGGTCCTGAAAAGTCGTCCGACACGGGGATCGGCGTCGTGTATCAACCGTCGTGGTTCGAAGGCTTCAGCGCCTCGGTCGATTACTACCGCATCAAGATCAAGGACGCGGTGAACCAGCTCGGCGGCGTCGAACTGCTCACGCTCTGCCAAAACGGCAATCAGGTCGCGTGCGGCACGTTCACGCGTCAGGACGTCGGCCTGCCGACCGAACAGATCAACTTCATCGTTTCGCCGCAGAATTTCGCGACCGAACGCGCGAAGGGGATCGACTTCGAAGCCAGCTACGCGCTTCCGCTTTCAACGCTGTCTGACTCCATGGACGGCAACCTCGCGCTGCGCATGCTCGCCACGCACTACATCTCCTACACGGTGTTCAGCGGCGTGCCGGGCGATACGCCGATCGAATATGCCGGTGCTCCGGGAACGTCCGGCAGCAACATCGGCGGCGGCGGCGGCGGTTTGCCGGATTGGCGCATCAACAGCTCGATCAACTATTCGCTCGATCCGGTCGCGCTGGGCTTCACCTTCCGCTACATCTCCGCGGGCCGGAACAACGCGACTTACATCGAGTGCCAGACGGGCTGCCCGGCTTCCGCCGGCATCCGCCTGACCACCGACAACAATCAGGTCGAAAGCTCGTTCCTGATCGACTTCAACTCGTCGTACACGATGAACTTCGGCGAGACGTCGGAAGCCGAGCTGTTCTTCAATGTCCGTAACCTGTTCAACACGGATCCGCCGATTGCGGTGCGTGGTCCGGGCGGTTCCAGCTGGGACTTCCCGCCGACCAACCAGGGTCTCTACGACATCATGGGCCGCATCTTCCGCGCCGGCGTGAAGTTCAAGATGTAGTCGGATTGTCCGAGGAATGAGGTGTCCGGGCGCCGGGCCGAAAGGCTTGGGCGCCCGGATGCTTTTGAGACCGGTTAAGATCGGTGACTATTTAATGTGCGGTGCGAAGAGATAACGCCGCGCTGCATCGGATCTGCATAAGCCGTATGCAGCCTTATGCGCCGTTGCCAAAAAGCGGTTGTCAGAAATGACACATGTTGCTTCAAATCGCGGCGAGGACGGGTCGTAGCGGGTCGCCTCCGCTTGATATTCTTTTCCCGACCGGTCATTCTATTAATAGGGAGTTCTAAAGCCGCGCCGTGGGAGGTCGTATCACGGGCGGAGGGAGCACACTCGAAATCGCATCGGCTCTCGGTGGGGCGCTTCGGCGCCCCGTCCTGTATGTCGCGCAATCACCACTGTCGGCAGCAATGCCATGCGGGCGGCCGCATTTTCGACCGCACGCCTTTCTTGAAGGGGATCCTCAAGCATGAAATCCGTTAGTGTTTTGAATTGGAATAAATCGCTCTTTACGCTGGCCTGCCTTGGCTCGACCTGTTTGAGCTCGCTCGCCTTTGCCCAAGCCGCGGCGCAGACTGCGCAAGCGCCGGCCGTCGACGAAATCGTCGTGACCGGTACGCGCGTCGTCCGTGACGGCTACGAAGCTCCGACCCCCGTGTCGGTCATCGGCATCGAGAACCTGCAGAACATCGCGACCTCCAACCTCGCGGACTCCATCAACCAGCTCCCGACCCTGGTCGGCAGCTCGACGCCGTCCACCACGGCCACCACCACCACCACCGGCACGTCGGCCATTAACGGCCTCAACCTGCGCGGCCTTGGCACCACGCGTACCCTGGTGCTCCTGAACGGCCAGCGCACCGTCGGTTCGATCCTCACCGGCGTTGTCGACGTCTCCGAACTGCCGCAGAGCCTGATCGAACGCGTCGACGTCGTCACGGGCGGCGCCAGCGCCGCTTATGGTTCCGACGCGCTCTCGGGCGTGGTCAACTTCGTGCTCGACACCGACTTCACCGGCTTCAAGTCCGAAGTCTCGGGCGGCATCACCACTTACGGCGATGCGCCGAACTACAAGATCAACATGACCTACGGCACGCCGTTCGCCGGCGGCCGCGGTCACTTCCTGCTCACGGGCGAGCATGTGTGGGATGACGGTCTCATCGTCATCGACCGCCCGTGGAACAAGGAAGGCCACAGCTTCATCAACAACCCGGCCTACACGGCCACCAACGGCCAGCCGCGCCTCTTGAAGGTCGACAAGGTCGGCATGAGCCCGATCATGGCGTGGGGCGGCGCGCTCAACGTGCCGAACACCCACCCGCTCTACGGCACCGCTTTCGGTCCGGGCGGCGTGCAGTATCGCATCGCGCCGGGCGACATCGTCGACGGTCCGATCATGCGTGGCGGTTCGTGGGAAGCGCAGCAGGTTGCGCCGGTGCGCGGCGCCGCGCTCGTCCCGCAGCAGAACCGTCAGGACGTATTCACGCGCGCCAGCTACGACGTCAGCGACAATCTGACCATCTACGGCCATGCCGCATGGGGCCACCTCGGCTCCTATTCGTCGGGCGCGCCGAACTTCTTCCCGGGCAACCTCGCGCTCCGTACCGACAACGCCTACCTGCCGGCGAACCTGCGCGCGGCGCTCGAGCCGGCCGGCGTCACCACCGGCTTCAACTTCGGCACCATGAACATGGATCTGGACAACTTCCGGGCCGTGTATGACCGCCGCGTGCTCCGCTTCCTCGCGGGCGCCGAAGGCAGCTTCGAAATGGGCGCGAAGGACTGGAACTGGGATATGTATCTCAGCAACGGCGAAGCCTTCGGCTCGCTGAAGTCCATCGGCGCCATCGATCAGCCGCGCTACCGTCAAGCGGTCGATGCCGTGCGTAATCCGGCGAACGGCGCCATCGTCTGCCGCTCGACCCTTACGAATCCGAACGACGGCTGCGTGCCGCTCAACGTGTTCGGCATCGGCGTCGCCAGCCAGGCCGCGATCGATTACGTCCAGGGCCGCTACGGCTGGAACAACCATCGCCTCAACCAGAAGGTCGCCGCCATCAACTTCAACGGCAACCCGTTCGAAACCTGGGCCGGCGACGTTTCGCTCGCCTTCGGCTACGAATTCCGCAAGGAAACGATGCGTCAGATCTCGGATGCCGAAGAACAGGCGAATCCGACGATCTGGTTCCAGGGTGCGGGTCAGCCGTACACCGGCGCTGTCACCGTGAACGATATCTACGCCGAAACCGTCGTGCCGCTTGCGAAGGATCAGGAGTGGGCCGCCTCTCTCGATCTCAATGCGTCGGTCCGCGCCACGCACTACTCCACTTACGGCTGGGTCGCGACCTGGAAGGTCGGCGCCACTTACGCTCCGGTGGACGATCTGCGTCTGCGCGCCACACGTTCGCGTAACATCCGTTCGCCCACGCTGGTCGACCTCTATCAGGCCGGCACCAGCATGAACAACGCGCTGAACGATCCGTTCACCAACACGACGGTCAACTACACGTCGCGCACCTCGGGCAACATCAACCTCGTCGCCGAAAAGTCCAACGACCTCGGCCTCGGTGTCGTCTACCAGCCGTCGTGGTTCGAAGGCTTCAGTGCCTCGGTCGATTACTACCGCATCGACATCAAGGACGCCGTGAACCAGCCGAGCGCCACGGACCTCGTGAACCTCTGCTTCAACAACAATGCGGCGGCCTGCTCGGCCATCACCCGTACGACGCAGAACGGCGCGCCGTTCCTGTTCATCCAGGTGCAACCGCAGAACTTCGCGACCGAAAAGGCGCGCGGGATCGACTTCGAAGCCAGCTATCGCACGCCGCTGTCGGCGCTCTTCGACTCGGCGGACGGCGATATCAGCCTGCGTATGCTCGCCACGCGTTATCTCAAGTATGAGATCAACAACGGCACCGTCGGCTCGATCGTCATCGACTACGCCGGCACCAACGGCCCGGGTGGCAACAGCGTGCCGAAGTGGCGCATGCAGAGCGTGCTCGGCTACAACCTCGACCCGATCAACCTCGGCCTGACCTTCCGCTACATCTCGGCAGGTAAGAACGTGGCGACGCACATCGAGTGCACCTCGGGTTGTCCGACGTCGACCGCTCAGAACATGACCGTCGACGATAACGGCATCAACGCCGCCTACTACCTCGACCTCAATCTTGGCTACAAGATGGAAGTCGGCGAAGCGGGTTCGTCGGAGTTGTTCCTGAACGTGCGTAACCTGTTCAACCGCGATCCGGAAATCGCCGCGCGCGGTCCGGGCGGCACGTCCTACGACTTCCCGCCGACCTCGGTCGGTCTCTACGATACCCTCGGCCGCGTGTTCCGTGCGGGCGTGCGCTTCAAGATGTAAGCTCACGTAACAACGAGCGATCTACAATGGGCCCAATCCGGGTATACTGGATTGGGCCCATTTCTTTTTCACCGGCACATCACGAGGGGGATGCATCCATGAACAAGGTTCGGTTTATCGCAACGTTAGGACTTACGACGGCGCTCGCGCTGGTTCTACAATCCTGTGACAAACCCGCGCCGCAAGAACAGGCGAAAGCGCCGTTCAGCATCGTGGAAGCCTCCATCCCGGATATGCAGAAGGCGATGCAGGAAGGGCGCACCACCTCGCGCGCCATCGTCACTGAATATCTGACGCGCATGGGCATGTACGAGGACATGTTGAACGCCGCCGTCTCGGTGAATCACAACGCGCTCGCCCAGGCTGATGCGCTGGACAAGGAGCGCGCCGAAGGCAAGGTGCGCGGACCCCTGCACGGCATCCCCGTCGCCCTCAAGGACAACATCATGACCAAGGACGACATGCCGACCTCGGGCGGTATGCTCGCCTTCAAATATTACATGGCGCCTTATGACGCCACGCTGGTCGCCAACCTGAAAGCCGCCGGGGCGATCATCATCGCGAAATCGACCATGAGCGAGCTCGCCGGCTGGTACGGCAGCGAGAAGCGCCCGGGCGGCTACAACGGCGCGGCCGGCCAAAGTTATAATCCCTATGACCCACGCGCGAACGACGACGGCACCCCGGTGATGGAAGTCGCCGGCTCAAGCTCGGGCGTCGGCGTCGCTGCCAACCTCTGGGCCGCGAACGTTGGCACCTCGACGGGCGGCTCCATCGAAGGCCCGTCCAACGCCAACATGCTTGTGGGTTTGCGTCCGTCCACCGGCCGCATCAGTCGCTATGGCATTGTCCCGCTCACCCTCGATCAGGACACCGCCGGCCCGATGACCAAGCATGTGGTGGACGCCGCCATCATGCTTGGCGCCATGGAAGGCGCGAGCGTCGATCCCAACGATCCGCGCACGTCCGAATGCACGCCGCCCGCGAACCGCGATTACACGGCGTTCCTGAAAGCCGACGCTCTCAAGGGCGCCCGCATCGGGATTCCGCGCGCGGGTCTCATCACGGCGCACACGTACCCGGGCAAGGCGCGTCCGTTCCCGGGTTTGAAGCCCGCCGAACTTGAAACCATGGAAGGCGCGATTGCGGCCCTCAAAGCCGCCGGCGCGGAAGTGGTCGATCCCACCGACCTGCCCAGCATGGTCGCGACCGATCCGCAGAAGAACATCTCCGCGCACTTCATCTGCCAACTTGCCACCGACGGCAAGGCGCCGGACGATTACTGCTCGAACGTGCTCCGCTACGGCATGAAGCGCGATTTCAATCTGTGGCTCGCATCCCTGGATGACAAAGCCCCGGTCAAGAACTTCAAGGAATTCCTGGCTTGGAACACGGCGCACGCTGCCGATGGCGCCATTCGTTATGGCCAGTCGCGCCTCGAAGCGGCTGAGGCGGTCGATCTCGAGAAGGAAAAAGCGCGCTACGAAAAGAACCGCGCCGAGGATCTGGTGCTGACGCGTGATGAAGGCCTTGATGCGATTATGAGCGCCAACAAGCTCGACGCGGTCATGTTTCCGGAAGCGAACGGTGCCAACTATGCCACAAAGGCCGGATATCCCATTGTCGTCGTACCGTTCGGCCTGGTTCCCAACGACAATCCCGGCGCAAAGGGCTCCGAGGAACGCGTGAAGCCGTTTGGCGTCAGCTTCGTGGGCGGACATTGCGAGGACCCGAAAGTGCTCGGGATCGCCTACGCCTTTGAACAGGCGACCAAGAAGCGCGTACCGTCCAAGTACACACCGTAAAACGCGCGGGGACGCTTCGCGTGAATCGGCTTAAACAAGCGTTTCTTGAGAAGCGTCCCGCCATCGGTCTGTGGCAGGGACTCGCCACGCCCTACACCGCGGAGATTTGTGCGGGCGCGGGCTACGACTGGTTGATGTTCGATGGTGAGCATTCGCCCAACACGCTCCAGACATTACTCGCGCAGCTTCAAGCCGTGGCGCCTTACCCGGTTGAAGCCGTCGCGCGGCCGCCCGCCGGCGATCCCGTCTACATCAAGCAATATCTCGATATCGGTGTACGCAGCCTGCTCGTTCCAATGGTCGATACGGCGGCACAGGCCAAACACATCGTCGCGTCCACACGCTTCCCGCCGCGCGGGATTCGCGGTGTCGCCAGCGCCACCAGCCGTGCGGCGGGGTTCGGCGCCAACGCGAAATATCTCGCCGAGGCGCACGAAGACCTCTGTGTCATCACACAGATCGAAAGCCGCGGCGCCTTGACCGAGATTGAAGCCATCGCCGCCGTCGAGGGGGTCGACGCGCTCTTCATCGGACCGGCCGACCTCGCGGGTTCCCTGGGCCACCTTGGCAACCCGGCGCATCCCGACGTGAAAGCCGCCATCGAGGACGCCTTGGCTCGCATCATCCGGGCCGGAAAACCTTGCGGCATCTTCGCCAGGGACGCTGATCAGGCGCGGGCCTATTTCGCCGCCGGGTTTTCCTTCGTTTCCGTGGGCACCGACGTTGGCTTGCTCGCGCACGGCGCCCGCGATCTGGCGGCGCGCGCCCGGCCCAAACCCTGACCCTGCCAAATCCCCGGGGCGCGTTGACCGCAATCAATGCCCGCCGGCCGGGGCGAAGCCACAGTCCCCTCAGGCTTCATCGGGAGGGCAATATGCGTGGATTTGGTGCGGTGATCGGTATCCTGGCGGTCTTGGGCGGTGCGGCGAATGCCCTCGCGGCGGAGGACAAGGATCTCATCGACTACCGCCAGCACATTATGAAATCACTGGATGCACAGGTCGCCATTCTGGGCATGATTTTGTCCGGCGCGGCCCCGGAAGACAATCTGGTCAGTCACCTCGATACCATCGCGCTCATCGCCCAGGGCACCCTCCAAAGCTTCGAGGCGAAGGCTCCGGGCGGCGAATCGAGCCCCGAGGTTTGGGCGAAATGGCCCGATTTTTCCCAGCGCATGAACGCGTTCGCCGCGGCGACGGCCAAAGTGGCTAAAATGGCGCGCGAGCAGGGAAAGGACGCCATCATGGGCGAAGTTGCTGGCGCCCTTTCCTGCAAGTCATGCCACGACGTCTACCGCGTTAAGTAGTCGCCTTCGTGCCCATCGCGGGGTCGCTGACCCCGTGTTTACCTGTTTCGATGCGGCCGGCGGCGCGGCGCACAAGGCTGTCGCCGGAAATGGTGAAGTCGTACCAATTTCCGCTTTCCGCGACGGACCATTCCTTGGTGGCCCGCCCGCCGGCCGCAATCGAAAACTCTTCCCCCGCTATTTCGTAGGCATTGTGCTCTAACTTGAGAGTCACCCGCGCCTTGCCGGTATTGCGGGCGATGAGTTGAAGTTTCTGGGTCTTGGCCTGATAGCGCACGTCGATTTCGGCTTCGAGGTTCGCCGTGCTGCCCGTGAAGTCGCGGCGGAAGCCGTTGGGCGCGATGACGAACAGGTCATAACGGCCGTTATCAGCCGCGGTTTCCCATATGTCCGAGATGTTCTTGCCGGCTTCGACGGTATAGCGCTTCGGGATACGGTCGAGATGCAGGCGGTCGTAAACATGGAACACGGCGCCTTGCGTGCCGGTGTTGCGGAAGTCGATCGTGATCCCCTTGGCGTCGACTTTAGAGACGGTATTGAGATCATACGGCAAGGCGCGTGACGGACGCACGCCCGTTTCCTGGAACAATTCCTCGTGTTTGGCCGGCGGCAGGATGCGCGGGCGCTGAATGTGGTCGAGCACGATGGCCGAGGCGCCGCTGACATCCGGAAGCTTGGGGAACGCCGGGTCGTTGGGGGTCATGAAGTCGAAGGCCGAGGTCAAATCGCCGGACACCGCGCGGTGCCACGGCGTAATGGCTGGAATGGCGACGCCGAACCGCTTCTCAAGGAACTGGCCGACGGAGGTGTGATCGAACACCTGCGAGCTTACCCAACCGCCCTTGCTCCAGGGCGAGACCACATACATTGGAACGCGCGGACCCATGCCGAAGGGACGCACCAAGCCGCTCCAGTCGTCGGTCTTGGCGATGTGCTTGCGGTCCGGATCATGGAAGTAATGGCCGGCAAGATCGAGTGTCGCTTTGCCTTGCATCACGCCGTTGCGGTCATACGACGGCGGCGCCGACGGCGCCAGATGATCGAACAGTCCATCGTTCTCGTCGAAGGTCTGAAAGAACACCGTGCTCGCCCAAACCTCGGGATTGGCCGTGAGCGCCTGCAGCACCCGCGCCGTGAACTCTGCGCCTTCCAGCGGCGTCGACGCGCTCGGATGTTCTGAGTAAGGCGGAGAGGGCAGAATCCACGAGACTGCCGGCAGCATGTCGTTCATGACATCGCGTTTCAGTTGCTCCAGCGACCACCAGCTCATGCCCTTTTCGTAAAGCGCATCGCCCGGTTTGCAGGTGCGGAAGCTTTCGAATGCGAGGCCGCCGTGCATCGCGCCGGTCCAATTGTTGTTGGGGTCCTGATAAATGCGCCAGCTCACTCCAGCCTTCTCCAGCACGTCCGGCAGCGTCGGCCAGCGCAGATTGTTGCCCACATAGGTGTAGCCGGGCTTCGGCAGGGCGCCCTTCACCCAGCAGCGGAAGTTATCCGGCTCGGAATACTCGTCCGTGGCGTTGATGCCCTTGGCGCGCAGGTCCGGATCGTTGCTGGCGCCCGACCAGAACACGACGCGATTGGGGTCCGTTCCGGCGGTCACTGAGCAATGATAGTGGTCGCAGATGGTGAAGGATTCGGCGAGGGCGAACTGAAAGGGGATATCGTCGCGGCGATAGTGACCCATTGTGTATGGCGTTTTGTAGCGTGGCCATTCGGTCATGCGGCCCTGGCCCCACGCGCCCTGCGCATCGGCGTAGGAGTGCGGCGTGCCGGGCACGCGCAAAGCGTCTGTGGTCTTGGTGTCGAGGTGGAACGGCATCATCTCCGACTCACCCGTGGACTGGGTCCAGACGTTGCGTCCACCCTCCTGTGGAATGGGGTGGCGATCCCCGAAACCGCGCACGCCGCGCATGCTGCCGAAGTAGTGATCGAACGAGCGGTTCTCCTGCATCAGGATCACAACGTGCTTCACATCCTTGATGGTACCCGTGACCTGCTTCGCCTGCACCGCGAGAGCATCCCGGATGGCTGCGGGAAGCGCCGCGAGGGCTGCGCCTGCGCCCGTCGCGCCCGCGGCGGTTTTTAGGAATGAACGTCTATTTTGATCGACCATCGATGATGCCTTTGCTGCTGATTGGAAGCGGCGAGTGTCGCCGTCTTCGTGGTCGCGCGCATGTAAGGATCATGAATACTATGTGACTCTTCAGGACTTGAGTTGCCGCCAACGCACTTCACGCCGACGTCACGTCTGCTTCATGTGGTTGTCACCTCGCATGCGTATAGCAGCGCGTCTGCCGGAGATGCGCGTGGGTGAGGGCGCGTCTTTCCTTGTGCAGGGAGCAATCACCAAGGAGAGAATAAAAATGTCCGCAGGGCATACCCAAAAATTTGCACTCACGCGCCGTCGCGCACGCCTTACCACTGCGTCCTTCGCCGCGTTCTTGCTCACGTCATGCAGCTTGGCGAGCATTGCTCATGCCCAAAATGTATCGGACGCCGACAGATCGCAGCAACTCGCCCAGGCGCAACAACAGCTTATCGAGGCCCAGGAACGCGTGACGCAGGCCCAACGTGAGCTGGAGGCGGCGCAGCGCGAGCTGGCCAATGCCGGCGGCGCCGAGGAGCCCGTTGTCCAGGAGGCGGCCGCCGCGCCGCCCGGACAACAGCTTGCGCAACACCAGCTTGCCGCCGCCGGCGGGGCGGTCGAGACCATCATGGTCGAAGGCCAGCGCATCAACCGCGAAGCCGTTTCCGACACCGCGGTCGACTTCTCCAAGTACGGCACGCAGGTTCAGGTCATTAGCGACGCTGAAATCGCGACCGGCGGTTTCACCAACTTCGCCGAATTGGCCGGCGGTCTCATCCGCGGCGCCAATGTCGGCTATTCGCCCGATGAAGGCGAATTCACCATTCGTATCGATGGCGGTACCGACCGTGACACCCTGTTGCTCGTCGATGGCGTTCCGACGTTCGACCGCGGTACGCCGCTGGAAGACATCTGGGGCGCGACGGCCATCGACCCGCGCGTGATCGATTCCATTGAAATCTTCCGTGGCGGCCAAAGCCTCTATTACGGCGGCAACGGCGGCCTCGGTGTCGTCTCGGTGAAGTACAAACAACCGGACGGCACTTTCAAAGGCGACATGGGGGTTTACTACGGCTCGTTCAAAACCCGTGAAATCTATGGAAATGTCTCTTTCCCGATCGATGCGGAAGGCCGGCACAGCCTGATGTTCTACGGCCGTTCCTATGCGACCGACTCCAACCCGATCTTCGACCGCGAAGCCTATTCGGACACCGTCCTGGAGGTCGGCGGCAAACACGACTTTCCATACGAATACAAATCGATCGGCGCGAAGTATCTGTGGAAGATGGGTGACGAGACCGAACTGCGTCTCGGTGCCGAACTCGTCGGCACCTCCTTCCACGATCCCTTCCCGACCGACCATGTCTACAACCCGAACTGGGCTGATTTCCCGAAATATAGCCTCCAATTCCATAGCCAAATCACCGACAAGCTGAAGGTGGAAGCCGAGGCTTATTACTCGGCGCCGGAACTCTGGAACACGGAAGTCGACGTTCAGATCTGCCGCATTCCGCAAAGCGTGATCAATCCGGCGACGGGGCGTCCGTTCACGCTCGCGGCGGACTTCGAAGCCTACGCGCGCGCGAATGGTATTCCGGCGGGCTGCGTCACCAATCCCGACGGCAGCACGAAAGCCGACGGTGTGTCGCGTCAGGGTTATTACGTCGATGCCAACGGCCAGATCAAAGGCACGCTTCAGAATCCGTTCCGTATCGGCGATCCGATGGGCACGGTTGTTCAAACGATCGCCAATTTCGGATCGGGTGTGCCGGTGAAGGGTTACGGCGAAGGCACTCAGCTCCGTGCCGGATTCGTGGACTATGGCGCCAACGTACGCGGCAAGTACCAGATCACCGATTGGTTGGCGACGGTCGTCGGCGTGCAGCGGACGACCTCCTATGACACGTCCGCCGATGATTATGGCGTGTCGAAAGCGCACATCAATACCACCGGTATCTATGGTGACGTGCAGCTTGATCTGCCGATCTTGGAGGGCACCAATATGTCCTTCGGCGCCCGTAAGGACTTCAACAATCTTTTCGCCGACAACTTCATCTGGAAGTTCTCGGCTCGTCAGGAATTCGGTTCAGGCATCTATGCGCGCGCCAGCGGCGGCACGTCGTACAACAGCCCGCGCGCCCAGGAAGCCGGTTTGTTCGGCAACACGCGCAACAACCCGACTATTAAACCGCAAGAAGTTGAAACCTACGCTGCCGGCGCCGGTATCAACGGCGAGGTGCTCGGCGGTACTTTTAACGTCGAGGCGGGGTACTTCACCACCGATATCACCAACTTATTCGGCAGCGCGGCCATTCGTGATGTGTGTCCCGGCGTCGATCCGAGCCGCGTGATAAACCCCAACATCATCACGCCGGTCGAGTTCTGCCGCACCTTCGCGAGCTATGGTCTCACCGGTCTCAGCACGGCCTTCTTCAACACCAAGGCGCAGCAGAATATCACCGGTTACACCCTCGACGTCTCACTCGACCTTGATCAGATCCAAGCGGACTTCAGCTTCACCAAGCAGGAATCGCTTGAACCGAACCCGGTCTATGGCCTCATGGCCGTGCGCGCGGGCACGGGCGCGGCATTGACCACCGTTGTGCCGGGTGCGGCCGGGGCCAACCCGACCCGTCAGGCCGGCGAGCGTCCGGAATGGATGATCTCCGCCCTCGTCACCTATACGCCGAGCGAACGTTGGGTGATTGCGCTCAATCCGCGTTGGCAGGGTCCGGAATGGCTTTATGTCCAGAATAATGCGGCACGCTTCGTGGACGCCTCTGGCAACCGCACCAATCCGGACGTCAACTTCGGCAACTACTTCGTCCTCAACGGCTCGGTGCAGTACTATCTCGGCGAGGAGATGCAACACCGCTTCTTGCTGCGGGCCGTCAACATCCTGGATAAGAAGTACTCCGAGCGCGGCGGCACCGCGGACAAGTCGTTCCACCGCGCGGGTGTGCGCGGCGAGATCGGCGTCAACGACCCATCTTACTATTACACCTATCAATTCTACGGTAAGCCGCGGTCGTTCTATTTGCAGTACGCCTACCAGTTCTAGACTTCGAAAATGGGACGGATCCGTCTAGGATCCGTCCCAGAAGTTTGGGGGGGAAGGTCGATGATCTCACGCCGTTTCTTCATGGCCGCCGGCGGTCTCACGCTGTCGATCCCCAGGGCTTTCGCTCAATCCGACAAATATCATTTCACCCTCGGCGTCGCATCCGGCAGCCCTCGTTCCGATGGGATCGTCCTTTGGACACGCCTCGCGCCGGACCCCTTGCGTGGCGGGGGGATGCCGCCGGGCAAAACCAATGTCCGTTACCGGCTGTGCGCCGATCAGGCGATGCGTAAGGCGGTGCGTGAAGGCATCGTGGAAACCTCCGATGCAAAAGCCCATTCCGTTCACGTCGTCCTGCGTGGCTTGGAGCCGGGGCGCGAGTATTGGTATCAATTTTTCTACGGCCACGACGAAAGCCCCATCGGGCGGACGCGCACCTCAAATGCTTCAGCGTCCGGCGCGAAGCTCGCGCTCGCGAGTTGTCAGGCCTATGAGGCCGGCCTTTTCACCGCGTACGCGGACATGGCCGCCTGGTCGCCCGACTGCGTGATTCACATCGGCGACTATATCTACGAGGGCGCGGCGACCGCGCCCGGCCCACGCAAAGCCAATGTCGGCGGATTCGACGTGAGCTGGGAAAACATCCGCTCGCACAACGGCCCCGAAACCGTGACGCTGTGGGACTACCGGAACCGCTACGCTCTTTATAAGAGCGAGGCGGCGCTTCAGGCCGCCCACGCAGCCGCGCCGTGGATCGTTTCCGTCGACGATCACGAGATCGATAACAACTGGGCCGGAGACATCCCTCAGGACCCGTGGGCGCAAACGCCGCTGGAGTTCAAGGTGCGCAAACTCGCCGCGCTCCAGGCCTATTATGAACATATGCCGTTGGAGGAGCCGCCGACAGTGAGCGGGGTGGACTCATACCTACAGCTCTACGGGACATACCGCTTCGGTCCCGCGCAAGTTCACATGCTCGATACGCGTCAATTTCGCTCCGACCAGGTCTGCGGGCCACGCGACCCGGGCGAGCGGAGTTGCGAAGACCTTGCCGATCCCACGCGCACGATGACGGGTGCGGCGCAGGAGCGATGGTTGATCGACGAACTTCGACGCTCCCAGGCGCCCTTCAATGTCGTCGCTTCTCAAACCTGGTTCGCGCCGTTTCGCTATAACGGCCCCGGCGACGTGCCTTACGTGAACATGGATCAGTGGGACGGCTATCCGGTGCAGCGCCAGCGGCTGATCGACGTGATGGCGGGTATCACCAACCCCGTCGTTCTCAGCGGCGACTGGCATAGCGCCGCGGCCATGCGTATTCACAAGGATCCGTGGGACCCGAAATCGCCGCGCGTCGCGCACAACTTCTGCGGCACCTCAATCTCCTCTCATTGTCCATGGTATGAAGCCATGCGGGCGGCCAAGGACTTCAACGGGCACGTCGATTACCTGAACGGCGCCCAACGCGGATACCTGCGGTTCGACGTGACCGGCAAAACTTGGCGTTCCGATTATCGCGTCGTCGCCAACCCGCGCGATCCAGGGTCCGCCGTGTCGACCGACGTCTCCCTGGATACCCGGGACGTCTAGCCGTGCTTTACCTGACCGGGTAGAAAAGCCCGGCACGGCGATCGGGCCGGGC
>Ga0102832_1001107_pt1 | contig 24012 bp, 27 predicted proteins | sample EBPBio282013_DNA_FD_88942 | JGI IMG/M metagenome (GOLD analysis project Ga0102832, IMG submission 88942) | Wastewater treatment Type I Accumulibacter community from EBPR Bioreactor in Madison, WI, USA - Reactor 2_5/28/2013_ DNA (Illumina Assembly) | ecosystem: Engineered > Bioreactor > EBPR >... | reverse complement strand
CCGCTCCGATCAGCGGGTTGAACCTGCCCCCGCTGAACAGGTTGAGCAGCTTGCCGAACAGCACCCCGGCGGCGGTGTCGAGCACGAAGGCCAGCAGGCCGAGCGCGAGGATCGCCAGGGTCGCCGGACGCAGGAACGCCTCGCCCCCCATCGTCGAGCCGATCGCGAGGCCGAGGAAGAGGGTGACGATATTGGCCAGCTCATTGGACGCGGCGTGGGTCAGCCGCTCGACGACCCTGGATTCCCGCATCAGGTTGCCCAGCATCAGGCAGCCGATCAGCGGAGTGGCGAAGGGCACCAGGATGCCCACCCCGATGGTGACCACGATCGGGAACAGGATGCGGGTGCGCTGGCTGATCTGCCGCTGGCTGTACGGCATCCTGATCGCGCGCTCCTGCTTCGTGGTGAGGAGCCGCATCACCGGCGGCATGATGATCGGCACCAGCGCCATGTAGCTGTACGCGGCGACCGTGATCGGGCCGAGCAGATGGGGCGCCAGGATGCCGGAGACGTAGATGGAGGTCGGTCCGTCGATCGCGCCGATGATGCCGATCGAGGCGGCCTCCTCGCGGCTGAACCCGAGCAGCAGCGCCAGGATCAGCGTCAGGAAGATGCCGAACTGGCCGGCCGCCCCCAGCAGCACCATCTTGGGGTTCTCCAGCAGCGGGCCGAAGTCGGTGAGCGCACCGATCCCGATGAAGATCAGCAGCGGGAAGAGTTCGTTGCCGACGCCGATGTCGTACAGGACGCTCAGCAGGCCGTGCTCCCCCACCAGCGGGGAGAGCGGCAGGTTGGCCAGGATCGCGCCGGCCCCGATCGGCAGCAGGAGCAACGGCTCGTACTCCCGCGAGACAGCCAGGAAGATCAGCAGGCAGCCGACCGCGATCATCACCAGCGACTGCCAGGTGACGTTGGTCAGGCCGGCCAGCAGCTGGCTCCAGGTCTCATCGGTCACAGCGACTCACCACCGCGATCCCGGCCGTGGGCCGAGGTTCCTCGGAGTCGACGTGCCACTCGATACGCGCACCGGTCAGCCCTCGTAGGCGATCATCGGGTCGCCGTGCCTCACCTGATCCCCGGGGGCGACCGACACCGAGGCGATCACGCCGTCGCGTTCGGCGCGGATGTCGTTCTTCATCTTCATCGCCTCCAGCACCAGCAGCAGCTGGCCACGGGTGACGACCGCGCCGGGGGCCACCTCGATCGAGAGCACCACGCCGGGCATTGGAGCCGCGACGGTGTTGCGTCCGATGCCGTTGGAACGCGGACGGACGGTGGGCTGCGTCGCCGCGGCCGGACGAGAGGCACCGGAGGGGACGGCCGCCGGCAGCGGGCGCGTCCCCGTGGAGGACGGAATCTCGACGGCCGGGGCGATCTGCGCCTGCGCGAGATCCTCGTGGTCGACCAGGGTCACGTCGACCAGCCGGTCGCCGAGGTGGACGACGAACCGGTCGCGGGCGGTCTCCTCCACGTCGAGGGTGTGCTCGATGTCGTTGATCTTGACGGTGTAGCGGCGCATCTCAGCCTCTGCTCCATGGTTGTTGCTGGAAGCCTCGTCCGATCCCGACCCAGCGGCTGGCGAACAGGTGGCTACCGGGTTCGTGGGCGCGCATCTCGGGAGCGGCCTGGGCCCGCCGGATCCGGGCGTGGGTGACCACCGCGATGGTGATCGCGGCGATCTCGTCGTCGGTCAGGCCCCCTGGTGCGGCGTCGGCGGCGGGAGTTGCCGAACCGGCTTCGGACGGCTCGGCCCTGGGCGCGGGGGGCTGGCGGTCGAGCCGTCCCAGCAGCTGCAGCACCAGCATCAGCGCGATCAGCAGCAGGAAGACCGTCCCCATCCCCATCGCGGTCATCCACAGGCCGAAGTCGAGGTTCGCCATGGCTACACCGGGAAGAGCCCGTGCTTCTTGGCGACCTGGGTCTGCACCTTGGTGCGCAGCACCTCCAGCGCCCGGATCAGCCGCAGCCGGGTCTCGCGCGGCTCGATCACCTCGTCGATCTGGCCGACATCGGCGGCGTAGTAGGGGTTGAAGAACTTCTCCTTGTACTCCGCGATGAACGCCCGCTCCGCCTCCGCGGGGTCGGCGGCCTCGGCCAGCGCCCGCCGGTTGAGCAGGCGGGAGGCGCCCTCGGCCCCCATCACCGCGATCTGGGCGGTCGGCCAGGCGAAGGCGATGTCGTTGCCCATCTGCTTGGAGCTCATCGCGACGTAGCTGCCGCCGATCGCCTTGCGGGTGACCACCGACAGCTTCGGCACGGTGGCCTGGGCGTAGGCGTAGATCACCTTGGCGCCGTGGCGGATCACGCCGGAGTACTCCTGGTCGACGCCGGGCAGGTAGCCGGGGCAGTCGACGAAGGTGACCAGCGGGATGTTGTAGGCGTCACAGGTGCGGACGAAGCGGGCGATCTTGTCGCTGGAGTCGATGTCGAGCGCACCCGAGAGGTGGGCCGGCTGGTTGGCGATCACCCCGACCGCGTAGCCGTCCAGCCGCGCGAAGGTGGTGATCGCGTTCGGGGCGAACTGCTCCGACACCTCCAGCAGGCTGTCCCGGTCGAAGACGAGTTCCAGCAGCCGCCGCATGTCGTAGGGCAGGTTGTCGTCCTCGGGAACGATCGCGTTGAGTTCGTCCTCGCCTCTCGAAGGGTCGTCGTAGGGCGCCAGCGGCGGCGGATCCTCGGTGTTGTTCTGCGGCAGGTAGCTGAGCAGCAGCTTGGCCAGCGCCAGCGCGTCGGCGTCGGTGTCGACCTCGAAGTGGGCGACGCCGCTGCGGGCGTTGTGCACCCAGGCGCCGCCGAGATCCTCGGTGGTGACCTCCTCGCCGGTGACCGCCTTGATGATCTCCGGGCCGGTCAGGAACATGTTGGAGGTCTGGCTGACCATGATCACGAAGTCGGTCAGCGCCGGGGAGTAGACCGCACCGCCCGCGCAGGGTCCCATGATCAGCGACAGCTGCGGGACGACGCCGGAGGCCCGGACGTTGCGGTAGAACACCTCGCCGTAGGCGGCCAGCGACTTGATGCCCTCCTGGACGCGGGCGCCCCCGGAGTCGTTCAGCCCGATGATCGGGATGCCGGCCTCCAGCGACATCTCCTGGATGCGGCTGATCTTGTGCGACTGGACCTCGGAGAAGGAGCCGCCGAGCACGGTGAAGTCCTGGGCGTAGACCGCCACCCGGCGTCCGTTCACCTTGCCGAAGCCGGTGATCACCCCGTCGCCGGGGAACCGCTTGTCGGCCATGCCGAAGTCGGTCTGCTGGTGGGTCGCCAGCGCACCCAGTTCCTGGAAGGAGCCCTCGTCCAGCAGGATCGACAGCCGCTCCCGCGCGGTCAGCTGGCCGCGGGCGTGCTGGGCGTCCACCCGCGGCTTTCCCCCGCCGGCGAGAGCCTGTTCCCGGCGCCGCCGCAGATCGGCCAGTCGGCTAGCCATGAGTCACTCCTCGGGTCGGATCCTGGTTCGCACCCATCGTCCTCACTCCTCGTCCCGGCTTACCCCACTTTCACATATTGCGGCTCGCCGCTGGCCGGTTTCGGCAGATTCACCCGGGCGATCGCGCCATGGCCGGCGGATCCGGGTTAAGGTGCTGCCCGGTCTGCGGAGAGGAGCGAGATGGCGGGCAGAGCGCGCTTCCCGCGGTCGGTGTACACCCGCGGCCAGGAGCCGGATGCCCGGTTCACGCTGGCGAACGAACGAACCTTCCTGGCCTGGATCAGCACCGGCCTGGCGCTGCTCTCGGTCGGAGTCGGGCTGGAGTCGCTGGCTGTGGGCCTGCAGCCCGGGTTCCGCCTGGCGGCATCGGTCACCTTGATCCTGGGCGGCATCGCCTGCGCCCTGCAGGCATGGTTCGGCTGGATGCGCGTGGAGACCGCGCTGCGCGAGCAACGACCGCTGCCGGCCTCGACCATGCTGGTCGTGTTGTCGGCGGTGCTGGTGATCACCGGCGGCTTCGTGCTGGCGGGGCTGATCGCCGCGTGACCGTGCCAGTTCCCGGGCTGCAGCCGGAGCGGACGACGCTGGCCTGGCGACGCCTGGCGGTGGTGCTGATCGCGCTCGCCCTGGCCGCGCCGCGAGTCGCCTGGCCTCAGCTCGGGCCGGTGGCCGTGCTACCGGCCGCCGCGATCGCGGGGGCCGGGGTGTGGCTGGTGATCCGTAGCCAGCGACGCTATCGGGCCGCTCGAGCGGCGATGGCTGCGGGAAAGGCCCGGCCGTTGCCGGACGGCATGCTGCCGGTCGTCACGACCGCCGCGGCCCTCGCCCTGGGCGGGCTGGCGTTGATCGTGGTCGCGACCTGAGCCATCCTCACTGGGCGGTGGATTCCCAGCCGTCGGCCGGACGGTTGTCGAAATCACGGATCTCGTCACGCAGCCGGCCCATCCGACGGTCGAGATCCGCGGCCGCCTGGGCGGCGTCGTCCAACTCGCCCTTGAGATCCGCTGGCAGCTCACGGTCGTACTTGTAGAAGAGCTTGTGCTCGACGCTGGCCCAGAAGTCCATCGCGATGGTGCGGATCTGGATCTCCACGAAGACGTCCTCCGTGCGATCGGAGAGGAACACCGGCACCTGGACGATGAGGTGCAGCGAGCGGTAGCCGTTGGGTTTGGGATCGGCGATGTAGTCCTTGGTCTGCACCAGCGTGACGTCGGGCTGCTTGGTGAGCATCGAGGCGATCCAGTACACGTCCGACACGAAACTGCAGGTGATTCTGATGCCCGCGATGTCGCGCACCCTGGCCCGCACCGCCGAGACGGTCGGCTCGCACCCGTAGCGCTGCACCTTGGCCATCAGGCTCTCCGGCGACTTCAGCCGCGACCGGACGTGTTCGATCGGGCTGTAGGAGTGGACGTTCTCGAACTCCCGCCGCAGGATGTTGACCTTGGTCGAGATCTCCTCGATGGCGAACTCGTAGTACATCCGGAACCGGATGAACTCCTCGCGCACCTGTCGCAGTCGCTCGGCCCGCTGCAACACCAGGGAGATCTCCCGCCCGGTCTCGGAGAGTTCATCGGCGAGCGCGGCTGACTCCGGTTCGGAGGACACGGTCTGGTCGCCGGATGTCACCATCTCCATCGTGCTAGGACGCCTCCTTCGACTCGGTACCTTCGATCGTAGCCGGGGCGGTTCAGCCTGACTGGACGCCCGTCATGTCACCGGAACCGCCCGAGAACGACGTCTCGACCTCCACTCGGGCGATCCAAAACGCAGCCCGCGGAGCGGCTCAGGCGGCCAGGATGCGGCCGTACCGCTGTTCGACCTTCGGACCATCGAGCGAACCACTGGTTCGAGCCTTGCGGTTGCCCAGCAGCAGTTTGTGGACGATCCCCGCACCGCGAACTCCGCTCACCCGGGTACCGGGAGCACCGATCAGCCAGGTGCCGTCACCGGGCTTCTCTTCCGGATCGAAGTAGCCGCCCCGCACCGACCAGCCGAAGTGGGCATCCGCCTGCGGCTTCCCGGGCAGGAAGGCGGAGCCGACGAACACCCGCGCCGTGCAGTTCTTGGTCAGCTTCCGGAACGGGATCGGGCCCAGGATCGTGACGCTTCCGGCGTCCCGCACCGACCCCTCGTCCTCGAACGGAGCGCCGACCGCCACCGAGTAGTCGAGTTCGGAGCAGTACGCGCCGAACCCCACCGCGGATCCCCATCGGTCACCCGACTCGTTGGCACCGGGTACCCCCGCCGAGTTCTGATGGTAGTTGTAGACCCGCTTGACCTTGCCCCGGAGCGTGACGCTGAAGACCGACATCATGCCGGTCTGCTTGGCGCGACCGATGCTCTCGCCGGGCACACCGACCGCGATCAGGTAGGACCGGGCGTCGAGCGCGGCCCCGAACTGGTCACCGGCCTCGGCCGCGGTGGCGAACCCGGGCGAGTTCTGGGTGACGGCCAGAGCGGAGTAATTCCTGATGCCGTCCAGCAGATCCAGGACGGTCACTGCTCCGGCCTGCTTCCTGGTGCCGACGGCCTCCCCTGGCGCTCCGATCGCCAGCGTGTTCCAACGCGCGGCCAGGGCGGCACCGAAGCGGTCTCCCCGCTCGCTCTTGCCGGGCACTCCCTTGCTGTCCTGGGTCACCACCACCGGCTTCCCCGGCTTGGCCGTGCCCCAGTCGAGCGGGTAGAGCCATACTCCGCCGCCCGCGCGGGGCGACAGGGGCGTCGCCGGTGCGCCGACCGCCAGCACATCCGCGGCGTCGACATAGGCCAGCGTGGTTCCCCAGGAGTTGCCGGCACCGGCCGGTGCCTTGATCCGGTGGAGATTGCCGGGCTCGAACCCGGCGTCCGAGCCGAACAGAATGTAGACCGAGCCCGTCGAACCGGACCGCCCGGGCGCGCTCACGACCAGATCCGCGCAGCCGTCACCGTCCAACCACTCGACCAGCACGGCCGTCCCGAAGCCGCCACCTGCGTCGGCGATGCCCAGGCCGGCCTCGGTGAGTTGCACGTGGTGATTCGGCGTGCGGAGATCCACCGTGCCGTCGCCTTCCGGTAGGCCGACGGCGGTGTAGTCGTCCCACTCGCGCGACCACGGGCCGTCATCGCTGCAGCCGGCCGGTGCGGCCTGCGCGACGGAGACCGGCAGGCACAGGGCGCAGATGAGCAGCAGGGTGAATGAACTGCACAATGCAATCGGACGACGAATGCCGGGCATGGCGTTCCTCCTCAGCGGGGTATGCACAGTAGACCACGCTCCGTGGCCCGGCGCGCTGGATCTGGCGAAGCCGAGCCGTTCGGGAGCCCCGCTGTGTCAATCGGTCTCGACGGGAAAACGCCGGACCGCGCGCCCCAGACGTGAGCCGCGTGCCGGAAGGGGCCAGCTCCGATTGCCGGGGCGCCAGTCGGACGGCCGTTGCGCGGCACGGATTCCGTTGAGGATGACGATGACCTCGGCCGCTTCGTGGATCAGCACGATACCGGTCAGCCCGAGGAGGCCGAACAGTGCCAGTGGGGGCAAGGTCACGATGATCGCCAGCGCGAGCCCGATGTTCACGGTCATGATCTGCCGGCCGCGGCGGGCGTGGGCCAGCGCAGTGGGGATGAGCCGCAGGTCGTGGCCGGTGAATGCCACGTCCGCAGACTCGACGGCCGCGGCTGAGCCCTTCGCACCCATGGCGATGCCGACGGTCGCGGTGGCCAGCGCCGGGGCATCGTTGATCCCGTCGCCCACCATCGCGGTCGGACCGATGGCGACGAGTTCGCGGATCACCGCCGCTTTGTCGGCCGGAAGTCGCTCGGCTCGCACGTCGGTGATTCCAGCCTGCCGGGCCAGCGTGCGCGCGGTGCGCGCGTTGTCACCGGTCAGCATGAGCGCGTCAATGCCGTGAGCTCGCAGCAGCTGGACGGTCTGGGTGGCTTCGGGGCGCAGTTCGTCCCGGACGCCGATCAGCCCGGCGATCCGCCCGTCAGCCTCGACCACCACGACCGTCATGCCCTCGGACGTCATCCTGTCGGCGTCGGGCGCGAGCTCGGCAGGGTCGAGCCACCGGACGTTCCCCACCCGGACCCGCACGCCCCCGACCTCGCCGCTGATGCCCCGCCCGGCTTCCTCGACCACGCCGGAGCCTGCCGGCGTTCCCGGCGCCGCAGCGACGATCGCGGCCGCGAGCGGATGGGTGCTGGTGGCTTCCAGCGCCGCGGCCAGCCCCAGCACATCGCCACGCGAGACACCGGGTGCGGCGCGGACGCCCACCACGGCCGGCTCGTTGCGGGTGAGGGTGCCGGTCTTGTCCAGCGCGATCGTCCGGATCGTGCCCAGTTGCTCGAAAGCCTCCCCGGACTTGATCACGACGCCGAACTTCGACGCCGCGCCGATCGCGCTGATCACGGTCACCGGCACCGCGATCGCCAGCGCGCACGGCGAGGCGGCCACCAGCACGACCAGCGCACGTTCGATCCACGTCCCAGGATCGCCAACGACGAAGCCGAACACCGTGACCAGCGCGGCCAGTGCGAGAACGGCGGGCACCAGCGGGCGGGCGATCCTGTCCGCCAGCCGGGCGCGCTCCCCCTTGCGAGCGTGGGCCTGCTCGACCAGCGCGACGATCTGCGTCAGCGAGTTGTCCCGGCCGTCCGCGGTGGCCTCGATCTGCAGGGTCGCCGAACCGTTCACCGACCCGGCTGGGACGTCATCGCCGGGGCCCACCTCGACCGGGATCGACTCCCCGGTCACCGCCGAGGTGTCGATGCTGGAACGTCCGCTCACCACGACACCGTCGGTCGCGACCCGCTCCCCGGCAGCCACGACCAGGATGTCCAGCACCCGCACATCGGCCGCGGGGATCGTGATGTCGCCCCCCAGTCGGGAGAGGCGGACGGTCTGCGGGATCAGGACCAGCAGCGCGCGCAGCCCCTCCTTCGCCCGGTCCATCGCACGATCCTCAAGAGCCTCGGCCAGTGAGAACAGGAAGGCCAGCGCCGCGGCCTCGCCAACATGACCGAGCATCACCGCGCCGAGCGCGGCGATCGTCATGAGCAGAGCCACCCCGAGCCGACCGCGGGCCAGGCGGCGCAGCGCCCCCGGCACGAACGTGTAGCCGCCGACGGCCAAGGACACCGCGTGCAGCACGATCCCGACCACGCCGGCCCCGGCCGACCCCGCGCCATACCCGGCAAGCAGGAACACCGCGGCTATCGATGACGGCAACAGTGCGGGATCCCGCCACCAGGGCGGCCGTGCCTCGCCGAGGTCCGCTCCGGATTGGCCGGCGGCGCCGCCCGGCTCCGGATCCAGCCCGCAGCACGTGTCACCGGCGATGCACGGGGCTGCCGGCCGGCTCCGCACCCCTCCGGATCCGCTCGGTCCCGGCGCGGGGAGCGGTCGCACCGGCCCTTCCTGACCGAGTTCGATCTCCCCGCAGCACTCCCGGCTCACCGCGCGGCTTCCCCCACGTCACCAGCGGCCGGGCCGCAGCACAGCGGCACATCGCAGGCCTCGTCCAGGCACGGCACCCCATCGTCGACGGCAACCACCGTCTGCACCAACAACTCCAACGCCCGCGTCAGGTGCGGATCGGCGATCTCATACCGGGTCTGACGACCCTCCGGCATCGCCACCACCAGCCCACAGCCGCGCAGACAGGCAAGGTGGTTCGACACATTCGTCCGCGTCAAGCCCAACGACTCCGACAGTCGCGCCGGATAGCCCGGCGCCTCCAGCAACTGCAGCAGGATCCGCGAACGAGTGGGATCGGCCATCGCCCGGCCCAACCGGTTCATCACGTCCAGACGCGAAGCAATAGTCAGCATAGGCTGACTATACATTGGATACTGACCTATCGAGCGCCTTCTCCAATGTCATGGCTGACCTGGATGTCACAGACGAATCTGCCTCGCGGAGGGTCATCGGGCAGACCTCCAGCTGTCCTGGAGGCTGCGGATCCTGCGCGCTGGCACGCCCCCGACGACCGTGTTCGGCTCGACGTCGCGCGTGACGACCGCCCCTGCGGCGACAACCGCGCCATCGCCGATCGTGACACCGGCGAGAACAGTGACGTTGGCGCCGATCCACACCCGGCTGCCGATGATGATGGGCTGCGGGATGGTGGTCGCGCGCAGTGCCGGGTCGAGGTCGTGGTTCAGCGTGGCGAGCACGACGTTGTGGCCGATGAGCGCATCGTCACCGATCCGGATACCGCCCTGGTCCTGGAACCGGCAGCCGCTGTTGAGGAAGACCCGCTCACCCAGGACGATGTTCTTCCCGCAGTCGGTGGTGAACGGTGGGAACAGCCGGAAGGTGTCGGGGACGGGACGGCCGGTGATCCGCGACATGATCTCGATCCGCTCGTCGGGCGTGGTGTAGCGGGTGTTCAGTTCCATGCACAGGCGGATCGCCTCGTCCGCGAGGTCGTGCATCTTCGCTGCGAGGTCAGTGCCCGGCCGGCTCGGTTCTCCGGCGTTCATCCGAGCGAGAAACTCCTCGGTCTCCATGATCTCGACTCCTCAGATGGTGAGCAGAACTTTGGTGGCGGTGCGCTCGTCCATCGCACGGTAGCCCTCTGCTGCTTCGTCGAGCGGGAGGGTGAGATCGAATACCTTTCCGGGGTTGATCCTGCGATCCCAGATGAGTTGGAGCAGGTCGGGCAGGTAGCGGCGGACGGGCGCGGGGCCGCCGTGCAGATGCACCTCGGCGAAGAACAGTTCGTCGGCGGGGATCTTCACGCCTTCGTGCGCGACACCGACGAAGCCGATGTGCCCACCAGGACGGCAGGAGCGGATCGCCTGAAGCAGCGATTCCTCGGTCCCGACCGCCTCCACGACCGAGTGCGCGCCAAGGCCGCCGGTGAGTTCCCTGATCCTCGCCGCACCGGCCGGGCCGCGTTCCTCCACGATGTCGGTGGCGCCGAACTCGCGGGCGAACTGCTGGCGCTCCGGATGGCGACTCATGGCAATGATGCGTTCGGCGCCCAGCTGTTTCGCGGCCAGCACTCCCATGAGCCCCACTGCACCATCGCCGACCACCGCGACGGTCTTGCCAGGGCGGGCTTCGGCAGCATCGGCGGCGAACCAACCGGTGCCGAGCACGTCGGAGGCGGCCAACAGCGACGGGATCAGGTCCGCGTCGGGTCGGCCGGGCGTCGTGACCAGGGTTCCGTCCGCCTGAGGGATGCGCGCCCTCTCCGCCTGGGTGCCGATGGTGCCGTGCACGAACTGGAAGTACACGCACTTCGAGGGGTAGCCGGACCTGCAGATCTCGCACACCCCGCAGGAGACGACGAACGAGCCGACGACGAAATCTCCGGGCTTCACCGTCCGCACTTCGCTGCCGACTTCCTCGACGACGCCGACGTACTCGTGCCCCATGAGCGTGTGGTCAACCGCCTCCACGCCACGGTACGGCCACAGGTCAGAACCACAGATGCAGGTCGCAATGAGCCGCAGCACCGCGTCGGTGGGTTCGGCGATCCGAGGATCTTCGCGGTCGGTGACCACGACCTGCCCCGGTGCCTCCATGATGACCGCCCGCATGTGCATGTTCCCTTCTCATAGGCCTCCAGCGCCTCCATCGAAACACCGCTGCTGTGACTGAGGGAGGCCCCGGTGGTGCCTCCCTCCCGCCACCACGTTCACGTATCCTCGAGAAACATGGACAATCGGGCAGAGGTACGGGAGTTCCTGACTTCCCGCCGCGGGCGTGTCACCCCGCAGCAGGTCGGCCTACCCGCTGGTCCGGGGCGTCGGGTAACGGGGCTGCGCCGAAGCGAGGTCGCGGTGCTGGCCGGGGTGAGTGTCGAGTACTACACCCGCATCGAGCGAGGCGCGATCGACAGTGCCTCCCCCGAGGTTCTCGACGCGCTCTGCCGCGCCCTGCTGCTGGACGACGCCGAACGCGCCCACCTCTTCGATCTCGCCCAGGCGGCGAGCCCTGTCGCTCGTCCTCCCCGGCGCCGCAACCCGAGTACGTGGCTCGCGCACCAAAGCCTGCAATGGGTACTCGACGCCATCACAGCCGGCCCCGCGTTCGTCCGCAATGGCCGGATGGATCTCCTCGCGGTCAATCCGCTGGCGCGAGCGTTCTACGCCGACGTGTACGACATGCCCGGACAGCCGCCGAACATCGCCCGCTTCACCTTCCTCGATCAGCGCGCCCACGACTTCTATCCCGACTGGGGCATGTTCGCTGACGTGACCGTGGCGATCCTGCGCACCGAGGCGGGCCGCGATCCGCACAACAAGGAGCTGCACGGCCTCATCGGGGAACTCTCCACCCGCAGCGATGAGTTCCGCGCCCGCTGGGGCGCCCACGACGTGCGGCACCACGGCACCGGTGTCAAGACGTTCAGACACCCGGTCGTGGGCGAAATGACTCTGGCCTACGAAGGCCTGAGCATGGAGGCCGAACCCGGCCTCACCCTCACCATCTATGCGGCTGAGCCGGCCAGCCCCTCGGCCGAGCGGATACGGCTGCTCGCAAGTTGGGCAGCCGGCGAGCGCCGGACCGCCCCGAACGTCGCAGTCACCGGGGAGATGGGCCGGTGAGGCGTCCCACCGACGCAGCCACGATCACAGCGGTAGTCGCGCTATGCGCGATGCTCCCGGGCTATTCCGCTCCGGCTACGCCCACATCCGGGCCGACAACGACAGCATCCGCACCGAGTACGAGCACCCCGACACCGGGCACCGGAGCCGAACCGTCAGGAAACGACATGACCACCACGCCCATCCGGATCGTCGTCGGCGACCAGACCATCGACGCCCGACTCTGGGACGATATACGTGCGACAAGGGTGGCAACGAGCGACCATCTGTGCCTACTTCTGATCACTCACGACCACTGATCGCGTCAGGCGTTCAGCCTTGCCAGAAGCACGTTATACGCTCAACCCAGTTTGGCGACCCCAGCAAGATTCGAACTTGCGACACAAGGTTTAGGAAACCTCTGCTCTATCCCCTGAGCTATGGGGCCGTGCCCTGGCGCGGCCAAGGCGTCGTTCAGCCTACCGCGCCGGCCAGACGTCCGGTGCCGCGCGACCGGGTGGCCGGGCGACGACGCGCACCGGATTGGCGTCCGGCCCCACCAGACGGTTGGGGAAATGCGTTCGAAGCGATTTTCATCGGATCCAGGACATTCTCTGCAGGACGACGGGAATTCGAAGCGGCTTACCCGAACATGCGGCTTGAATTCAATGAATTCTCCGCAGGTCATGCCATCGCTGCTCCGTTCACGGTCATGCAATTCACCACTCGCGGAAGCGGTATTTCACTCTTCTGTGCCGGCGGTCGACGGCGGCAGCGGCGCCGCTGCGACGCGGAAGGGTTCCTAAGCGCCCGGCCCCAGCCAATCGACGGGGTTCTCTGGGGAAATAAAACGGTTCCTGCCCGGGGGGATTGGGCAGGAACCCGCGACAGGAGTATGGCATGAAACGTGTCAACGACACAAACAAAGACACGCAATTCGTGAAAGAACTTTACAAACCGCGTTACTCCCCCGGCGTGGTTGCCTGCGCCTTCAACGACTCCACATCGAGCGCTTTCACCTGCTCGATGACGCTGTTCAGTTGGCGCTTGCTCAGGGCGCCCGCCTCCCGGAACACCAGGTAGCCGGCGCGGAACGCCATGATCGTCGGAATCGATGCGATCTCCAGGCCAGCGGCGAGATCGCGCTGGTCGTCGGTATCCACCTTGCCGAAGACGATGTCCGGATGCTCCTGCGAGGCCGCCTCGAAGGTCGGAGCGAACATGCGGCACGGCCCGCACCACGCCGCCCAGAAGTCGACGAGCACGACGTCGTTATCCTCGATGGTGGTCGCGAATGACTCACGATCCAGCGCAACGGTGGCCATGGGAATCCTCTCCTCGGGTACTCCCCGGCAACGCTCGCCGCCGCACCGGTATTCCGGCTCGGCGATCCGCTCAGCCCACCGCGACGAAGATGTGGTCGGCCCACCCGGCCGGTAGCACGCAGCGACGCTCGGCCAACAGGATCAGGTCGTGCCCGATAAGCGAGGCTTCGATCGGCACTCCGGGACGGACGCCCGCCTCCGCCAGCAGCTTCAGGATCTCCAGATCGGCCTGGATCGCCTCACTCATCCGGCGAATGGTCACGGTCTGCGGCCCATTGGCCAGCAGCCGCTCGCCGAGCGGCTCCGAACCATCCAGGAAGGATTCCGCCGCCGGCGGCGCACCGAGCTCCTCCAATGCCGGAATCGGGTTGCCGTACGGGGATTCGACCGGCTGGCCCAGGATCTCCACCAGCCGGCGTTCCACGTCGGTCGAGATCACGTGCTCCCAACGGCACGCCTCGTCGTGGACCAGCTCCCACTCCAGCCCGATCACGTCGGTGAGCAGGCGCTCGGCCAGGCGGTGCCGGCGCATCACCCGGGTCGCCAGCTGCCTGCCCAGCGGGGTCAGCACCAGGTGCCGGTCCTCGTGGAGGGTCACCAGCCCGTCGCGTTCCATCCGCGCGACGGTCTGCGAAACGGTCGGGCCGCTCTGCTTGAGCCGCTCAGCGATCCGCGCGCGCAACGGCGTCACACCTTCTTCACCGAGTTCGTAGATCGTCCGTAGATACATCTCCGTGGTGTCGATGAGATCGCTCATTCACCCTCCTTGCCCAAGTAGGGCCAGACTAGCGCTATGGCACCCGCCTCAGGCCAACCCCGAACGATCCGCGTCGATCCGGCACGACTGCCGGGCTGGCTGGAGCGGTTCGCCGCGCGCCACGGTGAGATCGACGCCCAGGTGGCCCCCGAGGCGGTGCGCTGCCTGGCCCCGGACGGTGCCGAGGCCGAGATCCTGCTGCGATGGGGGCCGCTGCCGGCTGGTAGCGACCCGCTCGGCGACCTGGTCGATGCGGTCGGACGTGAACGGACGGTCGGCGTGCTGCTGGTGCGCCGCAAGGCGCACGCGGTAGGAGTGTTCCAGGGCTCGCGCCTGCTGCTGGGACGCCACGACTCCCACTACGTCCAGGGACGGACGAAGGCCGGCGGCTGGTCCCAGCAGCGCTACGCCAGGCGCCGCTCCAATCAGGCGGACAGGGCCTTCGCGGAGGCTGCCGCGGATGCGCGCGAACTACTGCTCCCGCGCCTCGACGAGCTGGCGGGCCTGGTCCTCGGCGGGGACGGCGCCGGCGTCCGCGCCGTCCTGGGAGAGCCGGGGCTGGAGAGTCTGGCGCGCCTGGCGGAGATCGGAAACCACCCGGTCTACCCCGTGGCCGATCCCAATCGCGGCGTGCTCGAGGGGTTCGGGCAGGTGTTCCGGACCGTGCCCATCCGGCTCAACGAACTGGCCCAGGCGGGCGGGGAGCGCTAGCGGCGCAGCAGGACGACGGTTCCGGCCACCACCGCGAGCACGCCGGCACCGACCAGCGCCAGCATCGTCCGGGTCTCGTCCAGCGGCACGTCGGGGCTGTCGACCTCCTCGTCGGCGCCGGCGGACGGTGTGGTCGTCTGAGCCGACGGTGACGGCGATGGGGTGTCCGCTGCGGCCACGGCCGCGGGGAAGATCACCAGCGCGGCAAGCAGAGCTCCCAGCGCCACCAGCCGGCGCACGCACATTCCCATGGTCTGGAGTCTATTGCCCCGTCGCGCCTCGCGCGTCAGGTGACACCGCTCAATCACCGGCGGCCGGCAGAATCAGGGCACCCCAGATCACCAGGGCGATCATCGCCAGCAGCGCGCCGGTGACGATCAGGCGCCGGGTCCGTGGGTTCACCCCTCCAATCTAGCCCGATTGGAGTCACCTTCCGGCTCCGCGCTCGTCACCGCCATGGCCCACCGGCAGCCAAACGGAACGGGCGCCGCCGGAGTGCCCGGCGACGCCAGTATCGAGAGCCGTCCTACCCCAGGGCGCCGAAGATCGCGCCCTGCACGAAGTAGATCAGGAAGGCCGCCGCCACGACGTACAGCAGCGAATGCACCTGCTTCGCCTTGCCGTGCAGCACCTTGATCAGCACGAAGAAGATGAAGCCGGCACCGATACCCGCTGTGATCGAGTAGGCGAACGGCATCAGGATCACCGTGAGGAAGGCCGGGATGCCCTCCACCGGATCCGTCCAGTCGATCTGCGCCACCTGCGACATCATCAGGAAGCCCACAAAGACCAGCGCCGGAGCGGCAGCCTCGGAGGGCACCATGTTGACCAGCGGCGCCAGCACCAGGCTCAGCAGGAAGGCCGCGCCGGTCACCAGCGAGGCGATACCCGTGCGCGCCCCGTCGCCGACACCGGCTGCGGATTCGATGTACGAGGTGTTCGACGACACCGAGCCCAGACCACCGACCATGGCGCCGACCGAGTCGACCATCAGGATCTCCTGGGTGTGCGGCGGGTTGCCGTCGGCTTCCAGCAGGCCGCCCTCGGCGCCCACGGCCACGATCGTGCCCATGGTGTCGAAGAAGTCGGCCAGCAGCAGCGCGAAGATCAGCAGCAGGACGCCGAGCACCGCGCCCATCCCGTTCGCGGCGGTGAACGCGCCGAAGAAGAACTCGCCCGGGTTGCGGAAGGCGATGGTGAGCAGGCTCAGGTCGGGCAGCGACCAGCCACCGAAGGCCGGGACGTTCAGCATCCAGCCGGTCGGGTTCACGATCGCACCGGTGGCATCCTTGGCCGAGCCGACATGGCCGACGGACTCCACGATGACGCTCAGCACAGTCGCGCTCAGGATGGCGATCAGCATCGCGCCGCGGACCTTGCGGACGTACAGCGCGACCAGCAGCACAAGACCGATGACGAAGACAGCGATCGGCCAGCCGATCAGGCTGCCGAACACACCCAGCTGCAGCAGCGGGTTGCCGGGACGGACGATGCCGGCGTCGGCCAGGCCGATCAGGGCGATGAACAGGCCGATGCCGACCGAGATCGCAGCCCGCAGCACCCGCGGAACGGCGTTGAAGACGGCCTTGCGGAAGCCGGTGAGCACCAGGATGGTGATCGCCAGGCCCTCCCAGAACACCAGGCCCATGGCCTGCACCCAGGTCATCTGGGGCGCGATGACGTAGGCGACCATGGCGTTCAGGCCCAGGCCGGTCGCCATCGCGATCGGGAAGCGGCCGTAGGCGCCCATGAAGATGGAGAGCAGGCCGGCGATCAGCGCGGTGGCCGCGGCCACGGTGGCGATGGAGGCGGGAATGGCGCCTTCGGCGCCGGCGGCCATGCCATTGATCAGGTTGCCGTTGACGTCGGAAGCGGTGCCGATGATCAACGGGTTGAGGACGATGATGTAGGCCATGGTGAAGAAGGTCACCAGGCCGCCACGGATCTCGCGGGCGAGGGTGGAGCCGCGCTTGGTCAGTTCGAACCAGGAGTCGAAGGAGGATGTCGGAGCAGAGGACGTTTCAGGCGGAGCCGAGGCGTGAGACATGGCTTACATGCTAGAGCCACCGTCGCTCACATATGGTGGTGTCCGTGTACAAACCCGGTCAGCACACGCCGCTTCTGGTGCAGGCTCCCGTTCGCGCTCTCGATCCCGACGGCGCCGGCATCCTGACCATCGGCACGCTCGCGTTCAGCGTCGCGAGCGTGGTCTGCTGGTTCCAGCTCGACGCGTTGCGGGCCATCGGCCAGGGATGGTGGCTGGGAGTGTGCCTGATCGGCGTGCTGATCGGTGCGGCCGGGATGGCCATCGCCTGGCGGGCACACCGTCGGCGCAGGGCTCAGGGGATCGCCGAACCCGCCCTGGAGGCGTCTGCGGACGGCGAGGACGATCCTGCGTCCAGCATCACCGAGACCCACCAATCACCGTAGCGGGCTGCGCCGGCGGGGTTCAGTCAAAGAGGGCTTCGTCCACGCTGATCGTGTCCCACACCGGCTGGGTGAGATCCACTCCGCGCCGCGGCTCGGCCACGTCGGAGTGCCCGCCGCAGCCGTGATCGCGGGTGATCACCGATCCGTCCGATGGCGAGTACTCGTTGGCGCAGACGCCGAAGATGTCGCCGAGGCTTCCCGACAACGCCACGAAGTAGCCACAGGTCTCGCACGGCGCGGGTGCCTGCTGGGTCATTGCATTGTCGGGGCCGCCGCTGCCTTCGTGCCAGCGGACGGCGGCCAGATCGCGGCCGACCGGCGACAGCACGCGTTCGCGGCCCAATCCCAGCTCCGCGATCACCGCGCGGATCTGCGACCATTCGGCCGGATCCGAATCCTTGGCCGACTCGCCGCCGGTGTAGCCCGGCTCCAGCCGCACGTCGTCGGACGGGGACGGCATCAGCGCGCCGGGCGTGATGTCGCCGGCGGCCACCCGCTCCGACCAGGGCACCCAGGGCGCGGCCAGCAGAGCCCCGTCACTGGGAAGCATGGTGACCTCGTTGACGGTCACCACCCGCGCCCGGGAGGCCCGGGCGACCGTCACCGCCCACTGCCATCCGGGGTAGGCGGGATGGTCACAGGCGAAGTAGTGGGTGGCGACCCGGGTGTCGTCGGCGATGGTTCCGCGGTGTTCGCCCACCTCGAAGACCCCTGCCCGCCGCACGGCGGCGGCGCGGGCCAGGTCGATCGCCTCAGCGCAGGCGCGATCCAGGGTGATGGCAGCCAAGGTCACAATTCCAGTTCGTCGGCCACGCCGCGCAGTACCGAGGCCACCTTGCCGGCGACCTTGGCATCGGGGTGGCGGCCACGGCGATAACCGGCGCCGATACCGTCCAGCATCTTGATGAGATCCTCCACGATCACCGCCATCTGCTCAGGTGACTTGCGCGCGGCCTTGGACAGCGACGTCGGCGGATCGATCAGCCGCAGCGACAGAGCCTGCTCGCCCCGCTTGCCCTCGACGACGCCGAACTCGACCTTCTGCCCACGCCGCAACGTGGTGACGCCCTCCGGCAACGCGGAGGCCCGGACGTAGACGTCCTCACCCCCGGAATCCTTGGAAAGGAACCCGAAACCCTTCTCGGCGTCGTAGTAGCGCACCTTGCCTACCGGCATGACCTCACTCCTGGCTGATTCACGCGACGGAGAATCCCCACCGCTCCGCACTACCCTACCGGGCCATCCCCAGTTGTGGTGCCCGGGACGCTACTCGTCCGCGCTCACTGGCTCGGGACGCGACGATGCCGCCGCTCGACCATGCGCGCGTCCGCCCTCTCGGCATCGCCCATTAGCATGGCGGCATGGCAACCTGGCGAGACGGCCCCGAGTACGCGCCCACCGCGCGGCCGGATGCCTTCGTGGAACCGGTCGCCCAGCCGCTGGATGCGCCCGAGCCCGCCGACCACCCCGGTGCGGACGCGCCGGCCGAGCATCCGCGGTTCACCGCACCCGAGCAGACCGCCCCCGATCTGGCCGCGCTGCTTCCGGCGACCGTGCCGGAGCGCGATCCACGGCTCGCCTTCGAGGTGGTCACGACGGCGCTCACGCAGGACACGGCATGGGGGGCGGCGCACAGCGCACCGGCTCTGGCCACTGCCGCGTGGACACCGCTGCAGCCCTTCACCGAATCGGCGCCGGTCGCCGGATCCATTCCGCCACCGCCGACGACACAGCCGCGCGCGGCGGTGAATCCGCAGCCCTTCCCCGCTCCCGGCACGCCGGGATGGTTCGCGCCGCCGGATCTTGCGCAGCGCTACCAGCCACCGCCGCAGGTCAGCCTGGGACATGTGGTGCGCGCGCTCACCCCGGGCGTCCTGATCGCCCTTCTGATCGGAGCCTTGCTGAACCCGATGTCGGTGGTGATGCTGGGCCTGTCGTTCGTGCTGTCGAGCCGGATCGCCTACCGCCGTAAGCAGGTTCAGCTGCTCTACCTGATCGCGATGGGGCTGGTGGGGCTGGTCGGCGGCGCGACGCTGGTGTTCGACGGGTTCTACCTCCCCTCGGCCTGGTCGGCGGTCTCCGTCACCGCCCAGGCGATGTGCTGGCTGCTGCCGTTCGGGCTCGGCCTGGTGATCGCGCTCGCCCTGGGCAAGGGCGAACGGCCCGGAACCCGGCCGTGACGCACCCGGAGCCCCCACCCACCGGCTGGACGCCGCCACCGCTGGGTGGTGGAATGCCGCCGGTGTTCCCGCCGGCGACCTACCCGCCGCCCGTCGACCCCGGGGTTCCGGGCGCCTTTCCGCCACCGGACTCCGGCGGGTTCGTCCCGGTCCACGCTCCGTTTCCCAGCGCACCGCCACCTGGACGGCGTCGCCGCGGACCGATCGCGCTGGCGATCGTGGTCGTCGCCGTCGTGGGCCTCGTCGTGCTCGCCTTCGTGCTGCGGGAAGTGCTCAACCCGGCACCGGTCACTCCTGAAGACCCCACCGGCACGGTGGCGGTGACCGGCGGCGACATCGGCACCGCCATCCCGCTCAGCGGGCCGGACGGCACCGCCACCGTGACCGTCACCGGCGCCCGCTGGACACCCGAGGGCGAAGTGGCCCCGCTGGCGGGAACCAGCTATCTGATCGTGGACGTCGAACTCAGCGGCGGCACCGGCGAGGTGGCGGTCGGCGGGATGTTCACCGCCGTCGTCACGTCCGACAATCAGCGCTTCGGGCTCGCCTTCGGGCCGATCCTCGATCCCCTCCTGGCCAGTACCGTCCTGCGCCCCGGCGACACCGCCGCCGGCCAACTCGGCTACCAACTGCCCCCCGGGGCGGTCACCCTGGAGTTCCAGTCCCCCGACGGCGTTCGACTCGGCGCAGTGAGGATCCCCGGCCCATGAGTGAGTTCCGCAACCGGCGCTTCGTGGCGGTACCGCCCCAGGAGCGGCCATCGCGCCGCCGTACCGCGGCGCGCGTGATCGTCACCGACGGCACCCGCGTCCTGCTCTTCACCGACACCGATCCCGGTCTTCCCGGCATTCGCTGGTGGGTCACCCCGGGCGGTGGGATCGACCCTGGTGAGACCCCTCGCGACGCCGCCGTCCGCGAACTCGCCGAAGAGACCGGCCTTCGGGTCGATCCTGGCCGATTGCTCGGGCCGGTCGCCGTCCGCGATGTCGCCCATGGTTACTCCGACCAGGTGCTGTACCAGCACGAGACGTTCTTCGTCCTGGTAACGCCGCGCTTCCAGGTCGACACCGCCGGCCACACCGAGGACGAGCAACTCACCATCGCCGGCCATGACTGGCTCCCGATCACCGAGCTCGCCACCCTGGGCGAACCGGTCTGGCCGGCTCAGATCGCGGCTCTGGTGGAACTCGCCGACCGTCCCGAGGCGTGGCCGCTCGAGCTCGGCGAGGTCGAGGAATCCACGGTGCGCGTCAGCGATTGAGACCATCCGGTTCCCGACGAGAACGGCGCTGTTCTTGGAATAGGCTGAGCTGGTGCTCCCCGATCATTCCGGACCCGGCTCCGGCGAGCCCTCGACGCCCCGGCTTGAACGCTTCCTGTGGCTGTCGCTGGGCGGCGCCGTGGTCATCCTGGGCATCAAACTGGCCGCCGCCGCCCTGACCGGCTCGATCGGCATGTGGTCCGACGCGCTGGAATCCACCGTCAACGTGGCGGCCGCCGGCGTCGCGCTGTGGGCGCTGCGGCTCTCGGCCAAGCCGGCCGACCACAACCACGATTTCGGCCATGGCAAGGCCGAGTACTTCTCGGCCGCGGTCGAGGGATCGATGATCCTGGTCGCTGCCGCGGTGATCATCGTCGGCGCTGTGATGCGGTTGCTCTCACCGCAACCGCTGGAGCATCTCGGTATCGGCCTGGTGCTGCTCGCCATCGCCACCGCTGCCAACCTGGCGATCGGCCTGGTGCTGATCCGTGCCGGGCGCCGGTACCGTTCGATCACCCTGGAGGCCGACGGCCAGCACCTGCTGACCGACGTCTGGACGTCGGTGGGCGTGCTGGTGGCAATCGGCGTCGTGGCCCTGACCGACCTGCACTGGCTCGATCCGGTGATCGCCCTCGTGGTCGGGGCGAACATCCTGTTCACCGGCTACAAGCTGGTGCGCCGCTCGGTGGTCGGCCTGCTGGACGGGACGCTGCCGCCGGACGAGGTGGAGAAGGTGGCCGAGGTGCTGAGCGGGATAGCCCAGGATTCCCGCGTCCACATCGCCCAGTTGCGTACCCGGGAATCCGGGCGCCAGCGGTTCGTCTACGCCACCGTCACCGTCCCCGGCGAATGGACGGTGACCCGCAGCCACGATCTGGCCGATGCCGTCGAAGCCGCGGTCGACGCGGCGCTGCCCGGCGCGACCACCTTCGTCCACATCGAGCCCAACGACCACCGGCGCACCCCCGACACGACCTGACCGGCCACGTCCGGATCCGTCACTAATTGCCAAATAGCTCCCCCCCACCGACCCATACGCCGGCGACGTGCGTTATTTGGCAATTAGTGCACACCTCGACCGGCTGGGCGGCCCGGCCGATGGTGGGTCAACGGGCGTGCCGGACCTCGGCATCGATCAGGGAGCGCCAGGAACGCACCAGCCCCTCGTCGACATAAGCCTTGTAGGAACCGCCGGGCCGGGCGGGCGATCCGATGTGGAAGGCCCGCACGCCGGCTCGCGCCAGCCAGGGGACGTCCTCGGGACGCAGGCCGCCGCCCGCCATCATCACCCCTGCCGCCCAGGGGTTGCCGCGGGCCCGGGAGACCAACTCGTCCAGCCCCTGCGGCACGCCGCGTGGCGAGCCGGCGGTTAGCACCTGATCCAGCCGCGGCAGCTGCGCGAGCGCCTCCCAGCCCTCGTCGAGGTAGAGACAGGAATCGATGGCGCGGTGAAAGGTCCACGGCCAGGCGCCGTCCTGGATCAGTTCGGTGACCAGCGGTGCGTCGACCTCCCCCAGCCCGTTCAGGAAGCCGAGCACCATCCCGTCCGCGCCGGCGCTGGCGTAGCTGGCGATCAGACCCCGCAGCCGGATGGCCTCACCGCCGTCGGTGGAGAAGCCCTCCCGCAGCCGCACCATGACCCGCACCTGGACGGACGTGGCGGCACGTATCTTCTCGACCAGGTGCGGAGTGGGCGACAGCCCACCCTCGTCCAGGGTGCCGCATACCTCCACCCGATCGGCGCCGCCGGCCTCGGCGCGCTCGGCATCCGCCGGATGCAGCGCGATCACTTCGAGCAGGCCGCTCATGGGTCAATGATGACGACCTGCACCCCGAACGCCCGATCGACACGCCTCAGGTGGTGGAGGCGGCGTAGATCGAGCCGATCGATTCGGCGAGCATCCGGTCGAACTCCTCCGGGGTCTGGTCTATCCGCAGGCCCTCGGTGAGCGCGCGGGAGAAGCTGGCGATCAGCCTTGGATTGCGGGCCAGCCGTTCGTTCGCCTCCGCCCGGCTGTAGCCCCCGGAGAGTGCCACCACGCGCAGCACGGCGGGGTGCTCGATCAGCGGCGTGTAGAAGCCGTCGATCTCGGGGATCGTCAGCTTGAACATGAGCTGGGTCTCGAACGGCTCGCCGGCCAGGTGGGCTTCGATCTCGTCCAGCAGGAGCTGCTCGCATTCGCCCTTGCCCGTGGCGTTGATGTCGATCTCGGGCTCCAGGATCGGAACCAGGCCGGCCGCGGCGATCCGGCGTCCGACCTCGAACTGCTGGGCGACGTTGGCCGCGATCCCCTCATGGTCGGCCGAGAGGATCACCGAGCGCATCTTGGTGCCGAAGATGTGGTGGGCTGCGGCACGTTCCAGCAGCTCGTCGAGATCCGGGATCGGCTTCATCAGCCGCACCCCGTCCGCCTCGGCCGCCAGGCCCTTGTCCACCTTGAGGAAGGGGACGACATGCTTCTCCTCCCAGAGGTAGTCGGCAGCCGGGCGGTCGCCGAAGCTGCGCTCCATGGTCTTCTCGAAGAGAATCGCCCCCAGGATGTGCTCCCCGGAGAAGGACGGACTGGTGACGATGCGCTCGCGCATGGCGTGCACCAGGTCGAACATCTCCTCCTCGGTGCGGTAGGAATCCTCGGCGATCCCGTATCGCCGCAAGGCCTTCGGTGTGCTGCCGCCGCTCTGGTCGAGCGCGGCGATGAAGCCCCGACCGTTGCACATGTGCTCGACTTGCTGGCCCAACATGGACGCCCTCCTTGGCTCCTGCCGACGGCGTCCGACGACACCGTCGTCACCACCCACGATACGCCGAGTTCATCGGCCCGGCGGGCGCTACGTCACACAAACCGGGCGATCCCGGGCCGGTGCGCGCACTATGCCCCCAGGCGGCCGGAATTGCCCGGTTTCTGCGGAGCAGCGGCGGTGAGAGCAGTGCCCGTCGGTTGCGGAGCAGTACCCCTCCACGGCGGTGGGGCAGTGCCCTCGGCGGAAGCCGCACTCTCCACGGCCAGGGCAGTCCCCCTCGGCGGCGGGAGCGGCACTCCTCCGCGGCGGCGGGAGCGGTACCCCTCCGTGCGAGGGCAGTGCTCGTCGGCGGCGGGACGGTACCTCTCCGCGGCGGTGAGAGCGGCACCCCTTGGCGCCGTGGGAGCAGGTGCCCTCGGAGTGATTGACTCCGGCGGATCGAGGCCCTGACTCGGCCGTTGAACCGCGTCCTGCCCGCCACGCCCACCGCAGAAACCGGGCAATCCAGCCCATCTGACCGGATTATCCGGGCAGGTGGACGGAACTGCCCGGTTTGTGCGGGGGTGGGTGGAGTGGGGACTGCGGTTGGGCGGCGGGTGGAGTGGGGGCTGCGGTTGGGCGGCGGGTGGAGTGGGGGCTGCGGTTGGGCGGCGGGTGGA
>Ga0102832_1001106_pt1 | contig 24015 bp, 13 predicted proteins | sample EBPBio282013_DNA_FD_88942 | JGI IMG/M metagenome (GOLD analysis project Ga0102832, IMG submission 88942) | Wastewater treatment Type I Accumulibacter community from EBPR Bioreactor in Madison, WI, USA - Reactor 2_5/28/2013_ DNA (Illumina Assembly) | ecosystem: Engineered > Bioreactor > EBPR >... | reverse complement strand
TCGAGGGCCTCGGCGAAGGTCGCCGCGCCGATCGGGGCGATCATGAACTCCTGGATGTCGACGTTGGAGTCGGCGTGGGAGCCACCGTTGAGGATGTTCATCATCGGGACCGGCAGCACGTTCGCGGTCGGGCCGCCGATGTAGCGGTAGAGGGGCAGGCCGGCCGAATCGGCGGCGGCGTGCGCCACGGCCAGCGAGACGCCCAGGATGGCGTTCGCGCCGAGCTTGCCCTTGTTGTCGGTGCCGTCGAGCTCGATCATGGCCTGGTCGAGCAGGCGCTGCTCGTCAGCCTCCATGCCGATGACCTCGGGGGCGATCTGCTCGATGACGTTCTCGACGGCCTTCAGCACACCCTTGCCGCCGTAGTGCGCGGCATCGCCGTCACGCAGCTCGACAGCCTCGAACGCACCCGTGGACGCACCGGAGGGAACCGCAGCGCGGCCCTCGGCGCCGTCGTCGAGCACGACCTGAACCTCCACAGTGGGGTTGCCGCGCGAATCGAGGATCTGACGGGCGTCAACGAATTCGATACTTGCCACTATTCATGCCTTTCCGACGGTGTGGTCTTCGGTGCTAACCCTACCGGCCGGGGCCCCCGCAGGATGACGGGAGGGCGAAGGTGGAAGGGGCCGTCCACGCCTCGGACGGACGCTGCGGGCCTCGGTGGACGCGGGGCTCAGGCGCCGGCCGGCCCGGTCGTGTCGACGGAGGTCGCGCCGCCCTCGTGGTCGCGGACGCCGGCCTCGAGCCTGCGCAGTGCCGCGCGTGCCTCCTGCTCCGGATCGAGGCCGAGGGCCTCGGCGCGCGCCACCAGGCGCAGGAATTCGTCACCCAGCCCCTCGGCCTCCACGGCGGACGCGGTGAGGCCCAGGTGGGCGGGGTCGATCCCGTGGCTGCGGGCCCGCACGAGCACCTTGTGCGCGCGCGTCAGTGCCGAGAGCCGCTCGGGAATCCCGTCGAGGGCGGAGGCGCGGTCCTTCTCCACAGCCTTCGCCCGTTCCCACGAGCCGATCAGGTCCGAGGGCACCTGGGTGCCGGAGAACACGTAGGGGTGCCGTGCGACGAGCTTGTCCGCGATGCGGCCGGCGACGTCCTCGATGTCGAAGCGGCCGGTCTCCGCGGCGATCTCCGCGTGGAAGACCACCTGGAGCAGCAGGTCTCCCAATTCCTCGGTGAGGTGGTCGTCGTCGCCGTCCTCGATCGCCTCGACGACCTCGAGGGTCTCCTCGACGAGGTAGCGGACGAGCGAGGCGTGGGTCTGCTCCGCGTCCCACGGGCAGCCGGACCGGAGGCGGTGCATCACCGCCACGAGCCGGCCGAGTTCGCTCACCCCTGGGCGAGCGGGGCGACGCTGGAGATCGAGCCGCTGCCGCCGTCGACGAAGGCGCCCTGCTTGGCGTCCCAGACGCCGATCCTCGGGTTCACCTGGACGGGGGTGGACGCGACCTGTTCGGCGTAGGCGGCGTGGCCGGCCTCGGTGCCCAGGATGGCCTGCGCGTCGACGAGGTCGGAGATGAACGTGGTCAGCGCCGGGTTCTTGGCGAAGGTGGCCAGCGAGGGGTTGGCGGCGTGGACGGCGGCCCGCTGCGCGTCGGTGACGACGATCTTCGCCTTCTCCGCACCCGTCCTGGCGAGCTTCGACACGATCACGAACTGCACGACCGGCTTGGCGAAGGCCGAACCCGTGTCGGTCGGGTCGTCGGTGACCTCGGCCAGCGCCGCGGCCATCGTGTCCACGTCGGCCTGGCTGATCCGGGTGTCGCCGACGTAGGCGGCAGCGGTCGGGCTGGGGGTGGTGCATCCAGTGAGGGCGAGCACTCCCACCGTGGCCAGGGCCGCAAGCTTCTTCATGTTGCCATCCAATCGAGGTTCTGCCGTCGGTGATCCTACCGGCTGCCGGCGGGCGTGAAGACGTCGGCCATGACCTTGGCCGCCCAGGCCAGCAGCGCCGCGTCGGTGACCGGCTGGCCGCCGATCGGACGCGTCATCGGGCGCGGCACCAGCACGACGTTCTGCGCCTTGCGCAGCTGCGAGCCCGGGTGGAGGCGGGCCAGCCGCAGCTGTGCGGACTCGGGCAGGTCGGCCGGCGCGAACCGGATCATCGAGCCCTGCGCCACGACCTCGTGGATGCCGTGGCCGCGTGCCTGGAGGCGGAACGCCGCGACGGCCAGCAGCGCCTCCGCCGGCGGCGGCGGGGGGCCGTAGCGGTCGACGAGCTCGTCGCGGACGGCCGCGATGTCGGCGTCGGAGGTGACGGCGGCCAGCCGCTTGTACATCTCCAGCCGGAGCCGCTCGGACTCGACGTACTCCGCCGGGAGGTGGGCGTCCACCGGCAGCTCGATCTTCATCTCCGGCTCGGGCTCCGCGTCCTCGCCGCGGTAGTCGGCGACCGCCTCGCCGACCAGCCGGATGTACAGGTCGAAGCCGACCTCGGCGATGTGGCCGGACTGCTCGCCGCCGAGCAGGTTGCCGGCCCCCCGGATCTCGAGGTCCTTCATCGCGATCGCCATGCCGGCGCCCAGGTCGGTGTGCGCGGCCATGGTGGCCAGGCGGTCGTGGGCGGTCTCGGTGAGCGGCTTCTCCGGCGGGTAGAGGAAGTAGGCGTAGCCGCGCTCCCGGCTCCGGCCGACGCGCCCGCGCAGCTGGTGGAGCTGGGAGAGCCCGAGCAGGTCGGCCCGCTCGATGAGCAGCGTGTTCGCGGTGGAGATGTCGAGGCCGGCCTCGACGATCGTGGTGCAGACCAGCACGTCGGAGCGCCGCTCCCAGAAGTCGACCATCACCTGCTCGAGCGCGTGCTCGTTCATCTGGCCGTGGGCGACCGCCACCCGCGCCTCGGGCACCAGTTCCGCGAGCTGGGACGCCGTCTTCTCGATCGTCTGCACGCGGTTGTGGATGAAGAACGCCTGGCCCTCGCGGGCGAGTTCGCGGCGAATCGCCGCCCGCACCTGGTTGGCGTCGTAGGGCCCGGCGAAGGTCAGGACGGGGTGGCGCTCCTCGGGCGGGGTGGCGATCACGCTCATCTCGCGGATGCCGGTGATGGCCATCTCCAGCGTCCGCGGGATCGGCGTGGCCGACATCGACAGCACGTCGACGTTGAGCCGGAGCTTCTTCAGCTGCTCCTTGTGCTCGACGCCGAAACGCTGTTCCTCGTCGATGATCACCAGGCCCAGGTCCTTGAAGGTCACGTCGTTGGCCAGCAGCCCGTGGGTGCCGACGACGACGTCGACCGAGCCGTCCGCGAGCCCGGCGATCACCTTCTTCTTGTCGGCCGGGCTGGAGAACCGGCTGAGCGCCGACACCGTCACGGGGAAGCCGGCGTACCGGTCGGCGAAGGTGGCGTGGTGCTGCTGCACCAGCAGCGTGGTCGGCACCAGCACGGCCACCTGCTTGCCGTCCATCACCGCCTTGAAGGCGGCGCGCACCGCGATCTCCGTCTTGCCGTAGCCCACGTCGCCGCAGATCAGCCGGTCCATCGGCACGACCTGCTCCATGTCGCGTTTGACCTCGCTGATGGCAGCCAGCTGGTCGGGGGTCTCGACGTAGGCGAACGCGTCCTCCAGCTCGCCCTGCCAGACCGTGTCCGGGCCGAAGGCGTGCCCGCGGGACGCCTGCCGGGCGGCGTACAGCTTGATCAGCTCGGCAGCGATCTGGCGGACGGCCTTGCGGGCCCGGGACTTGCGCTTGGCCCAGTCCGCCCCGCCCAGCTTGTCCAGCGTCGGGCTCTCCCCGCCCACGTAGCGGGTGACCAGGTGCAGCTGGTCCATCGGCACGTACAGCCGGTCGCCGGGCTGGCCGCGCTTGGACGGCGCGTAGTCGACCACCAGGTACTCCCGCGTCGCGCCGGCGACGGTGCGCTGCACCATCTCGACGTAGCGCCCCACGCCGTGGGTCTCGTGCACCACCGGGTCGCCGGGGGCGAGCTCCAGCGGGTCGATCTGGTTCTTGCGCCGGGCCGGCATCTTCCGCGAGGCCTTGTCTGCCTCGCGCTGGCCGGAGAGGTCGCCGGCGGTGAACAGGTCGAGCCCGATCGCGGGCAGGCTGAAGCCGTGCCGCAGTTCTGCGCGGACGACCGTCACCAGGCCGGCCGGCGGCGCACCGGTCAGGGCCTCGGGACGGGACGCGGGGATGTCGGCGCCGGAGAGGATCTCGACCATGCGCGCGGCGAGGCCGCTGGAGTCGGCGACGAGGATCGTGTGGTGGCCCGCGGCCACCGCGGCCCGGATGGTGGCGACCGCCGCCTCGGTGTCGCCGCGCCACACCGGCGCCTCCCCCGCCTCCACGATCCGGCTGGGCACGGCGGAGACGTCGGCAGCGGTGAGGCCGGCCGGTCCGTCGTCCGCGCCGACACCCTCGCCGGAACTGAACGGCGACAGGCTCCACCACGCCTGCCCCAGCGCCAGCGCGTGCGCCCGGACGTCGGCGAGGGTGCGGTAGGCGGACGCGCCAAGGTCGATCGGCGCCCGGCCACCCTCCGCGGCGGCCGCCCAGGACGCCCGCAGGAACTCGTCGCTGGTGACCACGAGTTCGTGGGCGCGGGCCCGGATGCGCTCGGGGTCGGACAGCAGCACCAGCGTGTCGTCGGGCAGCACGTCGACGAGCAGCTCGAGGCCGTCCACCAGGACCGGCGCCAGCGACTCCATGCCGTCGACCGCATGGCCGTTGGCGATGCGCTCGAACAGCTCGCCGAGGTTGCCCGGCGCGTTCGCGTGCTCGCGGGCGAGGGCCGCCGCCCGCGCCTTGACGTCCTCGGTGATCAGCAGCTCGCGGCAGGGGGACGCGACGACCTCGGGCAGCGTGGCGTCGAACGAGCGCTGGTCCGCGACGGCGAACGGCCGGATCTCCTCGACGGTGTCGCCGAAGAAGTCGATCCGCACCGGGTGCTCGAGCGTGGGCGGGAACAGGTCGATGATGCCGCCGCGGACGCAGAACTCCCCGCGGCGCTCCACCAGGTCGACGCGCAGGTACGCCGCGTCCACCAGCCCCCGGGCCACCTCGTCGAGGTCGTAGTCCTCCCCCGCCACCAGCCGGACGGGCAGCAGGTCGCCCAGTCCCGTCACCTGCGGCTGGAGCACGGACCGGACCGGCGCGACGACCACCCGCGGCGCCGGCAGGGGGTCGTTGCCCGCCAGCCGCCGCAGCACGGCGAGACGGCGCCCGACCGTGTCCGAGCGCGGGCTGAGGCGCTCGTGCGGCAGTGTCTCCCAGGCCGGGTAGTAGGCCACCTCGTCCTCGCCGAGCAGGGACGTCAGCGCGGCGGTGGCTGCCTCCGCCTCGCGGAACGTCGAGGTGACCAGGAGCAGCGGACGGCGCGTCTGCCCGGCGAGCGCGGCGACGAACAGCGGCCGGACGGCCTCGGGCAGGGTCAGGTCGAGCGCCGGCAGGCGTCCGGTGCGGGCGTCCGCGATGGCCTCGGCCAGAACCGGCTCGCTGCCGACGAGGTCCACCAGGCCGCTCAGCATCACCGCATCACCATACCCAGCCCCACCGACAGCCGGTGACCGCCCGGGCACCGGTCCGGACCCTCAGCCCGCGTGGTGCCGGACGGGGGCCAGCGCCGCGGCCACCCGGCCCGACCGGAGGCCCCCGACCGCGTCCCGATCGGCGCCGGCCGTCCCCAGGCCGTAGGCCGCGGACAGCGGAGCGAGCGCCCCCACCGCGCCGTCGGTGGCGGTGAGCGGCAGCCCGGGACAGGCCCGCGCCAGCCCCGTCAGGTCGGTGAGGTTGCCGTGCGCCGCGGCGAACGCGCGGGTCACCACCACCTGCGGCGTGCGGTTGGCCGCGCTCGGCGCGCCGAGGGCGAGCGACCGCTCGGCCGCCACCGTCGCGGCGGCCCGCACCTGTCCAGACGTCCCGGTGGACGGCAGGAGGGCGCCCAGCGTCCCGGCCAGGTCGGGCAGTTCGACCAGCGCCACGTCGCCGGCCCTGGCGCGGGAGACCGTGGTGACCGCCTCCGCCGTGCCGGCCGCCGTGGTGGAGACCGCGTGGCCCTGGCGTTCCAGCGCGGCCGCGTAGTAGGCGCCCACCGCGTCACCCAGCGGCGAGGCGGGCACCAGGAGGTGGTAGGAGCGAGCCTCGGCGGTGCCGGACGGGCCGGGCGGCGTGGCGCCCGGCCGGCGGCCGGCCGCCGCCCGTGCCGCGGCCCTGGGAATGTCGCTCACCGCAGCCCGTACGGCCGTGGCGCGGGCGTCCGCGTCCTTCGCCTCCAGGATGCCGTCCAGCCCGGCGTCGGTGAGGGACCGGGACGCGACGTCCAGCGGCTCCAGCCAGTCCGGCGACCCTGCCTTGCTGCTGACCACCGGGAGCCAGACCTTCGCCGACAGCACCCCGCGGTCGTCGGCAAGAGCCGTGGTGGCCGTGCCCGCGACCGGCGGGCACGCCGCTGCGGGGTCGGTGCCCGCGCAACCCGCCGTCCCCAGTGACGCCGCGACGAGCACCGCCGCGACGGCCGGCCCCCACGTCCTCACGCCTCGCGCCTCCTCCGCCACGCCAGGAGCAGCACGCCGCCGGCCAGGAGCGCGAGGGCCGCGGAGGTGAGGCCACCCACCTCCGCACCGGTGTGCGCCAGCGAGCCGTCGCCATCGCTCTCGCTGTCGATCGCGGTCTCCTGCGGCGGCACGTACGCCCTCGCCTGCGCCGTGACGGGGTTCCCGCACGAGTCGCTGATCCGGTAGGTCGCCCAGCTCGCCCAGCCGCTGAAGTCGTCGGTCGGGGTGAACGTCAGGGTGCCGGCGGCGTCCACCGTCCAGTAGCCCTCCCCGGGGACGTCCAGGATCGTGAGCTCCTCCGCCGGGTCCGCGCCCAGCAGCACCAGGGAGGCGGGATCCAGCGAGCAGCCGGTGCCGCCGCTGTCGTTGCCGAGCACGCTGACCACGACCGGAGCGCCGGGGGTCGTGCCCCGCACCTGGTCCGCGCTCGCGGCCGGGCCGGAGCCGATCACCGCAGCGACGATGCCGTGCGCCACCTCGCCGTTGGTGTCGGACACCGCGTAGGCGACCGGGGTGGCGTCGCCGCTGAACCCGGACTCCGGCGTGAAGGTGACCGACCCGTCGGCGTTCACCGTCCAGGTGCCCTCGCCGGGCACCACCAGCGTCCGGCCGCCGTCGGTCGCGTCGGGCGAGGTGAGCACCACGCTGGACGGCACCAGGGGCGCGGAGTCGTCGCCCGGCAGGTCGTTGCCGAGGACGTCGATCGTCACCGGCGTGTGGAAGGGCGCCGAGCCGCTGTCTCCGGCCGCCTCGGGCCGGACCGGCGTGACCGTGACCGTGAGGTCCGCGGTGGCCGTGTTGCCGAAGCTGTCGGTGATCCGGTAGCCGGCCGGGGTGGTCGTGCCGGTGAAGCCGGGCTCCGGGTCGAAGGACGCCTCCCCGGTCGCCGGGTCGATCGTCCAGCTGCCCTCGCCGTCGACCACCAGCACGTGGCCGCCGTCGGTGGCCCCGGGCGCGGTGAGCACGACCGAGCCTGCGACCAGGCTGCCCGTCGTGCCCGCGCCGTCGTCACCGGGGGTGTCGTTGCACGGCGGGCACAGCGTGACCGTCACGTTCTGGAGCGTGGTGGCCGCGTTGTCCGCGGCCACGATGGGCGCACCGACGCTGACCACGACGCCCGCCGTCGCGGTGTGGCCGAGGCTGTCGGCCACCGCGTAGGTCGCCGGCGTCGTCGCGCCGCGGAAGCCGGGCTCGGGGTCGAAGGTCACCGCACCGGTGCCGGGATCGATCGACCAGGTGCCCTCACCGGGCACCACCAGGGTGTGACCGCCGTCGGACGCCCCCGGGTCGGTGAACGCCACCGAGGTCGCGTCCAGCGTGCCCGGGGTGCCGGCGCCGTCGTCACCGGCGGTGTCGTTGCCGAGCGGGTCGAGCGTCACCGGGGTGTCGTGGGGCGTGGACGCCGCGTCGTCGACCGCGACCGGCGGGGTGCCGACGCTGACGGTGAGCGTGGCCTCCGCCGTGGTGCCGTTGGCGTCGGCGACCCGGTAGGTGACCGGGGTCGCCACCCCGGAGAAGCCCGGCTCGGGGGTGAAGGTGATCGTGCCGTCGGGGTTCACCTCGTAGCTGCCCTCGCCGGCGACCGCCAGGCGCGTACCCCCGTCGGTGGCGGCGAGGTCGACGAGCACGACGCTGCCCGGCACCAGGGGGGCGCTGGCCGCGCCCGCCGCGTCGTTGCCCAGCACCGGCGCGGTCACCGGGCTGCCGAACGGCGTCGTGGCGGCGTCGGCGGCGGCGGACGGCGTGACCGGGGCGACCGTCACGGTCTCCAGGGCGGTGGCGGTGTTGCCGAAGCCGTCGCGGAGCGCGTAGCCGACCGGGGTGGTGGTGCCGGTGAACGACGGCTCGGGGGTGAAGGTCACCGCGCCGGAGATCGGGTCGGCCGTCCAGGTGCCCTCCCCCGGCACGGCCAGGGTGCGCCCGCCGTCCGTGGCGGAGGCGGAGGTGAAGACGACAGACGACGGGTCGAGCGACCCGGGGGTGCCCGCGCCGTTGTCACCGGCCGCGTCGTTGGCCAGCGGGTCGAGCGTGACCGGGACGCCCTGCGGCGTGGTCGCGCTGTCGTCCGCGGCGACCGGCGGGAGGCCGACCGTGACCACCAGGCGCGCGGAGCCGACCTGGCCCAGTTCGTCCGAGACCTGGTAGTCCACGCCGCCGGCGACGCCGGAGAACCCGGCAACGGGGGTGAAGCTGATCGTGCCGTCCGGGTTCACCTGGTAGGTGCCCTCACCGGCGACGGCCAGCGTGGTGCCGCCGTTGAGCGCGGAGGGGTCGGTGAGGACGACGCTGCCCGGCAGCAGCACCGCGAGCCCGCCCGCGGTGTCGTTGGCGAGCACGGACGTGCTCACGGTCGTCCGGTACGGGGTGTGCTGGGCGTCGTCGGCGACCGCCGGTGCGGGCGGCGGGGTGACCGTGATCGTGAGCGTCGAGACGGCGGCGGTGCCGTTGCCGTCGAGCACCCGGTAGGCGACCGGGGAGGCGACCCCGGTGAACCCGGTGACGGGGATGAAGGTCGCCGTGCCGTCCGCGGCCAGGGTGTAGGTGCCCTGGCCGGGCACGACGAGCGTGCGCCCGCCGTCGGTGGCGTCCGCGGAGGTGAACGCGGCGGTCGCGGGCACCAGCGGGGCGGACGGCGCGCCGGCGGCGTCGTTGCCCAGCAGGGCGACACCCACCGGAGTGCGGTACGGGGTGGTCGCCGCATCGGCGGTCGCGACCGGGACGACCGGGATGACGGTGATGGTGATCCGGGCGCCGGTCGTGCTCCCGAAGCCGTCGGTCACCTCGTAGTCGACGGGGGTCGCGGCGCCGGTGAACGCCGGCTCCGGGTCGAAGGTGACCCGTCCGGTCGCCGCGTCGGCGGTCCAGGTGCCCTCACCGGGCACGACGAGGGTCCGTCCGCCGTCGGTCGCGTCGGCGGAGGCGAACACCACCGACGCGGGGTCGAGCGTCCCGGCCCCGCCGTCACCATCGGTGCCGGGGGTGTCGTTGCCCAGCGGGTCGAGCGTGACGTCGACGTTCTGGGGAGTGGTGCCGGCGTCGTCGGACGCGGACGGCGGGGCCCCCACGGTGACCGTGAGCGTGGCGGTGGCCGGCGTGCCGTTGGCGTCCCGGACCTGGTAGGCGATGCTCGCCGGGCCGGAGAAGCCGTCGGCGGGAACGAATCGGACGGAGCCGCCCGGCTCCACCGTCCAGGCGCCCTGGCCGGCCACCACGAGCGTCCTGCCCGCGTCGGTGGCACCGGGGGTGGTGATCACGACGGTGCCCGGCACCAGCGGCGCCGAGGCCGCCCCTGCGGTGTCGTTGGCCAGCACCGGCGTGGTGACGGGCGTGGCATACGGCGTCCGGGCGGTGTCGTCCTCCGCAGCCGGGGTGATCGCCGCAACGGTGACGGTGAGCGTCGAGTCGGCCGCGTGGCCGAAGCCGTCGGTCACGCGGTACGCCACGGGCGTGGTCGTGCCGGTGAAGGCAGGCTCGGGGTCGAAGGTCGCCGTCCCGGTGGCCGGGTCGATGCGGTAGGTACCCTCGCCGGGCACCACGAGGGTGCGACCGGCGTCGGTCGCCGCAGCGGCGGTGAACACCACGCTGGACGCGGTGAGCGTGCCGGGATGGCCCGCACCGTCGGTACCCGGCGTGTCGTTGTCGAGCAGCGCCACGTCGACGGTCACGTCCTGCGGCGTCGAGCCGAGGTCGGGGTTGGCCACGGGCGGCTGGCCCACGGTGACGGCCAGGCCGGCGGCCGCCGTCGTCCTGTTGGTGTCGGCGATGCGGTAGCCCACCGGGGTCGCCGGCCCGGAGAAGCCGTCCTCCGGGGTGAAGGTGATGCTGCCGTCGGCGTTCACCGTCCAGAAGCCCTCACCGGCAACCACGAGGGTCCTTCCGGCGTCGGTCGCCGACGGCGAGTCCAGCACGACGCTGCCCGGAACGAGCGGCGCCGAGGGCGCGCCCGCGGTGTCGTTGCCGGCGACATCGACGGTCACCGGCGTCCGGAACGGGGTGTGCCCGGCGTCGTCCGAGGCGATCGGGGTGACGGGAGTGACGGTGACGGTCACCGTCGAGGACGCGGTGTTGCCGAAGCTGTCGGCCACCCGGTACCCGGCAGCGGTCGCCGTGCCGGTGAAGCCCGGCTCCGGCGTGAAGGTCACCAGGCCGGTGAGCAGGCCGACGGTCCAGGTGCCCTCGCCGGGCACGACGAGGGTCCGGCCGCCGTCGGTCGCGGCGGGCGAGGTGAACACCACGGAGTTCGCCACCAGGGTGCCGGAGACCGGGCCACCGGAGCCGGCGCCGTCGTTGGTGAGCGGGTCGAGTGTGACCGGGACGTTCTGCGGTGTGGTGCCCGCGTCGGGCGTCGCGGTGGGGGGCGTGCCGACCGTCACGGCCAGCGACGCGGACGCGGTGCTGCCATTGGCGTCGCCGACCCGGTAGGTCACCGGCGTCGCGGGCCCGGAGAAGGCCGCGACCGGCGTGAAGGTGACCGTCGAGTCGGCCGCGGCGGTCCAGGTGCCCTCACCGGCGACCACGAGGGTCCTGCCGCCGTCGGTCGCGGCCGCGGAGGTGAACACCAGGCTCGCCGGATCGAGCGGGGCGGACGGGTCGCCCGCCGCGTCGTTGTCGAGCGGGAAGAGGTCGACCGGTGTGAGGTACGGCGTCAGCGCCGCGTCGTCGGTCGCCGCGGGGTGCACCGCCGTGACGGTGATCGCGATCGTCGAGGTCGCTGACCGGCCGAGGTCGTCCGACACGCGGTAGGCGACGGGGGTCGCGGGGCCGCTGAACGACGCCGCCGGGTCGAAGGTCACCAGGCCGGTGGAGGGGTCGATCGTGTACGTGCCCTCACCCGGCACCAGCAGGGTCCGGCCACCGTTGGTCGCGGAGGGCGCGGTGAACACCACGCTCGAGGGGACGAGCGTCGCCCCGCCGTTCGCGGTGTCGTTGGCGAGGGGGTCCAGCTGGACGTCCACGTTCTGGAGGGTGGTCGCGGTGTCCGGCGCGGCCGCCGGGGCCGGCGGGGCGTTCACCGTCACGGTCAGCGTGGCGGTGTCGGTGCTGCCGTTGGCGTCCGCGAGGCGGTAGCCCACGGGGGTGGCCGGCCCGGCGAAGCCGGCGACCGGGGTGAAGGTCGCTGCGCCGGTGGCCGGGTCGATCGTGTAGGTGCCCTCTCCGGGGACGACCAGGCTGCGGCCGCCGTCGGTCGCCGACGGCGAGGTGAGGACAACGCTGCCGGGCACCAGCGGCGCGGAGGACGCGCCGGCGGTGTCGTTGTCGAGCAGTCCGACGGTGACCGGGGTCAGGTACGGCGTGGCGGCGGCATCGTCCTTCGCGTCCGGAGTCACGGGGGTGACGGTGATCGCGATGGTCGAGGTGGCGGAGTGGCCCAGGGAGTCGGTGACCCGGTAGGTGACCGGCGTCGCCGCCCCGGTGAAGGCCGGCTCGGGGTCGAAGGTGACCACGCCGGTGGCGGGGTTCGCGGTGTAGGCGCCCTGGCCGGCCACGACGAGCGTCCGGCCGCCGTCGGTCGCGGCCGCGGAGGTGAACACCACGGAGGTGGCGTCGAGCGTGCCGGCGCTGCCGCCGCCGGTGCTGCCGGGCGTGTCATTGCCCAGCGGTGCCACATCGATGGTCACGTTCTGCGGCGTGGTGCCGGCGTCCGGCGCGGCGACCGGCAGGGTGCCCAGCTCCACGGAGACGGACGGGGTCGAGGACGGGTCGACCGCCGGCGTCCCGGCGACGCTGGCCCCTGTCGGGGCCGCCGTGTTGTCGACCGTGCCCGCGACCACGTCCGCGGCCGTCACGGTGTAGGCGTCCGCGGTGCAGGACGCGCCGGCGCCCGGGGCGAGCGTGGTGGGGGTGCAGGTGACGCCGGAGAGCTTCGGGTCCTCGACGCCGACACCGGTCACCACGACGTTGCCGGTGTTGGTGACGGTGAAGGTGTAGGTGATGGTGTCACCGGCGACGTACGGGCTGCCGCCGGCGGCCTTGACGATCTTCAGCATCGGCGTGCGCGGGATCGTGACGGTCCTGCTGTCGGTGTCGGTGACCGACCCCGCCGCCCCCTCGCCGCTGGGCGGTGTGGCGGCGACCGACGCCGTGTTCGCGACCGAGCCGGTCTCGACGTCCGGCTGCAGGACGGCGTAGGCGCTCGCCGGGGTGCACGTGGTGGACGCGCCCGGCGCCAGCGACGTGGCGGCGCAGGTGATCGGCGTCGACCCCAGCAGGGGGTCGGTGACGGCGATGCCGGTCAGCGGCCGGTTGCCCGTGTTGGTGACGGTGAAGGAGTAGCTGATGGTGTCCCCGGCCCGGGTGGGGCTGCCGGAGGCGTTCTTGGTGATCTCGATGCCCGGGTTCTTCACCTCGTTGGTGAAGGTGCAGGCCAGCGCGGCTCCCTGGCCGGTGGCCACCGTGTCGGGGGTCGTGAACGTCCCGGTGGCTCCCGTGCCGGAGGCGATGACGGAGTCGTCCGCCTCGTCGACACAGGACCACGTGGAGACGTAGTCGGCGAGGTCGGCACCGTTGGCGGCCGTCTCGGCGATGGCGTAGGTCGTGTTCGGCAGGACCACCGCGGCGGACACCTGCTCGTTCTGGAGGCCGGTGGCCGGGGTCGCGGCCACGGCGGTGACGGGTGCGCTGAAGCTGCCGCCGGACAGGCTCAGGGTGAACCGGTCCGTGGGGTTCTTGCGGTCGACCACCCGCTTGCGCACGGCGTCCACGATCGTCGGGTTGGCGCACGATCCGAGATCGGTGAAGCCCACCGACGTGGTGGAGTTGCTGATCGCGTCGCCCGTGGTCGGGTTCGACTTGTAGAGCCGGGTTCCGCCCTGGGTGTAGAGGTGGCCGCTGGAGCCGAACGCGACGCCGGGGAAGGTCGTGGTGGCGCTGCCCGCATCGAGGTACACCATGCGGACGGGGGTCTGGCTTCCGCCCGCGGCCACCTGCGCCGCGGTGAAGGTCAGCAACTGGTTGTCGTAGGCGGTGCTGTCGGTCGAGACCACCAGGTACATCCGGCCCGTGCTGTCGAACACGAAGTCCGTGCCCACGCTCGCGTTCCCGGTGGACGCGGTGTAGGTGAGGGTCGGGCTGGTGAAGTTCACCGTCGACGCCGCAGAGGAGACGTCGACCTTGTAGAAGCTGAACACCCGCTTGGTGTTGTCACCGGTGGGCGCCGACACCGCCGAGAACCAGTAGTCGCCCGTCACCGGGTTGAAGCTGCCGCCGGGGATGCCGGCCGAGGGGGTGAGCCCGGTGAGGGTCTTGAACACCCCGGACGTCCCGTACTTGTAGAGCGACGCCTGGCCGGCGGCGGTCGCGGGGTTGGTGATCGCGTAGGCGGCGTTGCCGTTCCTTGCGATCGCCAGCGCGTTCACCGACGCGGGGAAACTGCCCACCGTCGTGCTGGCCCCCGTGCCGGCGTCGATCCGGTACAGGTTCGTCGTGGTGCCGTTGCTGGAGTACGTGCCGTAGATGACGTTGGCGCCACAGGTGAAGTCGCCGTCCGCCGCGGACGCCGGCGTCAGCGCAGCCGGGCCGAGCGCGAGACCGCCGGCGGCGAGCACCAGGCTGAGCGCTGCGGTCAGGGAGCGGCGGGCGGCGCGAGCGGCGCGGGCGGAGAGCCCTGCCGCGGCGGGTCCAGAAGTGGCCATCGTCTGCTTTCGGCGGGGCCCCCTGGTGCGCGTACGACCACAGGGCCAACCGCCAAGACCCCTCTCCCGGCTGACCCTGCCGAAACAATAGGGGACGGAGCCGCGACATTTCTCCTCAATTCGGTCACCCTTTGGGGGACATTTTGTGAAATGCCCCCCAAAGGGTGACCGGAGGGTTGCCCGGCCACCCGATAGGGAGCCGGCACGCGTGCCGCGCGGCAGCCGAAGCAGTGAAAGTCCTCGTCAAAGGCAGATTGTTGGGGGCGGCAGGTACGCGGCAGCTGACGTCGGCACGTCCGCGGGCCCAACCCTGATCAAGACGCGCGGAGATTTTCTGAACTGCAGTTAAGGGGCCAACGCCAAAACCGACCGGAATGCCGATCGGCAGCGGGTTCAGGAGTTGAAACGACCCTGCGCAGCGTCCAGGCCCACGGTGAGCAGGGCCTCCACAGCGTCCGCGCAACGGTCGACCTCGACGGCGAGGTCCTCGGCGAGGGACGCGGGGAACGGGCTGAGCACGTAGTCGGCCGGGTCCTGGCGGCCCTGCGGGCGTCCCACTCCGAAGCGGGCACGGAAGAACTCCCCCGTCCCGATGCTGCGGCGGATCGACTTCAGCCCGTTGTGGCCGTTGTCGCCGCCGCCGAACTTCAGCCGCAGCCGGCCGAAGTCAAGGTCGAGCTCGTCGTGCACGACGACGAGGTTCTCCGGCGGGATCCGGTAGTAGCCGAGCGCCTTGCCCACGGCGGCGCCGGACTCGTTCATGTAGGTGCGCGACTTCAGCAGCACGACCTTCTCCGCCTCGGCACCCACCCCGCCCATGCCGGACGCGGTCAGGCGGGTCTGCGCGACATCTGCCCGGAGCTGCGCCGCGCCGGTGAACCGCACGCCCGCCCGCCGGGCGAGCTCGTCGACCACCCGGTAGCCGACGTTGTGCCGGTGAGACGCGTAGGTCGGGCCCGGATTACCGAGCCCGACCAACAGCCAGGTAGACATGCGGGCGGTCAGGCCTCCTCGGCCGCTTCCGTCTCCTCGGTGCCCTCACCGGACGCGGCGGCCAGCTCTGCGTCGAGAGCGGCCTGGCTCGGGGTGGCGGCGACCGACAGCATCAGGTCGTCCGGCTCGCCCGGGAACACGGCGCCGGCCGGGAGCTTCAGGTCCTTGGCGGTCACGGTGTCGCCGATCTCGAGGCCGGTGACGTCGATCTCGACCGAGGTCGGGATGTGGGTGGCCTCCACCTCGAGGGCGATGGTCTGCTGGTCCATCATCACCATGCGGTCGCTCGGGTGGTCACCCACGACGACGAGCGCGACCTCGACGGTGACCTTCTCGCCCTTGCGGACGATCACCAGGTCGAGGTGCTCGATGTCCCCCTTGATCGGGTTCTTCTGCACCTGCTTGGCGAGCGCCAGCTGGCTCTTGCCGCCGTCGATCGAGATCTCGAGGACAGCGTTGGCCACGCGCAGCGCGAGCTGCACGTCGTGCCCGGGCAGCGACAGGTGGACCGGATCGGTGCCGTGGCCGTACAGGACGGCGGGCACCAGGCCCGCACGACGGGTGCGGCGCGCCGCGCCCTTGCCGAATTCGGTGCGGGACACCGCCGCGATCTTGCTCTCAGACACTTTTCTTCCTGCTCCTCAACCTCGTAAAGATTCCGTCTCGACGAGGGATGGGCCGGCGGCGCTCAGCGCTCCGCCTTGTCGATCACGGGCCCTTTGGCCCCTCGCCGAGGCAACCCCGCAAGCTTATCCCCTTTGACCGACCGCCGGAAATCCGCGACGTCACGGATGCGGGGAGCCGTCGGAGGTCGCTCGCCAAATGACGCCGAGGCCCGTCCGGCGTCCACCCGTCCGGCCTAGTGGGCGCCGTTGAACAGCGAGGCCACCGAGCCCTCCTCGAAGACGGCCTGGATCGCCTGGGCGAGCAGCGGCGCCATCGAGAGCACGGTGAGCTTGGGGACGTTCACCCCGTCGGGGATCGGCAACGTGTTGGTGACGATCACCTCCTCGAAGTCGGACTCGTTCAGCCGCTGCGGCGCCGGGCCGGAGAGGATCGGGTGCGTGGCCGCGGCGATCACGGCCTTGGCGCCGAAGTTCTTCAGCGCGGTGGCGGCCTGGCAGATCGTCCCCGCCGTGTCGATCATGTCGTCGACCAGCAGGCAGACCCGCCCGTCGACATCACCGACGACCTCGCCGACGGCGACCTCGTTGGCCTTGTTCGGGTCCCGGCGCTTGTGGATGATCGCCAGTGGCGTGCCCAGCTGGTCCGACCACATGTCGGCGAGCCGCACCCGCCCCGCGTCCGGCGACACGATCGTCATCTCGGACGTGTCGTAGTTCTCCTTCACGTAGGTGGCGAGCACCGGGAGCGCGAGCAGGTGGTCGACCGGACCGTCGAAGAAGCCCTGGATCTGGGCGGCGTGCAGGTCGACCGACATCAGCCGGTTGGCCCCGGCGGTCTTGTACAGGTCGGCCACCAGGCGGGCGGAGATGGGCTCGCGTCCGGCGTGCTTCTTGTCCTGCCGGCCGTAGGGGTAGAACGGGGAGACGACGGTGATCCGGCGGGCCGAGGCACGCTTCAGCGCGTCGATCATGATCAGCTGCTCCATGAGCCACTCGTTCACCGGGGCGGGGTGGGCCTGGATCACGAAGCAGTCCGCGCCGCGCACCGACTCCTCGAACCGGACGTAGATCTCGGAGTTGGCGTACGTGAGGGCGCGGGTGGGCACCAGGCTGACGCCCAGCAGGGACGCCACCTCCTCGGCGAGCTCGGGGAACGCGCGTCCCGAGCAGACCATCAGGTGCTTCTCCGTCGGGCGCTTGATGCCGCTCACTCGCCGGCCTCCTCTCCGGCCGCAACCTCGGCGCCCTGCTCCTCCGCGGCCCGGGCGAGGGCCGCCTCCGCGGCCGCGGCGGACGCCGTCCCGGCCCGTTTCCTCGCCACCCAGCCGCGGATGTTGCGCTGCTGGCCGCGGGAGACCGCGAGCTCGCCGGCGCCCACGTCGGAGGTGATCGTCGAGCCGGCCGCCACGTAGGCGCCGTCCGCGATGTGCACGGGCGCGACGAGCACCGAGTCACTGCCGACGAAGGAGTGCTCGCCGACGGTCGAGGTGTACTTCGCGACCCCGTCGTAGTTGGCGAAGATCGTGCCGGCACCGATGTTGCTGCCCGCGCCGACCACCGCGTCCCCGCAGTAGGTGAGGTGCGGCACCTTGGCGCCCTCCCCGATGACCGCCTTCTTGGTCTCGACGAAGGCGCCGATGTGGGCCTTCGTGCCGATCTCGGTGCCGGGGCGCAGGTAGCTGAACGGGCCGACCGTGGCACCCGGCCCGATCACGGCGAGCTCTGCGTGGGTGCGCACCACCCGCGCGTTCTCGCCCACCTCGACGTCCACCAGCGTCGTGTCCGGGCCGATCGTCGCACCGGAGGCGACCGAGGTCGCGCCCTCCAGCGAGGTGCCCGGCAGCAGCGTCACGTCCTCGGCGAGGTCGACGCCGGCCTGCACCCACGTCGTGGCCGGGTCGAGGACGGTCACGCCCTCGGCCATCCAGCGGGCGAGGATGCGGCGGTTGAGCTCGGCGGCACGCTCGGCGAGCTGCGCGCGGTCGTTCACCCCTTCGGTCTGGAGGTAGTCGTCCAGCACCCGCGCGCCGACCCTGCGTCCGGCCGAGCGGGCGTGGGCGACGACGTCGGTGAGGTAGAGCTCCCCCTGCGCGTTGGCCGCCTGGAGCGCCGCCAGCCCGTCGGCGAGGGCCTCGGCGTCGAACACGTAGATGCCGGAGTTGATCTCGGCGAGCGCGAGCTCTTCGGGCGAGGCGTCGGACTGCTCGACGATGCGCAGCACCTCCTCGCCGTCGCGGACGATGCGCCCGTACCCGGTGGGGTCGGGAACGACAGCGCTGAGCACGGTCACCGCGTTGCCGCCGGACCGGTGCGCGGCGACGAGGTCCCGCAGCGTCTCCGGCGCGAGCAGTGGGACGTCGCCGGAGGTGACCACGACCTCACCGGCGATCCCCGGGAGGACGGACAGCCCGGCGCGGACGGCGTCCCCGGTGCCGAGGGGTCGCTCCTGCACGGCGATCGTCACATGGGGGGCGATCTCGGCCAGGTGTTCGGTGACCAGTTCGCGCTGGTGGCCGACGACCACCACGAGCCGGTCCGGCGACAGGGCGTCCGCGGTGTCGATCGCGCAGGCGATCATCGACTTGCCGGCGATGCGGTGGAGCACCTTCGGCACCGCCGACCGCATCCGGGTCCCCGCCCCGGCCGCCATGATGACGACTGCCGCCACCCGATCCTGTGCGTCCTGATCAGCCACGGGCACTCCCAGCGTTGGTCGTCGTCGGCTCCGGGATTCCGGACGGGGCGGGCATGTGCGGTGCTTCGGCCACATCCGGGGAGACCGGATCATCCTATCGACGCCGCACCACCCGCTCACGGCCCGGACCGAACTTGGCCCACGATCCGGTCGGGCCTCCCCGGGAACGTCCCGGCCCGCGAGGTGGCCCGTTCCGCAACAATCCGGAGCGCGCAGGCGTGGAATAGGCGGTGACGGACGATGAGGCATCGTGAACCGCCGTGAACTGCTCCTGCTGGCGGCCGGCGCCGCCCTCGCCGGCTGCGCATCGCCGATCGTGCCGTCCGCGCGCCCCCCGGCGTCCGGGACGACCACGGCGTCCGGGGCTGACGCCGGCGCCTCCGCCGGGTTCGATGCGTTCTGCGACGCGCTGATGGCCCGCCTGGCCCCGGCGCCGGGCGACCTGGTGCTGTCGCCGTGGTCGATCGCGACCGTGCTGGCGATGGTGCGCGAGGGCGCGGCGGGCACCACAGCCGACGAACTGACGGCGGTGCTGGGCGGGCCACCTCCGTCGCTGGCCCGCCTGCTGCCGACCGGGGCGGGGAGCGCGCTCGAGGCCGGGAACGCCCTGTGGGGCCAGCGCGACCTCACCTGGAAGCAGCCGTTCCTCAACCGGCTCGCCGACAGCTTCGACGCGCCGCTGCACCAGTCCGATTTCCGCGCCGATCCCGACGCGGTGCGCCGCGAGATCAACGCCTGGGTCGAGGACCGGACCAAGGGCAAGATCCCCGAGCTGCTCTCGGCAGGGATGCTCGACGTGTCGACCCGCCTGGTCCTGGTGAACGCCGTGCACTTCGCCGCGCCGTGGCACGAGCCGCTGGCCGAACTGGGGCCGCGTCCCTTCACCACCGCGGCCGGCCGCCGGGTCGAGGTTCCCACGCTGGCCGGCACCACCCTGCGTCCGTGGTGGTCGGGCGACGGGGTGAGCGGCTCGGCGATCACCTGCGAGGGCGGGGAGTACGCGCTGGTCCTCGTGCTTCCCGACGACGCCGCGTCCGGCGGGCCCGTGCCCGTCGCCACGTTCGCGAGGGTGCTGACAGCGGACCCGGCGCTGGTCGCCGTCCAGCTGCCCGCGTGGACGCTGCGGTTCCGGCAGGAGTTGTCCGCCGTGCTCCGCCAGCTGGGGATCCCGACGGCGTTCGACCCGCGCGCGGCCGACTTCAGCGGCATGACCGACCAGGAGAAGCTCTTCCTCGACTTCGTCGTGCACGAGGCCACCGTCGAGGTGAACGCCAAGGGGATCGAGGCCGCGGCGGCGACCGCGGGCGGGATGGCGGCCGCCGGCGCACCGACGGAACCGCGCTCGCTCGTGCTCGATCGTCCGTTCAGCTGGGCGCTGATGCACGCACCGACGAGGACCTGCCTGTTCCTGGGCCGGGTCGGCGACCCGGCGCGCACCTCTGTGGGCTGAGCGTCCCTCTGCGGCCACGCGGTCCGGCGTCGCGCCAGCCGTCTTCGGGCGTGAGCGCTCCCCGGGTAGGAGTCGAACCTACGTCGCTTGTCCTGATTCAAAGTCAGGCGGGCCCTGCCGGCAGACCAACCGGGGAACGGCCACCCGTGGCGGCCGGTGACAACTCTACGGGTGCGCGCGGGGCTGGTGCATCCGCCGGGTGCACCGGGCCGCCCCACGGGCTGGAAGGGGCGACACCGACCCGCGAACTTGGCGAACGTTTTCGCAATCCCGCCTCGTCAGGGCCAGACTTGGGCCATGCCCACTGCCCAGGCCCCCTCGCGTGCGCGGCGCAGCCGCGTGCGGATGACCCGTGGCGAGCGGCGCGAGCAGCTGATCGACGTGGCACGGGCACTCTTCGCCGAGCGCGGGCTCGAGGGCACGTCGGTGGAGGAGATCGCCGCCCACGCCGGGGTCAGCAAGCCCGTCGTGTACGAGCACTTCGGCGGCAAGGAGGGCCTCTACGCGGTTGTGGTCGACCGCGAGGTGCGCACCCTGCACGACGCCATCCGGACGGCGATCACCACCCCGCGGGCCAACCCCCGCGCCCTGATCGAGCTGGGGACGCTGGCCCTGCTCGACTACATCGACGACAACCCCAACGGCTTCCGGATCCTCTCCCGGGACTCCTCCGGCACCTCGCCGGAGGGCAGTTTCGCCACGATCCTGTCCGACATCGCCTCGCGCGTGGAGGACCTGCTGGCCGACGAGTTCGAGAAGCGGCACCTCGACGCCGCCACCGCCCCGCTGTACTCGCAGATGCTGGTCGGGCTGGTCGCGCTCGCCGGGCAGTGGTGGATCAACAGCCGCGAGGAGCAGACGCTGCCCAAGCCGGTGGTCGCCGCACACCTGGTCAACCTCGCCTGGCACGGCATGCGGAACCTCGACCCCGCGCCGAAGCTGTACACCCACCCCGAGCGGTGAGACGGACGGGCGGCGCCCGTCCCACAGCCAATCCCGAAGGCCACTCGGCTTTGGGAGCGCTTCCATCTAGGATGAGCGCGTGACCACGCCGCACCCGCTGAGCTCGCGCACGGCCGCGGGCGCCGTCGTCCTGCTCTTCGGCTACAACGGCCTGGTCATCGGCGCCTACGCCGCCTCGATCCCCGTCCTGAGGGCACGCTTCGGCCTCGAACCCTGGCAACTGGCGCTGTTCTTCGTGTGCATGGGCCTGGCCGGGATCGCGTCCATGCAGGTCGCCGGACGCCTGGCCGACCGGCACGGCGCACGACGGGTCGCCCTGGCGATGCTGCCGGTGCTGGTGGTGGCGATCCTGGGCATCGGCTGGGCGCCCACCCTGCCGGCGCTGTTCGTCGCCGGTGTCGTCCTCGGCCTCGCCAACGGCGGCATCGACGTGTCCATGAACGCGATCGGCGTCCAGGTGGAACGCCGGCGTCCCCGACCGATCATGAGCTTCTTCCACGGGATGTGGTCGGTCGGCAACCTGGCCGGGGCCGTCCTGCTGGTGGCGACGGCCTCCCTCTTCGGCGGCGCGGCGGAACCCGCGATGCTGACCGCGACCACCGTCGCAGCCGTGCTCGGCGTGGCGGCCTTCGCCCTCGCCTGGCGGATCACCCCCGAGACCGAACTCGTGTCCCACCACGACGAGAGCGGAGCGCGGACGCCGATCCCGGCGTCCGCCTACCTGCTGGGCCTGATGGCGATCGCCTTCGGCCTCGGTGAGGGCACGGCCAACGACTGGTCCGGCGTGCACGTCACCGAGATCGCGCAGGTCGACCCGGCCACCGGGGCGCTCGGCTTTACCTGCGTGGCAGCGTGCATGGTGATCATCCGGCTGCTCGGCGACGCCCTCGTGGCCCGCTTCGGCCGGCGCGCCGTGACCACCTTCGGCGGCGCCTGCTCCGCGACCGGCTACCTGATCGCCGCGCTCGGCACCGGGCTGCCCGTCCTGCTGGTCGGGTGGTCGCTCGTCGGCCTGGGCATCGGGATGATCGCACCGCAGGTGTATGCCGTGGCCGGGCACACCGCCGGCGGGCGCGGCCTCGCCGTCGTGGTCACCTTCGGCTACGCCACGTTCCTCATCGCCCCGGCCCTGATCGGCTGGCTCGTGCAGACCATCGGCGTCCAGCCCACCATGTTCCTGCCGGCCGTCCTGCTGTCGGGGCTGATCCTGGTCGCCCGGATCATGCCGGGCCGCCAACCCGCGTCCGCCCCCGTCGCCGAGGGCTGAGCGCCGTCCCCCACGCCGAGGGCCAGCCTTGTTGCCGAGAGCTGAGCGCCGTCCCCCACGCCGAGGGCCGAGCCCCCCATGCCGAGAGCTGAGCGCCGTCCCCCACGTCGAGGGCCAGCCTTAATGCCGAGGGCTCGCCCCTGTGCGCTGGCCCTCGGCGCCAAGGCTGGCCCTCGGCGTGGGGGGCTGGCCCTGAGCATGGGGGCTGGCCCTCACGAGGGAGGGCGGCGAGATGGGCGGGGCGGCGGGGGCGGCCGGCGGCGGACCGCCGTGCGAGCGCTACACGAGCAGGCGGGCTCCGGGGACGGGGCCGCTGACACGCTTGACGGCGCGGCACAGTCCTTCGCTGGAGAGGCGGACGGACAGGTCGACCGCGGCGGGCTCGTTGGCGGCGAGGAAGGCCACGGTCGGGCCGGAGCCCGACACCATGGACGCCACCGCGCCCAGGTCGTCGCCGGCCTCCAGCAGGTGTGACAGCTGGGGACGCAGCGCCAGCGCCGCCGGCTCGAGGTCGTTCACGAGCGAGCGGCCGAGCGCCTGGACGTCCCCGCTGACGAGCGCGTTGAGCAGGCCGTCCGGCACGTCGAGGTGGTCGCTGCCCAGCCCGAGCTCGTCGAACTTCGCGAAGACCGCGGGCGTGGACAGCTCGCCGTCGCTGAACGCGAGCACCCAGTGGTAGGTGCCCCTGCTGAGCACCGACGTCAGCTCGTCGCCCCGGCCCCTGCCGAGCGCCGTGCCCCCGGCCAGGCAGAACGGGACGTCCGCCCCGAGGCGGGCGCCGAGCGTGCGCAGCTCGTCGGGGGAGATGTCGAGGTCCCACAGCACCGCGCAGGCCAGCAGGGCGCCGGCGGCGTCCGCAGACCCGCCCGCCATGCCGCCGGCGACGGGGATCGACTTGCGGATCACCAGGTCGGCGCCGAGCGGCTTCCCTGCGCCCCACGTGCGGGCGAGCAGGCGGGCCGCACGGACGGCGAGGTTGTCGTCCCCGGTGGGCACCTGGTCGGCCTGCTCCCCGACCACCTGGACGCGGAACCGGCCCGGCGGGGCCCAGGACGCGTCCACCTCGTCGTACAGCGACACGGCCTGGAACACCGTCGAGAGCGAGTGGTAGCCGTCCGGACGCCGCCGGCCGCTGCGCAGCGAGAGGTTGACCTTGCCCGCCACGCGGACGCGGACGACCTCTGCCTCGGTGACCGGGGATGCCATGGCGCGAGGCTATCCCACCGGGCCCGGCACGACCTCGGCAATGCGGACGAAGTCGGCGATGCCCAGCACCTCGCCGCGGGCCTGCGGATCGACCCCCACGGACTCCAGCGCGGCGGAGGTCGCCGCGGAGGAGCCGAAGACCCCGGCGAGGGCCGAGCGCAGCATCTTGCGGCGCTGCGAGAAGGCGGCGTCCACGACGGCGAACACCCGCTCACGGGACGCGGTCGTCGCCGGCGGCTCGCGCCGGACCAGCTCCACCAGCCCGGAGTCGACGTTGGGCACCGGCCAGAAGACCGTCGGCGGGACGCTGCCGACGCGGCGGGCCGCGCAGTACCAGGCGAGCTTCACCGACGGCACGCCGTAGGTGCGCGAGCCCGGCCCGGCGACGAGCCGGTCGGCCACCTCCGACTGGACCATGACCAGCCCGCCCCGCACGGAAGGGAAGCGTGCGAGCACGTGCAGCAGCACCGGCACGCTCACGTTGTAGGGCAGGTTGGCCACCACGAGGGTGGGCTGGGGACCGTCGAGGACGTCGACGGCGAGGGCGTCCGCCTCCACCACGCGGAGGGCGTCCGCGCGCCCCGGGAGGCGCTCTGCGGCCGTTCGCGGCAGCCGCTGGGCGAGGCTGTGCTCGATCTCGATCGCGGCGACCCCCGCCGCGCGTTCGAGCAGGCCGAGGGTGAGCGAGCCGAGGCCGGG
>Ga0102832_1001105_pt1 | contig 24069 bp, 24 predicted proteins | sample EBPBio282013_DNA_FD_88942 | JGI IMG/M metagenome (GOLD analysis project Ga0102832, IMG submission 88942) | Wastewater treatment Type I Accumulibacter community from EBPR Bioreactor in Madison, WI, USA - Reactor 2_5/28/2013_ DNA (Illumina Assembly) | ecosystem: Engineered > Bioreactor > EBPR >... | reverse complement strand
GAACTACCTGCGCGCCACCGACGCTACGACGGACGCCAGCGGAAAAGCGGTCTGCCGCGTCAATGCCGACGCCGATCCGGCCAACGACGATCCGCGGTGTATCCCCTACAACCCGATGGGCATCGGCGTGAATGCCAACAACACCTATGTTTACGGCACGGGCTACGGCCTCACGAAACTGAGCCAAGACGTATGGGCCGTGAACGCCAACGGCGAGCCGTTCTCGACGTGGGCTGGCCCGGTCTCGCTCGCCCTCGGCGGCGAACACCGCAAGGAAGGTCTTAGCGGCATCGCAAGCGCTCTCGATCTCTCCGCCGCTTACTTCGCCGGTAACTTCGGCGCTTCGACCGGCAGTTACACGGTGACGGAAGGCTATCTCGAAACCGTCGTGCCGCTGGCCAAGGATGCGGACTGGGCCAAAAAACTCGATCTCAACGCGGCCGCCCGCTTCACCGATTACTCCACCTCGGGCTTCGTCGTTACGTGGAAGGCCGGCGCGACCTTCTCGCCCATCGACGACATCACCTTCCGCGGCACGGTATCGCGCGATATCCGTGCGCCGAACGTGGGCGATCTTTTCACGTCGGACCGTCCCGGCACGGGCACCGTGATCGATCCGCGTAACGGCGCGTCGTCCTTCATCGTCACCTCGGTGCGTGGTAACCGCGCGCTGCAACCGGAAAAGGCGAATGCGATCGGGATCGGCGCCGTGCTGCAGCCGTCGTTCTTGCCGGGCTTCAATGCCTCGGTCGACTACTACGACATCGACGTGAAGGATGCGATCGCGTCCTTGAGCGCGCAGAACTATGTCGACCGCTGCCATGACGGCACCGCGCCGGCGCTCTGCTCGTTCATCACCCGCGACGCGGCCGGCAACATCACCTTCGTTGCCGTGGTTCCGGCCAACATCCTCTCGCAAAGCACCCGCGGGATGGACATCGAAGCGTCCTACACGCTGCCGCTGTCCACTTTCTCGGACGATTGGGAGGGCGAGTTCCGCCTGCGCGGTCTCGCGACCAAGATCTTCTCGCTCAAGACCGTCGATAGCCTCGGCACCATCGAAGGCGCGGGGATCCAGGCGGACGGCGGCGTCATCGGTCTCGGCAGCGCGCTGTCGGCGCCGAAGTTCCGCTACCTGCTCTCGGGCGTCTACGACAACGGTCCGTTCAGCGCGACCGTCACCATGCGCGGCATCGGCTCGGGTGTGTTCAATACGTCGTTCATCACCTGCACCTCGGGATGCCCGGCGTCCACCGCCGCGCATCCGACCATCAACCTCAACTACGTCCCAAGCGTCACCTACTTCGATCTCGCGCTCGACTATGACCTCATGGATGGGATGCTGCAGCCGTACTTCACGGCGGAAAACGTGCTCGACAAGGATCCTCCGTTTGTTGTCGGTACCCGCGGCGCCGGCTTCTATGCCGGTCAGGGCAACACCGGTCTTTACGACCGCCTGGGCCGCGTGTTCCGCGCGGGCGTGCGCTTCAAGATGTAAGGCGCGCCGGCGTCTAGGAATGAAGGGCGGGGGCCGAGGCTCCCGCCCTTTTTCTTTGTGCCGGCGTGGCGCAGGGCGATCAGGGAGAGCGCGGCGCACGCGCCAAGTACGATCCAGGCATCATTCATGCTCATCGTCATCGCGGCGCGCTGCACCAGCGGTGCTACCATCTCGCGTGTGGCCTGATCGATGGGGCCTAGCGCCGCTCCGGTGAACCGCTCCAGCGGCAGGCCGACAAACGCGGCCGTGGCGCGGTCGCCGGCCTGGAGCTTGACGATTATTGCATCGGCGTGCCCCGCCGTCCGGGTCTCAAGGATCGTGTCGATCAACGCCAGTCCCACCGCGCCGCCTACGTTACGCATGAGATTGAACAGGCTTGAGGCCTGAGGCACGCGGTCGGCCGGCAAGCGCCCAAGCGCGAGCCGCGTGATCGGCAGAAGGCACAACAAAAGCGCGATGCCGCGCAGGACCTGCGGTGCGAAAAGCTCATTGAAGCCCCAGTCCGGCGTCCCGATCCCGTTCGACAGAAGGCCCGCGGCAAACAAACCGAACCCCGCGATGGTCATGGGCGTCGCCGCCCAGCGCCGTTCGAGCAGGGCGGCCAGCGGCGCCGCCAGCAACTGTGCGGCGCCGGTCACCATCATGATGGTGCCGATCTCCAAAGGTCCATGGTCGCGCACGAGGCCGAGGAACAGCGGCATCAGGTAGGTCGCGCCGAACAACGCCATGCCGAGCACGAAACTGAACCAGGCGCCAATGGCGAAATCCCGGTCGGCGAACGCGCGAATTTCGATCAGCGGCTCAGGAACGCGTAAGCACCGCCGCACCAGCCACGTCCCGCTTGCGATGCACGTCCCTGCAAGACTTAACGCGGCGGCGCTGAACCATCCGCGGCCCGGCGCTTCCTTCAAGGTGAGCTCAAGCGTGGTAAGAAAAGCGACCGCCAATCCCAAGGTCAGGACATCTGTACGCGCGAGGCCCTTCCAGTCGGCATCATCAATCCGCACCCACGCGGCGGTGATCCCAGCGGCGATCAGGCCCGGTCCGACGTTGATCAGGAACAGCCAGTGCCACGACAGGTGCTCGGTGATCCATCCGCCGAGAAAAGGCCCCAGGGTCGGGGCCAGCATCGCGAAACTGCCCGCGACCGCGGTGGCGGTCGCTTGCCGGTTCAAGGGGAACATCAGGAAGACGGCCGAGAAGACCGTCGGGATCAGCACGCCTCCGAAGAAACCTTGCACGGCGCGCGCCGCGTATAAGGCCTGATAGGTGGACGCTGCGGCGCAGGCGCCGCTCGCGGCCACGAAACCCACGAGGCCTATTGTATAAAGCCAGCGTGTCGACAAAGCGCGTGCGAGCCGCCCGCTCACGGCAATCGCGATGATCTCCGCGATGAGATAAATGGTCTGAAGGTAGCTGAGCCGGTCGGCGGGGATGCGCAGGTCCGCTTGAATCTCGATCAGCGAACTCGCGACGATCTGGATGTCCAGGATCGCCAGGAACATCCCGGTACACATCGCCAGGAAGCCCAGGAAGGCCTTCGGCGCGAGGCCGGGCGCGGTCATGCCGCGCGCTTGCGCCGCCGCGGTTTTTCGGCGTCGGCGATGCGCAGTAAGCGCTGGAAGCTGGGACACTCCAGGTGGCTCGGCGCCGGACAAGTCGCCGCATGACGCAAGCCATCACGCAAGGCGGTGAGTTCGCGGATGGTACGCTCCAGCTGCGCGGCTTTGACGGACAGTTGTGCGCGATTGATCTTGAGGCGCCCATTGGCCGCGAACATGCCTCTGATCTCGTTCAGCGTGAAACCGGCGTTGCGCCCGAGTTTGATCAGGGAAATACGCTGCACGACGCTCGGCTCGAAGAGCCGGCGCAACCCGTGCCGCCCCACCGATTGGATGAGTTTCTTGTCCTCGTAGTAGCGCAAGGTCGAAGCGGGAAGCCGCACGCGCCGCGCGACGTCGCCAATGTCCAGCAGTTTCATGCTTGACCTAAAGTTGACTTGAAGTCGTAGCATGCGCGCAGAATCGGAGAGACGCAACATGGACGCCCTTCAGGAATACACGGTTTATGCGCTGATGACCGGAGTTGGAGCCACCCTGGTTATGGATATATGGGGGGTGCTCGCCGCACGGCGTTTCAAATTCCCGCCGCCGAATTATGCGCTTGTTGGGCGTTGGATCGGCCATATGCCGCGCGGACGCTTTTTCCATGCCGCCATCGCACAATCGCCGCCGGTTGCGGGTGAGCGGTTCATTGGGTGGTTGGCGCATTATTCCATCGGTGTTCTGTTCGCGGCGCTATTGCTGACCGTCTATGGTCCGGCCTGGGCTCGCGACCCGACCCTTCCTCCGGCGCTGGTGATCGGACTTGCGACCCTTGCCGCGCCCTTTCTCCTGATGCAACCCGGCATGGGGGCCGGGCTCGCCGCGGCGCGTACGCCCAACCCCGCGCGCGCGCGATTTCGCAGCGTCCTGACTCATACCGCCTTCGGATTCGGCCTCTATGGCGCGGCTCTTGTCGCGCGGGCGGTGCTTTCATAAATTCCAGCGATCAGGAAAACGAGGACTCAAGATGCCCCATATCGTTGTGAAGATGTTTCCCGGCCGCACGCTGCAGCAGAAGCAGGATCTCGCCGATGCGCTGACGCAGGCCATGATCGCCACGCTACAGACGCCGGCCGAGGCCATTTCCGTCGCCATCGAGGACGTCGAAAAGCGCGATTGGATGGACAAGGTCGGCAAGCCGGAAATCTCCGGCAAAGCCGCGACGCTCTTTAAGAAACCTGGGTACGAAATTCCCTAAATCGGCATCCGGACGCCGCGGCGTAGGCTCTGCCGCAGGGTTTGTTCCAGGGGCAGGGGATCTCGTGGCCGGCCTGGCCGGGGTTCCCGCCATCATCAAGGCGCGCCTCTTCGCAAAGCGTATGGCCGAACGAGGCCGCTAGCCGTCGTCCCTTCCGCGCCCGATCTCGCTGACCAGCACGCCGGCGATCACCAGCGCGCCGCCCACCCAGCCGAAGACTCCGAGCCATTCTCCGGCCATGAGGCCGATCAGTCCCGCCCACACCGGTTCGGTCGCATAGATGATCGTCGCCCGCGCCGGGCTCACGATCTTCTGGGCCCAGTTCATCGTTAGCTGAATGATCGAGCTCGCAAGGCCTAATGCGGCGGCCATCGCCACCAGCGGCCAGGGAACGTTCGCGGGCACGCTCTCACCGAAGACGGGCATAAGGGTGAACGCGAGGATCGATGTCGCCGCCAGTTGAATCGCGGTCACGCGCCGCGCGTCGACGTTTGGCGCGAAGTAGCTGATCAGCAGGATTTCGGCGGCGAATACGAAGGCGCTGATGAGGGTGATCAGCTCGCCTCGCCCAAGGTTATCCAGATCCGCGCCGCGCGCGCCGATCAGGGTCATGCCGAGGAAAGCGAGGCCGACCGCCAGCCATGTGGTCAATCGCGGTGGGCGGCGCAAGACCGCCCACTGCAACAGCGGCACGATCGGCACGTAGAGCGCGGTGATGAAGGCCGATTCCGAACTGAGGACATGTTTCAGCCCTTCGGATTGCAGCGAGTACCCGGCGCAGATTGATACGCCGATGGCGCAGCCGGCGACGACCTCGCGGCGCGTCACATGCTTCAAAGTCCTTCCGGCGATGGCGAAGGCAATGGCCGCGGCAATAGCGAAGCGTAGCCCCACGAAGAACAGGGGGCCGGACATCGTCATGGCGAATTGGACGGCCAGGAAAGTTGCGCCCCAGACCATGGTGACGGCCAGCAGCGCGGCTTCGGCACGCAGACGCAAAGTGGATCTCCCTTGGAAGCGCGCCGCTAGAAGGCGATCTTCACCGACGCGGCCGAACGGTTGGCGGCGCCGTGATACACCGCTTCCACGTTATTGCCATCAGGATCCGTGACGAAGGCCGCGTCGTAGCCTGGGTGATGCGCTTTACCTTCGCCCGGCTTCCCGTTGTCCTTGCGCGAATAGAATCGCCGGCCCGCATCCAGATCCGATACCGCCACCTGGAGGCGATCCAGCAACCGGCCCCGGTGGAATTCATGGACCTCCATATTTGATTCCTCCGGTATTCATGAATGGATCAACACATTGTCGTGCCGCGCGAATGAATCGCAATTCCTGCCACTCGGGATGTTGCCCGGCGGCATCACCCTACATTGAGAACGTGTAATTTACCCTGTTCACACTGGCGTGAACGGGGCCGTCCCTTATATAAAGTCGCCGGGGTCGCGGCGTTGGGCGGAAAGTGTAATGACGAACATGTCCAAAGGGCCGCAGGAGTCTGCGCGGAGCGCGCTGCCTCCTTTTTTGTCGACGTCTGCCATTGAACGCCGGACGCTTTCGGGCGTACCGCGTAAATATCTCATCGCCGGGGGGCTTGCCGCCGTCGCGCTGATTGTCGGCGCGGTCGTGGTCATGCGTCCGAAGGCGCCGCCGCCGGCCGCCGGCGGTGCATCGCCGCCGGTGCTGACGGTGACCGCGGCCAGTCCGCACACCGTCAACTGGGCCGACACCGTCGAAATTTCAGGCGCGATCGTGCCGTGGCAGGAAGCGATCATCGGTCCGCAGATCTCCGGTCCGCAGATCACCGAAGTGCTCGCCGAAGTCGGCGATCAAGTGAAAAAGGGCGAAGTGCTCGCGCGTCTCGACAAGGCGCTTCTGCGCGCCGACGAGGCCGTGCTGCTCGCGTCTTTCGAACAAGCCGACGCCAACTACAAGCGCGCCGTTGCTCTGAAGGAAAAGGGTTTCATCAGCGAGCAGAATATCCTCTCGCTGGAGACTCAGATGAAAACCAGCCGCGCACAGCTTGAAGCCAAGCGCGTACAGCTCCGTTATGCCGATATTGTCGCGCCGGACGATGGGGTCATCAGCGCGCGCAACGCCACGCTTGGCGCCATCGCGTCACCGAGTCAGGAGCTTTTCCGGCTCATCCGCCAGAACCGCCTCGAATGGCGCGGCGAATTGCCCGCGCGGCATCTGAACGCCGTGAAAGCGGGCCAGGATGTGCGCCTCGCGCTGCCGTCGGGCGGCGAAGCCACGGCAAAAGTGCGCCAGAATGCACCCGCGCTCAGCGCCGACGCGCGCCTTGGAACGGTATATGCCGATCTCGCGCCGGGCTCCGAAGCGCACGCCGGCATGTACGCCACCGGCCGTATCGTGATCGACCAGCGCCCCGCCATGGTGGTTCCGTCGGAAGGCGTGATTTTACGCGATGGCCGCACCTATGTGCTCCAGCTTGGCGATCCTGGCGAGACCTCGAAGGTCACGCTCCGCGCCGTGGAAACCGGCCGCCGCGAAGGCGCCGAAGTCGAGATCGTGAGTGGGCTTGAGCCGGAGGCGCGCATCGCCGTGCGCGGCGCGGGTTTCCTCAACGACGGTGACCAGGTACGCCTCTCCGAAGGACCCAAACCCGCCCCGGCATCGAAGTAGGCGGAGGCACACATGAACTTTGCCACTTGGTCGATCCGGAACCCGGTTCCCACGATCCTCCTGTTCGCGCTTTTGTCGTTCGCGGGGCTCTACGGCTTTAAAAGCCTGCCCATCCAGAACTTCCCGGACATCGACCTTCCGGCGGTGAATGTCACGCTGTCGCTGCCCGGCGCCGCGCCGGCGCAGCTCGAAACCGAGGTCGCGCGCCGCGTGGAGGATTCGCTGGCCACGCTCCAGGGCCTGCGCCATCTGCGCACCACCATCACCACGGGCCGTGTCAGCATCAATGTTGAGTTCCAGCTCAACAAGAACCTCTCCGATGCCGTCACGGAAACCAAGAATGCGGTCGACCAGGCGCGCGGCGATCTGCCCGCCGACGTGATGCCGCCCGTGATCACCGCCCAGCAGATCCAGGGCGGTCCCACGGCGGGTTACGCTGTGTCCTCCACGCGCCTCGATGAAGAACAGTTGTCCTGGTATGTCGACGACACCCTGTCGCGTGCCGTCCTGGCCGTGCCCGGCGTGGGCCGCGTCGAGCGTATCGGCGGCGTTCAGCGCGAAGTGACCGTCAAGATCGATCCGGTCCGCATGGCCGGCCTCGGTATTACCGCCATTCAGGTTTCCCGTGCGCTCCGCCAAGTGCAGCAGGAATCGTCCGGCGGGCGCGCCCAGATCGGTGGCGGCGAGCAGGCGGTCCGCACGATCGCCCTGGCGCGCCGGGCCGAGGAGCTCGCGGCGCTGCCCATCGTATTGCCCAACGGCAAAAGCGTAAGGCTCGACGAAGTCGCCACCATCACCGATGGATCGGGCGAACGTACGCAGGCCGCGCGTCTGAATGGCAAACAAGCCGTCGGGTTCCGCGTCTATCGTTCGCGCGGTTATGACGAGGTCGCCATGTCGCGCGGCGTCAAAGCCGCGGTGGAAGCGCTCACGGCCGCCGACCCCAGCCTCACGGCCATCAAGGTCTTCGACAACACCGAGTTCACGGCCGCCCAGTACGAAGGCTCGATGCATCTCCTGTTCGAGGGTGCGATCCTCGCTATTCTGGTGGTCTGGCTGTTCCTGCGCGACTGGCGCGCGACGCTGATTTCCGCCACGGCGCTGCCGCTCTCCATCCTGCCGGCCTTCGCGGCCATGCAGTGGCTGGGCTACTCGCTCAATACCATCACGCTGCTCGCCCTGGCGGTGATCGTGGGGATATTGGTCGACGACGCCATTGTGGAGATCGAGAACGTCGAGCGGCATATCAATCAAGGCAAGCCCGTCAAGGAAGCCACCGCCGACGCGGTGAACGAAATCGCCCTGGCGGTGATCGCCACGACCATGACCCTGGTGGTTGTGTTCCTGCCGACCGCGCTCATGAGCGGGATCCCCGGACTCATCTTCCAGCAGTTCGGCTGGACGGTGGTGATCGCGGTCCTCGCCTCGCTCCTGGTCGCGCGTATGTTCACGCCGATGCTGGCGGCGCGCTTCCTGAAGGCCAAGCATCGTCCCGAGGAACCCACCGGTCCCATCATGCGCCGCTATGTGAACGCGGTGGAATGGTGCCTCACCCATCGTAAGACGACCCTTGCCGGCGCTCTTGCATTCTTCATCGGGTCGGTCGCGCTGGTGCCGCTCATCCCGTCGGGGTTCATCCCCCAGGGCGACGCGGGCATCACCAGCATCCGTATTGAATTGCCGCCCGGCAGCAATCTGGACCGTACCCTCGAGACCAGCGAACAGGTGCGCGCCGTGCTCGCGGGCATTCCGGGCGTCAAAGATACCTTCACCGTCATCGGCGGCGGCACCTTCGGTAATGGTCCCGGCGAAGTGCGTCGCGGCAATATTCTGGTTGTCCTTGGTCCCCGCGGCGAACGTCCGGTCCAGAAGGAAATCGAGCGCACCATGCGTAAGGCCCTTCTGCAAGTACCTGGCGCCAAATTTGATATCGGCTTTGGAGGACAGGGCGAGAAGCTCCAGCTCACGCTGACCAGCGCCGACCGCAACGCCCTGATCGCCAGCACGCGGACCTTGGAACGCGAACTGCGCGGCATCGGCACGCTATCGAACGTCAATTCCACCGCCAACCTGGAGCGCCCCGAGATCGTGGTGCGCCCCAATCTCGAGCTTGCCGCCGAGCGCGGTGTGACGGCTGCGGCGATCGGCGAGACCTTGCGTACCGCCACCGCCGGCGATTTCGATCCGCAGGTGGCCAAGCTCAATCTCGATACGCGCCAGATCTACATCCGCGTGCGCATGCCCGACGAAGCGCGCACGGACATGAACACCATCGCCAATCTGCGCGTCCCGGCGCGCAATGGTCTCGTGCCTTTGTCCAGTATCGCCGATATCAGCCTCGAGAACGGCCCGATCCAGATCGACCGGTACGACAGATCGCGTTATGTGAACGTGACCGCCGATCTCAACGGCATGCCGTTGGGCGCCGCGCTCAATCAGGCCATGAACTCGCCTGCCATCAAGACGCTGCCCGACAGCGTGCGCATGATTCGTACCGGCGACGCGGAGTTCGTGAGCGAACTGTTCCGCGGCTTCAACATCGCGCTCATCACGGGTTTTGTGTGCATTTTCTGCGTGCTCGTCCTGTTATTTCGCGACTTCTTGCAGCCCATCACCATCCTCTCGGCCATTCCGCTCTGCGCGGGTGGGGCCTTCATCGCGCTGCTCATTGGGCGAATCGAGCTAGGCCTTCCGGCCATGATCGGCCTCGTGACCCTCATGGGCATCGTCACCAAGAACTCGATCCTTCTGGTCGATTACGCGGTGATGGGCATCAAGGATCACGGCCTGCCGATCCAAACCGCGCTGCTTGAAGCCTGCCGTAAACGCGCCCGCCCAATCGTGATGACCACGGTCGCGATGATCGCCGGCATGGTGCCGATCGCGATTGGCTTGGGTGAAGACTCCAGCTTCCGCCAGCCCATGGCGGTCGCGGTCATCGGCGGTCTCATTACATCGACCGCGCTCAGCCTGCTCGTGGTGCCGGTGGTGTTTATCTACATCGACCGATTCGAGGCTTGGGTCGGCCGCATGCGCCGGCGCTTCTCGCATACCCCCGCAGAGGGCGCGCCCGCGAAGCACCCGGCGGAGTAAATTAAGCGCTGACGTCCGACGTCGTCTGCGCGAAGGCTGGCAGCGCGCGCAGGCGCGTGTCGATTTCCACCAGACGTGGGACGGCGGAAAGATCGGCTTTGAAACGCCGGGCATTCACCATCTGCGGGGCAAGGCAAATGTCCGCCATGCTCACGGTATTCCCAAAACAATAGACCCCTTGCGCGGGCGCGCGGGTGACGAGTTCTTCCAGCGCGGACAGGCCAGTCATGATCCAGTGCCGCGCCCAGTCCATCACTTTGTCTTCCGGCTGGGCCAATTCCTTGCGCAGATAATTGAGCACCCGGAGGTTCTGGATCGGGTGGATGTCGGCGGCCACGGCGAAGGCCATCGCGCGCACCAGAGCCCGGTACACCGCATCCGATGGAAGCAGCGCGGGGCTCGGGTACATTTCATCGAGATATTCGATGATGGCGATGGACTGGGTGAGGGTGGAGCCATTGACGGTGAGGCTCGGCACCAGCGCTTGCGGGTTCACGGCTTTGTAGGCGGCGCCGTACTGCGCTCCGCCGTCGCGCACCAGGTGAATCTCGGCCTTGGCGGCGCTCAGGCCCTTCAGCGCAAGCGCGATTCTCACCCGGTAGGCGGCGGACGAACGCGCATAATCATAAAGTTCGATCATCGTCGGCCCCCGCCAACCGAGATTTCAACGCTTAGGCTTTGGTAACGGTCTGTTCGATAGCGCCGAAGATCGAGCGCCCGGCCTGGTCCATCATCTCGATGCGCACCGTGTCGCCGAACTTCAGGAACGGCGTGCTGGCCTTGCCGTCACGGATTGTTTCGATGCAGCGCACTTCGGCGAGACAGGACGAGCCCACCTCGGCGTGATTGCGGTTCGCGACGGTGCCGGAGCCGACGATGGTGCCGGCGCCCAGCTTGCGCGTGCGCGAAACATGCGCGATCAGTTGACGGAAATCGAAGGTGAGATCGGTCCCAGCATTGGGCCGCCCAAACGGCTTGCCGCGAACGTGGCTGACCAGCGGCAGCGAAACCTTGCCGCCGTCCCAGGTGTCGCCCAGTTCGTCCGGCGTCACCGCCACGGGCGAGAACGCGGTCGAAGGTTTACCCTGATAGAACCCGAAGCCCTTGGCGAGTTCGGCGGGGATGACGTTCCGCAATGTCACGTCGTTCACCAGCATCACCAGTTTGATGTGCTTTTCCGCTTCGATAGCGCTCGTGCTCATGGGGACGTCGTCGGTGACCACCGCCACTTCGGCTTCCAGGTCGATGCCCAGGTCCTCGGAGGTCGCCAGGATCGGATCGCGCGCGCCAAGCATGTCGTCGCTGCCGCCCTGATAGACCAGGGGGTCGGTGTAGAAGGTTGCCGGTACTTCGGCGTTGCGGGCTTTGCGTACCAGCTCGACATGTACGATGTAGGCGCTGCCGTCCACCCAGTGGTAGGCGCGCGGGAGGGGCGCGGCGCACTCCTGTGGCACAAACGGCTTGCGGTCCGCCGCTCCGCGCTCCAGCGCGTCGGCAAGGCTGCGAAGCTTAGGCTCCACCGCGCCCCAATTGTCGAGCGCGCCCTGCATGGTCGGGGTAATCACCCGCGCATCCGTGTACCAGGCAAGATCGCGCGAAACCACCACGAGCCGCCCGTCGCGGCCGTGTTTCAACGAAGCTAATTTCATTTTTGATGAGACTCTTTTTGGTTGGCTTGGCGTGCTTTCTCATGCACCCAGGCGGCGTGTTGCGGCGCCTTCTTGGTGCGGGCCCATTCTTCCAGCATGGCGGGCGCCACGCGCTTCAGCTCGGCGTTCTCTTCCGCCGTGCCGGTGTCCACCGCCAGTTCGATGCGGTGACCGTTGGGGTCGAAGAAGTAGATCGACTTGAACACCCCGTGGTCGGTCGGTCCGATCACCTCGATCCCGCGTGCTTCCACTTTCTTCTTCACAGCCAGCTGTGTTTCCAGGTTGTCGACCTTGAAGGCGATGTGCTGCACCCATGCCGGCGTATTTTCGTCCCGGCCCATGGTCTTTTGTTCGGGCAGTTCGAAGAATGCGAGCACGTTGCCGTTCCCGGCGTCCAGAAAAGCATGAAAATAGGGATCATAAGCGCCCGTGGACGGCACATGATCTTCCGCGAAGGCCGTGGTGAAGTCCATGCCCAGGAGATCCTGGTAGAACTCCACCGTCTCCTTGGCGTCCTTGCACCGATAGGCGACGTGATGAATGCCCTTCAGCATCGTCATGGCATGATCCTTTACTTGGGCTGTAGCACGCCGCGGCGAATCTGATCCTCTTCGATGGATTCGAACAGCGCCTTGAAGTTGCCTTCGCCGAACCCGTCATCGCCCTTCCGCTGAATGATCTCGAAGAAGATCGGCCCGATCATCGTGTCGGTGAAGATTTGCAGAAGGAGGCGGGGGCCGCCTTCGGTGGTGCCGTCAAGGAGGAGGCCGCGGCTCTTCAACTTGGCCACGTCTTCGCCATGTCCCGGCAACCGGCTTTCGATCATGTCGTAATAGGTCGCCGGCGGCGGGTCCATGAAACGCACGCCTTTGGCCTTCAAGGTATCGAAGGTCTTGAAGATGTCGTTTGTCGACATCGCGATATGCTGAATGCCCTCGCCGCGATAGAGACGCAGATATTCTTCGATTTGGCTCTGATCGTCGATGGATTCGTTGATGGGGATCTTGATCTTGCCGCAAGGCGCCGTCATGGCGCGCGACTTCAGCGCGGTCTGCTTGCCTTCGATGTCGAAGTAGCGGATCTCGCGGAAATTGAACAAGCGCTCGTAGTACTCCGCCCAGAAGTCCATACGGCCCTTGTAGACATTGTTGGTCAGGTGATCGATCTCGGTGAGGCCGGCGCCGGCCGTGTCTTTCACCGTCTCGTCGAATACGAAGTCGACGTCGTAGATCGAACCCTTCTTATAGCGGTCGACGAAATAGATCTGGCTGCCGCCGATCCCTTCGATCGCGGGGATATTCAGCTCCATCGGACCGGCCGAACTCGGCACGTCCGCCGCGCCCAGTTCCAGGGCGCGTTTGTGCGCATAGGCGGCGTCTTCCACGCGGAAAGCGATCGCAACCGCGGAAGGGCCGTGCTCGCGCGCGAAGCGGGCGGCACGGCTCTTCGGCTCCGCGTTGACCAGGAAGTTGATGTCGCCCTGACGGTACAGGGTCACGTCCTTTGAGCGATGGCGCGCCACCTTCACGAAGCCCAGCGCTTCGAACACTTCACCCAGCCGCTTCGGGTCCGTCGCGGTGTATTCGACGAATTCGAAACCGTCCGTGCCCATGGGATTGGCGGTCGAGATGAGGGACGAGGGGGCGAGCATGAAACCTCCGCGGAAGGGGAATGTGGATGGGTCGACAACAATAGCGCTGGAGCCTCGCTACTTTGTTGCTAAGATCGGCCTACGCCGCGCGTATGCGGCATAAAATTGCGTATAATATTGATACTGCGCAATCGGAGGAGTCAGGACGTTGGACGCATTCGATCTCAAGATTCTCGCGGCGCTTCAGGAGAACGGCGGTCTGTCCAATCTCGAGCTCGCCAAGAAAGTGGGACTATCGCCGTCGCCATGTTTGCGCCGCGTTCGCGCGCTGGAGGATCAAGGTATTATCCAGGGCTATCAGGCGCTCATTGACCGCCGCGCCATCGGTCTTGGTATCCGCGCCTTCGTCGAGCTGAAGCTCGAACGTCAGTCCGAGGCTGCGACGGAAAAATTCATCGCCCGCGTGAAGCGCTTGCCGGAGGTCATCTCCTGCTACTTGATGACGGGCTCCCACGACTATCTCCTGGATGTCGTAACCGTGGACATGGAGGCTTACTCCGAATTCACCACCAAGAAGCTCATCTCGCTGCCCGGCGTCGCCGAGGTGCGCTCGGGCTTCGTGCTCAAGGAAATCAGTCATCGCGGTTCGCTGCCGCTGGATCACCTGAAGGCGGCGCGATGACGCCCACGCCGATTTCTTCCGCCACCGAAGCCGCTGTCCTCGCGCTCAACAACCTCAACGCCCAAGAGCTCTCCTGGCTTGAACCGCCAGCGCTGCGGTCCATCGTCGCGCAGGCGTTTTATGCAAAGGCGATCGGCAACCTCGACGCCTTCCTGCTCGCGCTCGATCACGCGGCGACCTATGACAGCCCCAACTACGCCTGGTTGAAAGCGCGCTATCCGCGCTTCATTTACGTCGATCGCATCGCAGTGGCGGTCGCGGCGCGAGGGCGCGGCCTTGCACGCCTGCTCTACGAAGATCTGTTCCGGCAGACCATCGCGGCCGGCTTCGAGCTCGTGGTATGCGAGGTGAATTGCATGCCGCCGAACCCTGGTTCGGACGCCTTCCATGCGGCGTTGGGTTTCGAAGAGGTTGGCCGCGCAGACCTTATCGGGCGCAATAAAACCGTTCGGTATCTCGCACGGCGCTTCTGATCGTGAACCTATCCACGAAAACGGACGAGCACCACCGCACCGTGCGTTTTCCAGGAACGCCTGAAGTATCTTTTTCGCCGATCAACGCGACGCTGCGCTGTTGAGGCGCAAGGTCCTCGGCGTGCTCGAAGGGCAGATAGAAGAACATGCGCCGCCGCGGCGGGACCTGTTGATCGAACCCGCGCTCTATCGCGACGCCCGCAACCTGTTGGGCCTGTGGGTCGCTGGCGAACGCCTTGGCCGTGCCGCGAAACAAATTCTGCGGAAATTGATCGAGCAGAATGGCGCGGGCGCGGCTATCCATCGTTCTTCCTAAATTTGACGTTGCAAAAGTCAGGCGCTCACGGCCCATATATGGCGTGCCTCAAGACATGCCCACCCCGGTTTGGATTAAGTTCGGAACCTCCGAATATCGCCGCACAGGCGTGGCTTTCTTCCTTGCGGGCTTCGCGACCTTCGCCCTCCTGTATTGCGTGCAGCCCTTGCTGCCGCTTTTTGCCCAGGAATTCTCGGTCTCACCCGCGCAAAGCTCGCTGACCCTGTCCCTCGCCACGGGGGCGCTGGCGTTTTCGGTCGCGGCGGCGGGGGCGCTCTCGCAGGGCATTGGCCGGCGCGGGCTGATGTTTGCGTCCATGAGCGGCGCCGCGCTCCTGCAACTGGTGGCCAGCGTCGCGCCTGATTGGCACATGCTGTTGGCGGCCCGCGCGCTGGAGGGCTTCGTGTTGGGCGGTCTTCCCGCCGTCGCCATGGCCTATCTCGCCGAAGAGATCGAGCCCGCCCACCTCGGGAAGTCGATGGGTCTTTATGTCGCGGGCACGGCCTTTGGCGGCATGATGGGCCGCATCGGCATGGGCGTGTTCACGGAATGGGTTTCCTGGCGCCCGGCGCTTGCGCTGTTCGCGGCCTGCTGCTTCGCCGCGGCGGTCGGATTCCGGCTCCTGCTTCCGCCCTCCCGCAATTTCGCGCGGCGGCCGGGCTTTGATCCCGCCTTTCACTTACAAACTTTCCGCCATCACTTCGCGAACCGCGATCTTTTGCGGATTTATGCCAGCGCTTTCTTGTCCATGAGTGTTTTCGTCACGCTCTATAACTACATGACGTTCCGCCTGACCGAGGCGCCGTATCTCCTTAGCCAGACCACCGTCAGCATGGTCTTCCTTATTTACGGTTTCGGCGTCGTGTCGTCTTCGCTGGGCGGCATGCTTTCGGACAAATTCGGCGGCCGGCCGTTGCTCATCTTCGCCTATGTTTTCATGTTCATTGGCGTCCTCATCACGCTTGCAAGCGGTCTTGCGCTGATCGTCGCGGGGCTGGCGGTCATGACGATTGCTTTTTTCATCGCCCATGCGGTCGGCAGCGGTTCCATCGGGCCGCTTTCGGGCGGCGCGAAGGCCCATGCCTCCGCGCTCTATCTCCTGTTCTACTATCTCGGCTCCAGCGTGAGCGGCACGACCGGAGGTTGGTTCTGGGAGCACGGCGGTTGGACCGCCGTCGCCGTTTTCGCCGGCGCGAACTGCGTGATTGGGCTTGTTGTGGCGCGATCGACGCGGCCGAAGCCAAGCGGGCCGGCTGCGCCTATCGACGCCTGAGCTAGCTGTTGATCCCCACCGCGAAGGCAGCGCCGAGCAGCACGAGATACATCGCCCCGCCGACGATATTGGCGACAAAGTTGTGGCCGCGCGCGCGTACGGGGTCCAGCGTCGTATAAAGATAGCCGCCAACGGCGCCCGCCGGCATCGAAAGCCCGAGCGGCAACAACCATTCGGTATCCGCGACGCCGGTCTCTAGTCCGGTGCGCAGATAAATAAGAACGAGAAAGAGTCCGAGGACGGAGCCCCAAACCATGCGCGGCAATTTTTTCGGCGGCTTATAGAATAGGCGCTGTCTCATGCGCGGATTCCCCCTCACGTAAACAACAAAGAATCGGCGGTGCTCGTGCCGGGTCACGCTATCGCGGGCAAATCGGGCGAAAATGAGACGCCGGATGTAGGCTTTCGCATTCGTTGAGTGAGAAAAACACGGCCGCGTCTTTTGGTCGGCGATGTGCGTGCGTAGGTGTGACATAGGCATGAGTGTGTGTGCCGCCGGGGCATCACCGCCGGCAGGCCCCTAAGACCACCTCCACGAATCGAGAGGCTGTGAGTCGCACCTGTTGATCCTGGCGCATGCCAATGAAACGCTGTCGCGAACCCCTGCGATTCCGCGTAATCTCGCCAGCTTCAAGGGAAGGGGAACCCATGACAATCGAACGCTATAGCGCCGTGCCCGGCATGTTCAACTTCCAGATGGGAGGGGCGTCGATCTACTCAACCGTCACCGCCTCACGTCGTCCGAAAATGATCTTCGTCGCCGGCCAGCTTTCCACCGGCCAGAACGGCGAAATCGTCGGCGCGGGCGATATGCGGGCGCAGGTGCGTCAGGTGTGCGAGAATATCAAGGCCGCGCTCAAGGCCGCCGGCGCCACGATGGAGGATGTGGTGCAGACCTCGACCTTCGTGACCGATTGGGCCAAATTCCGCGAAGCCATCGATGTGCGCCAAGAATATCTGGGCAAAGCTCAGCCGACCAGCACGACGGTCCAAGTCGTCGCGCTCGCGCATCCCGATTACATGGTCGAGATCAGCGCCATCGCCATGATCGCGTGAGCGCGTCATGACCGAAGACCTGAAACTCGGGCCCATTGGTCAAATCGCGCGCCGCGTTCAGAATATCGACGTCGCCACGGCGTTCTTTCGTGACGTTCTTGGCCTGCCGCACCTTTACAGCTACGGACCGCTCGCGTTCTTCAACGCGGGCGGTGTGCGCCTCTTCCTTCAGGAGGGCGAGGGGCATATCGAGAATTCGATCCTCTATTTCCGCGTCGAAGACATCCACACCGCCGCATCCGTGCTCAAGGCGCGCGGCGTCGTCTTCATCGATGAACCGCATCTCATTCATCGGCATCCGGACGGGACCGAGGAATGGATGACTTTCTTCAAGGATCCGGGCGGTGAACCGCTGGCCTTGATGAGCCAGCTTCCCCCGTAGAATGCCTCGAGGGGCCGGTGTGACGCCGAGATGTGGAGAACTCCCGAGCGGCGGAAGCGCCGGACGACGCACGTTTTTCCTTAGCGGCGCAGATAAAGCCAAAGCGTCAGCGGAGCCATCACGGCCGTCAGCAACGCAGGCGCGATCAACGCCATCAGGACATCGGCGCTCGTCGCGCCGCCGTTCATCAGGCCCCTGACGGCGGTCGTCATCAGAGTCACCGGGTTCACATTCACGAAAGCGCGCAACCAGTCCGGCATCGTGGCGGGATCCACCATGATGTTGGAAGCGAAGACCAGCGGGAATAAAAATGCAAAGCCCGCGGTCATGACCGTCATCGGCGTGCGGATCAAAAGGCCGAGCACGATGAAGATCCAGCCCATGCCGAAGCCCATCGCGAGCAACATCAGGAAGGCGGCCACCACGCCGAACAAGCCGGCGCCTGGGCGATAACCCAGCGCAAGACCGATGGACAGGATGATCGCGCCCGCGATCAGGTGACGCAGCACGTCGCCGACCATGAGGCCTGCGAACGGCGACAGCGGCCAGATCGGCAGAGATCGGAAGCGGTCAAACAAGCCTTTTGAAAGATCCGCCGAAAGGCCCATGCCTGAATAGACCGCGTTGAAACTCACGGTCTGCACCAAAATCCCGGGGATGAACACCTGCAGATATTGCGCGGGACTTCCGGCCAGCGCGCCGCCGAACACGAACGTGAACAGCAGCGTGAACATGATCGGCGTCATGACCAGATCGAACATCTGCTCGGGCACGTAGCGAAATTTCAAGGCCGCGCGCCAGCCAAAGACGAGCGCGTTGGAAAACCCCGATGGTTTCGCCGGCCGGGCGACGCCGAGCAGCACGGCCGAAGATGCGTCGTTCATTGTTTCTGTTCCTCTTCGGCTCGCTCCCGCCCGGTCAGGCTGAAGAACACTTCGTCGAGGCTGGGTGAGCCGAGTGCGAAGTCCGACACCTCGATCCCTTGCGCGGTTAAGGCGGCGACCGCTTTCGCCGCCGCTGCGGACGATCCGGCCACGACCGCGAGCGCGCCGCCTTCGGCGCTGCGGCGCACGCTGTGGCCGAGGTGTTGCTCGAGGACCGTTGCCGCATCGTCGATACGGCCTTGATCTGCGATATGCACATGTAGGAAGCCCGAGCCCACCTGCGCCTTCAATTCACGGCTTGTGCCCTCGGCGATCTTCTTGCCCCTGTCGATCACGGCGATGCGCGCGGCCAATTGGTCGGCCTCTTCCAGATACTGCGTTGTCAGAAGAATGGTCACGCCGGCGTTCGCCAGGCCGCGGATCATCTTCCACACCGATTGGCGCGCGGACGGATCGAGCCCCGTGGTTGGCTCGTCCAGGAATAACACGCCGGGTGTCACCACCAACGACGCGGCGATGTCGAGGCGGCGGCGCATGCCGCCTGAATAGTCCTTCACCTGGCGCGTTGCCGCGTCGGTGAGTTCAAAGGCCGCCAGAAGGTCGTCGGCGCGCTTCTTGGCCCCATGGCCGCGGAATCCCCAGAGCCGTGCAAGCAACACGAGGTTGTCGCGGCCCGTCAGATCTTCATCGAGCGATGCGAACTGGCCGGTCATCGCGATGGCCGCGCGCACACTGGCGGGCGCACTGATCACATCGTGCCCCATCACGGTCGCGGACCCGCCGTCAGGGCGCGACAAGGTCGCGAGCATCCGCATCAGGGTGGTTTTTCCGGCGCCGTTCGGCCCCAGGATGGCGAAAATCATGCCGCGCGGAACGTCGAGGTCGATGCCATCCACGGCACTGACCTCGCCGAAGCGCTTGATAAGCCCGCGCGCGGCGATGGCAAGCTGGTCGCTCATAATGGGTTTTTTCCCCGAGACTTGGGCGCCGAGAATACCGAGATGTCGGCTTCCCTCAAGGACGAAAAGTGAATGGGCTTATACCCCAGCGCCGGTCCGGCGCTTGACCCTATACCCGCCGAGGTCTCGGGAAAGGGAAAATTCTTCCACGGGCGGCGCTTTTCGTAGGAGGCGGTTAATCCCTAAGAGGCGTATATAATGCGGTTGGGAGCGGCCGCATTGACCCACCGGCGGCCCTTACTAGGTTGGGAGCGACCTAATAGGCAGTGATCAGCAAAAAGTGGAGGCCGGTTTTTGCGACCGATCACGACCTCATCATGAAACTAGGCGTTTGACCGTAGAATCAAACGCCGGGGAAAACGGGTATGAAGACCTTCACGAAGGCGGCCCTCGCCGCCGTTACATTGGCTTTCACCGGCGCGGTTTTCGCGCCGACGGCCGGCGCCGATAGTATCGAACCGCGTATTAAGGACCGGCGAATCGGCTATGCCATGACGCGCCGCGCATGGGCCGTGCACCGCACGCCCGGCTTCAAGATCGAATGCCCGAACGGCCTCAACGACGGGCCGCGCGAACAGTTCGCCCAGCTCTTCCCGCAGGACAAGGGCCAGAAGTGGACGCTCGCGCAAAGTCAGCTCGCGCGCGAAGGCGACATTTATTTTCCGGCGCGCACCGAAGACGGTTTCGTCTTCAAGGAAGCCCAAGGCAAGATCGCGCCCGGCCTCAATCTCGACGGGAAGACCGACACCAACGACTTCACCGACACCGACGGCGTGAAGGGCGTCGACAACCAGCTCTTCCGCGCGCTCGGCTGCTTGGCGGGCTGGAACGGCGACGGCATCCCGTTCATCAACTTCCAGGACACGACCTATCTGCGCCGCCACATCTCGAACCGCTACATGTTCGAGATCAGTGAGGTGGATGATCTCGTCAACGATCCTGACGTTGTCGTGACCACTTACCGCGGTCTCGATCCGCTCCTGTCGGACGCCACCGGCGAAGGGTTCGTTCCGGGCGGCACCCAGCGCATCGACGAACGTTTCGGCAAGATCTATCAGGCCCGTCTCAAAGGTAAGATCGTCGATGGCGTGCTGATCACGACCGAGCCGGTGGACGGCCTCATCCCGAATTCGATCGCCTTCGACACCAGCGGCCACCAACTGCTGCGCGGCATGCAGTTCCATCTCAAGCTGACGCCCGAACGCGCCTCGGGCATCATCGGCGGCTATGCCGACATCTACAGCTGGATGCTTCAGTTCAAGACCAGTTGGGGCACCCATCACGCGGCCTATGGTCAGGTGGCGTCTCAGTCGTTGACCCGCGCGATGTACCGCCTCGCCGACGGCTATCCCGATAAGGATGGCCAGAATACCGCGCTTTCCGCCGCGCTCGACGGCGACTGGATCCAAGTCTACATCGAACATCCGCCGAAAGCGGTGGCGTCGAGCGATACGCCTTCCGTCGCGGCCGCCGCCGGCAATCGCTGAGCCACGTCCGACTTTATTTTTGCGGACCCTCCGCCAAAGGCCCTAGCCGCAGTTTTCTGCCGCTAGGGCTTTTTGCAATCGGCCCGGGAGCGCGCCGACCGGCAACGCGCCGCCATCGACGTCACATCCTGCGGTTTCGCCTTCGCGAGTGCTTCATAGAGATCGCGCGTGCGCCGCGCCGGTTACCGCAAAGATCAGCGCCCGCCCCAAAACGAGGTATTTTATCTGTGTGACTCCGCAGATCCCGTCTGACTTTCCGGCGTTGTAGAAGCGTGCCGGGAGACATAGCATCGCACCGCGGTTTTCCGGGTTCCCAATGGTTCAGGTAAAGGCTCTCATCATGACCGCGAACGGCATTGCGCCGATCTCCATCGCCCAGGGTGAGAAAGACCTCGCGGGCTTTGCCGCGAAACTTGGCGACAGTTTTGCGCGGACCGGTTTCGCGGTCATCTCCGACCATGGCATTTCCGAGCAGGTCATTGCCCAGTCTTTCGATGTCACGCGGCGGTTCTTCGCGCTGCCGGAAGACGTGAAGACGCGCTACCTCGTGCCGGGCGGTGCGGGGCAGCGCGGTTATACGCCTTTTGGGATTGAAACCGCCAAGGGCGCGGTCCGCGCCGACCTCAAGGAATTCTGGCATGTGGGCCGCAATCTTCCGGCCGGTCACAGGCTCGCATCGGCCATGCCCGCGAATCTCTGCGTCACCGAGCCTCCGGAATTCGATGCCGTGACCTATCGACTCTTTGAAGCGATGGATGCGTTGGGTTTGCGCATCCTCAAAGGGATCGCGCTATATCTCGGACTCGATCCCGAGTTCTTCACGGATAAGGTCGCGTGCGGCAACAGCATCCTGCGTCTTCTGCACTATCCGCCGCTGGCGCCCGGCGCCGTCGGCATGCGCGCGGGCGCGCATGAGGACATCAACGTCATCACGCTGTTGCTGGGCGCGGAGGAGGCCGGCCTCCAGCTCCTCAACCGCGACGGCACTTGGCTTGATGTCGATCCGCCGCGCGGCTGTGTGGTGGTGAATGTCGGCGATATGCTGCAACGGCTCACCAATCATGTGCTGCCGTCGACCACGCACCGCGTGGTCAATCCGAAGCCGGAGCGCGCGGGCTTTTCCCGCTATTCGCTACCGTTCTTTCAGCATTTCGCATCGGATTACCTGATCGACGCGCTGCCGAGCTGCATCACAGCGAGCCGGCCCAGTCGCTATCCTGAAGCCATCACCGCGGACGACTATCTCCGCGAACGGCTCTCCGAGATTAAATTGAAAGTCTAAGCCGGCGTTCAGACGTCATGGCCGCGCTCCCGATGATTCCATTCACCGCTAGCTCCATGTGAGGATGCCGACGATGGCGCCCGCGATGCAGGTCGCGAGCGTGCCGGAGATGAGGGTCTTTGGCGCGAGCGCGGCGATGTCGTTGCGCCGCTCCGGCACCATCGCGGTCAAGCCGCCGATCATGGTGCCAAGCGACGCAAAATTGGCGAACCCGCATAACGCATAGAGCATGATCATTTCCGTGCGCGGCGAGATCGTACCGTCCGGCAGGCGGATCATTTCGTCGTAAGCGATCACTTCGTTGAGCACCGTCTTCGTTCCGAGAAGTCCGCCGGCGGTTACCGCCTCGTTCCAGGGGATGCCCAGCAACCAGGCGAGCGGGGCCATGACCCATCCGAAAATGCGCTGCAGCGTCAAAGGCGTTCCGCCGATGTCCGGGGTCACCGCATTGATCGTCGCATTGACCATGTACACCAGCGCCACAAGCACGAGGATCATGCACATCACGTTGAGCCAAAGCTGGATCCCGTCGAGCGTGCCGCGCGCGATGGCGGCCATGGCGTTCTCGCCTTCGCGGCGTCCCTCGATGGCGACATCGTTCGGGTCCGTGTTCTGTTTCAGCTCGAATTCATCGGGCGGCATCATAAGGAACGCGACAGCAACGGCGGACGGCGCCGAGATGATCGAGGCCGCGATCAACTGGCCCAGGGCATTCGGGATCGCGTCCGAGAGGATGGTGGCGTACAGCACGAGCACGCTGCCTGAACTCGAAGCCATGCCCGCGGTCATGATCACGAAAAGCCCCGCGCGCGTCTCGCGGCGTAGGTAGGGGCGCACCACCAGAGGCGATTCCACCATGCCGACGAAAATGTTCATGGCGCTCGACACGCCGGCGGGACCGTCCAAGCCAATGGTTCGGCGCAGGACCCAGGCAAAGCCGCGCACGACGGGTTGAATGATATGCCAGTGGAACAGAAGCGCGGACAAGGCGCCCACAACCAAGATGATCGGCAGCGCCTGAAAGGCGAAGATGAACGCCGAGCCCGCCGGGTTCACGTCGAACGGCAGCGTCGCGCCACCCAGATAACCGAAAACGAAGGCGCTGCCCGCATGCGTGGCATCGGTCAGCACGTTCATGGCGTCGTTCAAGACGGAGAGGCTGTTGCGCAGCAACGGAACCTTCAGCAAGAGCACCGCGAGCAGGAAGGTGAGGCCGATGCCGACAATCACCGGCCGCCAGATCACGGTGCGCGAGCGGTCGCGCATAAACCAAGCCAGGCCAACGAGGGCGAACAGCCCAATGGCGCTCTGTAGCGGTAACACTGTGTGAGTCCCCGTTTGTATATCCCCGTGTTCAATTCGTAGCGCGGTAACGGGGCGCGCGGGGAGCGAAAAACCAGCAAAAAGCACAGGTTTTTCTATTGTCTTTTGCCGCATCGCTCATCAAGTGCTTGAATTCAGCGGCATACCTTCGGTTGAAAGCCGCGTGCGGCCGCAGTATGTTGCCCGCCTTCGTTCACAATGGCGGGTGGCTGACCATGCAGAGCAGCATCCATAACAAGGTCCGAAAGCGTCACTAGCACGCTTTAAACCGCGCGCGGGGTCCTCCGCGCGGCGCGTTTGGAAATGAACCGTCGTTCCCGGCGTTCGCCGGGTCTTCCTGAACAAATACCGAATTGGAGCCGGCGTATATGCGCCGGACGCATCGTATGTCCGTCAAAAGAAAGCCGCGCGCCGATGCGATGCGCGCCGTCCTCGCCTTCACGTTCCGCCATTGGGCCAAACAGCCCCGCTACGCGGCGTTCATCGCGCTCGCCATGTGCGGGGCGACATTGACCGAGATTTTCGTGCCGGTGGTGGCGGGCCGGCTGATCGACGCGCTCGTGCAGAATGCCCGCGCGAATATCCTGCCGCTGTTCCTCGCCATGGGCGCGCTCGGCGCGGGCATGGTGGTGCTGCGTCACACAGCCTGGATGTCGATTATTTCCTTTACCTTGCG
>Ga0102832_1001102_pt1 | contig 24110 bp, 22 predicted proteins | sample EBPBio282013_DNA_FD_88942 | JGI IMG/M metagenome (GOLD analysis project Ga0102832, IMG submission 88942) | Wastewater treatment Type I Accumulibacter community from EBPR Bioreactor in Madison, WI, USA - Reactor 2_5/28/2013_ DNA (Illumina Assembly) | ecosystem: Engineered > Bioreactor > EBPR >... | reverse complement strand
GGCAGAACGCATAGAGGGCGAACGCGCCACGGCGACGCGCGCCGAACATGGCGACGCTCGAGAAGAAGAACGACTTCGCGTGGTGCTTCGTCAGCGCCTTCGCGCGCTCATACCCCTCCGTCACGAGCGACGAGTTCGCCGTCGAGTGGAGCGCGAGCGCGGTCGTCACGAGAGCGCCTCCCGTGCAGCGAGCCGCGGGCCTTCGACGACGGCCTCGGACGTCGAACCGAGCGACCGAACGTTCGGCTTCATCGTCGCGTGCTGCTCGATGGCCTTCACGCAGAGGTCGGCCGAGATCATCACCGTCGGAACGCCCGTGCCGGGCTGCACCGAGGCGCCGCAGTAGAAGAGGTTCTGCACCTGGTCGTCCCAGACCTTCGGGCGGAAGGGACCAATCTGGAACATGTTCTGCGCGAGGCCGAAGTTGGAGCCGCGCTCGAGGTTGAGCTCACGCTCCCAGTCATCGGGCGTGATGACGCGCTCGACCTCGATGTCGGGCTCGAGGTCGATGCCGAGCTCCTTCAGGCGGGCGAACACCTTGGCGCGCACCTTTGGGCCTTCGACCTTCCAGTCGAGGTGCGGCGCGCGGTGCGGCACCGGCACCAGCACGTAGAGCGCGTCTTTGCCTTCGGGCGCCATCGTCGGGTCGGTGTGCGCCGGCGCGTTCACGTAGAACGACGGGTCTTCGGGCACTTCGAGCTTCTCGAAGATGCTCGAGAAGCTGCCCTCGAAGTCGCGGCCGAAGAAGACGTTGTGGTGCTGCAGCTTCTCTTCGCGGCGATTCAGCCCGAGGTAGAGCATGTAGCCCGACGAGGTGTACCGCTTCTTCTCGAGTGACTTCGTCGACGAGACCTCTGCGGGCACGAGGTGCTTCTGCGCCCACGGGAAGTCGGCGTTGCAGATGACGACGTCGGCGTGCTCCACCGTTCCATCAGCGAACTCGACGCCCTTCGCGACCCGGCCTTCCATCACGATGCGTTTCACCGAGCGGTTGTAGTGAGTCGCCACGCCCAGCTCGTGACACACCTTCTCGAGCGCGCGCGGAATCGCGCCCATGCCGCCGAGCGGGTACCAGATGCCGACGGCGAGCTCGGTGTACGGCAGCAGTGAGAACACCGCCGGCGCCTCGTACGGAGACACGCCCAGGTACATCGTCTGGAACGACATCGTCTGGCGCAGCCGCTCGTCCTGGAACGACTTCGAGACCTGCGAGTACAGCTTCTGGTGCGCGCCGATGCGCAGCGCGTGCGGCAGGTTCGACGGCGCGAGGAACTGCGCGAGCGAGTCGAAGTGTTTGCCGACGAAGCGCTCCATCGAGGTGTCGTGGCGGTCACGGCCCTTCGCGAGGAAGCGCAGGTAGTTCTCGAAGCTGCCCGGCTCGAGGCGCTCGAGCTCGTCGCGCATCTTCGTCAGCTCGCTGGTGAGCGTGATGGTCGAGTCGTCGCGGAAGGTGACCTTGTAGTTCGGGTCGCAGCGCACGAGCGTGAGGTAGTCGGACAAGCGGCGGCCCACCGACGCGAACGTCTGCTCGAAGACGAACGGCATGAGCATGATGGTGGGGCCGAGGTCGAAGGTGAACCCGTTCGCCTCGATGCGCCCGCAGCGGCCGCCCGGCACCGCCTTTCTTTCGCGCGGCGTTAACAAATGTGAACAATGCCCGTTCACATTTGCGAACGGCTGGTCTCAAATCGCTGCGGAAATGCGGCCCACCGACCTGCCCCTCATCCGGCGCTCCCGCCTGTTCGCCCAGCTGTCCGAGGCCGACCTCGCCGCCGTGCTGGCGGACTGCTTCGTGCAGTCGCTGCCGCGCGGCGCCGTGCCGTGCCGCCAGGGCGAGCGGCCGGACTTCCTGCATGTCGTGCTGTCCGGCGCGGTCGGCCTGTTCGCCGAGGGCGCGCGCGAGGAGGTGCTGGTCGAGTTCTTCGGGCCCGGCGACGGCTTCATCCTGCCGGCGGTGGCGCTCGACGCGCCCTACCTGATGAGCGCAAAGTTGCTGGAGGAAGGCCGCCTGCTGATGTGGCCCGCGGCGGCGTTCCGCGCCCGCCTGAAGACCAATGGTGACCTCGCCTACGGCTCGAGCCTCCTGCTGTCGAGCTACTGGCGCACGCTGATCGGCCAGATCCGCGACCTCAAGCTGCTGTCGGCGGTGGAGCGGCTGTCGGCCTTCCTGCTGGCGCTGTGTCCGCGCGACAGCGGGCCGGTGACCGTCACGCTGCCCGGCGGCCGACGCCTGATCGCCGGCCGGCTGGGCGTCACGCCGCAGAGCCTGTCGCGCGCCTTCGCGATGCTGCGCCCGCTGGGCGTCACCGGCAGCGGGCGGCAGGTCGCGATCGCCGACCCGGCCCGCCTGCGCGGCGATCGTCTCCCTTCGGGATGATTGCGCCACATCAATAGGCCGGCGCCGATTGCGAACGATAATCGGTCATCATGACCGACATCCCGCGCGCCTATTCCGGACCCGCCGTGCTGTCCCACGGCTTTCGCCTCTTCTTCCTCCTGGCCGCCGCCTGGGCAGCCCTCGAGGTGCTGGCCTGGTTGCCGATGTTCCGCGGCGACCTCGCGCTGCCGACCGCGTTCGGCCCGCGCGACTGGCACGTCCACGAACTGCTGTTCGGCTTCCTGCCGGCGGTCATCGCCGGCTTCCTGCTCACCGCCGTGCCCAACTGGACCGGCCGCCTGCCGTTGCGCGGCGCGCCGCTCGCCGGGCTCGCGCTGCTCTGGCTGGCCGGCCGCTATGCCGTCGCCTTCTCGGGCCGGATCGGTCCGCTCGGCGCCGCCGCCGTCGACAGCGCCTTCCTCGTCGTGCTGACGCTGGCGATCGCCCGCGAGATCGTCGCCAGCGGCAACATGCGCAACCTCAAGATCGTCGGGCTGCTCGGCCTGCTGGCCGCCGCCAACATCGGCTTCCATGTCGAGGCGTTCGTCGACGCACCGGCCGCCCTCGCCACCCGCGCCGGCCTCGCCCTCGTGCTGATGCTGGTCATGGTGATCGGCGGCCGCATCATCCCGAGCTTCACCCGCAACTGGCTGATGCGCCAGGCGCCGGGCCGCCTGCCCGCGCCGTTCGACCGCTTCGACGTCGGCTGCCTGGCGGCCAGCGCCGCGGCGCTCGTCGCCTGGATCGCGCTGCCCGACGCAGCGGTCACCGGGGCCGCGCTGATCGTCGCCGCGGCAGTCAACGCCGCGCGGCTGGCGCGCTGGGCCGGCGAGCGCACCGCGAGCGACCGGCTCGTGCTGGTGCTGCACGTCGCCTACGCCTTCGTGCCGCTCGGCTTCCTGATGGTCGGGCTGTCGGCGCTCGAGGTGTTGCCGCCGAGCGCCGGCCTGCACGCCTGGACGGCCGGCGCGATGGGCCTGATGACGCTGGCGGTGATGAGCCGCGCCAGCCTCGGCCACACCGGCCGCCCGCTGGTCGCCTCGCCCGCGCTGCAGGCGATCTATGCCGCCGCGCTGGCGGCCGCCGTGCTGCGCATCGCCGCGGCGCTGGCGCCGGACGCCGCCGCGCCGTTGCTGATGGCCGCCACCGTGGCGTGGGTCGCCGCGTTCGGCGGCTTCGCCGTGCTGTACGCGCCGTTCCTGCTGGTCGGCCCGAAGAAGCGCCGCGCCGCCTGAGGCTCAGAAGCGCAGGCTGGCGCCGATCAGCGGGCCGTGGAACACGGCGTCGATGCCGGCCGTGTTGAGGCCCCAGCCCTCGCTGTAGCTGACGCCCAGCGCGCGGTAGCCAACCAGCGCCGCCAGCGAGTAGCCGGTGAACTGCCAGTTGTAGGAGTAGACCGCCGCGGCCTGCCAGGTGAACGCGCTGCCGAAGCCGAAGCCGCCGATGTCGCCGCGCAGCATCACCTGCTGGCTGGGCGTGAACTGGTGGCGCAGGCGCAGGCCGAGGATCGGGTCGACCCAGTCGACGCCGTTGGCGCGCGCCACCGAGAAGGCACGGCCGAACTCGAGGCCGAGCGCCGGCACGTTGACCGAGCCGATGACGTTGAGGTCGATCTCGTTGGCGATGTTCCAGTAGCGGAAGCCGAGGATGCCATCGAGCGAGGTCGCCGACCCGCCGCCGTGCTGCCAGCGACCGAACTCGTAGAAGCCGCCGGCCTCGAGCACGGTCAGCGTCGTGGTCAGCGCGGTGTTGGTGGTGGCGCTGAGCTGCAGGCCGGGCAGCGGGTTGCGGTACGATGCCATCCCCTTGTCGAAGCCCAGCTTGGCCCACACGAAATCGCCGTAGACGCCGACCCGGCCCTTGCTCGCCTCGACGTTGCCCATGAAGGCGGCGATCGAGTCGCTCTTCTGCATGATCTGCGGGAAGGTCGCGTTGACGTCGACCGTCTGGCCTCGCGCCGTGACGTTGCCGGAGACGCCGATCGCCCAGCCGTACAGGGTGCCCTGCAGGCGCCAGGGATCGGGGTCGGCCGCGGGATCGGCGGCGGGCTGGGCGACCTGGGCGGTTTCGATCGACACCTGTTGCGCTTTCTCAGGCGCCTCCTGCGCCAGGGCGGGGCCGGCGAACGGCAGCAACAGGAGGGACGACAGGAGGGGCAGGCGACGGATTTTCATGGCGCCATTTTACGAAAGCGTACCGCCGGGGCGACAAAATCTTGCACCTCGGGCGCAAGCTTTGGGACGCTCGGCCAAGGCGCCTCTCGGGGGAAACCCCTAGAGTGCGGGCGCAAACTACACTGAAATTGAGGAAAACATGATCACCCGCCGCAAGCTCGCCGGATCGCTGACCGCCACGGGCATCGCGCTCGCCGCCGCCGGCAAGGCCGTCCTCGAGTCGGGCCAGGCGCTGGCCCAGGTCGCCCCGCCGCCGCGACCGGCCGGCCACTTCGATCCCAAGGGCAAGGCGCCGTCGCGCTTCACCCTCGAGGCGCTGCAGCGCGCCCGCACCACCCTGCCCTTCGCCGACCAGCGCGACTTCGAGGAGCAGAAGCGCGGCTTCATCGCTGCCATGCCAGAGTCGAAGATCATGGCCGACGCCGGCCACGTGGCGTGGGACATGGACCGCTTCAAGTTCTTGCTCGAGAAGCCGGACTACGACTCGGTGCACCCGTCGCTGAAGCGCATTTCCGTGCTCAACATGAACTACGGTCTCTACGAGGTCGTGCCGGGCATCTACCAGGTCCGTGGCTTCGACCTCGCCGACATCTCGTTCGTGCGCGGCAAGACCGGCTGGATCGTGATCGACCCGCTGACCGCCACCGAGACGGCGCGCGCCGCGCTGAAGCTGTTCCGCCAGCATGTCGGCAAGGACCTGCCGATCACGGCGGTGATCTACTCGCACAGCCACGGCGACCACTGGGGCGGCGTGCGCGGCATCGTCGACGAGGCCGACGTACGCGCCGGCAAGGTGCAGATCATCGCGCCGCGCGACTTCATGCAACACACGATCTCGGAGAACGTCTACGCCGGCAACGCGATGAACCGCCGGCTGTTCTACCAGTACGGCCTGCTGCTGCCGGCCAGCCCCTACGGCTACGTCGGCCAGGGCCTCGGCCAGGGCGTGGCCTCCGGCATGGTCGGGCTGATCGCGCCGACCCGCATCATCGACAAGGACATCGAGGAGCTCGAGGTCGATGGCGTGCGCATGGTGTTCCAGAACACGCCCGACACCGAGGCGCCGTCGGAGATGAACACCTGGATCCCCGACCTCAAGGCGCTGTGGATGGCGGAGAACGTCACCGCCACCATGCACAACATCTACACGCTGCGCGGCGCCCCGGTGCGCGACCCGCTCAACTGGTCGAAGTTCATCGGACAGGCGCTGTACCGCTTCGGCTTCGAGGCCGAGGTGATGTTCGCCTCGCACCACTGGCCGCGCTGGGGCAATGCCCGCATCCAGGAAATCCTTCGCGGCCAGCGCGATCTCTACGCCAACCTCAACAACCAGGTCCTGCACCTCGCCAACCAGGGCGTGACGATCAACGAGATCCACAACGTCTACCAGATGCCGGAGAGCCTAGTCCGCAGCTGGGCGAACCGCGGCTACCACGGCTCGCAGCAGCACAACAGCCGCGGCGTCATCCAGCGCTATCTCGGCTTCTGGGACGCCAACCCGGCGACCCTGATCCCGCTGTCGCCGTCGGACTCCGCGCCACTCTACGTCGAGATGATGGGCGGCGCCGACAAGATCATGGCGCGCGGCAAGCAGCTGCACGACGAGGGCCAGTACCTGCTGGCGTCGGAGATCCTCAACAAGCTGGTCTATGCCCAGCCGCGGAACCAGGCCGCCAAGGACCTGCTGGCCGACGTGTTCGAGCAGATCGGCTACCAGCAGGAGAACCCGGGCCTGCGCAACAGCTTCCTGGCCGGCGCCTACGAACTGCGCCAGGGCATCCCGGCCGGCGCCGCGCCCAGCTCGAGCAGCCCCGACGTGGTGCGCGCCATGTCGACCGAGCTGTTCCTCAACTTCCTCGGCATCCGCATGGACGGCCGCAAGGCCGAGGGCCTGAAGTTCACGATCAACCTCGTGACGCCCGACAACGGCGAGAAGTTCGCCATCGAGCTCGACAACGGCACGTTGACCAACACCGCCGGCTTCCTCGCGGCCAGGCCGGACCTCACGATCACGGTCAACCGCGCCGACCTCGAGCCGATCATGGCCGGTCAGAAGACGGTCGAGGCGCAGGTCGCGGCCGGGCTGATGAAGCTCGAGGGCGACGCCACCATCCTCGGCAAGCTCGGCACCCTGATGGTCGACTTCGACCCGCGCTTCCAGATCATGCCGGGCACGCGGGTGCGTACTGCGGCGGTGCAGAAGACCGAGCCCTTCGAGGTCTCGCCGAAGACGACGATCGCCGAGTAGCTCAGTCCCAGGATCAGGCGCCGGCGCCGCCGCCGGCGCGTGCGAAGGCCTGCTTCACGCCGGCCATCGCCGCCGGGTCGACGAGCAGGTCGATCGCCGTCATCGCCATGGCCTTGGCCGAGTCGAGGATGCAGGACTCGGCGGCGGGCCCGATCGAGGCGGCGTGGAACTCGTGGCTGTGCGGCGGCACGTCCCGCCCCGTCATCGCCATCTGCGGCTGGATGGTCGGCACGAACCAGCTGACGTTGCCGGTGTCGCCCGACCACGCGCCCGACAGCTCGTCGCGCGGGCGCGTGACGCGGCCCAACGCGCGCAGGTTGGCGTCGAACAGGCCGGCCATCGCCGGGTTGCTGCACAGCTCGCGCCCGGGCTTGTCGCGCCACGTTCGCTCGAGGCGCGCGCCGGTCATCTGGGCGGCGCCCTGCAGGCAGGCATCGACCCGCGGGATCACCGCGGCCAGGGTCTCCGGGTTGTTGGCGCGCACCGTCAGCACCGCCGTGGTGTGGTCGGGCACCACCTGGGGCAGCGTGCCGCCCTTGGTGATGATGCTGTGGATGCGCACGTCCGAGGGCAGTTGCTGGCGCAGCGCGCTGATGCCGTTGAAGGCCAACAACAGCGCGTCCAGCGCGTTGACGCCGAGCTCGGGCCGCGCCGCGGCGTGTGCCGCCTTGCCGAAGTAGGCGACCTGCACCCGCGTCGCGCCGACGGTGCGCGAGTGGGCGATGTTGTCCATGCCGGGATAGACCAGCATCATGGCGTCGATGCCGGCGAAGAAGCCCTCGCGGTACAGGATGTTCTTGCCGCCGCCGCCCTCCTCGCCCGGCGTGCCGAGCGCCATCGCCGTGCCGCCGGTCTGGCCGACCACCGCCGCCAGGCCAATCGCGGCGCCGACGCCGGCCGCCGCCACGACGTTGTGGCCGCAGCTCTGGCCGTAGACCGGCAAGCCGTCATACTCGCAGAGGAAGGCGATGCAGGGGCCGGGGCGCTGCGGGCCGACGGTGGCGCGGAAGGCGGTCTTCAGCGAGCCCAGCCCTTCCTCGACCGCGAAGCCCGCCGCGCGCAGCGCCGCGCACTGCCAGGCCTGGGCCTTGACCTCCTCGAAGGCCAGCTCGACATCGGCATGCATGCGGTTGCTGATGTCGAAAAGAGTCGGCGCCGCGGCATCGATCGCCGCGCGCGCCGCCGCCTTCAACCCGTCCCGGTCCGTCACGGATGGTGCTCCTGCCAGTGGCGCGCGATCTCGATGCGCCGGGCGAACCACACGTCGGGATGCGACTTGGCGTAGGCGATGAACTTCGCCACCGCCGCCGCCCGGCCGGGATGGCCGGCCACCCGCATGTGCAGCCCGATCGACATCATCTTGGGATGGGTCGCCCCCTCCTTGTACAGCCGGTCGAAGGTGTAGCGCAGGTGCTCCTCGAAGTCCTCGGGCGGCCCGAAATGGCCCTGCGAGAAGCGCGAGTCGTTGTTCACCAGCGAGTACGGGATCACCAGGTGCTTCTTGCCGCCGACCGTCGTCCAGTAGGGCAGGTCGTCGTTGTAGGCGTCGCTGTCGTAGAGGAAGCCGCCCTCCTCGACCACCAGTTCGCGGGTGTTGACGCTGGGTCCGTAGCGGCAATACCAGCCGAGCGGCCGCTCGCCCGTCGTCTCGATGATCGACTGCACGGCCAGCCGGATGTGCTCGCGCTCCTGCTCGCGGCTGAGCAGCGTGACGTCTTCCCAGCGATAGCCGTGGCAGACGACGTCGTGGCCCTTCTCGCGGATCAGCCGCGCCGCCTTGCGGTTGCGCTCCAGCGCCAGGGCGCAGACGTAGAAGGTGCTCCTCACGTCGTGCTCGTCGAAGATCTGCATCAGGCGCCAGAAGCCGACGCGTGCGCCGTACTCGTACATGGTCTCCATGGCGAGGTCGCGCTTGCCCTCCGGCCACGGGCGCACCGCCGACTCCGACAGGCCGCGCTCGGTCGAGGTGTCGCCGTCGCCGACCGCCAGCTCCGAGCCTTCCTCGTAGTTGACCACCAGCGAGATGGCGATGCGGGCGCCGTTCGGCCACGTCACCTTGGGCGGCTTGCCGTTGTAGCCCACCACGTCGCGCGGCGGGCCGGGGATCTGGGATACCGACATGACGTCTCCGTTCAGGCGTGGTGCGCCATCCAGTGGCGGGCGATCTCGATGCGGCGGGCGAACCAGACGTCCGGGAAGGACCGGGCGTACTCGATGAAGTTGGCCAGCGCCTGGGCCCGGCCGGGATGGCCGACGATGCGCATGTGCAGGCCGATCGACATCATCTTCGGATGGGTCGCGCCTTCCTTGTAGAGCTGGTCGAAGCTCGCCTTGAGGTGCTTCTCGAAGTCGACCGGCGAGCCGAAGGCGCCCCAGTTGAACTTGCCGTCGTTGTTCATCAGCGAGTACGGCACCACGAGGTGCTTCTTGCCCTTCACCGTCGTCCAGTAGGGCAGGTCGTCGTTGTAGGCGTCGCAGTCGTAGACGAAGCCGCCCTCCTCGGCGACCAGCTCGCGGGTATGGACGCTGGGTCCGTAGCGGCAGTACCAGCCGAGCGGCCGCTCGCCGGTCGTCTCGGCGATCGATTCGACGGCGAGGCGGATATGCTCGCGCTCCTGCTCGCGGCTGAGCAGCGAGACGTCCTCCCAGCGGTAGCCGTGCGACATCACCTCGTGGCCCCGCTTGCGCATCTCGCGGGCGGCGTCGCGGTTGCGCTCGAGCGCGACGGCGCAGGCGTAGAAAGTGCACTTCACCTGCTGTTCGTCGAAGATGTCGAGCAGGCGCCAGTAGCCGCAGCGCGAGCCGTACTCGAAGTGCCCCTCGCCGGCGAGGTCGCGCTTGGAGAGCGGCCACGAGGCCGGGCCCGAGGGCTCGCGCGTCGCGTCGCCGTCGCCGATCGCCAGTTCCGAGCCCTCCTCGTAGTTGACGACCAGCGAGACCGCGAGGCGCGCGTTGTTGGGCCACGTCACCTTGGGCGGCTGGCCCTCGTAGCCGACGAGGTCGCGCGGCGGGCCCTCCAGGGGCGGCTTTGGAAACGACATGGCGGGTCCTTTCTTACTTCAGCCGCAGGTAGGCGTAGCGGGCGTAGGGATCCTGCGAGAAGGTCACGCCCGTGATCTTCGGGCTCACCACGATGGTGCGGCCGACCAGGATCGCCGGGTTGGCGGTGGCCGCCGCCTCGGCGACCTTGTCCTGGATCTTGCGGTAGGCCGTGGTGCGCGCCGCGACGTCGCTCGAGTTGCGGTACTTGAGGTGCAGCTCGTCGACCTCGGGATCGCTGAACCGCGCCCAGTTGGTGACGCCGCCCGTCGCCGTCTTGGTCACCATCGCGAGGTTGGTGAGCGTCGACGGGTCGTTCAGCCAGATCACGCCCTCGTTCAGCAGCATGCCGCTCATGTTCTGGTCGACGCCGTTGATGCGGGCGCGAAAGGCGTCGAGCAGCTGCAGCGCCGGCGTCGGCTTGAGGTTGGCGGTGACGCCGATCGACTTCAGCGAGTCGGCGATGATGATGGCGATGTCGTTGTTGTAGGGCAGCGCGTTCGAGTACCAGAAATCGAACGCGAAGCTCGGCTTGCCGGCCTCCTTCAGGAGCGCCTTCGCCTTGTTGAGGTCGAGCTTGTAGCGCTCGAAGGCGTCGTTACAGGTCGGGTCCTGCATGTTGTACAGGCAGGTCTGCCGCTTGCCGCGGCCGGCCAGCGCGGTCTTCAGGATGCGGTCGTGCGGGATGGCGTAGAGCATCGCCTGGCGCACCCGCACGTCGGTGAAGGGCTCCTTGTCCATCGCCATGGCGATGCGCATGATCGACGGCGTCTCGCCGTGCAGCACCGGGAAGCCGGCCGCGGCCAGCGCGTCGTACTGGCGGCCGGTCAGGCCCTCGGCGGCGTAATCCACGACACCGCCCTTGATCAGGGACACCAGGTCGGCGTTGCCGATGACGCGCAGCACGACGTCCTCGAACGCCGGCTGCTTGCCCGACCAGTGATTGGGCACCGCCTTCAGTTCGAGCTGCTGCCCGAGCGTGCGGTTGGCGATGTAGTACGGGCCGGTGGTGGCGAGGTTCTTCATCAGCCACTGGTTGGCCCACGGGTCCGCCGTCGTGGCGTGCTTCTTGACCTCGACCGAATCGATGATCGCGAACTGCTGGAACTTCATCGAGGTCAGGGCGACCGGCACGGCGGTCGGCGTGCCGGCGCCATCGGTGAAGGTGATGCGCACCGTCATCGGGTCGACGGCCTCGACCTGCTCGGCCTTGAAGATGCCGGCGATGCCCGCCTGGTTGCGGCCGTTGCCGGTGATGCGCACCAGCCGCTCGAAGCTGTAGCGCACGTCCTCCGACGTCACCGGGTTGCCGGTGGCGAAGAACTTCACGCCCGGACGCAGCTTGAAGGTGATGACCGGCCCGTCGACCGTCCACGACTCGGCCAGTTCCGGCTCGACCGCGACCGGGTCGGCCATCAGCGTGCCGTTCGGCTGCGGCAGGAACTTCATGCGCACCAGGCGCTCGTAGACGTTGACCCCGATCTCCTGGTCCTGCTGGCCGCGGATGTCGGCCGGATCGAGGCTCGCGATGTCGGCCGGGATGGCGTGGACCAGCGGCTTGGCCGCCGCCGCGCCGGCGGCGAACAGGCCGGCCAGCAGGGCCGCGCCGATGGCCAGGCGTCTGTGCATCAGCATGAAGGGATCCTTTCCGCGACAGGTTGGGGAAGCGTGTCGATGACCACGGGACAGGCGATGGACCGGCCGTCGCCGGTGCCGACCAGCGCGGGTTTGCCCTGGCTGCAGCTCGGCCGCGCCAACGGGCAGCGGCCGACCAGCCGGCAGGCATCGGGCGGGTCGATCGGGCTCGAGATCTCGCCGGCCAGCCGGGTGCGCGTGCGCTTGACGCCCCAGCGCGCGACCGGCGCGGCCGACAGCAGCGCCTGGGTGTAGGGGTGCCGCGGCGCGGCGAAGATCGCCTCGGTCGCCCCCTGCTCGACGATGCCGCCGAGGTACATCACGGCGACGCGGTCGGCGACGTGCTGCACGACCTGCAGGTCATGGGTGATGAAGAGGTAGGCCAGGTTCAGCCGCTGCTGCAGGTCGAGCAGCAGGTCGAGGACCTGGCCGCGCACCGAGACGTCGAGCGACGAGGTCGGCTCGTCGAGGATCACCACCTCGGGCGACACCGCGATGGCCCGGGCGATGCCGATTCGCTGGCGCTGCCCGCCGCTCAGCTCGTGCGGGTAGCGGTCGAGGTGGCCGGTCGTCAGGCCGACCATCTCGATCAGCTCCTGGACCCGGCGCGCCCGCTCGCTGCGCAGCAGGTAGAGGTGCAGCCGCAGCGGCTCCTCCAGCAGCTGGCGGATGCTCATGCGCGGGTTGAGCGAGGCGTTGGGGTCCTGGAACACCATCTGGATCCGGCGATACATCGCGGTCAGGCGGCTGGCCGGCAGGCCCAGCATCGGTTCGCCGCCGATCGTGATCTCGCCGCCGGTCGGCTCGACCAGCCGCAGGATGCAGCGCGCCACCGTCGACTTGCCCGAGCCGCTCTCGCCGACCAGCGCCAGCGTCTCGCCGGCAGCGATCTCGAGCGTGACGCCGTCGACCGCGAACAGCTTGCGGCCGCCCGCCACCGGGAAGACCTTGGCGAGGTCGCGGACCTGCAGCAGGGCGCGGCCGGGGCTCATGCCGCCTCGACGAGCACGCTGGAGGCCAGCAGGCGCTGCGTGTAGGCGTCGCGCGGCCGGGTGAAGATCGCCTCGGCCGAGCCGCTCTCCACGACCCGGCCGGCATTCATCACCACGACGTTCTGGCAGGTCTCGACGACCACGCCGAGGTCGTGGGTGATCAGGCAGGTGGTGAGCCCGCGGGTGCGGCTCAGCTCGACGATCAGCTCCATGATGTCGGACTGGATGGTGACGTCGAGGCCGGTCGTCGGCTCGTCGAGGATCAAGAGCGACGGCTCGCAGACCAGCGCCGCCATGGCGATCATGGCGCGCTGCGCCATGCCGCCGGAATACTCGTGTGGGTACTGCCGGGCGCGCCGCTCCGGCTCGGGGATCGAGACCCGGCGCAGCGCCTCGATGGCCTGGCCCATTGCCGCCTTGCGGCTGCCGCCGTGCTGCAGCTGCCAGACGTCGGCCAGCTGGCGGCCCACCGTGAAGACCGGGTTGAGCGCGGCGCGCGCATCCTGGAACACCATGCTGATCTCGGCCCCGCGCACCCGCCGCATCGCGCGCTCGTCGAGGCCGCACAGGTCCTGGCCGCGGAACAGGATGCGGCCGCCGGTGCGTTCGAAGGCCGGTGGCTGGATGCCGAGGATCGACAGCGCCGTCAGCGACTTGCCGCTGCCCGACTCGCCCACCACGGCGGTCATGAGGCCGGTCTCGAGCGCGTAGCTGACGCCGTGCAGCACCGGCGCGAGGTCGCCGGTCTCGCCGCGGAAGGCGCCGCTGAAGTTCTCGACCTCGAGCAGGATGTCGCTCATTGGCGCCGCCGCCGCGGGTCGGTGAGGTCGGCCAGCGCGTCGCCCAGCAGGTAGAGCGCGCCGGTCAGGCCGAGGATCGCCAGGCCGGGGAAGAACGAGACCCACCACTGGCCGGTCATGATGCCGTCCTGGCCGCGCGCGATCATGTTGCCCCACTCCGGCACGTTGGGGCCGAGGCCGAGGCCCAGGAAGCCCAGGCTGGCGGTGACCAGCGCGGCGAAGGCGGCGTTGATCGAGGTGAAGGCCAGCAGCGGGCCGATGCTGTTGGGCAGCAGGTGGCGGAAAGCGACGCGCCACGGCAGGTTGCCGGCCAGCCGCGCCGCCTCGGCGTACTGCCAGCTCTTCTTGGCCTGGATCTCCGCCCGCGCCAGCCGCAGGTAGTCCGGGATGCCGACGAACGACAGGACGAGGATGACGTTGACCAGGCCGGCGCCCACCGCCTGGACCACCAGCATGGCGAACAGCAGCCCGGGAAAGGCCTGGAAGATCTCGACGCCGCGCATCACGACGGTGTCGAGGGTGCCGCCGAAGTAGCCCGACAGGACGCCGATCGTCGTGCCCACGGTCAGGGCAATGGCGACCGCGACCGCGGCGATGCCGAGGTCGTAGCGCGCGCCCGCCATCAGGCGCGACAGCATGTCGGCGCCGAGCCGGTCGGTGCCCAGCGGAAAGGCAAGGCTGGGCGCGTCGTAGCCATCGCCGATGCCGGGGGTCAGCGGATCGTAGGGCGTCCAGAACACCGACAGCACGGCGACCAGCGCGTAGAACACCAGCACGGCCACGCCGATGCGCAGCGTCCAGTAGGAGCGCGGCCGGTGCCGGCGGCGCGCCGCCGGCTTGCCGCGGGCCAGCGGCGGCGCCACCGTCTCGACGGCCTCGCCGTCCCTCATGACGCCCGCACCCGGGGGTCGATGAACATGTAGAGGAGATCGACCGCGAGGAACGCCAGCACGTAGAGCAGCGAGGCGTAGATCACGAAGCCCTGCAGCGCAGCGAAGTCGGAGCGCTCGATCGCCTGCAGCGCGTACTGGCCCAGCCCCGGCCAGGCGAAGATCGATTCGAGCAGGACGGCGCCGGCGAAGATGTGGCCGGCGATGCCGCCGATCAGCGTCACCACCGGCAGCAGCGCATTGCGCAGGCTGTAGCGGAACCACACGACGCGCTTGCTGTGGCCCATCGCGATGGCGGTGCGCACGTAGTCGCTCTGCAGCGCCTCGGCCATCGCCGAGCGGGTGACGCGGGCGATCGGCGCGGCGGTGCTGAAGCCCAGCGTCAGCGCCGGCAACGCCAGCTGCCGCACCGCCTGCCACCACAGCGAGAAGTCGCCGGCCAGCAACGTGTCGACCAGCAGGAAGCCGGTGATGCGCGGCGGCGCGGCGACACCGATCGGCAGCCGCCCGACCGGCCCCGGCAGCACCTGCAGGTCGACGAAGAAGATGCTGATCAGCACCAGGCCGACCCAGAACTGGGGCAGCGCCATGCCGCTCAGCGTCGTGCCGCGCACCAGGAAATCGGGCCAGCGCTCGCGGTGCACGGCCGCCACGACGCCCAGCGGGATGCCGACGACGATGCCCAGCAGCAGGCCCGCCAGGCCGAGCTCGAGGGTCGCCGGCAGGCGGTCCCAGAGGTCCGAGGCGACGCTCTGCTGGGTGGTGAACGAGATGCCGAGGTCGAAGCGCAGCAGGTCGCGCAGGTAGTGGACGAACTGGATGGGCAGCGGGTCGGCGAGGCCGAGCCGGGCCCGGATCTGGGCCCGCAGTTCGTCGGTCGCCTCGGGCGGCGAGTAGAGCTCGGTCGGGTCGCCGTTCAGCACCCGCGCCATGAAGAAGGTCATGGTGACGACCCCGAACGCGACCGGGAACACCCAGAGGACGCGGCGCAGGATCATCTTGCCGAGCGGCGGCATCAGTCGGCGAGCAGGTTGTCGCGGAACTGTTCGTGGGCGTAGGCCGTGCGGCTCAGGCCCCGCTTCTGCAGCGCCGGAACGATGCCGTCGGTGATCTCGGCGACGTAGCGCCGGGTCACCGTGCCGGTGAACATGAACCCGTCGCCGCCCACCTCCTCCATCAGTTCGCCCATCTGTCGGGCAATCGTGTCGGGCGTGCCGACGAGGTCCTCGTAGCCGTAGCGGTAGTTGGCCGCGATCTCGCGCAGCGTCTTGCCCTGCTTGAGGAAGCGCTTGAGCGTGCCCTGCTGGCCGTTGGTCGTGAGCTCGGCGATCGGCGCGTCGATGTCGAAGACCGAGAAGTCGATGTCGGTCAGGCTGCCCATCTGGGCCAACGCCATCTCCGGCGCCTTCTCCTTGGCGGCCTGGCGCCGCTTCACCCGCTCGGCCGCCTCGGCGTCCGTCTCGCCCACCGTCGGCATCACGACGTACAGGACCTTGCAGCTGTCGGGATCGCGCCCCGCGGCCGCCACCTTTTCGCGCAGGCTGGCGCGGTAGGCCTTCATCTCGGCCGCGGTGCTGACGGCGCACAGCACGATGTCCATGTGCTTCGACGCGAAGGCCTGGCCCTGCGGCGAGTTCCCGGCCTGCACCAGCACCGGGTGGCCCTGCGCCGGCCGCGCCGTGTTGAGCGGCCCGCGCGACGAGAAGAACCGGCCCTTGAAGTCGATCGGGTGGACCTTGTTGTGATCGACGAAGACGCCCTTCTTCTCGTCCATGACGATCGCGTCGGCGTCCCACGAGTCCCAGAGCTGCTTCACGAGGTCGACGAACTCGTCCGCCATCTCGTAGCGCAGGTCGTGCTCGATATGGGCGTCGAGGCCGAAGTTCTGGGCGGCCCGCTCGGCCGTCGAGGTCACGAAGTTGCAGCCGACGCGGCCCCGCGACATCAGGTCGAGCGTGGCCATCAGGCGGGCGAGCAGGTACGGCGGGTAGAACGAGGTCGAGATGGTGGGCACGATGCCGAGGCGTTGGGTCGCCTGGACGAGCAGTGGCACCAGCGGCAGCGGGTCGTTCTTGGGCGCGCGCAGCGCGCGCGACAGGTAGAACTCCATCGAGTTGCCGTAGTTGTCCGGCACGAACAGCGAGTCCTCGAGCAGCATGAAGTCGAAGCAGGCCCGCTCCAGCGCGCGCGCGAGATCGACATGGAGATCGGGTTGCCACCAGTCGCGGGGCCCGGTGCCGGCCCACGGCTGCGACCAGCCATGGACGCCGAAACTGTTGCCGAGGAACCAGCCGAGCTTGATGGGTTTCACCGACACGCATGCCCTCCCGTCTCGGCAAACACGATGCAATTCGCAGACCAGCGAATTTTACGGTTGCGACGGATGCCGAGCGCGGCAGCCGCGCGAGTCGTGCAACCGTGCTGGCGCGCTTCGTGCTGGCCCCTCTCGCGCCGGCCCATCTCGTGCTGAATGCCGGCACACTCTCCGGGGAACATGCGGATGACGACAGGCGACGAGATCGGCGTCTTCGAAGCGATCTACAGCGCGCGCTCGCTGCGGCACTTCAAGCCCGACCCGGTGCCCGACGCCCTGGTCGAGAAGGTGATCGACGCGGCGATCCGGGCGTCGAGCGGCGGCAACACGCAACACTGGAGCTTCGTCGTGGTGCGCGATCCGGCGGTGCGGCGCGCCGTCGGCGCGCTCTACCGCAAGGCCTCGGACTACGCCGAGTCGATCTACCGCGACCGCCCGACGCCGCAGCACCTGACGGACACGCAGAACCGGCAGTTCGTGAACAACAGCGCCTACCTCTGGGACCACATGGCCGACGCGCCGATCCTGCTGGTGCCCTGCCTGGCGCGCCGCGAACCGCCGCCGATCGAGACGCTGCCGCCCGTCGTGCAGGCGCGCTATGCCCGGCATCTCGTCAACATGGCGCGCACCAGCGGCGCCAGCATCTATCCCGCGGTCCAGAACATCATCCTGGCCTGCCGCGCGCTCGGCCTCGGCACCGTGATCACCACCAACCACATGCTCTACGAGGACGAGCTCAAGGCCCTGCTCGGCATCCCCGAGACCGTGTCGACCTTCGCCCTGATGCCGATCGGCTTCCCGACCCGGAAGTACGGCCCGCTGACCCGCAAGCCGGTGGCCGAGGTCACCTGGCTCGACGGCTGGGGCCAGCCGTGGAAGGCGGAGGCCCGCTAGGCCCCGCCAGAAGCGACTCGCAGCCGCCCCGAACATCCACTACGCTTTCCTCCAATAAAAGGAGGAAACGCAATGTCCAGGATGCCGTCAGACCGTTCGCTGCCGCGCCGCCGGCTGCTGCAGGGCGCCGCCGCGCTGGGCGGCCTCGCCGCGCCGATGCTCAACACCGTGACCAGCTTCGCGCAGGGCGGCGCCTTCGACTGGAAGCGCTTCAAGGGCCAGCAGGTCGAGGTCCTGATGGAGACCGGGCCGCGCGCCGAGCTGATGAAGAAGTACAAGAACGAGTTCAAGGACCTGACCGGCATCGAGCTCGGCATCGAGGTCATTCCCGAGCAGCAGGCCCGCCAGAAGGTCGCGATCGAGCTGAACTCGGGCAAGCCGTCGTTCGACCTGTTCAACTTCGCCTTCCACGTCCAGAAGCGCCAGTTCGAGAAGGGCGGCTGGCTGCTCGACATCACGTCGTGGCTCAAGGACCCGCAGATGATGCCGGCCGAGTACGAGCTGGACGACGTCTCCAAGCTCGGCATGAGCTTCGCCACGACCTCGGACGGCAAGGTCAATGCCCTGCCGATCCTGTGCGACTACTTCATCGTCTATTACAACAAGGAGCTGCTGGCGAAGAAGAACGTCGCGGTACCCAAGACGCTCGACGAGCTGATGACCGCCGCCGCCGCGATCAACGACCCGGCCGCCGGCATCTCGGGCTTCGTCGGCCGCGGCGTGCGCAACGCCAACGTCGTCCTGTGGACGCAGCTGCTGTCGGGCTGGGGCCAGGAGACGATCAAGGGCACCAAGCTGATCACCGACACGCCCGACGCCATCGCCTCGGGCGAGTACTACAAGAAGCTGCTGGGCTCCTACGGGCCGCAGGGCATCGCCGGCTTCAACTGGAACGAGGCCCAGGGCCTGTTCATGCAGGGCAAGGCCGCGTTCTGGATCGACGCCACCGGCTTCGCCGCGCCGGTCGAGGACAAGACCAAGAGCCGGGTCGCCGGCAAGGTCGGCTACGCCCTGCCGCCGGCGGGCCCCAAGGGCCACGGCTCGGTCACCTTCGGCACCGGCATGTCGATCCCCAAGGCGGCCAAGAGCAAGGAGGCGGCCTACCTCACCATGCTCTGGATGACCGGCCCCAAGATGGCCGGCCGCATGATCCAGGTCGGCGGCGGCATCCCGTTCCGCACCCGGCCGCTCAAGGACCCGGCCGTGCTGTCCGGCCTGACCATCCCGCGCGAGTGGGCCGAGTGCGCCGCCGGCTGCGCGCCGATCTCGATGTCCGGCCTGCCGGTCATCGTCCCGGTGACCGAGTTCCGCGACGTCATCGGCACGGCGCTCACCAACATGCTGGTCGGCGGCGACCCGGCGACCGAGCTCAAGCGGGCGACCGCCGAGTTCCAGCCGGTCATCGACAAGAGCGAGCAGACCTGAGCGCAGACCTGTTGCAGGCGACGCGTACCCCAGCGTAGTGCGGCGGAAATGGCCGGAGCGGACGTAGCGATATCGACAGCGGGGGCCCAGGCGGCGCGCGAGCGCCGCCTGCGTCCCTACCTGCTGTTCATCTGGCCGGCGCTGATCGTCTGTTCGGCCGTCATCATCTTCCCGTGGCTGTTCACGGTGTGGATGAGCCTGCACGACTTCCACATCGGCAGCCCGATGACCTTCATCGGGCTGGAGAACTACAAGCAGCTGGCCGGCAACCGGCGCTTCCTCGAATCGATCGGCCACACCTTCTACTTCACCGTGCTGTCGGTCGCGCTGCCGATGGTGCTGGGCACGCTGGCGGCGCTGGTCTTCCACAAGAAGTTCCGCGGCCGCGGCTTCTACCGCACGCTGTTCATCATGCCGATGATGGCGACGCCGGTGGCGGTGTCGCTGATCTGGACGATGATGTTCCATCCGCAGCTCGGCGTGCTGAACTACCTGCTGAGCCTGGTCGGCCTGCCGCCGTCGCAGTGGGTCTACGCCCCGGGCACCGTGATCCCGAGCCTCGCCCTGGTCGAGGTCTGGCTGTGGACGCCGTTCTGCATGATCATCGTGCTGGGCGGCCTCGCGTCGCTGCCGTCCGAGCCCTACGAGGCCGCCCTGATCGACGGCGCCAACCAGTGGCAGATGTTCTGGAACATCACCTTCCCGCTGGTCGCGCCGTTCCTGGTCGTCGCCCTGATCATCCGCACCATCGACGCGCTGAAGGCGTTCGAGACGATCTGGGTGATCTGCAACGGCGGCCCCGGCACCTCCAGCGAGACGCTGAACGTCTACCTCTACAACCAGGCCTTCGCCTACAACCAGGTCGGCACGGCCAGCGCCGTGGTGGTGGTGTTCTTCGCCATCATCGTGGCGCTGTCGCTGGTGCTGCTGTGGGCCCGCCAGAAGGCGGCGTGGAACTGATGGTCGCCCGCCGCCGCCTGCGCAAGCTGGTCGACCAGGTGGCGCTCGCCGCATCGGTCGCGCTGCTGCTGGCGCCCTGCCTGTTCGTGTTCTTCTGGATGCTGTCGCTGTCGGTCAAGTACGACATCGACAACACGGCCTGGCCGCCGGTCTTCTGGCCCGAGGAAGTCACCTTCGAGAACTTCGCGAAGGTGTTCGAGGAAAGCCCGATGTTCCTCTACTTCTGGAACTCCGTCCAGGTCACCGGATCGGCCACGCTGGTGTCGCTGCTGCTGGGCGTGCCGGCGGGCTACGGCATCGCCAAGGCCAAGGCCAACAAGATGGCCGGCATGCTGCTGCTCAGCCGCATGACGCCCGGCCTCAGCTACCTGATCCCGCTGTTCACCATGTTCCAGATTCTCGGCCTGATCGGCACGGTCTGGCCGATCGCGCTGACCCACCTGGTGATCACCCTGCCGATCGTGGTGTGGATCATGATCGGCTTCTTCGAGACGCTGCCGCACGAGCTGGAGGAAGCCGCGCGGATCGACGGCGCCACGCTGTGGCAGGCCTTCCTCTACGTCGCCCTGCCGTTGGCCCGGCCCGGTATCGTGGTCAGCGCGATCCTGAGCTTCATCACCTCGTGGAACAACTTCATCTTCGGCGCGGTGTTCGCGGGCCGCACGACGCGCACCATGCCGGTCGCGGTCTACAACATGCTGACCTTCGAGAGCTTCGCGTGGGGGCCGCTGGCCGCCGCGGCGATCGTCGTGATGCTGCCCGTGATCCTGCTCACCATCGTGATCCAGAAGGAGATCGTGCAGGGACTGGCTTCCGGCGGCGTGAAGTAGGTCCTTGGTCCGCTAGGGTACCGGGGCGCCGATCGGCGCCGTCGGCGCTGTGCCCCCGACCGTCGCTTCCCTATCCTGCGTCCGCTACCGGAAGCGGGGGAACGCGCGCGACACGCGAGGGGAGCAGGCATGGATGACCTGTACCGGATGCTCAGGAACGGCCACCTCGAGGCGCCGGGCATCGTCGACACGCTCGATGCACCGATCGCGGTGCTGGACGAGGACCTGCACGTCGTCAACGTGAGCCCGGCCTTCTGCCAGCTCTTCCGCGTCGACCGCGAGGATGCGATCGGGCCGGCGCTGTTCGACTTCTCCAACGGCCCGTGGGAGTCGCCGGAATTGCGGCGCCTGCTCGGCGAGATCGTGCCGCGGGCCGCGGCGATCGTCGCCTACGAGGTCGTGCACGACTTCCCCGGGATCGGCGAGCGGACCATGCTGGTCAGCGCGCGCCGGCTGCGCGGCGGCGCCGGCGGCAGGCGCCACATCATGGTGCAGTTCGAGGACGTCACCGAGCGGCGCGACCCCGACGCGGCCCGGGACCTGCTGCTCTCCGAGACCCGCCACCGCGCCCGGAACCTGTTCGCGCTGGCCCACGCGCTGGCCCGCGAGACCGAGGCCGACGGCTTCACCGGCATGGCCTATCGCGACGCCTTCATCGGCCGCTTCCAGGCCCTCCTGAAGGGACAGGCCCTGCAGGAGGAGGTTTCGGCCGCGGACTTTCACGCGCTGGCCCGCCAGGCGCTCGAACCTTTAGCCGATCGCGTCCGGATGGACCCCGGCCCGGTGATCCACCTGGCGGCGACGCAGATCATGCCGATGGTGATGGTGCTGCACGAACTGATGACCAACGCCACGACGCACGGGGCGCTGTCGACGGCGCAGGGCATGGTGCGCCTGTCGTGGACCATCGCCGACCGGCCGGACGGCAGGGAGCTCGAGGTCAACTGGCTGGAAGAAGGCGGCCCGTCGGTGGCAGAGGTCGGACGCCGCGGCTTCGGATCGCGGTTGATGCAATTCGGCGTGACCAAGGGCCTGGGCGGCGTGGTGCAGTTCAATTTCGAGCCGGCCGGGCTGCGGGTTTCGCTGTCCCTGCCGGTGCCCTAGGCGGCGGCGTGGCAGCCGCGGCGCCCGCCCGCATCCTGGTCGTCGAGGACGAGTTCCTGGTCGCCCTGGAACTCGAAGCCATCCTGTCGGCGGGCGGGCTCGAGGTGCTGGGACCGGCCTCCACCGTGGTCGCCGCCCTCGAGATCATCGCCGAGCGCCGCCCCGATGCCGCGGTCCTCGACGTCAACCTGCGCGGCGAATCGGTGACCCCGGTGGCCGTCTCGCTGCGCCGGCTGGAGGTGCCGTTCGTGCTGGCCACCGCCTACCGCGCCGATGACCTGCCCGACGCGCTGCGCGGCGCGGTCAACATGGGCAAGCCCGTCGATTCGAGGTCGGTGGTGTCCACCCTGAAGGCAATGCTCGGGGCATCGCCCTGAGCATTGCCGCAGGGGGTTGGGCGCGCCGTCAGCCGCGGTGCAGGGCGCAGAGCTTGTTGCCGGCCGGATCGCGCAGGTAGGCAAGGTAGAGGCGGGCCGCGCCGCCCTCACGCCAGCCCGGCGGATCCTCGATGCTGGTGCCGCCGGCGGCGACGCCCGCGTCGTGCCAGGCCTTCACCTTCTCGGGGCTGTCGCAGGCGAAGCCGATGGTGCCGCCGTTGGCATGGGTCGCCGCCTTGCCGTCGATCGGCTTGGTGATCCCGAACACGCCGGTGGCGGTCCGGTAGAACACCCGGCCCTTCGGGTCGGCCTTGCCCTCGGGGATGCCGATGGCGCCGAGAGTCGCGTCGTAGAACTTCTTGGACGCCGCGACATCGTTTGCGCCGACGAAAATGTGCGAGAACATCTACACTCCCCGTTGATGACCGCTGCAAGCTATCGCACGCCTCCCGGGACCGGAAGGCCGCGGTTTCGCAATGGTGCCTTGTCCGCGTGCGCCTGGAGACAACCATGACGTCAGACCTTTCGCGTGTTCCCAACCCCCGGATGCCGAGCAAGTCGTCGGTCTCGATCTACCGCTTCCCCGGCGGTGGCGGCCTGTTGTGGGCGGTCGCGACCTCGCCCGACCGGACGGCGGATATCCGCGCCCAGACAAGGGGCACCCTCGCGGCGCTCGATGCCCGGCTCGCCGAGGCGGGACTCGACCGCAGCCGCATCGTGAAAGCCGAGGTCGTCGTCACCGACCACGACAACAAGCCGGCCTTCGACGAGGTGTGGGCCAGCTGGATGCCGGCCGGACACGGACCGGTGCGCTCGTTCGTCGAATCGCGGATGCCCGAGGGCGACCTGATCGAGATCATCATCACCGCGGCGCTGCCGGCCTAGATGAGGCTGCGCGCCGCCCTGTCCCCGCTGCTGCTCGCGCTGGCGCTCGCCGGCCCGCTGGCGGCGGGTCCGGCCGATGCCGCCTCCTTCGCCTTCGTCCTGCTGGGCGAAGCCGACGACGGCCGGCCGCTGCCGATGGCGCGCGCCGTGGTCGAGAACGCCACCGACTGCCCGTCCCTGCGCCGCGCCTCGGGCGCCACCGAGGCCATGACGCCACGACCCTCGCCCGGCCCGACCTTCGCCGCGGTCCTGGTCTGCGAGGCGGTGTACCCGTGGGACGAGGCGGCCAGCGTGGTCGGCCCCGGGCTGCGGCACGACCTGCCGGCGGTCCGATCGGCGCCGCTGCGCCGCATCCTGGTGGTCGGGGACAGCGGCTGTGCCGGCGATACCGAGCCGCGCGCCCAATCCTGTGCCGGCAAGGGCTACGGCGCGGCCTGGCCGTTCGGCACGTTGGCCCGCGACGGACGGCGGGACCATCCCGACCTGATCGTGCATGTCGGCGACTACAACTACCGCGGCACGCCGCGCAGCGTCGTCCTGCCGCCCACCGCCACCGGCTTCTCCGGTCCGCTCAAGGTCGAGGTGTTCGACACCGGCGATCTCGACGACGCCGACGAGACGCCCAGCATCCCGATCGGCCCGGGCTACTTCAGCCAGAACGTCCCGGGCAGCCCGCGCCCCGACAACTGGGCCGACTGGCGCGACGACTTCTTCGCGCCGGCGGCGCGCCTGCTGACCGCGGCGCCCTGGGTGTTCACGCGCGGCAACCACGAACTGTGCAGCCGCGCCGGCCCCGGCTGGTTCTACCTGCTCGACACCGCGTCGCCGCTGCTGGGCGCCGGTCGGCGCGCCGACGCCTGCCCGCCGCAGTTGCCGCCCGGGTGGCAGCCGGGCGCCTGGCCGCCGTTCGCGCGGCCGTTCGAGGGACTGCCCTTCCCGACCGAACCGACGCTGCCGTGGCGCCTGCGGCTGGGCGGCCTGAACCTGATCGTCCTCGACTCGTCGGACGCCGGCGACCAGGAGATCTATTCGCCGCAGCACTACGCGGCGATATTCCGCCGAGTCGCCGCGATGCTGGCCGAGGACGACACGCCGACCTGGCTGGTGACGCATCGCCCGATCTGGGGCGTGGTGCGCAAGAGCAAGGGCATCGCCGATCCCGGCGC